>Ga0080006_1176796_pt1 | contig 33641 bp, 34 predicted proteins | sample RS3BMetagenome_FD_69209 | JGI IMG/M metagenome (GOLD analysis project Ga0080006, IMG submission 69209) | Ferric oxide microbial mat and aquatic microbial communities from Rainbow Spring, Yellowstone National Park, USA - RS3B (SPADES... ...
GACGGGGGAACGCTTATAAATTGACCGGGGGAATTTTTCGCGCCTCGGTAGCTCAGCTGGCTAGAGCGCCGCCTTGGTAAGGCGGAGGTCGCGGGTTCAAATCCCGCCCGAGGCTTTTAGCTAATGATAGGGATTTTGTGCCGTGTTGCGCGGTCCGAGCTCGTTGTCCGCCGATTTTGATCCAGCGCACTTGCGCCGGGCCTGCGTTACCCGGGCCATGCCCGGCGATAGGGACCGGCGCAGCCACGACGAGGCGCTCGTGAGGAGGGGAGAGCTGAATCTAGCCCGATATCGATCCCTCGGTGCTGGAGTGTGGGAGGGGAGCCGGGGGGAGGCGAACGACGAGAAGGTCGGGGGTCCTAGGAGGCGGGCCGTCATTGATTAGCGGAAATTCAAGCCGAGGGTGTGGTCCGGGATCCATTGGTTCGGGTAGGGTACAGGTGGAGGGTCGACTCGGCGATGAATGGGATATTCGGGGAGTACGTCACTGCTGGGAAGTTCGCCAATATGGTGAAGGGGATGATAATGAAGGCGTTCATATACATATACAACATATCGCGCAGATCTGAGGCCTCCCGCGGGAGGCCGGCCGGGGGAGGGACCGCTGGGCCGCTCGCCGGGGGTCGTGCAACACAGCAAGGGAATGAACAAACAGATAAGGCCCAACAGGAAATTGGTAAGGAAATTATATAAAATCTGCTCTAAAGCTCTGAAAGATAATCTTGGGATAAATGTTGCAAGCAATTCAAAGCACAAGGATATGATAAAACCTTTGATTTATATCTCGATAAATAATGTATCTGCAGAATCTTTGAAATACGCGAACGGCTTCCCTTCACCAGATACGCTGCTACGAAGACTTGAACGCCTTGACCTAAAGCGTGTTGTAAAAGCGTTAAACGAAGCAACAGGACTATATTAACTGGTCATGCCAAAGATGGGATGAAGATGGCAATAGACTTCACTGAAGAGCCATATTATGGAAAGTTAGACATGTACGTGACGAGGAGCAAATATAAGAGCAGAATGGATAGATTTCATACATTTGCTACGATAAGCGTTGTAGGAAAAGATGAGAAGGAAAGGCTAACTTTGTACTCCTTGCCAATGCTTGATACTAAAGAAGCTATAGTAAAGAAATTGCTAAAAGATGAAGACATCAGTCTTGATGATTGACAGAGGTTTTTTCAAAGCAGAAATAATAAAATTGCTTCAAAGCATGAGCATAAACTTCATAATGCCAGCAGTTAGGAACGAAAGGGTAAAGAGGATGCTGAATGAATACGCAAAAGGGAACATTCCATCTGTATATGAAATGGGATCAAAGGTTTATTAAAACTATACAACCAGCAAACAATTATGCATCAATTTAACAGAAAAGGAAATGAAATGCTCAAAATTCATTTTTCTGAAAAAGTTTGGATGTATTTAAATACAACCCTAACCTAAAGCTTTACGATGGAAAAACAAAACGAACAGATAATTGGAATTATCATGTATTCTGCCATATCGCCCGATTATACTTTAAAATCAATAGTTTTCACAGACAGGAGGATACTTGAGGTACCGGCATCAAAGATGAGCGAATTTGTTGCAAGAACAAGCCAGCTGCCGGTAGTTTTGGCGTTTTTGCTGGAAGCCGCAAACCCATTTACATTTAGCGGACTGGGAAGTCTTGTTGGATTAAAAATGTGGAAGGATTTCAAAAAGAAAACTGAGGGTAAGCAGGTAGTTTTCAACACCAGTGGGCAGCTTCCTAAGGAAATAACAGAAATTGCCAACAGGGAACTGGATTATGATAAAATAAAATCCGTGAAGATCAAAAAGGTAGCGATGAGCTCAGATTCGTACATTGGCGTTTCAGCTGGTTTTTGGCATTCAAGCAACATAGTATTTGACGGTAGAGCCACTCAGGAAGTAAAAGACCTGATATTAAAAACACCCCTTGCACCAAAACTTCATGATTGATTAAAACTATTTTAACAAAAAAGGAATTTTGTTGGTTCATTTCATCATTAAACTCAGTGCAATGCAGAAAGCCCTTACATTTACAGCTGAATTGAAAAACTTACATTGTAAAAATTGCATAGCTCCATTGACAGGCTGAGAAAATTCTATACGAATAGTTTATATAAACCCAAAAAAATAGCTGGATGAGCTCCGGTGATGTAGACCGGTTAAGCATGACGGCCTTTCGAGCCGTAGATCGCGGGTTCAAATCCCGCCCGAGGCTTTTAGCTAACTATCCGCCCTTGCGGGTAGGGGCTTTCCGATTCATCGGCGCACTTACCCTCACGTGGGGGATACGTTAGGTATCCCGCCACGCTGACGGCGGAGGCGCGGTCGGATATCCGATCGGCGTCATCGTGATGTTACTTTCAACCGACAGATTCTAGAGGAAATATCTGATATTCGCCAACACGGTTGTGTGGTTCGTGGGGCTCATACTTTTCGCCCCGAGGCTCACTCCCGCGGCGATGATGGTACCATTCTTAGCTTCGGTTGCGCTCGGCATGTACCTGCAGGTCGCCTACACCTACGGCGGAGAACTTCCCGACCAGGGCAAGGAGCTCCGTATTCGCGCTCACCGATGGAATAGTACATGTGGGCGGCGCGCTCGGGGCGATATTCCTGCCCGTGCTGGTGCTCCCCCACCCATGCTTCACGGGTTTTCGAGTTCATAGCGATCGCCGGCCTCCTCGCGGGCGCGCTGGCCATGCTGGACCCGAGATCCACGGGGCGCACGTTGGAGTCTGTGTCCGCTTGACGCTCTCGGCGCGGTTCCGCGATGACGGCGACATACTTCGCCCCCTTCGGGGCGAGAGTGTCGGCGAACATTAATAATCATAGAGGGTTCAGGTGGATTGGCGTTGGGTCAGCTGCTCCTCGCGGTACTGCTGATGGCCGCTATCGCGCAGTCGCCGATGGCTTCCATAGCTATATACCCGAGCGGCTACGCCCACGTCGCAATATGCGAGCCGGTGACCGCGTCCTATCAGGTGAACATCTCCCTGATAGGCCGGCCGGAGGGGCTGACCGTGATCTACTCGAACGGATCCCCCGTGCCTTACACGGTGTCAAACGGCAGCGTCCTCCTGACGCCCGATGCGAACGGAACGGTCTGCGTCAATTACTATACGTTCAGCATAGTAGTGAAGAACCCGATCGCATGGTCGGCGAACTTCACCACGCCGTACGCCGCCGAGCTCATCCTACCGTACAACTCATCCCTGGTATACATGAACTCGGCCCCGGCTGGTGCCTCCGTCGTGAACGATACGCTGATCTTGGATCTGACTCCGGGGCACTGGGACATATCGTACGTGATGCCTCCGCCGTCGACCGCGCCCCCTCCGATCGGCGTTCCGGGGCGCCCGTCGTCGGCCTATACATACTGGGATATCGCTGCGGTGGCTGCAATTGCAGCGGTCGCAGTGGCGGTCGTCGCCGCCATCCGGATGGGCAGGGGGATGCGGCGCGGGCCATCGACGGCGAGGGATCCCGACGACCGTATAATCGAGTTTCTGAGGAGGAGCGGCGGGTCCGCGACGGAGGCCGAGATCAGGCGCGCGCTGGTGATACCCAAGACCACCTGCTGGAGGGCAATCAAGCGCCTCGAGAGGGAGGGTAAGGTCAGGATAGAGAAGCGCGACAAGGAGAACGTGGTTCATCTCGGGTGACGTGCCCCATCGCTAGGAGCAGGAGTCCCGCCGCGGCGAGCGCCGATGCCGCCAGGAACATGCTGGCCACATTCAGGCCGCGCGAGAGCACGACGGCGAAGACCGCGCCCCCGATTATCCCCCCGATGGCCTTGCCGGTGTAGAGCGTCGCGGTGTTCGCCGTGGAGTACGCCTCCCCGTAGATCTCCCCGATCGCGCTGAAGTAAAGCGGCACTAGCGCGCCGCCGAAGATGCCGACGAGCAGCGATCCCTCCAGCACGAGCCCCGCCGGCAGCATCAGGGAGCCGATCGCCATGGCTACCGTGCTCATGAACAGCAACCTCAGGGAGCCGATCCTGTCGCCCACCGCGCCCAGCAGCGGCCTCCCCGCGCCGCTTGCCAGCGGGAATGCGCTTATCGCGATCGTGAGCTCCAATCCACCTACGCCGAGCTCCCTGGCCATGGCCGCCAGCGAGCTCGAGAACGCGAGCAGTGGAACCGCCGCCAGGACGTATGATAAATAGATGATCCACCAGGAGCGGTTCCTCACGACTTCGGTCGTCTTCATACCTCTCAATCCCTTCGGATATGATATTGTTGATGCAAGGGCTGGGAGGGCTATTATCTCAACGAGCCCGATGATCATAGAGGATTCCCTGAACGTATTCGCGGAAATTATGAACGGGTTAGCGAGCGCGCCCCCCACGCCGAATCCGAGGCTCACGAGCCCAACGGCCATCCCCCTTCTATCGGGGAACCATTTCAACGCTATGTTGGACGCTATCCCGTACAAGATCCCCTCGCCGGCGCTCCCCAGGGCCCAGAAGGCATAGAACTCGGCGACGCCTCCTGAAATGGACGTGCCAAGGAATCCGGCCGCCGACATGAGGGCTGCCGCGATCGAAATTCCCCTGGGTCCCCTGTAATCGGCCACGGTTCCGCCCAGGAGCTGGAACGCGGTCGACGTCACCACGAATATAGTGAACGCCACCTGCGCCTCCTGAAATCCGACCGACAGGCCCCTGGAGATCAGGGGCCCCAGCGCATTCCATGAGTACTGATACACCGAGTTGAACGCCATCATCAGGAAGCCCACGACGAGGAAGACCTCCCTCCTCAACCCGCCGTCGCGACCGTTCCCAAGATTTATTTATTACAGCATAGCATACACCGTTCATGGTGCACGTCGTGGCCGGCGGATCCGGATATCTGGGGGGGCATCTGGTCGAGAGGCTGCTGTCCAGGGGGGAGGAGGTCGTCGTCATCGACAGGTATCCGCCGCGCTCGGGCGCGAGGTATGTGGAGCACGATCTGAAGGAACCTCTGAGTCTGGACGTCGAGGGTCCCAGGATCTATCACTTCGCCGCGAACCCGGATGTGAAGGCCACGATGGAGAGCGTGAGATCCAGATGCGAGGAGGAGCTGAAGGCTACGCTGAACCTGGCGGAGCTCGCTAGGATGACCGATGCGACCCTCTTGGTCTACATATCATCGCCCGCGGTCTACGGGGACGCGCAGACGCCCACGCCGGAGACGGCTCCGCTGAGGCCTATATCCTATCACGGCCTCTACAAGTCGCTCTCGGAGGGGATAATTGATTTCTACGGCAGGAATTACGGGATCAGGAGCCTCATAGTCAGGATGACCAATGTGGCCGGCGGCAGGATGTCGCACGGCGTTATAGCGGACTTCTTCCGGAGGCTGCGCTCCAACCCGGAGGAGCTGGAGGTCTATGGGGACGGTGGACAGGGCAGGAGTTACCTTTACATAGACGATGCGCTGGGCGCGCTGGAACTGCTGGAGGAGGCGGGCGCCGAGGGCATCTACAACGCCGGGAACGACGACTGGGTGAGTATCGGTGAGATAGCCGAGATCGTGTCATCCTCGATGGGCTTGAGGCCCAGGATCCGGTACAACAGATTCGTAATGGACGCCAAGGAGGCCCTGGGCGGCGGGGGATGGCCGGGGGACATCAGGATAGTCTTCCCGGACTCCACAAAACTCAAGTCGCTGGGCTGGAGGCCCAGCATGAGGTCCAGGGAGGTCGTCGGCAGGGCTGTTGAGGACCTCCTCAGGGGCCGGTGACCCATGTCCCCCAGGGGCCTCAGGGAGTTCATCGGGGAGCTGGAGTCGGGCGGCCACCTGGTCAGGCTCGACGAGCGCGTGAGCCTTGACATGGAGCTCGCGGCGGTCCTCCGCAGGGTCACATATGCGGGCGGCCCCGCGGTCCTCTTCACATCTATAAAGGAGGGTGCCCTACCGGCCGTCGGAAACCTGTTCGGCTCCTGGGAGAGGGTGGCGCTAGCGCTGGGCGCAGATGACCCGTACTCCAGGCTGTCGCCGGTCCTCGGCGGGCTGACGGCGAGGCCCCCTTCCGGCGTCCTCGACGCGGTGAAGTCCATCGGCGAACTCTCTCGGATATCGAGGATTGCGCCGAAGGTGGTCCGCTCGGGTCCCGTGAGGGATGTCGCTTGGGAAGAAATTGACATGTCCAGGTTGCCCGCGATAAGGCAGTGGCCGGGCGAGCCGGGCCGCTTCCTCACGATGGGCGTGACGTTCGTCAGGGGTGACGATGGATCGCTGAATTTCGGGTACTACAGGATACAGGTTATCGGCGGGGACCGGTTGATAATGCACTGGATGCCCTGGCGCAGGGGCGCGGCATACGGCGAGGTGAAGCGCCAGGTGGCGATATCGTTCGGGCCGGATCCCGTGACGATGCTGATGGCGGGAACCCCGGTGCCGCATCCGCTGGATAAGGCGCTGGTCACAGGGATCGTGAGGGGCGAGGGCATCGAGCTGGTGAAGGGCGAATCCGTGGACGTCGAGTACCCGGCGTACTCGGAGCTCGTCGTCGAGGGCGAACTGACCGGGGAGATGGCGATGGAGGGGCCGTTCGGCGACCACGCTGGAGTGTACTCGATAGCCAAGCCGTACCCCGTGGTCAGGGTGAAGGCGGTGTTCTCCAGGCGCGATCCGGTGATACCGGTCACCGTCACGGGGAGGCCGGTGCTGGAGGATGGGAACATCATGCGTTTCGGCGAGCGCGTCGCGCTGGCGCTGGTACAGCAATTGCTTCCGGAGGTCGTGGACCTGCACATGCCGCCCGAGGGCCTGGGCTACCTGACGCTCGTTTCGGTTAGGAAGAGGTATCCGGGCCACGCGAAGAGGGTGGCCGCGGCCCTATGGGCGCTCTCGCCGCTCTACCATAAATTCGTGGTCGTGGTGGACTCCGACGTCGACCTCAGGAATACGGTATCGGTCGCGTACGCGGTCTCGGCAAACGTGGATCCGGGCCGTGACCTGCAGGTGATGGACGGCTATCCCACGGAGGAGCTGGACCCGTCGACGCCCACGCCGGGGTTCGGGAGCAAGGTGTGCGTCGACGCTACGAGGAAGTTGCCGGATGAGTACGCCGGCAGGGAGTACCCCGGGGACCTCGTCGCGCCGCCCGACGTCGAGGAGATCGCCAGGCGCATATCGGAATCCATCCTGGGGGGCAGGCGCGCGTGAACCGCGCGCTGAAGTTCGCCGCTCCGCTCCTCGGATTCGCCACATCAGCCATACTGACGTCGGCGCTCTCGACGTACGTGCTCTACCTGACGTACTTTCACTCGAGGCTCGGGATGTCGATCCCCTCGCTGGCGCTCTGGGGCAGCGTCCTGTACTTCGCAGGTATGCCAGTCGGTAAGGTCGTGGGGAGGATCCTCAGATTCTACCGGCGCCTCCCCTCGGCTGTCCTCGGAATGTCGATCCTGATAGCGGCCACGCTCGTGCTGATGCCCTACGTATCGTCCCCCGCGGAGCTGATGGTCCTCAGATTCTTCCAGGGTACCGTGACGTTCTTCATGGAGATATTCTCGAACGCCTACTCGTACCTCTATGGAGACGTCGGGACGAGGACCCTGGCGTCCGCGGTGTCGATCTCCGGGATACCCGGGGGAGTGGCGATAGGTACATCCGCATACATCCTGGCGCTGGCGAATCCATACATAGTGTACGCGGCGCTGGCGGCTTCTGCGCTGGCGGCGGCAGTAGCATACTCGCTCATCCTATCCAAATTGGGGTCCGCGCTGGCCCCCCTCAGGATTGAATCACACGGCACCACGTTCCGCATGGGCAGGACGTGGCTGATGGGCGCCCTGTGGGCCACCATAGCCGGCTTCAACCTAGTGCTCGCGGTCGCGCTCCAGCCGTTTGTATCATCATATGCGCCGTCGGAAGTTCCGCTGGCGATGAGCGCGTTCGGCTTCACGGCCGCGCTCCTCACAGTGATTTCCGGGGTAGTGGCGTACGCGCTCCGTTCCCAGGCGGCGCTGGCGGCCATGGTGTCGGCCGGCTACGCGCTCGGATTCGTCGGCTTCGTCTACCTGTGGATGGCGCGTCCCACGGGCATATGGCTCGTCGTCGCCGTGACGCTGATAAACATGGAGACGCTCGCAGTTCCGTATATTTACTCGATACCCAGGCACCTCTATCCGGAGGGGCTCGCGGCCAAGGGGACTTGGGAGTTCGCACTCATAGGGTCCACGTTCCACGTCTGGGCGACCGCCCTCGTGCTGGGCATCGGATACTATATCGGGTTCGGCGCAGCCATGGCGATTCTGATGGGTCCCCCACTCTACGGGATGCTGGCCGCCCTTGCGATACCCAGGCTATTCCGCCCCTAGGGAAGCCCCAAGATCCGCGCGGCGACCATCGATGCTATAAGTATTGCCAGTATTATCAGCCTCACGCTGAAGGGCCCCGCCCAGAGCATCCTCAGCTCCCGCCACCTCCTCCTGACCTCTTCCTCGCTTCCGCTGAGGATGGGACCCACGAGCTTCAGGGTCCACGGCAGGAGCGCGAGCGCGATGAGCGCGATGAGCGGCAGATATCCCAGGAGCGCAGAAGCCGCCAGCGCCGCGTACATGACGATGACCGCCGCCAGCGCCGCGTATTTGGTTCTATGTATGCCGAGAAGTAGCACCGCCGTCTTCTTTCCGACCGCGCGACTCGCCTCGACCTCGAGCGCGCCGGATCCTAGGAGTATGAGGAACACGAATGCGCCGTTCGGCGTTCCCACGAGCAGGGGATAGAGCTGTCCAAGGGATCCCACCTGCACGACATAGGATCCCCACACGACCAGAGGTCCCATCGCCAGCGCGGCCACCAGCTCGCCCAGCCCGCGATAATGGAGCTTGAAGGGCGGTTCGCTGTACGCCGCGCCGAGGAATAGCCCTATTGCGCCCAGGATCAGGACCGGGAGCCCTATCGCCGCCGCCAGGTCCGCGGCCGCCGCCAGCGCCGAAGCCAAGAGCACATAACCCACGGCCCTCACGCTAGATGGGCTGAGGCCGAGATCCAGTATAGGATGTAGCCTGTGTGAGAACCCCGATGATCTGTAGATCTTGTCCACTCCGGTCTTGTAGTCGTCGTAGTCGTGGATCAGATTGACCCCGGCCTGCGCCGCCAGCAATCCTCCGAGCGTCACTAGATATGTGATATAGTCGAACCGGCCCGTCGCGTACCAGGCCAGCGCCGCCCCCAGCGTGACCGAGGAGAACGCGCTCGTCAGCGTCACCGGACTGAACGAGAGCAGCCATGCCCTGAGGCCGTCGCTCATATTTTCCGCCGCGGATGATCGACCTTAAAAGGTTCTGCGCGCAATTCGGATCCTGAGAAACGCAGATATCGCGCCGGCAGGGGGTGACCGCATGCGATGGCCGCCGCCCACGCCGAGCGCCGTGATGCTGGTGGCAGGATCCCTGGCCCTAGCGCTCGCGTCGCAGGATATCCTGCGCGTGCAAGGAATCACCATGGCGTCGGCGGCGGCCATCGTCACGCTCGCGTCCTACGGGCGGCTCTATTCATCCACGTCGTCCAGGAGCTTCCGCGCGGATCCCCCCGCCCTCACGCTCGCCCTTTCACCCTACGCACTCGCACTGGTGCTCGAGGGTCCGTCGCTCATACCGTGGTATATTCCCCCCGCCCTCGCGTTCGCGGTCTATCTTTTACTCTCATCGATGGGACGGGGGAGATCCCCGGCCGGGCTGACCGCCGGCGCCATCTCGCTTGCATCGCTGTCGGCGGCGTTCTCGGGGATGCTCCGGAATCCGCTCCCGTCGGCCGTTCCGCTGTGTGCAGCTTGGACAGCGCTGGGAGCATTCGAGGTGCTCTTCGTTGAGAGCGTGCTCCCGTTCAGGAGGATTCCCCGTGGAATACAGCTGGTACCGCTGTCGGCGGGCCTCGTCGCGTCTCTTGTATCGTTACCGCCGCTAGGACTCGCGTTCATAGAGCCCCTGTACATGGCGCTCAGGTACATGGGGCGCGAAGTGAATCCGAGGGAAGTGAGGGCGTTAGGGCTTCGCGTGGCCGTCAGTTCATCGATATTCCTCGCGATCGGGATCACGGTGGCGTTGTTCTTCCGGCGTTAATAATTGGTGTGGGTTAATGGGGCGAAAATCCCCTTCCACAAGGGAGGGGATGGATATCTTCTTAATATGCTCTGTTTTAACGTAGAGACGCCTTGAAGAGAAAGGCCAGCACCCCCTGTTGGAGGTTCGGTAATTCGTCAGGACCACGGGCATGTGCCCGATCTGTAAAACCGCGGTCGGATTGAACCTGTCGGACAGGGAGTTCACCTTCCCCTCGTGCGTCTCCACGTTCGACGGGCATGTGGCCTCGGCCGTGGTCATTCTCAAGGAGGGCTTTGCCCGTGGGACGCATGCGAGACGCCCGGGGATGAGCACGCCTCCGCCGTCGGCATGGAGGAATACTTCCCGCGTATTCCCCGCGTGAGGGTAAGCGTATCAATGAACCGGGAAGCCCCATCTAATGGTGGATAGTTCACCAATATCTGGGGGACATCACATTTATCTGGGGGAACATTACGTTATACGATTCATGAAAATAGGATTTGCCGGACTGGGTTTGATGGGTAGCAGGATCGCCAAGAGGCTACCGGGCCCCGGCGACGAACTCATCCTGTGGGATAGAACCCATTCTAAAGCGCTAGATCTGGCGTCGGGGATTCCCGGCTCCAGCGCTACATCGGATCTCCGCGGGATGGAGCCGGCCGACGTCGTGTTCGTCATGGTGCGGGACTCGCCCGCTACGCTATCCGTGGTTTCAGCGATCCCGAAGACCGGCAAGATAATAGTGAACCTAGCGACCATACTACCGTCGGATTCGCTGCAAATATTATCGGCAGTGGAGTCCGGGGGAGGCCGCTTCGTTGACGCGCCGGTGGTCGGCAGCACTCCCGCCGCCGAGGAGGGCAAGCTGCTGGTCTTGGCCTCGGGTGATGAGAATGTGATCAGGGAGCTGGAGCCGCCGCTCTCTAGGATCGGCGCAAGCATCTACATGGGCCCGGTGCCGTCCGGCGCATACGCCAAGCTCACCGCGAACCTGATACTCTCGGAGGTGACCGAGGCGCTTGCGGAGGCGCTCGAGTTCGCCGGCCGTGCCGGCCTGGACATGGGGAAGGTGGCGGCGGTCATAAACGCGAGCCCGTACAGGAACGCGTACTTTGACCTGAAGCTGGATCGCATGCTGAGGGGCGAGTTCTCGCCGCAATTCCCGCTGGACCTCATGCACAAGGATCTGAAGTACGTGACCAGATCGGCGCAGGACCTCGGCGCATACATCCCGCTGGCCGCCTTGGCCGAACAGGTCTTCGGCGACGCCGAGAGGGCCGGATGCGCTAGGGATGACCTCTCGGCGGTCTACCGGTTCCTTGAGTCCTGTTGCGGCCGCGCGCCGCCCCGGGTTAATGAATAATAAGGGGCGAATGCGGCGGGATATTCGGAATCGAGACGAGGTGTATGCGTTGAGTTCGTCGAGTATGGCCGTGAGGAGGATATTCGTGGTAGGCGCTGGCACCATGGGCCATGGAGTGGGCGAGGTTGCAGCCCTCGGGGGATTCGACGTCATCCTATACGACGTGAAGCAGGAGTTCTTGGACAGCGCCATGTCCAAGATGAAGTGGAGCCTTGATAGGCTAGTCGAGAGGGGGAGCATCAGGAGCTCCTCGGAGGTCCTCTCGCGCGTGAGCACGACCCTAGACTTGGAGTCAGGGGCGCGGCAGGCGGACTTCATCTTGGAGGCCGCGCCGGAGAGGATAGAGATAAAGAGGGACATATTCTCGAGGCTGGACAGGGCCGCTCGCCCAGGAGTTGTGCTCGCAACAAACACCAGCAGCCTGCCCGTGACGGAAATCTCCGAGTCGGTCTCGGAGTCCAGGAGGGGTGCGGTCGTCGGGATGCACTTCTTCAATCCACCCGTCATCATGCAGCTGGTGGAGGTCGTCAGGGGCAAGCACACGGGGGATGAGGCGGTGAGGATCACCTACGACCTCGCGATGGCCCTGGGCAAGCAACCGGTCGCCGTGAACAGGGACGTGCCGGGCTTCATAGTGAACAGGATTATGGCGAGGTTCCTCAATACCGCGTGTATGCTCGTGGAGAAGGGGATCCACAAAATGGACGAGGTGGATGCCGCAGTCCGGTACGGGCTGGGGATGCCCATGGGCGCGTTCGAGCTCTCCGATTATATAGGAATAGACGTCCTTGATGATATAATTCAGGCGATGAGATCGCGCGGCTTCACAATGACCCCCTGCGAACTCTACGGGAGATCGCGCGCGGCTGGAAAGTTCGGCGTGAAGTCCGGGGAGGGCTTCTATCCACACCCCGGCTCCAAGTTCAGGAAGCCCCAGCTCGACGCGTCGCTTGCCGGCAGGGTGGATCCGGTGCTCCTGATAGCACCGGCCGTGAACGAGGCCGCGTACCTGCTCAGGGACGGCATAGCGAGCAGGGACGACATAGACAAGGCCGTCCGGCTGGGCCTGAACTATCCTAGGGGAATATTCGAGTACGCAGATTCGTATGGGCTCGATGCCATAGCCGCGGCGCTCAGGAGGCTGGAGGATATCCTGGGATCTCGGGAATACGAGCCGGATCCGCTCATAGTCGACATGGTTGGGCGGGGAAAGTTCGGCGTGAAGTCCGGGGAGGGCTTCTATCAGCACGCAGCCGGGGCGTGACGATGAAGGTATCGAGGAGGCTTTCATCGATAAGGCCGTCCGGGGTCAGGGAGCTGTTCGATATCGCCGGCAGGTACCCTGACGTCGTCAACCTGACGCTCGGGGAGCCGGATGTAGCTACCCCGGAGAATGTCCGGGCGGCGGCGCGCCGGGCGCTCGACGGCGGCTTCACGCATTACACGCCCAACGCCGGCCTGCCGGAGCTCAGGCGCGCGATAGCCGAGAGATACCGCGTCGACTACGGGGCCCATTTGTCCCCCGATGAGGTCCTGATCACACAGGGCGGTACCCAGTCCATACTGGAGGCGCTCGCAGCGATCGCGGACGAAGGCGATTCGCTGCTGATACCATCGCCGGCGTTCGTCGGATACGCCGGCTCCGCATCCCTCCTTGGCATAAGGACCGTTGAGGTTGAGACCCGCGCCGACGATGGCTTCGCGCCGACAGTCGATGCGCTGAGATCCGCGGCCGACGGGAGGACGCGCGCTATCGTGATCAACAGCCCGGGCAATCCAACGGGCGCCGTGTATGACAGGCGCGTCCTCGAGGAGGTAATATCGTTCGCGGAGGAGCGCGATCTATGGATAATATCGGACGAGGTATACGAGAAATTCGTCTACGGCGGCGGGTTCATCAGCATGTCATCGTTCGATGACGACGTGCGGAGGAGGACGATAATAGTCAATTCGTTCTCCAAGACGTACGCCATGACCGGCTGGAGGCTCGGCTACATGGTGGCCCCGGAGGAAGTCGTCGAGGCGGCCATAAAGTTCCAGATGTACGACGCGGTATGCCCCAGCTCCATAGCGCAGGCAGCTGCGATCGAGGCCATCAGGGGTCCGCAGGATTTCACAATCGGCTACGTTGCCGAGGTCGGGAGGAGGCTCGACCGTGCGTACTCGAGGCTCTCCTCCATTGAAGGGATAAACGTCATAAGGCCCAAGGGAGCATTCTACATATTTCCCCGGATCGACTCCGGTATGAGTTCCGCGGACCTCGCCAGGGCCCTGATAGAGGAGGAGAGGGTCGCAGTGGTCCCCGGCTCCGCGTTCGGGAGAGGAGGAGAGGGCCACGTCAGGATCTCGCTCGCCGCCAGCATGGAGACTATAGAGCGGGGGCTGGACGGATTGGATAGGTTCATGAATAGGCATAGACGCCGTTAGATTTTTCCTTTCGCGTATATATATTGAGAGGCGCGGCCCTCTTAATTAAATCTTTTTTAACATACACTCCCGCGGGATGCCGGTCAGTCCATGCAGGATAGAAGGATCCCGGAACATCCCATTCTATCTTGGGAGAGGAGGAATCCAGTCAAGCTGAACTACGATGGCAAACAGGTAGTCGCGTATCCAAACGAGACGGTGGCCGCGGCCCTCTACGCGGCGGGCGTGGTCGCGTTCACGAGGAGCAGTTACCTGCACAGGCCCAGGGGGCCGTTCTGTATGATCGGCAAATGCTCCCAGTGCATGATGCGCGTCGATGGCGTTCCACATGTCAGGACCTGTATATTGCCGGTGGACGATGGAATGATCGTCGAATCGGAGGAGCCCCACATCTCGGATTACCCCACGCCTAGGTACGAGTTAAAGGTGGAGAAGCAGGATCTATCATATGACTTCGTGATAGTCGGAGCGGGTCCCGCCGGCCTGTCGGCGGCGCTGTCGGCTGCGCCCTCGGGTATGCGGATAGCGGTTCTCGATCAGTCGCCGTACCCGGGCGGGCAGCTGATAAAGCAGACGCATAAGTTCTTCGGCACCAAGGAGAGCTTCGCCGGCACGCGTGGCATCGACATAGCGAAGGACCTCGTATCACGGATAAAGGACTATCCGAACATAGAGCTCTATCCGATGACGCAGGTCATCGGATATTATCCGCCGGAGGGCGTGCTCGTGGCCGCTAGGGCGGACGGCGTGGGCAAGTACAATGTCCTGACGATCAGGGCCGGCAAGTTCCTCATCGCGGCGGGCGCCATGGAGAGGACGCTCGCGTTCCCGGGGAACGACCTGCCGGGGATAATGGGCGCGGGATCGGCGCAGACCCTGATGAACGTATTCGGCATACGGCCGGCCGACGATGTGATGATAATCGGAGCGGGGAACGTCGGCGTCATAGTCGCGTATCAGGCCAAGCAGGCCGGAATAAACGTGAAGGCCGTGATAGACATACTGCCGAAGACCGCGGCGTACATAGTACACGCGGCGAAGATCAGGAGGATGCAGATACCCATGCTAATGGGCTACACTATAAAGGGAGCGTACGGCAAGGACGCCGTGGAATCTGCCGTGATATACGGGATGGACAGGGCGTTCAGGCCGATCGAGGGCAGCGAGGAGGAGATAAAGGTAGACGGCATATGGATGGCAGTCGGACTTTCCCCCAGCAGCGAGCTGCTGAGCAAGATGGGCTCCAAGATTAAATTTGTGCCGGAGCTGGGCGGCTACGTGCCATACCGCACTAAATATCTCGAGACGAGCGTCAAGGGCGTCTACGTCGCGGGCGACGCCAGCGGCATAGAGGAGGCATCCACCGCGATGATGGAGGGCAGGATAGCGGGGATATCCGCGGCCATGAGCGCTGGCAGGGGCACAGATTCCATGGCCGAGGAACGGAGGAAGGCCATCGAGTGGCTTGACCTCTTCAGGGAGAGTCCCGACTACCGGAGGATAAAGGAGGGGATCAGCAAGGTGCTGATCCAGGAGGCGGCGTGAGATGGCCGAGATTGAGGGTTCCCAGGGGCTTGAGGCCGGCATAGTGACTCTCGAGGTCCTCCGCAGGGAGGGCAGACTGCCCCCACCCGAAATCCTGGAGAAGGTAGCCGTCCCGATAATAGATTGCCTTGAGGATATACCGTGCACTCCCTGCAGGGACGTGTGCCCGACGGGAGCCATAACGATGAAGACTATGATAGACAGACCAAAGCTGAACTGGGAGGCCTGCACGGGATGTACGCTCTGCGCGCAGGCGTGCCCTGGGCTCGCGATAAACATCGTGAACTACCACTTCGGGAGGAAGAGCCTCAAGAGGCCCGGGTACGAGGACTACTCACTGGTCATGATACCCTACGAACTGGTCCCCATACCCAAGAAGGGCGACATGGTAGCTATACTCGACAGGGCGGGAAAGCGGCTGGGCGAGGCGGAGGTCTTCTCGGTCATAAAGAGCCCGAAGTTCGGCACAGTTATGGTGAACGTCTTGGTTCCGCAGTCAATTGCATTCCAGGTGAAGGGAGTGGAGGTGAAGGCCTGATGGACGGCGCAGGTGAGAAGGAGCAGCCGGCGATCGTATGCAGATGTATGGACAGGACGCAGGAGGATCTCGTGAGGGCCGTGCAGATGGCGGTCAGGATGTTCGGACCCGAGGCGCTTGAGATCAATAATTACAGGCGCCTGGCGCTGGCGACCACTGGATTCTGCCAGGGAAGGGGATGCACGTCGCTGGTCCAGAGGACATTCGCCGGCGAGATGAAGAAGATGGATGTGGACATCAGTTTCGACGAAGTGAACTACAGGGTCAGATCGCCGCTCCAGCCGGTCCCGCTGGGCGTCTTCGTAAAGCCCAGCCTGGAGGAGGTGTGATAAAATGAAGGTCGCTGTCATAGGGGCCGGTACAATAGGAGTCGGGATCGGGCAGGCGCTGTCGGACATGGGCGTCGAGGTGAATGTCTTTGAGGCGGTCTATCCGGAGTCTGGGGCGACCGGCAGATCGATAGGTGTCTCGAGCGTGCAGCAGCGCGATCCGAGGCTGGTGAAGCTCGCCCTCGAGGGGATAGGGATAGCCAAGGACATGGACAGGAAGCTGAAGGAGGAGTTCAAAATGCCGAACGGCGTCATGGGGGAGCAGGTCCCCAACGTGTCGGTGGCGTTCACGGAGGCGGATCGCGCCAAGCTCTCCAGATACTTCGGATACTGGAAGGCGGCCGGGGCCAACGCGAAGGAAATGAGCCCCAAGGACGTGAAGGAGGAGTTCCTGCCGTGGCTGGACGACGGGGCGTTCCTGGACGCATTCGTGACGTTCGATGACTTCAAGCTGATGTACTTCCCGCTGGTGAGCAGCAGGATAATGATGCTGAGGGCCAAGGGGGGAATCGTCTACAGGGACAGGGAGGTGACGGGATTCGACGCATCGGGCTCCAGGATAGGCGCCGCGCTCGTCAACGGGACGCAGAGGGTGGAGGCCGATGCGTACGTGGTGGCGGGCGCCGCCAAGAGCGAAAAGCTGGCGGCTGCCCTGGGCGATAGGGTTCCCCCGATAAGGGTGGCGGCCGCCGGCGCTGTCGTCACCGAGCCCTACAAGTATCAGTTCAGGCCGGTGATAACCGTGGAGAGCAAGGGATACAGGTTCACCCAGACCCTCAGGAACGAGTTCGTGGCGTCCGTGTACGATATGGGCTACGACAACCCGGGCTACAGCGTGGATGAGAGCATGAAGGTTATGGAGAGGCTCGCCACGGTGACCGTGAAGCTATTCCCCAGCTTCTCCTACATGAATGCCCTGAGGCAGTGGGGCGCGTACTTGGACTACGCCACGGATGGACTCCCGATAGTCGGCTGGAGCCAGAAGTACGAGAACCTCTACTATGCGTACGGCTTCGGCAACTATGGATTCAGCGTCGGGTCGGCCGTCGCATCCAGGGCTGCGCGCGAAATAGCCGATGGTTCTAGGGACCCGGATCTGGAGCCATTCAGGCCGGGGCGCCGCTGATACAAAATATATAATAACTTAGTTTAATATTTAGGCAATTATTTTTCATATGCGCAATATCATTTGGACATGCAGGCGCCGGATAAGCGGCGGAAACCCCGCTACTGATTTACTGTAACTCGCGCCGCTGGATGAGGAGCCGCCGTCATCGGCGATGAGGAGGACGCCAGTTCAGCTTAATAATAACCCCTCACGTAATCGCTTCATGGCTCTAGCCGCCAAGTTGTTCAGGCTCAGGGTCCCGGTGAAACCGGAGGTCATGGTGCCCAAGCTCAAGGACTTCAGGTTGGAGCGCGAGGACGTGGGCACTGGGCAGGTGCTCGTGGAGGAGCTCAGGGACGTCGAATACAGCTCCGGCTTCCTCTCGGCCGTCGCGCTGAAGGACAGGCCGCTCGTCTTCAGGAAACGCGACGAGGTTATGAAGACCGTGAGGACGCTGGAGGTTCCGTTCCATATGAGGCTGGAGGGCGGCGACCAGCTGCTCCTCGTGATGGCCAAGAAGAGGTTCGCGAACGAGATAGCGTCGGACCTCTCCCGCATAATATACGGCGGTCCCGGGGGGATCGTGGAGGCCCGCCTCTCGCATGATAAGTTCAGGGAGTACTTCGAGGCATCCATGGATGGAGCCAGCGTGATATATTTCGACCAGGTGGACCTGCCGAACGTCGACGTGCTGGCGCTCTACGGGGAATCGCTCAGGAATTCGGCGCTATACCAGGATTACCTGGGGCACGGCAAGATATGGTACGTAGTGGTCACTCTTCCATCCAGGGAAGGCCTCACAGTGGGCGTGACCCGCAACGCGGTCATCACGGCGTTCGGGCGCACCACCCACCAGGAACTCCTGGAATTTGCGTTCGGCGATCTGGTCGGGCTCCTGGAGGAACCCGGTACTTGACTCAATGAGCTACCCGGGCCCGAATGGCACATGCTTCTCACATCTCTGCCGAACTCATCCATCCTTCCATGGATAAGCATTGGGTTCAGCCTCCGCGATGGCACGTTCCTGACCCAGGAAGAGGCCGCGTCATATCTTCCTAGAGTTATTTGGTGAAGCGGGTTTGTATAACTAGGAAATACACAGTATTAAGGGGTGAAGCGAATAAGTTCTACTATGTTAATAATAGCTTATAGCACGGCTGCCAGTACACCAAAGTATTAACCCGAAAGGAAGGGGGAACCTCGACAATTGGAGGTAGATCGTGCGCGCCTTCTCCTCGATGGATATTTATCTCACTATGGGTTAAGGGCGCGGAGGCCCCGTCCGCGAGGGCGGGTAGTTCGCTCCGCTTGAAGACGCAGAGGGTACGGACAATCCTCCCCAGTTACTTGTATTGGATTTAGTACATACGTATGGGGCCCGGCGGGGGCGGCTCGCCAATATGGCATTATCTAACCAACGTCGGGAAGTCCCCTTCATTTATTAACGGGAATGCACTACTGCGCTGCGTGCGCACCACAGTGAAATCGTTCTCTAGGAGGATACCGAGGGCGGATCTTCTGATAGGGGCGGTCCCGGGCGCCGGACAGGTCGGGAAGCTGGCGGTCGATCATCTGATAGCGGAGCTGCGCGCGGACCTCGTGGCCGAGATTTACAGCGCGGCATTCCCCCCGCAAATCTACATACAGAGCGACGGAGTCGCTTACATGCCGCGTTTTCAGCTGTATCACGCCGAGCATGGCTCCAAGTCGGCGCTGCTGTTCACAGGGCCGTCACAGCCGGAAAGCGGCGAGGCCAGCTACGAGCTGACCAGTGACGTGCTGGAGATGGCGAAGGATGCCGGGGTCAACGAGGTATATTCTCTGGCAGCGTACATATTGGGGAAGGAGCCCACTGAGAGGGCGGTGCACGGCACGGCCACGAGGCCGGAGCTCCTGGAGAGGCTCAAGCTGGCCGGCGTCAAGGTCATGGACGGCGGGGAGATAAACGGCATGAACGGGCTGATATTCGCGATGGCCCCGATAAGGGATATGGACGGCATCTGCCTGCTGGGGGAGACCGCCGGCTACTATGTGGACGCATTGGGCGCCAAGGAGGTTCTGAAGGCCCTCGCTAGGCTATCCGGCATAGAGGTAGACTACTCAAGGCTCGACGCCCTCGCCGCGGAGGCGGAGAAGGCGATCAGGGCTATGATGGAGGAGATGTCGAAGAGAGCGGATGCATCTCACGAAACGCGCCCAGGGCACATGGACTACATAAGCTGAGGCCCGCGCGGGCATCCGGGGCGGACAACCGAATCCGTCAAGGTATAAATATATCCGACCGATCACGCGGATGGCATGAGGGATCTCGCGGATAGGATCTTCTGGATATCGAAGGAGGATGAGATAAAGGACGGCGAGGTCACGGATTACTACTTTCTAAACGTGGAGAGGGCGCTGAAGGACTCGGGGAAGAACCCGCTCGTGACGGTCGAGGTGTACACCAGGAAGCTGCCGTACCAAGACGAGTGGGGCGTCGTCGCTGGGGTATACGAGGTCGCAAAGCTCCTGGAGGGCTTGCCGGTAGATGTCTGGGCGATGGAGGAGGGCGAGGTCTTTCAGACGGCTAGCAGGACCGCGGCATACGAGCCGGTCATGAGAATCAGGGGCAGGTACGCCGACTTCGCCAGGTACGAGACAGCGATACTGGGATTCCTCTGCTCGGCATCCGGCGTGGCGACGAAGGCGGCAAGGCTCCGGCTGCTGGCGGGTAAGGACAAGGTCCTCCTGAGCTTCGGCACCAGGAGGGCACATCCCGCGCTCGCTCCACTGATAGAGCGCTGCGCCTATATGGCCGGCTTCGACGGCTTCTCGAACACCGTTGCGTCGAACATGCTGGGGATGAGGGCGTCGGGCACGATGCCCCACAGTTTCATACTGTGCTTCGACGATCAGAGGGAGGCGTGGATGGCGTTCGATAGATCACTGCCCCCCGATGCCCCCAGGATAGCCCTCGTCGACACGCTCTTCGATGAGAAGACCGAATCCGTGATGGCGCTCGAGACGCTCGGCGAAAGGCTCTACGGTGTGCGGCTCGACACGCCGTCGAGCCGCAGGGGCGAGTGGAGGAAGATAATAGAGGAGGTCAGATGGGAGCTGAACATCAGGGGAGGAAAGGGCGTCAGGATATTCGTCTCCGGTGGGATCGACGAGAAGGAGGTCGTCGAGCTGGCCGAAGCCGTCGACGGCTTCGGGATAGGGACCAGCGTCTCCGACGCGCCCTCGATAGACTTCAACATGAAGGTCGTGGAGGTGGAGGGGCCGGATGGCAGGCTGAGGCCCAGATCCAAACGCGGCGATCTATCGGGCGCCAAGGATGTCTTTCGGAACTATTCGACGATGCATGACTATATAGCGCCCCTGGGCTGGAACCCGCCGGCCGGCTATGAGCCGCTGCTGAGGCCGCTCATAAAGGACGGCAGGCCCCTGCTGGAGCCCAAGGGGATAGGCGAGATAAGGGCGGGGCTGCTCTCAAAACTGGACGCGCTGAGGACGCTGAAGCCGAGCGTCACGTTAACCGCGTGAGGGCCGGCGCCCCTTCACGGTCAGCCTGAATGGCCCATCGGGATTTCCCTCCAGATTCATTTCGATCTCAGGCGCAATCCTCCTGGCGAGCTCCACCACCGTGCGCGCATGCGACGTCAGGGCAGATCCGGTGATGGAGCTGATGCCATCGGCGAACATCATGTACGGGATTACCATATCCGATGAATGCCGGTCCAGAGCTGCGCCCGTCGATAGATCCTCCAGGAGCGCCATGGCCGCCTCCCTCCCGACCTTTTCCGCGGGTTTTCCGCGCTCCCCGAGCGCGTCAGCTCCCAGGACGGAGCGCTCCGTCGCCGCCCAGAGCGCTATGCCGGATCCGGGCGCGGGACCCGTATCGCCGATCTCCAGATCTATGTCGATCGGTGCCCACAGCCTCCTCCTGAGCTCCGTCGCGGCCGCTTCCGCCTGCCTCTCCGCTACATGTCTTGGCAATCCGGTCGCGTGACTTCTGCCCCCGACGCGCATGACTTCGCCCCGGTCGTCCGCCCTCAGGGGGCTCAGGGCCCCGGGATTGGGTACCCGCGCAATTATTTCTCCGCCGCCCCTGGGATAGTGTCCCCTCCTATGCAGCGTGAGCTCCACGCGGTACGACATGCGGTGCAGGTGCCCCAGGAACACGTGCGAGAAGTAATCATACGTCGGGCTCATGGGGACATCGGTGCCACCCCTAAGTAGGAGCTCCGAGGGCGCATCTGCGAACGCGAGCACCGGCAGCACGCTCTGCAATATGAGCGTCAGTGAGCCCGCAGTACCCACATCCACGCTGCGCCTTCCGCCATAAATTCCGGTCGGCACGAACTTGATCTCGGTGGAGCCAAGGAAGTCACCCTCGACATCCGCGCGCGTAACCTCCGCGAGCAACCTGACGGCGGTCAAGTGCTGTCTCTGCAGCCCGGGCCTTCCCCTTCCGATCCTGACGTTTGAGAGCCTTATTCCCTGCTCCGTCACTGCCGCCAGCGCAAGCGAGTAGCGCAGTACCTGGCCTCCCCCCTCCCCCATGCTGGCATCGAGCTCGATCAACGCGCACGGCACGCTAATACCTCGATAAAAACGGAGAAACGCGCCTCACAACGAACGTCACTGGCTTCCGGCGTCCAACTGGAGGCTAGCCCTCACGGCATCCAGTGTCCCCAAATAGTATCCATCGAGCGTGTAGACCTCGGCGCGGCCTCCTCCCTCCATGATGGCCCTGGTAACCGGGCCATGCGGTTCCGCCTCCTCCAGGGCGGCTCCCCCCAGCAGCTCGTTGAACGCTGGCGCCACCACGATTTCACGCGCTCCTTCGCAGCCTACACACCTGACCCACACGGGGTAGCTCTTCCCCGGTCCTCCCCTGATGTAGAAGTGGTTGTGTCCCACCACTATCAGATCGGCGTTCATCAGGGCATCAATTCTCATGTGTCCGTGGGCCAGTCCGACCTTTATACCGCCGACGTCCATGACGATGCCCGACTGCCTCGCGAGCTTTATAGGGCCCAGGCTCATGCCGCCCAGCCCTGCGTCGTGGTTGCCGGGCACGATGACTATCTCCCTGAACTCCGGTATCAGCGCCGAGAACATATCGTGGAGCTCGTGCAACTCGTAGGGACTGACGCCGGTCACCGAGTGCTTGACATCGCCCAGCAGTACTAGCCTCTCAGCTCCCACGTCCCGTGCGATCGATACAAGCCTTCCGGTCATCTTCTGCGTCTGCGACGGGAGGAATATACCGTTCCTCCGGAGCTCCTCCTCGAGGCCCACGTGGAGATCCGAGATCACCAGCGTCCTTGCGCGGTCTTCAAGGATGAGCGCCGGCTGTCCGATCACGAATCTCCACGGCCTCACGCCGGCATACAGCGCCGGACGGCGTTTAACCGTAGTGGAGTTAAGGGCGCGGAAGCCCCGTCCGCGAGGACGGGTAGTTCACTCCATTCCTTCAGGGGATGGAATGTGTAGAATTCAGTTCTACGCTACCTCCAGTCCGATCGATAGGGATTTCTCCCGGGAATTGCGGAAGCCAATGTCGTGAGATGCGCGGGCAGCCCGAAATGGATGGCCGATCTCCTGCGGGGATTGATGGGGTCGACGCGGCCCCTGGAGGTAGCCTCCATTTGAGGGAGATGAATATAGTCCATAAGAGGGGCTCCCCGGGATCGCTAAAGATCGGGCTCCTATATCCATCGACATATGCGGCGTCGCTGGCCAGTCTGTCATATCAAGCGATGTATTACTACATAAACTCGTGGCGGGAGTTCGTGGCGGAGAGGTTCGTCCACACACGGCGTCGTCCCCCGATAGGCCTCGATGCGGGAAGCAAGCTCTCCTCGATGGATGCGATAATCGCAAGCGTCCACTATGAGCTCGATTACGCGAACCTGCTGGAGATGCTCAGGTCATCCGGTGTCGAGGTCCTCCGCGCGGCGAGGAGGTCCAAGCCTCCCATCGTGATAGGGGGACCGCCTCTCGCCGCAAACCCGCTGCCGCTCTCGGACGTCGCGGACCTCGTGGTCGTAGGGGACATGGAGCCGCTGCTGCCCGGCCTGCTCGAGGCGCTCGCCGCCGATCCCCGGTCGATCGCAGACGTCCTCGCGGGCAAGGACGGCTTCTTCGCGGCCGGGGCGGATCACGTGAGGCTCGTGCGCGCCCTCGAGCTATCCCTGGAGTTCCATCCGATTGCGCAGATACAACCCATGGATGTGGAACCCGTGTGGGGCAGGAGCCTCCTGGTCGAGTCTACCAGGGGATGCTCGAGGGCGTGCAGGTTCTGCATGGAGGGCAGCTTGTACTCCCCCCGGGTCGACAGGCCCCTCCGGCAAATAAAGCGCATAATAGATGCCGGGCTGCCCGCCAACGGGGTTAACAGGATTACGTTCTACAGTCTCTCGTTCTTCGACCACGGCGAAGCTGATGCCATACTGTCGGCGTCCGTTGAGGCCGGCGCGCAGGTGTCCATTCCATCGCTCCGCGTGGATACGCTGGACGTCGACAGAATACGCGCGATCGCCGGCGCTGGACAGCGGACCCTTACCGTTGCCCCGGAGTCGGGAATGTGCCGGCTCAGGAGGGCGCTGGGCAAGCCTTGGTCCCGGGACGAACTGATCGCGATCTCCAGAGCCGCGTCGTCCTCCGGCATCGGGGGGCTTAAGCTTTACTACATGGTGGGCCTACCGGGGGAGGGACCGGACGCCCCGGGATCCATAGCGCGCGAGGTGCTGGACGTCAAGGCCGCGTCATCGCACATCGGGATCTCGGTCAGCCTGACGCCGTTCATGCCGAAGCCCCAGACGCCGCTCCAGTGGGCCGGCATGGAGGATGTGAAGTCCCTGGAGCGCAAGATGGCCTATATATCGTCCGCGCTCAGGGCCGGGGGCATAGCAGTTGACTATTACAGCCCGAGGCTCGCCGCGGTGCAGGTCTCGATATCGAGGGCCTGGGGGGATCCCGGGACGCTGTGCCTGCTGGACAGGAGATCGCGCGGGCTGTCCTGGAGCAACGCGTTCCACCTCTGCGGGCTCGCCGCGGGATCGCGCACGGCCCCGCTGGATCCCGGGCGGGATTTGCCGTGGTCCATCGTGGATACGGGGCGTCCGGCCGATGAGCGGAGGAACGCGATGGATCTCTACTGGCTGGAACTCGGCAGGGGCTGCGCCTCCTGAGCCGCGATCCAGCTCGATACGTCCTTCGCGTTCGCGTACAGCGCCATGGAGCCGTCACCGTCCACCTCCAAGACGAGCTTGACCACCCTCCTACCGATCGGCTCCGATGAGATCAGCCTGGCGCTCGATCCCCCGCCCCTGATGTAGTGCATCCTGACAGCGATCGCGAGGACGGGCACGCCGACTATGGCGGCCAGCATGGCGGCCAGCGCCAGATACGGAAAGCCCAGGGCTATGGATCCGAACGCCACGGCCGCATATATGATGAGCGAGAGCTCGGGCAGGTGCGCCGCCATGCTCGGGACGGGTCCGTGGATATCGAGCGCACCGCCGCGATTCTCCAGCAGGTAAAGCCTGCCCCCTTCATCACCCGCCCAAGCCCTGGAGCCCACGGTCCGTTGCGCAGATCCCTCGGGATATTAGTTTTAGCGAGTTCGGCCGAGGGGTGAGGGACCCGGACATGGATAATTCATTCCCTTCCCCGCTCGTCGCGCATCCTCGTTATCCCGACCAGCCTCCTCAGCTTATCAACTGTGTCGGCGTCCCTCGGACCCTTATCCGATCTCACATTCTTTATCCTGGGGAACCGGAGCGCATATCCGCCGGGGTGCCGGTCGCTCTCCTGCACGGCGTCGAACGCGATCTCGACCACGATCTCCGGCCTGACCCAGATCGTCGACCCCTCCTCCCTTACCGCCAGTTCCCGGAGCCTATCCGTCATCCATTCTATCTCCCTGTCGGTGAGGCCCGAGTACGCCTTGCCCACCACCTTCAACTCCTCACCATCCCAGACCGCGAATATGAGATCGGAGAGCAGCCCCGCCCTCTTTCCGTGGCCGTATTCAGCACCCACGACGACCGCGTCCACGGTATCCAGCTCTTCCTTCAGTTTCATCCATTTCCATCCCCTCTTCCCCAGTTCATATGAGGAGTCCGGATCCTTCAGCACGAGGCCCTCATATCCCTCGGCCCTGCTCCTGTGGAAGAGCTCTGCTATCTCATCCGGTCCATCCACGGTCCACCAAGGGCTCGCCGAGATTGTTCCGCGCCGACCCGGAAGCAGCCCCGCCAGGACGCTCCTCCTCTCCCGCAGCGGCAGGTTCATCAACGATCTCCCGCCGGCGTACATTACATCATAGGCGAAATACGCTATAGGCACCTCATCCGCGAGTTCCCGCGGGTTCCTCCTCCTCAACCTCCTCTGGAGCTCCCTGAACGGAAGCGGTCCTCCCTCCTTGAACGCGACAATCTCACCGTCGAGCACCGCGTCCAGCCCCTTGGCATCTTCCACGATCTCCGGAAAGCTCCCCGTGACGTCCTCCAGCCTCCTGGAGAATATCCTGACGTGGCCGTCCACTGCGTGGAGCTGAGCCCTGACGCCGTCGTACTTGTACTCGGCAAAAAGCCGCCTTCCGGGATACCTCTCGGCCGCCTCCTCGGGGGATGCCAGGGCCTCGGCCAGCATGAACTCGAGCGGCCTGAGCGGAACTACGTCGACCTCGCCCAGCCTCCCCCGTCTAGCGATTACCGCGACCTCCCCCAGATCGCCCACAAACAGCCTCGCGCGCTTGACCTCCTCCGGCGTCGCGTTGAACGCCCCGGCGATGGCCTGTTCCACAAGCCCTTCCACGGCACCCGTCCTCAGCTCCGACAGCAGGAGCTTCACCAGATACTTTGCCTCCAGGGGGCTGCACGATGTCAACAGCCCCCTGAGCCTGATCAGCTTCCTCTGTGACGATCCCCTGCCCAGCGTCCCGGCCAGACGGACAAACTCCCCGTAGACCGCCTTGAGCGTCAGCGGCTCCGCGGGCGACAGCGAGGCCTGCACCGGGCTCCTTGCGCTCATGATTTCGTGCACCGCCTCGCCCAGATCCCCATACTTCCTGTAGATCTCCGCGATGCGGCTCCTGGGAATGTCAGCGACGCCGACCATAGCGTCCAGCAGCATGCTGTAGCCGACGCCGGCATCGAGCCCGGATCCCCTGGGATACGCCTCCCCGGAGAGGAACCTCGCGGCTATCCGGAGCTCGTCGTCGTCCAGTCCTCTCATATAGTCCGACATTGCAGCCACCTTGGCTAGCCTGCCCGATGTCGAACTGAGCCTCTCCAGCAGCGAACAGAGCCCGCTGAAGCTCACATCCGTGAAACCATAATGAACGGCGTATTCTTAAGAATTGCTAATTCATGGGCGGGAAAGTTCCGACCTTCGGGGAGGGGATGGATTACGAAGCGGGTACAAAATACCCCGGGAAGTTAAAATCGCGGGGGCTTGAGGATGCCCAGCAATAGCCCCGAGCTCATAAATTATCGGCGATGGGCGGCTGGAGGCAAAGCGGTCCCTCAGATTCCTCACAATCCTAAACAATGTGCCAAAAATTCATTACGGGCAATCCCGGGTTGTAAATAAGCCCGGTGAGGATATCCGCGCATGTCGAGGTGATCCCAGGCGATGGACTGCAGCGAACTATCCCGATATCGCTGATGGGAACCTTCGTTCGATTAAACCCCAAAGGTTAAAGGCATTTCATGGACCCGGGGATCCCCAGGCGGTAGATGTCATTTGAGGATAGCCATAGTCGGGGCGGGCGTCGCCGGCTCATACCTGCTCAAAATGTTGTCGAACGAGCACGATGTGACGGCGTTCGAGGCCCAGGGCGAGGGGGACTATCGGTCCATATGCGCATGGGGTGCCCCGAAGCACCCGATGAGGGAGTTCGCGGCCAAAGCCGGGCTATCGTTTGACGAATACATACTCCATGAGGGTAAATACTTCACAATGATCTTCGGCGGGACCAAGCTGGATATACCGCTCACAGGGCTCTCCACGTTCGACAAGGAGAAGTTCCTCGCCGATCTCAGGCGCGGCGGCGCAGTGAGATACGGATCGCGTGTAGCGAGGGGCCAGGGCCTAGATGGCTACGACCTGGTGGTCGACGCGACGGGGTTCCACAGGATCCTCGTGGGAAGGCCATCACGCGAGGTCGCAATTCCGACCCTGGAGTTCATGGTCAAGTACAGGGAGATGCCGTTCGATGACTTCTACGCGGAGGTGTTTCCCGGGCTCACGGGCTATATATGGTTCTTCCCGCTCTCCCACGACGTCGCACACGTGGGATCAGGCGACTTCGGGCACAGGCATGTGGAGATGCTATCGGAGTTCCTCAGCAGATATCCCCCGGAGGAGGTCCTCAGGAAGGTCGGGCGCCCGGTCCGCCTAGCGAGCCCCGAGATGTCGGCTCCGATACGCATCGGCAACGTCCTGGCGATCGGCGAGGCCGCCGGGGTCGTGTTCCCGACCACCGGGGAGGGGATAGTCCCCAGTCTCCAGAGCGCGGAGGTCCTCAGGAACGTGCTCGACGCGGGAAATCTAGACGATTTTGAGCGCTCGATGCGCAGGGCGTTCCGCCTGCACGATGAAGTGGGCAGGGTGTTCCTGGACGGCCTGCTCAGAGGCCGCAGGGATCCGGGCACAATTCTCAGGCTCCTGCGCCTCGCCGCGAGGTTCAGATCGATGGACGAGAGGTTCGGGCTTCGCCCCGGCATCCTGCAGCTGGTGGGCGCAATGATAGGGGGAGCCCGCCCGCGTCCCGCCGCCCCCGAGATCCGCAGCTGATTTGCCTCCCGCGATGCATAGCTCCTGCGCCGATGGAGGTGCGCACTGGTGGGCGCGATAGGGGAAGCCGCCCTTGTACGCGTTGTACCACAAAGGGATAGCGCCCGTAAAGAATGCGTAACTCCCGGGACATCGGGAATCCCACGCCCTTCGGGAATTATGTCTAACTTTTTATATTAAGGCGCAGTGGCCCGCACCGGAGATGGCTCTCAGGATAGCGATAGTCGGCGGAGGTGCCGCTGGGGCATCCGCGGCCGCCAGGGCCAGGAAGTGGAGCCAGGATGCTGAGATAAGGATGTTCGAGGCTGGCACCATGATAACGCACGCGCCGTGTGGTATACCATACTACGTAGGCGGGGTCGTGGGGGACGTATCCATGCTCAAGACGTATGCGCCGTCGGAGTTCTCGAAGGGCAGGAACATAGATGTACACGTCGGCTCGAGGGTGACCGGGATCGACCTCGGCTCGAGGACGCTGAAGGTCGAGGAGAGCGGCTCGACTGCCCGCTACGAATGGGATCGCCTGATACTAGCGACTGGTGCCAAGCCGTCCATCCCGCACGTGGACGGGGTGGATCTGAAGGGCGTATTCACCGTCAGATTGCCGGACGGCGCCCGCGATCTGAGGGATGGTATAGGCGCCGCGGGCACCGTCGCGGTGATCGGAGGCGGATATATAGGGCTTGAGATGGCTGATGCGGCGAGGTCCCTGGGAAAGCGCGTCCTCCTGTTCGAGGCCATGGATCACGTACTTCCCACCACGGTCGACCCGGACGTGGCGGCGATCGTGCACGATGAGTTGAGCGCTAACGGCGTCGAGCTCCACCTGTCGGAGCCGCTCCTGCGCATCGAGGGCAACGGATCGGTCGAGCGCGTCGTGACGGGGGGAGGTAACTATCGGGCTGATGCGGTCGTGCTGGCCGTCGGCGTGAGGCCCGATTCCGACCTGGCGACGGACATCGGGCTCAGAATGGGCGAGACCGGCGCCGTGTACGCCAACGAATACATGGAGGCCAGCGAGCCCGACGTCTACGTAGCGGGCGATATTGCGGAGACCGTGGACATCGTGACCGGGAAGAGGATATGGGTACCCCTGGCCCCGCCGGCGAACAAGATGGGGCAGGTCGCCGGCGCTAACAGCGTAACTGCCAGGAGCCTGAAATTTCCCGGCGTCACCGGGACCGCCATCACAAAGGTCTTCGGCTATTACGTGGGCAGGACCGGCCTCAACGACGAGCAGGCCAAGGCTAACGGATTCGACTTCGAGTCAAAGCTCGTAAAGACGAGGAGCGCGGCGGAGTATTATGCGCGCTACGAGACCATACATGTGAAGTTGACGGTCGAGCGGAGAAGCGGGAGGATCCTTGGCGGCCAGATAGTGAGCAGGGACAAGATAGCGGCCGGTTACTTGGACATGATGGCCGTGCTCGTGGAGAGGGGACTCACGATAGACGATCTGTTCTTCTCCGACCTGAGCTACATGCCCGCTACGGCGCCGGTATGGCATCCCGTAATAACGGCGGCGAGGGTTCTGAGCCACGGACGCCTCTAAGCGCGCAGTTTATTTACGCGCCCTGCGAAGCCGCTGCGGTTTGCTGTCGGCCAGGATAACGAGGTTGAAGGAGTCAGCCACGCTCAAGATGATGGAGCGCGCCAAGGCGCTGGAGGCACGCGGCATAAAGGTGATATCTCTTGACGTGGGTGAACCGGATTTTCCCACGCCCAGGGAGGTCATCGACGCCGCATACAAGGCCATGCTGAGCGGTTACACCCATTACACCGCGAGCAAGGGAATTCCGGAACTCAGGAGGGCGATAGCCGAGAAATTCAAGCGCGACAACGGCCTCGACGTGTCACCGGACCAGATACTCGTGACCCCGGGCGCTAAGCAAGCGCTCTTCTATCTGTTCATGGCGCTGCTGGACGATGGGGACGAGGTCATAATAGCGACCCCTGCGTGGCCCAGCTACTGGGAGATGGCGACCGTCGCCGGAGGCGTGGTCAAGGAGGCACCCCCCGCCGACGGCTACGGGTTGAACGTGGGCGCGATAGAGGGGCTCGTGAGCGATAGGACCAAGGCAATTATAATTAACAGCCCCAATAATCCATCGGGTGCGGTCTTCTCCAGGGGCGACCTGGAGGAGCTCGTTGAGCTGGCCGCCAAGAGGCGGATAATGCTGATATCCGATGAGATATACGAGAAGATATTATACGATGGAGTACACGTCAGTCCGGCCGGCCTGCCCGGCGGCGGCGACGTCGTCATAACCGTCAACGGCTTCAGCAAGACGTTCGCGATGACCGGCTGGAGGTTGGGTTATCTGGCGGGTCCGAAGCAGATAATAGACGCGGCCACCAAGCTCCAGCAACACTCAGCTACCTGTGCACCGGCGTTCGCGCAGAAGGCGGCCGCCGACCTCCTCCCGGAGGCGGACAGGCTCGCTAGGCCGATGATAGAGGAGTTCAGGCGCCGCAGGGACTTCGTCGTCTCCAGGCTGAAGGGTATGGGCTTCGGGCTTGAGGCGCCGCAGGGCGCGTTCTACGTGTTTCCGCAGTTGCCGGAATCGGAATCGGATTCCACGGCATTCGTCGAGAAGGCCTTGGAGGCCGGCGTCAGCATGACCGATGGGAAGCCGTTCGGTGGATTCAACAGAAATGTGAGGATCTCATACGCCAACAGCATGGAGAACCTGAAGGAGGCTATGGACAGGCTATCGAAGGCGATCGGCAAGTAGCGCGATCAACGCCTTCTCCTCTTCCTCCTCCACGACGCGTGCGCCTTGTTCCAATGCGTCTCGAGTTCCTTATGGCTCGAGAATATGGCGCCACATGCCCTGCAACGATATCCCTTGACCGACTCCTCCTCCACCGGATCGTTGTATTCTTCAACATCCTCGCCGCCGCGGACGGGACCCTCTGCGCCGTTCTCTGATTTTTCGGATTGATCACCGCTCAACCGGCATTACGCTCCTTGCGACCAACCTCAACGTCGATAACAGGCATCCCTTAATTAACATTACGGCGCATGAGCAAGAAAGCTCCGACCTTCAGGGGGGAGATGAATTGACAATCGAGAAGTATATGCACAGCAATGCTATAATCCCTCGTGGAAAGTCCTGCGAATAAGTCCTCCGGAGAAGACATGCAGGATGCTCCCACGACAAAACCGGTCCATGACCGGTTTGGAATGCCTCCACAGCCCGCCCCAGGTGCTGTGGATAAAGGCATATCCGGATTGCGCGCGGACAGGGATGCGTGCAAGGGGAGCACCGATGCCCCCGGAGGGGCAACGTTCAGGGCGGGGACGACCTCGAAACTCAAGAATGGAGGCCCTGCGAAACGCTCCCCGACCGCGAGGGATGAGGAAGTAACTGGAAGCAAAAGTAGAGCATCAGTCGCTTTAGCGGGGAGAGTATGTCAGCATACACTACCTTATCTTGGTACCCGGCGACACCTCCTCATCGACGGTCAACCATACTGGCCTGCCCCCGATGTCCGCCGCCAACAGCATACCCTTCGACTCCACGCCAGCTATAAGTTTAGGCTTCAGGTTGGCCACGATCACCATAGTCCTTCCGACGAACTGCTCCGGGGCATAATACTCCGCGCCCCCGGCCACGATCGTCCTGATCTCGTCCCCGACGTCCACCGTCAGCTTGACAAGCTTGCTCCTTCCCTCAATCTTCTCCGCCTTCACAACCTTACATATGCGCAGATCGAGCTTCGCGAACTCCTCATAGCTAACGGGCTCACTCATGCGTCACCGTTAAGCCGGCGCCTCCTCCTTAATAAAGTGAAGGGGATTGTGGGGGCCGTGTTTCATTAAGCCGATCGATGAGTACAAATACGAGGGGAACGAGGACGAAGAGTACTGCTTCCACTAAAGATTGAGGATAGCCGACGCGCAGTCGGAGGTTGATGGGGGTGAAGAAGGGCGGAAACGCCAACTAGTACCTGAGGCTGAAGGGGGAGAAGGTGGAGGCTGTTCCGGGAGCTCACGGGGCGCCCGCTCCACTCTTTACAGTAATGTGGCGAACATTGATCGGGAGACTGTGGAGATGGACGTCTTGACCCACTACCTCGGGTATCCATACGGCATAGCACAGGGAGTACAAGTACACGGCCAACCTCTGGTCCTACGGGAAGCTGATGGATGCGATAGAGCTGAAGGCGCAGGATACGGGATAAAGTCGTCCGGGGGGTGAGTACAGCACATCCGAGTACTGCGCGATTCATGGCGTCGAGGTATGAGAAATCCGATGGGTGCGCTCATATGCATCCTAGGGAGCAGTATACATAGCGACCTCAACGGCGCGCTCAACACGCCGAGGAGGGCGGCCGGGGCGTGCTCGTCGCCTCGATAGGAGGCCGCTCTCCTACTTCGTGGACTACGGGAACCTCACGCCCTTCGGGAATGCGGGGAGTCGGAGAGCGGACTATCCCAGGCTATCCTGCCGTTCACGATGACAGTCCTCACGGCGCGGCAGCTACCCCTGTAGACCGCGTACTCCTGCGGATTTCCCCCGATGGGCCTTCCACCGCCCAGCCTGGGATCCAGAATGACGATATCCCCCAGCGCGCCCGCCCGTATACGGCCCAGGTTGCTCGCGCCGAGCGCATCCGCTGCCGATGACGTCACAGAGGACAACGCCCACCAGGCGTCGGCCGCCGACCGACCCAGCCTGGAATCCCTGAGCGCGAGCGCCATCGTACCGGCCGTCCTCAGCATATCGGTCACCGGTATCCCGGCGATGCCCCCGCTTCCGAGTGCCACTTTGGCGCCGATTCTCGATAGCTCCGGCAGCGGGGATCTTCCCAAGCCTCCTCCGAAGTACATGAGCGTCACGGGGCAGACGGCCAACCCGAGTCCGTGCGCCGCAGCGGCCGCCAGCTCCTCTGCCGGGGATGCCGGATTGTATGCCAGGATCGACTTGGATGGATCGATGCCTGCCTCCACAAGCGCCGTGAGTTCGCCCCTCCGTCCACCCATGTGCGCGAATAGCCTAGCGCCCCACCTCGATATATTGGCGGCCGCCTCCTCAAGCTTTCCATCGAGGCTCGAGAGCGCGACGAGCGGCAGTACCCACCCGGGCGAGCGCTCGGCCTCCCTCGCGAGCGATTTCATTGCGTCCGGAGCCCTGGAGTCCTCGGTCGAATCCAGAGCCGGTCCCACAGCGATACGTATGCCGATCCTCCTAGCAGCCCTCGCGACGGCCAGCGGATCAAGCGCGGCCGTCGCCACCGTGGTCACGCCACAGCGCAGGGATTCCGTGAAGAAGTACCCAGCCGTCATCTCCTCCAGATCCGGCGTCAACCTGCGGTAGAATGGCCGCAACGTGCTCTCCTCCACATACTTCGCGTCTACGTCCTCATCCACGAGGTCCCTGATAATGTACTCCGATACATGGGCGTGCGCATCTATCAGGCCCGGCAACACGACCGAGCCCTCCGCGTCGATCACCACATCATCGGAGCTTCCG
>Ga0080006_1158656_pt1 | contig 33635 bp, 29 predicted proteins | sample RS3BMetagenome_FD_69209 | JGI IMG/M metagenome (GOLD analysis project Ga0080006, IMG submission 69209) | Ferric oxide microbial mat and aquatic microbial communities from Rainbow Spring, Yellowstone National Park, USA - RS3B (SPADES... ...
GCCTTATTCCCTATTCCCTAATCCCTATGGTTTTCTCTCCCGTTGTGAGAAACGGAGAAAAAAATCAAAAAAAGGTAAAGAAATATACTCTAAAAGATTAAAAACCATTAAAAATCGACATATTGAAAATGAAGAGACAAGAACAACGTTATGAATCTCAGATAATACCCATAAAAAACCCGTTGAAAACAACGTTAAAAACGAACAAACTCGAGGAGATCAAGGAAATGCTTGATCAGTGCATCAAGATAAGCTTATATGCCTGCAGTATCCTTCATGAATGGAAAGAAAAAAACACGGACAATGAAAGCAAAATATTAAAACTTCAAGAGGATTTACGAGAGGAACGGGAGAAGATAACAACATTACAGGCTGAACTTCAGAAGATCAAAGAACTCGAAAACGTGGTCGAGGAATATAAACGGAGAAATGAAGACCTTGAAAAGGAAATAAAGATATTAAAATATCGCAAAAAGGAGCTGGAATACGACAACATTCTATACAAAGAGAAGCTCAAGAAATATGAACATGAATCCGTTAACTCAGTTTAAGGAGAACATGGATCAGTACGTGAAGAAAAATGTGCTTGAGCCGTTACTACCATGGATTAATGAGAGAATAGAATCGGGGAAGAAAGTCGAACTAACGGATATATTAAATTTCTTACACCTTGACCCCGATAAAGACAAGGAATACACAATGAGATGCCAGTACATATTCAAGAAGGGGGCGAGAATTCATCAACGATGCAACAACTTGTGTTTGGAGGGAAACATGTTCTGTTTCGACTGTATGAAAAGGTTGCATAAAAACAAGGAATCGAACCATGTTGAGGCGATCCCTGATGAAAACGAATATGGAATATTCTATGATAGAAACGGGTTTAAATTAGAACTCTTGCCCGATAGAACTCTGTTGGTGAGAAACGAAGTGATTACGGAAGAACAGAAAAGAAAAGCGCAAGAGCTTGGATATAAAATAAATCACAAAGTATAGATATGTTCTTTCAAGGACATATCTATAAAATCTTCGGATATCTTCATGAATCAACCACCTCGTAATCGTCGATTTCCTCGAGATCAACGGGATTACCCGTTTCATCATCGATATAAACGATCTCTTCCTCGGGTTCAGGATGGGGGGTTTTGGGTGTATTGCGAGTCTCGGTCCCTTGACTCTTGCGAGTCTCGGTCCCTGCGGTCCCTTGACTCTTACGAGTCTCCCCTAGATCTTCCTCCCCATCTTCCGTTGCCGTAACGGGAGATTTTGAGTCCTCGCGAGGTGTTGTCTCTGAAATTTTCAGGGTCTTCTCTGCCCCATCGCGCTCTGCGATTTGCGGATTTCTTCGATCTTTCTCAGCAGTTCTTTGATTCGCGCGATTCTCGGTCCCTTGAATCTTACGATTCTCACCTGAATCTTTCTCCACATCTTCCGTTGCCGTAACGGGAGAACTCGAGTCCTCGCGAAGTGTTGTCTCTGAAATTAAGGTCTTCTCTGCTCCATCTGCGATTTGCGGATTTATTTCTTGATTTTGTTCCGTTATCGGAGAGTCCTGCTCGGAAATTTCCTCGATGAAAGGTTTTTTAGTCGCTGGACTCTTGCGCGTTATGGTTTGTGGATTTCTTCGATCTTTCTCAGAAGTTCTTTGAATCATGCGAGTCTCGGTCCCTGCGGTCCCTTGACTCTTACGAGTCTCCCCTAGATCTTTCTCCTCATCTTCCGTTGTCGTAACGGGAGGACTCGAGTCTTCGGCCTTGTGATTTTCTTGAGTTGCGTCGGGGTTCTTACGGTCCTTACGGTCCTTACGGTCTTTGCGCACAACACGAATCTTTTTTTGATTCTCCTCACTGTGATTCAGGGGATTTTCTTTTATGGTCTGTGGAAGTGCCCGAGGAATTCGCATGACTTTGACTTTCTTCGTGTCCTCGTCTTCAACAAAGTAATAAACGGAGACATAGAGGACAACGACGATAAGAATAGAAACGATCGGGATTAGATAACGGTCGATATAAAAGTCTATCTTGTTTTTCTGTTCTCTGCTTTTCACCCATCGCAAAGTCTCTTCGAAATCCATGGTGCTTTTAATTAAACTCTCTTTCTTTTTAATGGACATTCAAAAATGAACTCGGAACGGGTTTTCTCGATTGACCTGTTTGACCCGTTTGTCGCGGAGGACCTAAGAGAGATATTGAAGAGAAGCGAAATACTCTCCGTTACTTTCCTCGAACAGACCATCTATCAATATAACATCAGGGTGATTCGGGATGTTGAGGATGTGATGAAAAGGATTTCGAGTATCGAGTATATCCCGTTGTATCTGAAAAGAAGACCCGATGAGAAGCTAAGAAAATTCATAGAGGACTTCTTTTCAACAAAGATTAGTTATATCCGAGAGCTGGACAACAGTGTTTTTTGCCCAATAAATCAAAACGGATTCATGATATACAGGACACCAAGCGAAATCTTTACGTTCCTTCAAACTGCTTCTCTGTCCTAATAGATTTTTTAAACACCGACCACGGAATATTTTTTTTTCTAATTTTTTCACGGATGTTAGAAAATAAACATGTATCATCACCGGCAATGGAAGATGTTTAAAGCTGGTCTTATCTTCGGAGAGATCATATTACTCGTTTCTATTATCCTCACCTTCTTCCTGTTGTATGAGGTGTTAGTTCAAAACAACATTCCCACAACGGGAAGATGGGCTGTTTATCTGTTTATCGTTTTCCTCTCCGAGATTATCGCGTTACTCTTCGGATACATTAAGTTTGACCCGATTGCGCATACGGCAAAGCTTTTATTCGTTGTTGTCGCCTTCATTTTTGCAATTCTCCTGTTGGTCGCTATCAAAAACCTTAACCTCCCAAGCAATGTCGCCCTCGGTATCGCTATTACTATTGCCGTTCTCATTGGAGTCCTGTTGATCATGTGCTTCTTCGGTATCTTTGTTGCCTGGAAAATCTCGAGGCTAAAACGGGTTTACATGTGCAAACGAATCGAAGAAGAGGAAGCGGAGGAAGAAGAACTTAGAGAACTCAAACATCATCGGGAACACGAACACGAAGAATTAGAATATGAAGAACCTCGCCACCACTACCATCACGAAGAAGAAATCGAAACTCCGTTACGGAGAAAGAGGTTTGTGAAATCGGCAAGATATTGAACGCAAGAAGGCTTTTTCATTAATTTATGTCATCGAACATAAATTAAAACTGAAATATATAAATGTTTAAAAGTGATAAAAAGCTTCATGTTCGATCCTTTCGGAGTCTTGAACGCTATACCAACAGGTGATGTGGAAGTGGTCTCGAAGTTTCCCCTTCGAAGGTACTACACGAACAACTTCAGGAATCTGTTCAAGAATCTCAAGAACTATACTCCAAGTTACTCTTCTTCTCCGTTTTACATCAAAGCTCTCCCCGAGAACTTTAATTACCGTTGTGATTTCCGCGATAAATTCCTGTCCATTCAAAACTTCCAAGAAGATTACTGGAAGATTAATATTATCGTGGATTACTTTACAGAGGAAGCGAGAATGAAATGCCGTTACGGAGACGAAATCTCTCCTGAAGAATATTTTCACAGGAATCTGAAGGGGCTAGTCTCGAGTCTTGTAAGGAAAGGTTTACCCGTTAACGGAGTGAATTTACGCGAGGAACTTTACCTTACAGGCCCGAGAGAGTGTTTTCGCATGAAGGCCACCGTCATGTACTCGCTTTACTATTACTTCTTCCCCGATAAGGTTCTTGACCCGTTCTCCGGTTGGGGTGGGTCACTTCTTGCGGCCATGGCTATCCCCGTTTCGGAGTATTGGGGCTACGAAGTGAATCCGGACCTCAAGAAACCTTATGAAGAGATCCATGAAAAGCTGGGAAGAAAGGAAACTACCGTAAAGCTGTTTTGGGAACCCTTCGAGAACTCTTCTCCGCCAACGGAGTATTTTGACTTCTGTTTTGCGTGTCCTCCGTTTTTCGATCTCGAAAAGTATCAGGGAGAACAACAGAGCATCCTGTTATATCCTAAAATCGAGGACTGGATCGAGTGGCTCTTGCGTTCATTCAAGATCATTTATCGATCTCTGAGAAAAAAGGGTGTATTAGCTGTTTTCTTGTATCTGAACCATCACGTTATCATCACGAGACTTTTCGAATTTCTCAGCAAACTCATGAAATATGAGGGATGTATCGGGGTGAGGACTAAATTCAAAAATCAGGTACAAAATCACCTCCCGTTTTGGATATGGAAAAAGTGAGCGAGCAAGCAAGCGAGCAAGCAAGCGAACGCAAGCGAACAAGTGAGCGAACGCAAGCGAGCAAGCAAGCGAGCAAGCAAGCGAACGCAAGTGAGCGAACGCGAGTGAGCAAGTGAAAATATTATATCGGTTAATATTAAACAAGAAATGTGGGAATCAGGACTCAAAAAATTCTTGTTAAAGGAAATAGTTCCTTTAACAACTCAGGACAAACAGATTCATAAAAAGCTTGTTTCCGATGAGGCGATGAAGGTATGGAAAGTCGCATTCACGCATGAAACTTATAATCCGAACAACGGAGAGAACTATGAAGAACTCGAAAAACTCGGGGATAAAGTGATTGGTCTCAACTTTACCCTGTATCTCATGGAAGCATTCCCGGGAATAACAAAAAAAGAGCTATCGGAACTCTCGAACTACTATCTCAGCAAACCCGAATTAGCGAGGATCTCCTCTAAGTTGCACCTTGCTAACTGGCTGAGAAGTCCCATCAAAAAAGACATTGATATTAACGAGGATATTTTCGAGTCTCTGTTTGGGGCCCTTTTCCTAATTGGTGACAAGGTTCTGAAGAGAGGAGCAGGAAACCTGTTGTGTCAACGGCTTTTATATCAGATCTTCGAGAAGGAAGACATTGACATCGAGAAGGTATCGAAAGGGAAACCCAAAACCCAAGTCATTGAGCTGTTCAAGAAAGCGGGATGGGGACAGGTCATCACGGAATGGGATGAGAACAACAAAATATATCGGGTGAAGTTCACACAACAGGCAGTCAAGGATCTGAAAAAGATGGGTTATCAGGTATCTCCCGATAATATACTTGCCGAAGCAGAGGGGATCACGAAGACATCGGCGGAAGAGGAAGCATTTAAGAGGGCTCTTAACATCTTAAACTCTCAGGGATTTACGCGCGAGTGGTTTGATCAGAAAAAGCTACAGAAGGAGCTTTCTTCCCCTGACTTCTCGGAATATCTCCCGTTAATCGAGAAAAAGATCGAGGAAGACGGGTATCAATACGTTTTCTTCTCGAAACCCCGAGTCAAAGAGAAGTTTGTTTATGTGCAACTCATCGGGGTTAATCCTGAGGGAAGGAAATACGTGTTAGCAACGGCGAAATCCGATGATATCACGAAAGCTAAGAAAAAGGCCATGGATATATACATCAACAATAAACAGGAGAGGCTAGAATAAACGCGACACGAATTGCAAAGCACAAAAGATTAAAACCCGTTCATTAAAACAGATGACATGACATTCTGGTTGCGACAACCATGGGAGTTACTGAAAAATGTAAAGTTTTTTCCCAACACTTCTTATTCCCTCGATGAAAACCTCAATGCTCTCACGAGATTATCCGTTGTCATCACGATCGTTATGGTTCTTCTCAAATTAAAAACATGGCCGCTCTTTCTCGTCCTCTCCCTTTCCGTCATCGCATTCATTTATTTTATGAATACCCGTTACAAGCCTCTTGAATTCTATCAATGCAAGCAACGGAAGAAAATAAACTTTGTATTCCGAAGGTCTGTAAAATAAAAACACTCCAAAAAATATTTTTTAAGTTATAAAAGATGAGTTCTCCGAAGCTGAAAAAGAAACAGAACAAGAAAAAGATAGAGGCTAAGAGGGAGAAGAAAACGGAGGAAGGATTAAGACCGGAGGAGCTTTCAGGGCTTAAAGAGCCTTCAGGACCTAAAGAGTCTTTAGGAATTTCTTCGATGCCTTCGGGGAATAAGAAAAACACTGAAGAAGAGTTCGTGATGGTCGAGGAAGAAGAGATGATGGCTGAACATGAACGTGGACACGAACATGGACACGAACATGTCCATGAAGGTGTTCAGGAAGAATCTGAGTTAAATTTAATGGATCTGTTTAAGAAGTGGGGTTACCAGATTGCATATATCGTTCTCATCGAGAGTGAAAACAGAGTCACACCGAAATTCATAAAAGCATACAACGGGTTTGGATATTGCTTTTATATCGAGATGACGCCCGAAAAGTTTGTGAAGTCCTATATTAGTGAGGAAAAGTATTACGAGAATCCGGCAGCGAAAGGATTCATGATGGACAAAAACTCTCTCATTACGATGATGGAATGTATCGGGTGTGATATTCATGGTGTTATCTATGAGTGCAGCAACGGGTTAGCTTACTATTGCTGTTCCGAAAAGTCTCCCGTTCCAAAAGAGCATGTGTTCCTCAAGAACCCCAAAAAACTCTATGTTCATTTGGAGGAACAGGGACAGATCATCAACATGTACATGTCGAGTCTCGAACAGCAGCAAACAACGGAACATCCTAATTTCAATTGTGCTATATGTTATCCCGTTGTCACCCTCGATAGCATCTTTGAAAACGGGAGAGAGTCCACCGATGCCACAATCTCCTGCAGCATCAGGAAGCTCAGAAATAACAAGATTAAGAAAGAAGAGTACGGGATTCGCGAGGCGGAACAGCAAATCAACGAGTTAAAAAATTCGTTGAGGACTTACAACGAGCATCGAATGGAGATCACATTAAAACTCGAGGAAACGATCAGCCGTCTCGAGGAATATGCTGCGGAATACATGGATAAGGAATTGAATGACACCCTAAAACAGAGATACGAAAAACTTTTCTTCAACTTAAAACGGAGACACGAACTTGTGGTGGATCTCATAAAGACTTTCTGTATCATCGGGTGTTTCTCGAAGATGATCACATGGATGAATGAGGTTATTTATGAGATTAACCAGACACTCGAAGATGGTGACTTCTCGAAGTTGGATAAAATCTTGGGGAAGAAATAAAGTTACACCTGTTAGGGCCGAGGCCGAGGCCTGAGGCCAAATGTAACAGATGTAACGGGTGAAAAAAACAAAAAAAAGCAAAAATCACTCTACACATCAATCATCGGTGCAGGTAACAAAAATTTTTTCAAGCTCGAACTCATGTCCTCTTTCAGTATCTTCCATTTCTCCTCTTCGAAAGTTTTCAGGTGGTAGTTTATTTCCTCTTTAAATATTTTCGTATCTTTGAGTTTTATCTCCCGTTCTGCTCGGCTGCTCGTTCCGCGTGCTTCGCTTGCTTCGCTTGTTTCACGTGCTTCGCTTGCATATCTGCTCACAAACAGGATTGCCCTCTGTAAATCTAAGATGTCTTGAACAGAGAAATACATATTCATGAACCAATAGTAGTAGTCCTCATATTTCTTAAACTCATCGGGAGCATTTTTGATCAGCTGTTCATAGATCCGTTCGTACATGAATTCGTATTTTCGCACGTTGATCCTCAGAACTTCCTCGGGGATATTCATGTTCAGGTTGGGGAGGTAATTTAACAGGTCATAGTAATAAAATATGTTTTTCTTTATTCCGAGTTTTGTTCTTGTGTTCTTGAGGATCTCGTTGATTGTCATGCATCCCTGATGGCACTCGATCGTCTGATGTAACGGTGAATCCGTTAAAATGTCTCCCACATCAAAGTTCTTGAGGATCCACGAGAAAAACTTGTCTAGTCCTTGCACTCCCTCGAACTCCTCAAAAAACGGGATGACAAAGTTGTTCTTCTCGATAATATCCAGAAAATCTTTGGGTAATCCATCCGTTTTCATGAAAAACTTTAAGATTTTCATACAACCCTCGAGACATTCCTCGTTTTTGTAACGACTGAGAACGGTCATTGATTCCACGAGAAACATGAAGATATCTCCGATAGGGTAGTTAAATTCATTGTCGTAAGTGTTTCTCTCGAGGACACCAAACGGGAATTCAGAGATTTTAATTCTCGATATCCCGTAATCAATGATGATACCGAGAATATCGGTGTTGATATATTTTTTCTGAGTGTTGGCCTCAGGCTTGACTAGATAGGGGATAGAAACCTTCCGTTGTATTTCTCGCACCAAAACGTTTCTTGTATGCAAGTCATGATGTGTGAAACCATAGAGATCAGAGGCATAACGGAGAGACAACAATATCTGAAGGAAGATGTTCATATAATTCGAGAAACTGCACTTGCGAATATATTTTGACACTGGAGTGGAAGGATAAATATATTCGTAGATGACACAAGGTCTCCCGTAGTAGTCCCTGCAGAAGCTTGAATCTATCTTGGGATTAGGCGGAGAACAGGTGATATAACCCAGGACTAGCGCAAAGTTAGGGATTTTCTTTCTTAGTTGATTTAATGCAACGCTCCCCACAAAATATTCGTGGTAGATGATAAATTTATTCACGCTCTCTCCGAATTTCAATAGGAATATCTTGCCTTTCTTTCGTGATCCCCTGATATTCGAGGAAAACACGTTACCGTAGGCACCAGGCTGAAGCTTCTGGATGTTCTGGATCCAATACCTTATCTTTCGGAAATATCGTGTGTCAAACGGGACACCATAGATGATAGCCTCGGAAAATAACATCAGAAACTCCATGGCATCGGGATTATAAAACTGTTCCTTCACGATCTTCAAGAGCGTTTTCGTTTTTATCTCATCGATCATAGGTAACAGGTGAACAATTTTATACCTGTTGACTTTCTTGTTCTTGATGATACTCTTCTCCTGATTGTATTGCTCCTCATGAAAAAACCGTAACCATGTCTGATGGGAGCGAAAATCTTTCTTCGCAGTCTCGTAGATATTTTCGATATCCGTTAAATTTAAGTTCATTGACTTTTGAATATTCTGAAAAAATATTTTCTTCCCATAAGTAAAAAGAAATGCCATCCTGCAAAAAGTACGAGTGTTACAGCGATTCTTCTTCTTCGTCTTCCTCATCATCTTCTTCCGATGACTGCTGTTTCCCTGGGCCCTGGGGTCCTTGGGGTGGTTTCTGGGGGCAAGGAGCAGGGCAAGGAGCAGGAATTGGACTTAATGCTCCTGGTGTCGGTTTGAACTTAAACGGGTATCAAGGACAAAATCTACCTGGACTCACAAATCCAGCTTATCTCAACCCGTTTCTCCAACAAATTTACCAGCAGTGCCAACTTTGCCAACAATTGGGAATGACTGGCCCGGGAATGACTGGCCCCGTTGCTCAAAACCCGATGCCAACGCCAACACCAACCCCGGTTTATCCATGGTTCGGCGGTGCCGGATTTGGTTGGCCGTTTGATTTCTTTGGCTGGGGCTGTGGTGAATGTAGAGAATGTCGCCGTGGGAGAAGGTGTAGAAGAAAGCATTGGTGTTGTTCTTCTTCGTCTTCTTCGTCCTCGTCCTCGTGTTCGTCGTCCTCTTCTTCGTCTTCCTCGTGTTCTTCGTCCTCATCCTCTTCAGAGTCTTCAGAGCTTATGTGCCGTTTAAAGAAAGACGGATGCAAACGGAAATTAATCTGCAACAAAGACTGGTCCTGGAAGAATAACGGAGAGAAGAAATGTGAGCAGTGCAATAAAAAGGTTATCTAAGCCGCGTTAAAGCAAAACATTTAAAATGAAATAAATCCTCATGAAACCCCTAAATTAAAATATGTTCTTTGAAAAACATATTTTAATTCATGTGGACCAATAGACTCCTGTTGCCTCAAGAAAAAACTTTTCATATCTGTTGGGAGACTTCAACGGGAAGAAAATATACATTCTTCGCCGATCACCACGAATTTCTGGAATTCTTTTTCAAGACCCCCGAGGAGCAACGATGTTTCTATGAGGTCATTCACGGAAATTTCCCGCATCGGTTTTATCTCGACATTGATATTAACGGGTCAGAGGCCGAGGTTTTCAATGAAAACATCGAGGAAAATGTTTTAAACTCCGTTATCGACGCATCCCGAAATTTATTTTCCGATCTTGATTTGAACAGGGATGTTTTGATCTTCACGAGTCATGGTAGAGAAAAGAAAAGCTTTCACATCGTTTTTCAAAGAGTTGTCGAGAATAATAAACAAGCGAAAGCTTGTTACCTCGAGATCGTAAAAAATATCCCGTTTGAATTTAGAAAGTTTCTAGACAAACTTTACAAAAAGGTTCAACAGTTTCGGACTCTTGGCTCTCACAAACTAAAATGTCCCGATCGCCCGAAAAGATTTGAAAGTACTTGGAGATATAAAAATACTCTTATTCATAATCCCGTTACGGATCCTTTCTCAAAGTCTTTCGTCTCTGTGATCCCTGATGATGCTCAAGAAATCACCCAGGAACTAAAAGAGCGGCTGAAACGGAACATAACGGGAGAATACATAAAACCTGACACGGAAATTAAAGATAAGTTTATCCGATACATTGAGGAAGTATTAACGGAGTTCAAAATCCCTCGAGACTCTCTGAAAATAAGAGAGATTAAGGATGAATACATCCTACTCGATAACGTTAAGCCTTATATCTGTCCCATCTGTCAACGGATGCACAATAAAGAGAATCCGTATATCATATGTGATAACATCTCGGCTTATTTCTGCTGTCGGAGAACTAATCTGTTTCTGGAAATTTATGGGGAAGACAAAGGAAAAATATTAACAAAAACCCCGACCATCAGGAAGACAATGAAAGACGAAGAAGAAATTCATTAGTGTTCAGAGAACATTAATGAAAAGGCGAGAACGATGCTCAGCCATAACGGGAGTTGTTCGATGAATTTAACCCGTTATAGCACCTTTCGGTGCTAAATTCGAGTATTGGGCTAAAACTCTCTCGAAAAAGTCTTTGCTGAGGCCTGGTGGTGATTCAGGAATACACCTGTTAAATTCGAGCACTGAGCTAAAACTCTCTCGAAAAAGTCTCTGCGAGTCCTTGCGATGCTGTGCTATAACGGAGTATTTCTAAGATTAACCCGTTAAATTAGCACCGAAAGGTGCTAAATTCGAGCATCGGGCAGAAACCAGTTCAAAAATAACTCGAAAAAGTCTCTGCGATGCTGAGCCATAACGGAGAGATCTGAGAATTAAACCCGTTAAATTAGCACCGAAAGGTGCTAAATTCGAGCACCAGAGCAGAGACTAATTCAAATAAACTCGAAAAAGTCTTTGTGATGTTCAATCAGTCATAACAGGTTGTTTCAGGAATTAACAGGTTTAATACCTGTTAATTCGAACATCAGGCGGAGATTGTTTTAAACTCTCGAAAAAGTCTCTGCGATGCTGAGCGATAACGGGATGAATGATGAATTAGATCCGTTAAATTAGCACCGAAAGGTGCTAAATTCCAGCACTAGGCAGAGATCGAATCAAGAATAAACTCGAAAAAGTCTTTACCTGAGGTCTGGTGATTCAGGAATAGACCTGTTAAATTCGAGCGTCAAGCAGAGACCAAGCTAAAACCCCTCTCGAAAAAGTCTCTGCGAGTCTTTGCGATGGTCAGCCATAACGGAGAGATCTGAGAATTAAACCCGTTAAATTCGAGTACTGGGCAAGGACTGGCTAAAAATCCTCTCGAAAAAGTCTCTACGAGTCTTTGTGATGCTGAGCCATAACGGGATGATTCTAAGATTAACCCCGTTAAATTCGATCACTGAGCTAAAACTTTCTCGAAAAGTCTTTGCGATGGTCAGCCATAACGGAGAGATCCGAGAATTAAACCCGTTAAATTAGCACCTTTCGGTGCTAAATTCGAGTATTGGGCTAAAACTCTCTCGAAAAAGTCTTTTGTGAGGCCTAGTGGTGATTCAGGAATAGACTCGTTAAATTCGAGCACCGGGTAGAGACTAATTCAAAAATAAACTCGAAAAAGTCTTTGCGATCCTGAGCCATAACGGGGTGATCCGAGAATTAAACCTGTTAAATTCAAGCACTGAGCTAAAACTCTCTCGAAAAAGTCTTTGTGATGCTCAGTCATAACGGGATGATTAATGAATTAGATCCGTTAAATTCAAGCACTGAGCTAAAACTCTCTCGAAAAGTCTTTGCTGAGGCCTGGTGATTCTAAGATTAAACCCATTAATTTAGCACCGAAAGGTGCTAAATTCGAGCACTGAGCTAAAACCTTTCTTGAAAAAGTCTTTGGGATCGCAAAGCTATAACGGAGAGATTAATGAATTAGACCCGTTAAATTCGAGCACTGGGCAAGGACTGATTCAAGAATAAACTCAAAAAAGTTTCTGCGATGCTGTGCTATAACGGAGTGATTCTAAGATTAACCCCATTAAATTCGAGCACCAGACAGAGACTAATTCAAAAAAAATAAACTCGAAAAAAGTCTTTGCGATGCTGAGCCATAACAGGTTTTTTCAGGAATTAACAGGTTTAATACCTGTTAATTCGAACACCAGGCGGAGATCTTTTCAAAACTCTCTCGAAAAAGTCTTTACCGAGGCCTTGTGATTCAGGAATAGACCTGTTAAATTCGAACACTGGACAGAGACGAATCCTCGCGATGCTGTGCCATAACGGGATGATTAATGAATTAAACCCGTTAAATTCGAGCACTGAGCTAAAACTCTCTCGAAAAAGTCTTTGCTGAGGCCTGGTGATTCTAAGATTAAACCCGTTAAATTAGCACCGAAAGGTGCTAAATTCGAGGACTGGGCAAGGACTGGCTAAAACCCCTCTCGAAAAAAAGTCTCTACGAGTCTTTGCGATGCTGTGCTATAACGGAAAGATTTGAGAGTAGACCTGTTAAATTCGAGTACTGGGCTAAAACCTTTCTTGAAAAGTCCTTGCCCGAAGCTTGGTGAATTTAAGAAAGCCCGTTAATTCGAGCACTAAGGCAGAGACTGGTTCAAAACTCTCTCGAAAAAGTCTTTTGGGCGAGGCTTGGTGATTAATGAATTAGACCTGTTAAATTCGAGCATTGAGCTAAAACTCTCGAAAAAGTCTTTGCGAGTTTTTGCGATCCTGAGCCATAACGGGATGATTAATGAATTAGACCTGTTAAATTCGAGCACTGAGCAAGGATCAGTTCAAGAATAAACTCGAAAAAGTCTCTGAGATTCCATGCCATAACGGAGAGATCAACGAATTAAACCCGTTAAATTCAAGCACTGTGCTAAAACTCTCTCAAAAAATCTTTGCCTGAGGCTTGGTGATTAATTAAATTAGTCCCGTTAAATTCGAACATTGGACAGAGATCAGCCCAAAATAAACTCGAAAAAGTCTTTGCGATCCTGAGCCATAACGGAGAGATCCGAGAATTAAACCCGTTAAATTTGAGCACTGAGCTAAAACCTTTCTCGAAAAAGTCTTTGTGAGGCCTGGTGATTCAGGATTTGACCTGTTAATTCGAGCACTGGGCAAGGACTGACTAAAATCCCTCTCGAAAGAGTCTCTACGAGTCTTTGCGGTGCTCAGCCATAACGGGATGATTCTAAGATTAAATCCGTTAAATTAGCACCGAAAGGTGCTAAATTCGATCATCGGGCAGAGACTAGTTCAAAAATAAACTTGAAAAAGTCTCTGCGATGCTGTGCCATAACGGAGAGATCCGAGAATTAAACCCGTTAAATTAGCACCGAAAGGTGCTAAATTCGATCACTGAGCAGAGACTAATTCAAAAAAACTCGAAAAAGTCTTTGCGATGTTCAGTCATAACAGGTTGTTTCAGGAATTAGCAGGTATTAAACCCGTTAATTAACACCAGGTGGAGATCGTTTTAAACTCTCTCGAAAAAGTCTTTGTCGAGGCCTGGTGATTCAGGAATAGACCTGTTAAATTCGAGCATCGGGCAGAGACTAATTCAAAAATAAACTCGAAAAAAGTCTTTGCCTAAGGCCTGGTGATTCAGGAATAGACCTGTTAAATTCAAACACTGGACAGAGACCAATCCTCACGATGCTGTGCCATAACGGAGAGATCCGAGAATTAAACCCGTTAAATTCAAGCATCGGGCAGAGACCGGCTCAAAACTCTCTCGAAAAAGTCTTTGCTTGAGGCCTGGTGATTCAGGAATTAAATCCGTTAAATTCAAGCACTGGACAAGGACTGGCTAAAACCTTTCTCGAAAAAGTCTCTACGAGTCTCTGCGATGCTGAGCCATAACGGAGAGATCCGAGAATTAAACCCGTTAAATTTGAGCACTGAGCTAAAACCTTTCTCGAAAAAGTCTCTGCTGAGGCCTGGTGATTCAGGAATAGACCCGTTAAATTAGCACCGAAAGGTGCTAAATTCGAGCACTAGGCAGAGACTAGTTCAAAACTCTCTCGAAAAACTCTTTGCGATTTTCCGCTGAGTGATTTCTGGAATTAAACCCGTTAAATTAGTACTTTTCGGTGCTAAATTCAAGCACAAGGATCAGTTCAAAAATAAACTCGAAAAAGTCTTTGCAATACTCTTCAATAACGGGTGATTCGAGAAATAAACCGGTTAAATTTGAGCACTAGGCTAAAACCTTTCTCGAAAAAGTCTTTATGATGCTGAGCCATAACAGGTTGTTTCATGAATTAACGGGTTTAATACCTGTTAATTCGAACACCAGGCGGAGATCGTTTTAAACTCTCTCGAAAGAGTCTTTGCGTTGCTAAGCCATAACGGGATGATTCATTCATTAAACTCGTTAAATTAGCACCGAAAGGTGCTAAATTCGAGCACTGGGTAAGAAATGGCTCAAAAAAGTCTTTTGCTCAGAGCCTGACGATTCGGGACCTAAAAACACTGAAAGCATTAATCCCGTTAACTTTTCGCACTACAGGAATTAATCCAAAAGAGATGATTTGCCCAAGTCGAGACACAACTTTTGCCTATTCGTTCTTTCGCAGAGATTGAACGGGGAATCAATTAAAATATCTCCCGATTTCAGAAACATTTTATTAATTCAGGCACAAAGCAAACTACGGGATGATTTCTTGAGGAATAGAACTCACTTACTTTAACGGGAGATATCAAAGAAACTTTTCGTAAAATCCAAAGAGTCATCTCAAGATATTTCTGAGTACTACTCAGAAATATCCACAAAAATCCGTTAATTCAAGACTTTTTCGATCTCGATAAGAGAATAAACCCGTTATATTCTTGCCTCAACAGTGAACAACAGGAATTAGTCTAAAAGTTTTTTGTGTTTTCGAGAGTAGCGCCGTTAATTCTTCGATATGAGCAGAGGATGAATTTCCCGTTGATGGAATTAATCCTTTGAGCGCTTTAGTGCTTTCAGGTCTTGAATCATTCAGGCCTCGGGTAAAGACTTCTCGAGAAAAGGTTTAGACTAGTCCTTGCCTGGTGCTAATTTAACGGGTTTAATGCATAAATTATCCCGTTATGGTGCAGCATTGCAAAGACTCGCAGAGACTCTTTTCGAGAGAGTTTTTAGCCCAGTGCTTGAATTTAGCACCGAAAGATGCTAATTTAACGGGTTTAATCTTAAATTCAGCAAGCTTCGGGTAAAGACTTTTTCGAGTTTATTTTTGAATTCGTCCTTGCCCAGTGCTCGAATTTAGCACCGAAAGGTGCTAATTTAACGGGCTTATTTCTCAAATCACCCCGTTACAGCATAGCATCACGAAGATTTTTCGAGTTTATTTTTGGACTGGTCCTTGCCCGATGCTCGAACTTAACAGGTCTAATTCCTGAATCACCAAACCTTAGGCAAAGACTTTTTCGAGAGAGTTTTAGTCCAGTGCTCGAATTTAGCACCGAAAGGTGCTAATTTAACGGGTTTAATTCTCGGATCACTCCGTTATAGCGCAGCATCGCGAAGACTTTTCGAGAGTGTTTCCTGGTCTTTACCTGAGGCTTGGTGATTTAACAGGTTTAATCTTAGAATCACCAAGCATTTGGACATATAGACTTTTTCGATTTTTATTTTGAATTCGTCCTTGCCCAGTGTTCGAATTTAGCACCTTTCGGTGCTAATTTAACGGACTTATTTCTCAAATCATTCCGTTATGGCATAGTATCGCGAAGACTTTTTCGAGTTTATTTTTGGGCTGGTCCTTGCCTGATGCTTGAATTTAACGGATTTAATTCCTGAATCAACAGGCCTCGGCCAAAAGACTTTTCGAGAAAGATTTAAAAAGGTCTTTGCCTAGTGCTCGAATTAACAGGTTTAATTCATTAATCATCCCGTTATTTCACAGCATCACGAGGACTGGTCTCTGTCCAGTGCTCGAATTTAACAGGTCTATTCCTGAATCACCCAGGCCTCAGCAAAGACTTCTCGAGAGAGTTTTAGCCCAATGCTCGAATTTAACAGGTCTAATCTTAGAATCTCTCCGTTATGGCTGAGCATCGCGAAGACTTTTCGAGAGAGTCTTAAATGGTCTTCGCCTAGTGCTGGAATTTAACGGATCTAGTTTATTACTCCGTTAGAGTTTGGCAAAGACTCTTTCAAGTTTTTTTGAACCAGTCCTTGCCCAGTGCTCGAATTTAACAGGTCTAATTCATTAATCATCCCGTTATGGTACAGCATTACGAGGACTGGTCTCTGTCCAGTGCTCGAATTTAACGGGTTTAATTAATTAATCATCCCGTTATGGATGAGCATCACGAGGACTTTTTCGAGAGAGTTTTTAGCCCAGTGCTCGAATTTAACGGGTTTAATTCTGGGATCTCTCCGTTATGGCTCAGGATCGCAAAGACTTTTTCGAGAGAGTTTTAGCTCAGTCTCTGTTTGACGCTCGAATTTAACAGGTATGCTCTCAAATCACTCCGTTATGGCACAGCATCGCAAAGAACTCTTTCGAGAAAGTTTTAAATAGTTCCTCGCCTAGTGCTGAAATTTAATGGGTCTAATTCATTAATCATCTCGTTATGGCACAGCATTGCAGAGACTTTTTCGAGAGAGTGTTTTGAACTAATCTTTGCCTAGTGCTCGAATTTAACGGGTTTAATTAATTAATCACCCCGTTATGACGCAGCATCGCGAAGACTCTTTCGAGAAAGGTTTTAGTCAGATCTTGTCCAGTGCTCGAATTTAATGGGTTCTATTTTAGATTTCTCCGTTATGGCATGGAATCGCAGAGACTTTTTCGAGAGAGTTTTTGAGAAGTCTCTGTCCGATGCTCGAATTTTAATGGGAGATTACGAAAAGATTTTAGAGAGTTAATTCCGAGCTCTTGAAGAGTCTTCGTGAGATTCATTAAATGGACTGGATGATTCTTGCCTGAGGCATGAATAAATCTTGTTAAGTTCTCGAAGGATATAAAAAAGTCTTTTGTTTTTTGTTGAGGTTATAAAAACGGATGTCCTTCACAATAGCCGTAACTCTACATCTTGGCTATCAAAACCTCTGGGGTTTTTTCGAACCCTACATTAATATGTTCCTTAATCACTACCCTAATGCCTATCTCCTGTTCAGTTATCAACAGGATTCTCCGTTGATTAAGGAGCTGAGGGAGCGATACAAGCGTGCAAGCTTCTTTTTGGTGAAGAAAGGCAATGATATCGGAGGACAACTTATTATGTTTAATCACCTTATGAAGGTTGAGCCTCAACCTGAAGTTGTTTTTGTGCTCCATACAAAGAGCGACGATAAATGGAGAAACAACCTCGTAAATTCCATTGCAGGCAGTGAAAAGATATTGGAGTCTGTCATCAACCTGTTTCAGAGAAACCCTCACGTCGGGATGATTGGGTGGTATAAAAACCACTATAGGATGGACATGTTTAATCGGGGGATTTTGGAGGAGATATGTGAGAAAGAGTTTGGAATAGACAAGCGAAAGATTTATAGTTTCTCGTTCATCGCCGGAACCATCTTCGCCGTTCGATGGAGTATCTACAAGAAAGCATTCACAGGCAAGGATCTGGTGGAGTACTATAATCAGTTAGAGCTGGGGTATATAAAAAACCATCTGAGACCGACATATACGCATTCTTGGGAAAGGATTTTTGGTATCCTCGTGGAGGAAGCGGGATATAAGATCGTGGGCATCTGATAAAAGAAAAGATAAAAGACAAAAGACAAAAAAAAATTTGATATTTTCGAAAATATTTTCCCGGTCGTCTGCAAAGATGATACCGCAAGAATACATTGATTTCGCGTTGTTGAAGAAATCTCAGGGGCCAGAAATAGAAGTTGAGATAAGATTCAAGAGACTTAAAAACAGGCATTACAACAACCTGTTGAAGTTCCTGAATGAGTACGCGAAACCCGTAACGGAGAACATTGAGGAATGGATATGCCATAACTTTAGAAAGAAGAACATTGACCGTTTTCAGCTGTGGTTGGAGAAGAAAGAGATCAGAAAATATGTGAACACAGACTACCTGTTTAATTTCGTTGTTTCATCGGAGACGATGATTAATCCGATACCAGCCTTTCAACCAAAGTTGTCGCGAAGTATAAAGAGACTCTCCTATAAACTCTGTAATGATACCGTGAAATGCGATTTAAGTTATGTGGTCACGGAGAGGGATCATGAAAACAACAGGCAAGAAGGTTACGAATGTGAGCTGGAGTTTAGCGTAGAAGGCTTTAAATATCTCAACCTGTTGCTCAACAGGTTTCTGAGAGTCATCAACGATAACACACTCTATCTTTTTACGTTTCAGGAGGGGCAGAGAATAAAAAACGAAATTTATAAGGTGATCGATTTCAAATCGATGAATCAACCCGTTTTATTGAAATATGAGCACTTCAGCAGTATGTCGAATCCCGAGATCGGTTATCGTGTTTCTCGGAAAGCCGATGGACAGAGAAGACTTTTGGTGTTTAAAAACGGAGTTTGGCTTTTTTATTTCCCTGATATTCTGCAGAGAGTTCAGAGGGAATCTAATAAGCTGTTTGAGGGTGCTATCCTCGACGGTGAGCTCCTCGAGGATGTAACGGGGGAACTAAAAAACAACTTTTATAACTACATTGCCTTCGATTGCATCTCCAAGTATGATCTTGGCACTGGTGACTTTGATAAGTCGATAAGGGAAAAGAACCACGATGAACGGTTGAGATATTGTCAGGTGATCGCGGAGCATTACAAGGACAACAGGTATCTCTTCGTCTTCTTGAAGAGTTTTTATTCTTTCAATGGGGCCGAAGACTTTTTCGCTCGTGTACGGGAGATATTCCGTGAAAACCATTTCATTAATTACAAACAAGACGGATTGCTGTTTGTCCCCCAGAACTCACCTTATAATTTCACGCAGTATAAGTGGAAACCCCCCGAACTGCTCTCGGTGGACTTACTTTATCGCTCAGGATCCTTGTGGGCCAATCATGATCGCCCGGTGAATATGCCCGTCGAAAACAGTCCGATGCTAAAATCAGGAGAGATCATTGAGTTTGTTTATAGAGATGGAAAGTTAGTCCCGTATCGGATTCGTAGTGATAAAGTTTATCCAAACAACTACGAGGTAGTGATGGAAACGATAAGATATATGAAGAATCCTATCACGGTCGAAGTCATCTCCGGGGAGACTTTCCAGTTCATGAAGAAATATCATAAACGGATTAAAAAGAGGTTATATGATATCCCGTTGGAAAAGAAGAAGATCCTGAGCATCGGGGGGAAACTCGACGAGGGGAAACTCCAGAAAGCGGATGTTATTACAATGTTTAATCCTAAAAGGGTGGAGACACCAGCAGCTATCCTGGAAAACTTGGAGTATCGAGGTTATCTCCTGTTTATGTTCATGGATGGAAACGTGGTCGATCAAGTTTTTAACCCGAAATTAACGGGACCTATTTTGGAGAACGAATTAAAGATCGGAGATAACGGGAAGATTGTTTATAGACCTCCCGGGAAAGTGCTGATCGATATTCCAGGTTTTATCCAGAAAGAACAAAACCTGTTTTATATTCAGGAGCTTGCGACCTCTCTCATGCCTAGTCTCACGTTGGTCCATGTGTCTCTCGCGAATGACGAGAAGTTTTTATCGGCGAAAGAGTATTTAGTCTCCCGTTTTTATGTCTATGGCTACTTCGTGAGATTCGATGACGATAAACGGGAGATCATGGAGGGTACCGAAACAACACTCATCTATTGCATGATAGACCCTGACATCCCAGAGCTTCATGCGATACTGAAGGCCCGTTATGCCAGCTATCGCGAGATACCATCGGGACACAGAAATCGGTGGCTTATGGGCCTTGATTTCAAAGAGAGATATGGAAAGGATCTGGAGAAGATATCGGAGGTGGTAGGAAGGAAGATCGTGGTTTACGATGAAAAAGATAACATCATAAAATCTTTCGGAAATAAAAAATCGGAGATTAAAATCAAGTCTCCTGGGTTTCTCATAAAATAAGTTCTTATAAAATGAGTATGGTGGTCATCCCGATACGAGGTGATGGTTCCTGTTTCTTTCATGCCATCGAGAGTGCCTTGGGAACGGATAAAAACCTTCGGGCTCTTATCTTCTCGAAACTAGACTGTGTGATTCCTGAAACGGGAAAAACTTATTTCCAAACGTATCACTCCGAAGAGCCCGAGATAAAAGAACAATATAAGACAAAGCCTGCAGATTCTAGAATGTTTGGACTTGTTTCGAGGGTTCTTAACATTAATATCTTTGTCCTGTTGAGAGAGGGAAAGAAATTAATCCTGTATCCATATCAGGCTTACTACAAAAATGAAGATATCGCATTGATTCCCCAGAGACCGTGTGTTGTCCTGTTTTTTTATCTGCATGGACACTTCGACCTCGTGGGATACAAAGAGGATTCAACGGTGAAAACTTTGTTTTCATATAATCACCCGTTTATACAGGAAATTTTATCCAAAAAGGGATAAGGCAAGTATAGTAAGATATGATCAAAGTATCATATCTTAGTTTTCGGTTTATTCCAAGTTCATTCTAAGTTCATTCTAGCTCTAGCTTTGAACTTCAAAGAACTTTTCTGGTTTTTACTTTTTCTTCTTTCCCTTTTCCTCTTTATTCTTTTCCCTTTCCTCTCCTTCCTTGAATATTTTCTTGAAATCCACAAAGCTATCTATTTCATACCTGTTATCGACATTAGGAGGTTTCGGTAACTTATAGTTTCGCTCGCGTTCAATGGCACTGTAGCCGCACCCCGTGTTGGCGATAACATATTTCGTGGAGTGAGGCATACAATAGAGACAGCTTGGAAATATCATCATCCGTTGCTCCTTGAGATCCTTCATTAGATCATTAACGAATATTTTCGCCTTCTCTTCACAACGGCACACAAATCGAATCTGAGATAACTTCCAGATGTAACGGTGCATATAACTAAAAACAAGCATAAACTTTCTTCCCATCTTTCCAAACTTTTCCATGTCCTTTTTCAAGCAATCCCAAGAACATCTCAGGAAATACAGGGATTTGTTTTCGAAACAGGCTTTGAATCTCTCCGATTTTTCGATGTACTGATCCTTGAGATTTTCGAGATTCTTCTTGATTTCCTCGAGATCTATTTCAGGAAACTTGTAGAGTTCTTGGAAGGACATTACTTTCTTGCTGAACACATCGTGAACCTGTTTGCCACACTTGCACGTTATTGTGGCATATAATTTCCTGCCTTGGTGGCTCAATTCCAGGTTTGGATTCTTATTCATCGCAATGACCTTGTTGCGCTCACATAGATCGCAGAGGCGATAAGCCAAACGGAATTTATCAAAGTTCTTCGTGTCGTTACGTCCCAGGATAATATCTTTCTTGATGACCCTTTCACATTCCAAACAGTGTGAGTATTTCACGTAATAAAGAATCCATATGATTTCTTCTTTTTCTTCCTCGGGACAGAATCTGTAACCAAAACCCGATGGATTCAGTTTCAAATATCGCTGAATGGTCTTGATTCTATTTTCCTTCTGTCTTATTTCTTCCTCTTTCTTCCGTTTTATCTTCTCCTCCGAGCTTAATTTCTTTAATTGCTCTGTGAGTTGCTCTTTCTCCTCTTTCTCCTTTTTTCTCCGTTGTTTGCAAGCGGAACTCAGACACTTGGAAATAACGAGAGCGTACTGAGACTTAAACTTTCTCCATCTCAAGAACTTTGTTTTGCACTCGGGACAACGGGGATTCAATAAAAGGTCACTGTTTTTAATGAAATCGCTAAATCTTTTCGAGACTCTTTTCAGAGACACCTGATCGAAAATCCCGAGATTCTTGATGATGTTGTATAAAATCTCGTTGGGAAGATCAGTGAAAGAGCTCTTTGAAGGGATTTGTAAATCCATTCCGGAGTTTTAGAAGTCTTTATTTTTTTTAAAATTTTCAGTTGTTGAATTTATTTTTTGATTTTATTTTAAATTTCAGGGAGACTCGAAATGTTTCCGGTACTTCCGTTACTTCCGCTTGATCCGTGTGGAAACTGTGGAAAAACAGACAAACTTGAATTTCAGGACAACAGGTTTTATTGCAAGGAGTGTCAGAGGATTAATCCTGACATTCTCCCCGTTAAAAACGGGAGTTATTTTCGATTCTCAGGGGAGTCGGGGGAGTGGAGGGAAAGTAAGGGAATCCGTTTTAAATGTGAGGAATGCAAACAGGTTTTTGAGAGGAAATATGAGTTCGCGGATGAAAAGATATGTTGGGGGTGTATTAAGATATATTTTCCTAACTTGCCTGGCTTGCCTGGCTCGCAAGACTTGCATACCATTGAATTTCCTTGTTGTACCTGTGAACGGGTGATTAAAATTAATCTCTACCTGTTATTATCGAGATTTGACCTGAAAAAGTTTATTTATCCCAGACTTCAAAAAATCACCAGAGCGTTATTAATGCAACTCGATAATGATTTAGAGAACTCGAAGGGACTTGACCCCGAAATGTTAGATGTGATTCGTGATATGTTGGGGACGATGTTTATCGTTGCTTGCAACAGGAAATGTATCGGGAAGTGTAAAAACATTTTCTTGAGAAGGATCTGTAAATTCGTGTGGGTTCCAAGCAAGATCAAGCTGACCTGTGCCTCATGTGGAGAAAAGGAAATACTGGACTCTAGTGATAACTATGCTGATGCTTTTGTCTTCCACTGTCGGAACTGTTTCAACATGAGGTTTCTCGAAAGTTTCTTTCAGGTTCGACGAAAACTTAATTACGAAACGGAGAAAGGGATGAGAATTTATCAGCCGAAATACTTAAAGTTGGAAGGAAAGTGGATTGAACCACCGTTTTGGTATTAAATGCCTGAAGGCACTAAATGGCAATAAATCATGTGTTTCTCAAAAAAACATATGATTTTTATTGTGAATTTAGGGTTTCATGGAAACGTGTGATACAAAATGATGCGTATAAAGATAGCGAATGTATATGATGCTGACCCGTCAGAACCCTGTCCGAAATGTAAGGCCAAGAACACAAAAAGTCTTTCCTTTTCATTTTATGGAGACGTTTTTTTCTGCTCGGATTGTCGGGAATACATATTTGATATTTACCCTCTGCCTAAGGAAGGTTTATACTTCCGTCGGAAATATTCTATTCTCAGGAACCTAGAATACTGGTTCGCAGTAAAGTGTGTGTACTCGGAGTGCCGTTGCTGCAGAAAGAGATTTATGATAGCCCCCGATGATTTCAGGACCTATTTCGTGTGTTCCTCCTGTAAGTTACGAAAGGATTTGAGGTACTATCTCGAAGAAAACATAGAGTTTATATGCCGATGCAAGAAGAGAATTGAGCCCAAGAAGGTATATAACGTTATTCTGCCTACGATGACGGCACGTATCATCAACGGAGATTCATTGATTTCAGCCGATGAAACAATCGATGATATCGTAAAAAACAGGAAATTGGAGTATGGTATTTTAGATGAGATAAGAGATCGATTCCTGATTGTTTGCGATAAAAAGTGTGTCGGGAAATATCAACGGGTGATCTTGAAGAGAGTCGCGAAACATGTGTGGATAACGGATCGTGTTAAACTTAATTGCTTCTCTTGTGGAAATCTCGAGGTGGTCCCGTTGGAAGCGCTGACTAGTTCAAGCCTAAAAGATTTCAGGTTTTTTTGTCGCAACTGCTTTGTAACGGAGGATACTGTGGAAATTGGGAGGAGACTGGATTACATCAAGGATGTTTCCACATATTTCTATATGAGGAAACGGAGAAAAAGAAAATTTAAATGATATCATACCTGTCATACCTATCATTCCCCTAAAAGTATATGTTAAGCAAACATATACTTTTTCATATACTTTTTATTCACATGCCTTTTCGAAAAGCAAAAGCCATATACATTCCCGCGATCTCCCAGATATCTTCAGGTATTGATCCGTTTTCATCGAAGACTTTCATTTTCTCCATCAGCTTCATGTTTTTCTCCGTTTTATTCTCCAGATAGAACTCAGGAAATCTCTTTTGATAAACTAAGTTCAACCCGTTATCCCGGCATATGTCGGTGAGGGTCGGGAAATGGACAAGGTATTCGGGGACATTTTCGATAGCATCCCGGAGAAAGAACTCATAACGGGCACCAAATTTCGTGAGGTTTTTAGACTCAAACCTGATGGTGTAGAGGTCGTTCCCGAATTTGGGTCCGTATTTCCGAAGGTGATCAACGATCCAGTTGGCATCCGGTATTGTCCCGATAAAAAACCCTCCAGGTTTCAAACGGTATGCTGCATTTCGAACGAAATTTCTCGCCTTGTCTTCCGTTTCGAAGGAGTAGTGAAGAGCAAACTGGCAACTTACAAGATCAAAATTTATTCCGAGATCGTCGAGTTGCCGGCGAATATCTTTGGTGAGGTCTGAGGTCATAAAGATAGCAGGGAATGTTCTTAGCTTCTTGTAACGGGATTCCGCTTCTTTCACGGATTCTTCAGAGATATCGATGAAAACGAGATGGCCGATACGAGCCTTGAGCCATTTCAAAAGGTCTCCGCCTTTACCGCCTGCATGATCAAGGACCGAAAAGCCTTCGCGACAATAAGTCTGGATCAACAGGGCTTTAACCCAGTTGTTATAGGCTCTGAGATAGAATATCGGGGAATCTTCCCGTTTGTTTCGCACCTTGGCGCGTTGGTTGTAGAAGGAAACGACAGGGGAGTGCATGAGTTATCTTATATTGCCTTTTTGCTTTTTGATTTTTATTCTTTATTTCATTTTTCTTGAAATGTATTCTTTGAGTTTCTCCGATTCGTCGAATTCCCTCGGGTCCTTTAAATCTTTCGATTCCTGCCCGAGGTGCAAGAAAAAGGATCAACTCTTTTTTGATGGATATGTCTTCTGTTGTCAACGGTGTAAAAAGATCAACGGAGACATTTACCCGATAAAACCCTTGAGTTATTTTCGCTCATTTGGTTTTTATGCTTGGGGAGAAACGAAAAAAATATTTTATGAATGCGAGGAATGTAACGGGTTGTTTAAAAGATATTACGAGTTTCGCGCCACGAAAGAACTTTGCCCGTGGTGTGTGAAAAACATATATTTTAGTAGCTTCCCGGCCGCACTGGTCTCTGACTACGAAATCTTGTGCGTTGAAAAGTGTTTCTGTGGGAAACCACTTCGTATCAATCTCTATATCCTGTTTGTCCGTTACTTCTCCATGATTAGATTCAGAGAAAACAGACTCATCAGGCATATGGAGGATCTAAAAAGTTTGGATTCGGACATCGGGAGGATTCTTGAGATGAACATTGAACCTGATGTGAAATACGGAATTCTACGGTTCTTCGTTATCGCCTGTAACAGGAGATGTCTTGGGAAGTACAAGAATATCGGCTTGAAACATGTTTGTAAATCCGTTTGGTGCATCGATAAAGTAAGGTTAACCTGTTTTTCATGCAAGAAGAGCGAATTTCTGTCGGTGAAGATATTAGATGTTTTGAATTTCAAGGACTACAAGTTCTGTTGTCGCGACTGCCTGATTGGAACGGAGGAAAGGAGGAGAATAGACGAATACAGAGATCCTTCCATGTAATTGAAGTGAGGGAAGGGAAAAGAAAAGAAACTTATGAAAAAAAAGAAACTTATGAAAAGTCATATGTTCCTCGAAACATGTGATTTTTATTCTTCATTTCATTTTTCTTGAAATGTATCCTTCGACACCCCGCGATTCCTTTGAATCTTTCGATTCCTGCCGGATATGTAACAAAAAGGACCAACTCGTTTTTCGTCCATTTGCCTTATTTTGTCAACGGTGTAAAAAGACCAACGGAGACATTTGCCCGACAAGACCCTGGATTTATTTTCGTTTAGTCGGTTATGATTGGAGAATAACGAAAAGCATATTTTATGAATGCGATGAATGTAAAGGGGTGTTTAAAAGATACTATGAGTATCGAACGACGACACTTTGCCCGTGGTGTGTGAAAAACATATATCTTAATAGCTTCCCGGTCGCATTGGTCTTTAACTACGAAATCTTGTGCGTTGAAAAGTGTTTCTGTGGGAAACCACTTCGTATCAATTTCTATGCCCTGTTTTTCCGTCACTACTCCATTTTTAGATTCGGAGAAACCAGACGAATCAGGCATATGGAGGATCTAAAAAGTTTGGATTCGGAGATCGGGAGGATTTTCGAGATTAAATCTGATATGATACACAGATTTCATCAGGTTTTCGTTATCGCCTGTAACAGGGGATGTCTTGGGAAGTACAAGAATATCTGCTTGAAACATGTTTATAAATTCGTTTGGTGCATCGATAAAGTAAGGTTAACCTGTTTTTCATGCAAGAAGAGCGAAATTGTGTCGGTGAACGACTTAGTTCTTTCGATTTTCGAGGACCACAGGTTCTATTGTTATGAATGCCTGTTTGAAAAGAAGTACAGGAGGAGATTAGGCGTTGACTACAGAGATCCCTTCATGTAATTGAAGGGAGAGGGAAAAAGAAAAGAACACGCCAGAAAAGTCATATGTTCCTCGAAACATATGATTTTTATTGATTAATGAGTGACTTTTAAGGAAATGTACGCCTCAGAGCCTTGTTTGAAGTGTGATAAAACGGATCAGATGGTTTTTCACAGTTACGGCAGATTTTTCTGCAAGAGATGTAAGAGACACTTTGCGGATGTTTTCCCTGTTGGAAGACTAGAGTTTTATCGGAAAAAAGATGCTTACCATTGGAGTCAGGGAAAAGCTTTTGCTTATACATGTGTGTGGTGTAAAAAATACTTTCGAAAGTATTATGGGCACGAGAACGGATATTTTGACTGTCCCTGGTGCGTGAAAGAAAGGTACTTCAGCGATATCTCAATAGATAAAATCGCTGAAAACGGGTTGTTTTTAGATACCTCTTGCCCTTGCGGAAAGAAGGTGAGAGTAAACCTGTTTCTCATGTTCGTGAGGTCGAAGTTTTATAACTTCGAGGTTTGCTTCAGGAGAAGGTCTCCCGCTGATCTCTTAGTCTTGGAAGATAGTCTGAGTCTCGTGGATTTTAAGGGCTTTAAGAAAAAATTCCTTGAAGACCCTGAAATCCTCGAGGAACTCCAAGAGCTGAGAAAGACTTTTGTGATTGCCTGCAGCAGGAAATGTGTCGGGAGTTACAAAAACTTAATCATGAAAAGGATCTGTAAAAACATATGGATCGTGGAAAAGGTCAAGATACGATGTGTGGAATGCAAACAGGTTAACCTGTTTGATATTCGAAAAAAGTTTGAGGGTTTTTGTCCGAAATGCCATGATAAGAACAAGGAAAACTGGTTAATCTCGAAGCATGAATGGAAATTGGAGTGTATGTTAAAGTATTATTAAATCATATGTTTTTCGAGGAACATATGATTTTTTATGGGAAGACATAAACTCCTTTCTTGAGTTCTTGGTTTGTCTTCTCCGTTATCTGGACTTTGTCGCCTCGAACAAAGTATATTTTATGTTCCGTTACGATAGCCATCATGGATATCGCGGGATTTACAAATAGGCTTTTAATGTCTCGATCGGTGATACTTTCCGCTGGAAACATGTAGTCTCCATATTCATCAATGATATTGCAGGTATCGCCTGTATCATCCATAGATGTTTTTTTGCTTTCCATAAAACGGGAAAAAATCAATTTATAAATGGAGCAACTCAAGATTTTCTCGGATGACCGCGAGTTCGTGATGAGAGCTAAGATATACTTTAATAACAGGTCGATTTATAGGAACATGATTCATTCAGAGAAGTTCGACGACGACAGAAACTTTATCTGTTTGCGATGTAAAAAGAGATACCAGCAATGTAGTAATATTTTGTGGGTGTGCAAAGAGTGTTCGAGAAAAGAGTACAGGCTGGAATGAGTGCCTTATTGAAGTTTATGCCTGTTTTTTTGATTTTTATTGATGATTTCTTTGTTTTTCTCAAATGTTTCCCGTGGAGTCTTGTCCGATTTGTAAGAGCAAAAAAAATCTGAGATTTCGAAGCGAGCTAAGCGAGCAAAGCAAGCTAAGCGAGCAAAGCAGGCAAAGCGAGCAAGGCGAGCTAAGCGAGGATGATCAAGGAAGTACACGAAGCGATTCAAGTAATTTTAGTGACTTCAGGGATCTCATTGTTGGTATTTACGATGTAGTCGATTTCTTCAAGGTACACGGAAAGGATAAGGGTGAGGAAGAGGAAGGAGTTTTTCATTGTCGAGCATGTAAACGGGATATTGTCGATATTCTTCCTGTTAATAAGAGAATCCGCTACCGACTCTTCAATAACTTATGGAAAGCAGGGAAAGCCCTGTTTTTTTATTGCTTTTATTGCGGAACGGAGTGTAATGTTGAATCAAAAGAGTGTTTTCCTTTTCTTGCGTGTGCCCGTTGTGAGAAGGACCATTACATGTATATTCCTGCGAATCTTCAACTCCGTTGTGAAGGAGACGTGTTGATTCTAAACCATAAGTGCATTTGCAATAAGAAGATCAGAGCCAATCTCAATAACATCTTTTTGAAAACGGATGAACCAGACATTAATCAAAAGGTGGTGATATTAAATCAGAGGTTGCTCCGAAAATACGATCAAAATATGATCGAGAGAAACGTGTTGAAGCCAGGAAACCTGTCGAGTCCAGTGAACGGGTTTCTTATTGCCTGTAGCAAGAAATGTGTGGGAAAATATGAGAGGATATTTTTGAAGAATGTCGCGAAATATATTTGGACCATAACATCGATTAAATTTCGATGCTTGGGGTGCGGAAAGTTAGAGTTCTCTCCGTTGATATTCGAGAGAGAGTATTATTGCAAGACTTGCGAGATTGTGGTGAGAAAAGACTTAGAGAAATTTAAGAAAGGCCTTAGAGAAATTTAAGAAAAGACTTAGAGAAATTTAAGAAAAGGCTAAAAAGTTCTTTTCCTTCACCCCATTAAACGCATACATGTTTATGAAAACATATATGCCTTTCCCAGCGGATTTAATGGTAGATCCCGAGAACCTTTCTGGTCTTTGTTGCTTATGCCGAGAATTTAGGAGAGGTCACAAAGCTTGTCCCTGGTGTATTCAGGGGATCTTTTTTTATGATCTTCCTGTTAAAACGGATAACAACGGGATATTTTTCGACAGTGAATGTGTGGGTTGTCCTAAGAAGTTAAGAGTTAACCTGTTTCAAATGAAGATTCGCATGGATCAAACATACAGGATCGTGAATTACACGAAGGAGAACCTCGAAAGACTGGACTCAGAGCTGAAAAACATGGTGGAACACTTAGCCTTCTATAAGCTTTACATATTCTCCGTTGCCTGTGGCAGGAAATGTATCGGGAGATACAAGAGGATCACACTGAAGAATGTTGCGAAACATATATGGATCGTGGATAAAATGAAGTTGTCCTGTTTATCTTGCGGAAGACCCGATTTAATTCCGTTGGATTACCTTCGCCTCCTATACATGTACGACTTAAATTACTATTGCCGGGACTGCGTGTATATCAGGGATAAGTTTCAGTATTCACGCAGGTTAGATTATGAAGATTATGGGAAATTGTACGCTGAGAAGAATATAAAAACGGAAGATGGATGGAAGACTCTTGGGGAGTTTTATAACTCTCTGTGATTTTTTTCTTTGTCTCGGTCTTTTCGTAGTCTAATTTCTTCCGATACCAATAAACTCCATCGAAATCTCGGATGTTATTTTATGGGCAACGGAGGCACTGGACCTTGGATCCACATGTATTTCGCGATCCTTTTGAAGAATTTTTTGGTTTATTGATTTCCTCGTGGCTATTCATGAATCCCGTTATGAGTCTTCAACAGGTGAGATATGTTATAGAGGTTTACATGAATCCGTTTGTTGCAGATCACGGTTCAACGGGATATATTTTCATGGAGGCCTTAAGAAATCTAATGTATGCTTTAGTATCAGGGATTCGTGATGAGAGAATAAAAAAAGATCGAAGAGACATATGTTTCACGAAACATATGTTTATGTGTTTATTCAAGACACTCCCGACAATAGAACGAGTCTATCCGTTTTACTGTCATTTTCTCAATATGATAGATTTTCCTGCTTTCCATATTAAAGTAATAATCTGATAACGATATCACTTCAACTCTGTTGCAGAGTTTACAGATCATCTTAATTCTATCGAGGATCCATAGGTGTTTAGAAACGTTTTTAAAGAGTAACCTTTGGTACTTCCCGACACATTTCCTGTTGCATGCCGTGATGATAACTTTCTTTTTATCGATGTCTGCAAAGTTTTCGGGGTTCTCTCCATGAAGTATCTTTTCGATTGCCTGAATGTTTTCTATCATTGTATAGTGTTGTAAATTTCTGTATGCAAAATTCCTGCGAAAGTATATATCGAACTTCAAGAAAAGACCATAGAAATTTGGGTGGATCTCCTTGTTGCATGTTATGCATGTACATTTTTCGTCCACATCGAAGTAATTTGTCAACACGCAATTCGGACAACAGTTGTTTGATTTATACTCCGTTGTATGCTTAATTTCAGAACAGGAGAAGATTTCACCACAGATCTTGCACTTATAGGTGAGAAACCTATCAACAGCCCATGTATCTTTTTTCTTATCGAAATGAACCCCGATGCCTGGAGAAAACGGGTAACTCTCTCGAGCAAAAAGCCTACATTTCACACAGAAGAAAACATGATAGTTCGAAGTACCTCGAAGCTCGAAATTCCTTCCGTTACACCGACGACAGGGATCAACAGGATATCTCTGGATCATATTTTCGAGAAAGGAAAGGAATTAAGAAATAAAATTCATTAAACTTAGTGAGAAAAAACATTAGACTATTAAAAACAATGCCTTCTACTTCGATTATCCCTGCTACCTCGAATATATTCTTCGATAACTTCGCCGTTAATCTCTTCGGAGGCAGTCTTTCACAAGGAGGAACAGCAGCACAAAATCCGTTGTTTGTGCTTCCAAATAATGTTCAGGAAAGCATTCCTAACTCTAGTTTTTTTACTACTAACATAACATCAGGTGGAGTCCTTGAAATTACTTTTCCTGGCCCTGGTGTTCCTAATAATACTGGTGGTAATGTTACGTTAATACAGTATAACTTCGATTATCCTGTTGATCTCTCCGTTTTCCTAAACGTTTTGCTAAATAATACTTCAGAAATAGGATCAGGACCAATTCCTTATGCGTACATCAGTTACGGTAGTATTTCCTCAGGAGATGTATTTATTTTCTCTCTCCAATTTACAGACATATCAGGTAATAACATTACTTTCTCTACCAACAATACAAGCTACCCAAATAATCCTATTTTCACACCATTTAATCAGATTTCTTCTCAATCTGGTTTCGATTCCACGAGAATAATATCCGCTGAATTAATTATTAATGCTATTTTTAGTGGCGGTGAAATTGTTAGTATATATTCTCTTGGTTTTCTTAATTTCCCGCTTGTAGGTGGTATCGCAGGTGCTCGATGTTACCTTTACGATAACTTTACGCAATATCAAACTTCTTCATCCACAGGAAATACTTTAAGTTCTTCTGATGGTTCTTGGGGTTACACAGTGTCTTCTAGTACAACAGCAACAAGAACTCTAATTAATGGTGTTAATGGTTCTATTACTATTTTTGGTAATTTCAAAGGAGTTCCTAAATCGCCTGCAGGTGCACTTTTTAATTTAGCTAATGGTTCTACACTGGTAATGAGTTATGGAATAATATCAGGAGGAAAACCTAATTTCCAAGTAGGTAGTACAGGAACTGGTGTTGTTGCTTACGTAATACCAAGCCTCAGCCCAAATGAAGAAATAGAAATATTCGTTATAAGTGTAACGGCACAAAACCAAACACTTCTAAATTCAAGAACTCATACTGGTGTTTCTCTCTCAAATCAAGTAGAATATCTTGGCTTCACGATGCCTCAAGGAACCCAAGGATTAGAAATAAATATGAACTACTTAGGAACATCTTCAATAAGTTCAACAACTCTTTATGTCTGTTATGTGATGGTGTGGGAGCAAGTTACTCCTCAACCTCAACCAAACTTCTTCCTCGATAAAACTTATAATAACCTGTTGACAGGACAAACGGCGGCATCAATAACAAATCCCAATGGAGTATTTCCAAAGTACAATGTTACGAGAACTTTATTTTCTGGCAATGGTTACACCACTAGCGAAGATCGATACTCTATTGTAACTAATTGGAATTCAAGTTCCTTTTCTAGTAATATCATAAGATATGATTTTTCTCCTTCTTCTGCTGATCTCTCTGCTATTAAAAATTTTGTTATCTTAGCAACCTCTAGTTTAACGGCATATTATCCATTTACTTTTTCAATAACCTGTAATAACTCTAGCTCTAATTCATCAATCACCTTTTCTTCTAATAGTAATATTACCCTCAACAGTGATTCGGGGCCGATGACCATTATAAAGTTAAATCCCACTGGGCAAATAGCAGAGGCACTGAATACTACTCTTAGTGCAGTAAGTAGTTTAATAGTTAGTGTTAGTTTTCCAGGTAGTTATTATAATAATAATGATCTCAGAATCTATACCATAACTTGTGAATACAACTGTAACTACATTCCGTTTTTTGATAACTTTACACTTTACCAACTACTAATTACTGGTCTTGTTACAACGGATCATTCGTTTAATTATACAGGGAATCCCGAGAGAATTCTATCAACAGGACCAACCGGTGCCTCCGCAGGTATTTCTTCAATACTTTCCTTTAATTCTCCTAAAGGTTTTTCTCCTGCCTCAAAAGGTTTAGCACTTAGTTTAAATAATCCTTCTTCTGCTTCTTCATTTAGCGTTACTGGTAGTTGCTCCGTTGCCTATTACAATATTAATCTTAATAACAACTTTATCTATGATCTTACCTTTACTTATTTCTTAGCACCACCAATACCCTCTGGAGCATCAGCAAGTTTGTCTCTTACATTGGTTGATCTTGACAACACAGGTAATTCGACTCTTCATACTCTAGATCCTCCCCAACAGCAAGATACTACCGTTACAATAAGCTCTGTGTTTTATAATAACATTGAACTATTCTTCGAGTTGACTGTTCAAAATCTTCCATCTCAAGGAACAATATATATTGATATTCCTTACATCATCTTGCAAGGCAATGCCATCACATGTGTTCTCGAGGGTACTCATATCGTGATGGCCGATAAGTCACTCAAGAAGATCGAAGAGATTCAAAGGGGTGATCTCGTGCTCACTACCAACGGAGTTTTACCCGTTTGCAGGGTGATCAGGGAAAGGCTCACCTCAAAGGTTTCTCTCTGCAAGATCGCGAAAGGGGCTATTGACGGATCTGTACCCTACAATGACCTTTACCTTTGCACCAGACATGTGATCCGTTACA
>Ga0080006_1200636_pt1 | contig 33623 bp, 39 predicted proteins | sample RS3BMetagenome_FD_69209 | JGI IMG/M metagenome (GOLD analysis project Ga0080006, IMG submission 69209) | Ferric oxide microbial mat and aquatic microbial communities from Rainbow Spring, Yellowstone National Park, USA - RS3B (SPADES... ...
GACCGTCGGTAAGCCGTATGCGGGAAAACCGCACGTACGGATTGAAAGGGGGATGGGGAACCGGGCTCGCAAGAGCACCGCGCCCCTGACTACCAATGACCACCCGGCTGGCTATCGGCGACTTCTCCCGCATGACCTATCTGAGCGTGAAGGCGCTACGCCGCTATCACGACATGGGCCTGCTGGAGCCGGCAGACGTGGACCCATCGACCGGGTACCGCTACTACGACGCCTCCCAGGTGCCGATCGGTCAGGTCATCCGCCGGTTCCGAGACCTCGGGATGCCCCTCGAACAGGTCAAAGACGTGCTTCACGCACCCAACGCCGCGTCGCGCAACGAGCTGATCGTGGCCCATCTTCGCCAGATGGAGTCAGAACTGGTCCACACCCAGCAGACGGTCGCATCGCTGCGGGCGATCTTGGAGCGACCGGCGACGCCGATCTCCGTCGAGTACCGGACGGTCGATGCCGCCTCGGCGCTGGCGATCTCCGAGCTGGTGGCAATGGACGACATCGAGACGTGGTGGGGCGAGGCGTTCGACGAGCTCCACCAGGCGCTCGGTTCGATGCACGCCATCCGCTGCGGTCCTGACGGGGCGCTGTACCCGAGCGAGTTCTTCGAGGACGAGCTCGGTGAGGTGGTGGCGTTCATCCCGGTCGCCGGCGAACCCGAGCTGGCAGGGCTCGAGTTGGCAGGGCGTGTCCAGCGGGTCGAGATCCCCGGTGCTGAGCTGGCGGTCACCGTCCACCACGGTGCCTTCGCCGAACTGGACCAGACCTACGGGTCCCTGGGGACGTTCGTGGCGGAGCGCGAGATTGGCGTGGTGGGGCCGATCCGAGAGCACTACGTGGTGAGCAACGAGCAGACCGACGACGAGTCCCGGCATCGCACCGAGGTGTGCTGGCCGGTGTTCCATACCAAAGGAGGAGCAACGTGAGCGTGAACCTGTACGCGGTAACCTTCGACTGCGCCGATGCAGCCAAGCTGGCCGCGTTCTGGTCGGCTGTCATCGGCAGGGCGGTCGACGACGGGGCGACCGAGGAGTTCGCCGCCATCGGCCTCCAGGATCCCGTCGACCGGCGCCCGCACTGGATGTTCGTGCACGTTCCCGAGGCAAAGGCAGCGAAGAACCGGGTTCACCCTGATCTGATCGCCGACGATATCGAGGGTGAGGTCGGCCGGCTGGTCGCTCTCGGCGCGGTGCGAAAGGCCGACTTCGACGAGGGCGGCGCCCGGTGGGCCACCCTTTGCGACCCGGAAGAAAACGAGTTCGATGTCGTCGCCGAAGGTACCTGAGCACGAACGCCGTCGGCGGGTGACGGACGGGTCGGGTACCCCGCGGTCGGCTATCGGCTACGCCCTGTTCGAGACGCCGGTCGGACGGTGCGCCATCGTGTGGAACACCGTCGGTGTGGTCGCCGTCCAGCTGCCCGAGGCATCCGTGGCGGAGACCCGCCGGCGCGTCACCGAGCGCCACCCAGGAGCCGTCGAATCCGAGCCGCCGGCGTCGGTGAGCCAGGCCATCGACGCGATCACCCGGCACCTGGCCGGGGGGCGCCCGGATCTCTCGCGGATCAGACTCGACATGGACGGACTGTCCGGCTTCCGGCGGCGGGTGTACGAGGAAGCGCGCTCCGTCCCGGTCGGGGTCACCATCTCCTACGGCGAGCTGGCGGAGCGGTTGGGTCAGCCGGGTTCGGCGCGGGCCGTCGGCCAGGCCCTCGGGCACAACCCGTTCGCCGTCGTGGTTCCCTGCCACCGGGTGCTTGCGGCTGGAGGAAGGATCGGCGGTTTCTCCGCCGGCGGCGGCACCGACACCAAACGGCGAATCCTGGGGATCGAGGGGGCGGCGCCGGTGATGGCGACGGAACCACCGAAAACCGGCACGCCTGTCACCTTCGACACTCGCCGGGCTGTCCGTCATCTCCGGGCCGCTGATCCGGACCTGGGCGCTTTGATCACGTCGATCGGACCGTTCGCCATGGAGCTCCAGTCGGCGCACGATACCTTCGCCGCCCTCGCCGAGGCGATCGTCCACCAGCAGCTGAGCCCCAAGGCGGCAGCGACCATCCACCGGCGCTTTGCCACCCTGCTCGAGCGCTCCGGCCGCGGCTCTCAGCCCGAGCGGGTCCTCGCCCTGGCCGACGAGGAGCTTCGCGACGCGGGCCTGTCCCAAGCAAAGATGCGGGCGATCCGCGACCTGGCCGAGCGCAGCCTGGCCGGCGAGGTCCCGACCCTCGACGAGGCGCAGGCCATGCCTGACGAGACCGTGATCGAGCAGCTGACTGCGGTGCGTGGGGTCGGTCGTTGGACCGCCGAGATGTTCCTCATCTTCCGCCTCGGCCGCCCCGACGTGCTCCCGCTCGACGACTATGGGCTTCACCGCGGCTTCGCCGTCGCATTCACCAGCGGCAGGATGCCGGACGCCGGGGAGGTCGAGCGGCGAGGGGAACGCTGGCGTCCCTACCGGACGGTGGCGTCGTGGTACCTGTGGCGCGCCGCCGAGTCGCACCTCGGTGAGCGTGCTGATGGGTCTGTGCTTCGAGTCGCTGACGGGAAGCGGTCGATGCGGTGACCCGCAGGCCCGGTGTCGTGGCAGATATCGATGCATCGATCAGATAGGAGAGTGGTATGGCGTCAATCGTGAGGGACGTTGTCGTCGAGGCAGGTGCGGCCGAATGTTGGGACGCGGTACGCGACTTCGCCGCCCTGCACGAGCGCCTCGCCCCGGGGTTCATCACCGACGTCCAGATGGTGTCACCACGCGAACGGGAGATCACCTTCTTCAGCGGCGCCGTGGCCAAGGAGTACCTCGTCGGTATCGACGACGACCGCCGACGACTGGCCTACACCGTCGTCGAGAGCCCGATGGGAAGCACGCATCACAACGCCTCTGTGGAGGTGCACCCCGACGGAGACGCCCGGTGCCGGTTCGTGTGGATCACCGACGTCTTGCCTGACGAACTGGCGGAGCGCACCGGGGCACTCATGGACCGCGGCATCGCTGTCATCAAGGAGACGCTCGAGACCGCGACCAATCAGGCCTGACTCGCTCTGATATTCCCCGAGGGTTCGCCCGGGGCGCCGGAAATGGTTTGGAGGATGCTTTGCCCCAGCACTCTGGAGATCCTCACGGGCCACCCAGACCAGACCAGACCAGACCAGACCAGACCAGACCAGACCAGACCAGACCAGACCAGACCAGGACGGTATGCCGGCGGTCGTCGTGGGACCGAGGTGCCGAGGCATCGGCGGACCAGGTCCTCGAGCATCATCGCGCCAGCGCGATTCCCTCCGAGCCACGCTGCAGTGGTAATGGGGACTCTGGTTGAGCGCTCTTGCTCGACAGCCCTCGCGGGGAGAACCTGGACGAGGCGCGATGTGTAGTCGGCGATGGTGGCTTCGAGTTATCGGTCGGTGCCGACGCCGTGATGGACCTGGAAGAGACTTGTCGGGTCGTACTTGTGTTTGATGGAAAGGAGACGTTGGTAGTTCGGTCCCCAGAAGCTGCGTTGCCAGTCAGGCTCGAAGTAGTCGGCCTCGTTCAGGTAGGCACCTGAGCCGGGGGTGGCCTTGCGGACGATGCTCATGGCGGCGTTGATATCGGCGCTTCTCATACGGGCGAGGGCCTGATCGGGCTCGCGGCCGCGAATCCCCGGATAGACCTGATGCTGGGCCGAGGACATGATCAGCAGAGCCGAGGCGTCCAACGCAGCCGGGTTGACACACGTGGAGCGATCACGTGCCTTGGCCTGGGACGCGGCTCCGTAGAGTCCTTTGTTGAGGTGGAGTGCGAAGGGTGCGCGCCGTGACGCCGCGAAGAGGCTGGCGGCGAGGGCGGCGGGGGAGTCCTCGAAGGCCGCCCGGGGCAGCCAACGTGACTGGTACGTTTCGAGGTACCACGCCACCTGCGCCGCGTCGGACTCCCACCAGAACAGGTCGCTGTTTTGACCGGCGCGCAGGTCCCGTTGGATGAACCCGGGGGACCGTTTGTCCCAGAACGTGGAGTTCCAAAGGTCGGCGAACGGGAACGTGAAGAATTCGATCGGCGAGGACGAGGCGCTGTCGTGACGGTCGACCCACTGCGTGAGGGGGGAGAAGGCGGCCCGGGCGTCGTCTTCGGCCAGGTCGACGAACAGTGGGGACAGTCGGATCGTGTTGCCGGGGCCGAAACCGATCTGCTCGCCCCAGTGCGGATTGTCCAGTGCCGGGACCATCCTCACTACCGTCTCCACCAGGTAGCGGTAGTCGTCGTCGGTGGCGGCGGTGACGGTACCCATCACCGCGCCGAGGGTTTTGGGCAGGGGATGGGCCCGCATGGTCATCTGGGACACGATGCCGAAGGTGCCGCCACCCCCACCGCGAAGGGCCCAGAACAGGTCGGCATGACGGGCCTCGTTGGTCACTACCACCCGGCCGTCGGCGGTGACCACCTCGACTTCGAGCAGGTTGCCGGCCGCGGTGCCGAAACGTTTGGAGAAGCTGCCGAAGCCGCCCCCTTGAGTGAACCCGCCGGCCGCGCCGACCGAGGTGCACCCTGCACCTTGTACGTACCAGCCCCGCTGGCCGGCGGCCAGGTAGGCCTCGAGCCAGCGGGTTCCGGCTCCCACAGTGATTGCCGGCACACCCCGTGACCAGCCCGCGCCCGCGGGACGGAAGTCGTCGTGAAGTGTGATGTCGCGCATGTTGTGGGTCCAGATCAGCAGGGAGTCCGCCGCGCTGGAGCGGCCCTGGTAGTCATGCCCAGTGCCCTTGACGACCAGGCGCACTCCCGTCTCGCGGGCGAAGTCCACCGCGGCCGCGATGTCCGCGGTGGTTTCGGCCGCGACGGCGTACGGACTGGGGTGAGCCTCGAAGGCACCAAACCAGCCCAGGGTCTGGAACGCCCCCGGTTCGTCCTCGCAGAAGAAGGGATTGGCAAGGTCCGTCATGGCAGCCGCACACGCTGTGCCCGACGGGTCCGAGACGCAGGGCTTGAGCGGGGACGTGACCCTCACCAGCCGCGGACCCACCTGCTGCCGCAATCCTTCCAAGGTGCCGCGGGGAGCCTCCAAAACTCCGATGCTGCCCGCCTTACCACTACTGCCGTCCCCACAAGCGGCTAGGAGGCTGGCGCCCGAGGCGCCGAGCACCATCACGCCCACCGCCATGCCTCCTCCCTCGAGGAACCTGCGTCTGCTGATCTCCCTTGGCATGTGGTCCTCCTAGATTTGGGTCCGGTGAGCTCGTCAGACTTCGTTGACGTCATGCCACGGCCTCGTCGTACGCCAGGGCGGTGCAGCGATCTCGGCGACGGTCCGTCTGGCCGTCACACCCATTACGAAGTGCCACCAAGGCAAGCATTCGCACCGTTGTGGGCAAGCGTCGCAAGCGAGCAAAAGGCGAGCCGGGGGTAGTACGGGCCCATGACCGCCGCCGCTAACGCCGGGCTCGCGTTTGTCGGGACATTCTGGGTCGCCTCAGCGAACGTGGAGCTGGGGAGCATGTTGCGCAGGCTGAGAACGTACGGCTTGGACGGGTCGTCGAGAGAAAATGGCAGGAACGTCGCGCCGGCGATCCGCTCGATCGCGCTGCGCTGAGATTCGGTGCCGATGACGATGGTGTAATAGCCGTCCTGGTCGAGTGCTATCTGGCTGTCATAGCGGCATCCGAGGTCGACCTTCCCGTCGGGTAGATGGTTGACGACGACAGGCTGGTGGCCTGCGAGCTTGTCGATGCACAGCGACCAGCACCGCAGGTCCGTCCATGATGCAGGCCATGGGCTCGGCGAGGCGCCTCTGGGGGTGGTCGGTGCCTTGGCGCGGATGACCACGACGGCACCGTTGTTGGCGGGGAGGACTCCGCCGAAGAGGTAGGCCTGGTCGACATCCGGGGTGTGGCCGGGCCCCGCGGCCTTGTGCCCGGCGAACGGCTCGATCACGCCGGAGGCGCTCGGTGCGGTCGGCTTGCGTGCTGTTGAGGCAGTTGTCGGCGTTATCACGGTCGGCCGGCCGTCTGTGGGGAGGGTCGCCCCGACCGTCGCCAGCTCACCGGCGTTGGCCGGGACCATGATGGCCTTGGCCGGGCACCCGGGGAGCTGCGTGGCTACTCCGTTCCGTGTGAGGGTGACGTGAGGAAGAAGCACTCCCCAGGGGTTCCCGTGGGACGGTGCGTAGACACGGAAGAAGATGACGCCGGCCGATCCGGCAGTCGTTCCTGCTGGCGAGAGCGGCAGCGTATTGACCTCGCCCGGTGTCACATGAGTGCGCAGCGTCACTGTGAACTTGCCGCCCGGCCGTGCCTTGTGCTGCCACGGGTTGACGCTGCCCAGGTCTGGCGCGATCTGGTAGTCAGCCAAGGCCGAGCTGACACCGTTGGTGGTGAACGGCTCGCCTTGCGAGTCGTAGACCTCGAAGGACAGGTAGCGGCTGTCTGGGAACTGCCCGGACAGGGTGATGCGTAGTCCGCTTTGTACGGTGAAGAACAGCAACCGGTACGCCGAAGCAGTGTCCGGGTTGCTGTTGTTGAACCCGTTGTACTTGGGGATCGTGGCGGAGTTGACCGCCGTAGGCCATGCACATGGGGGCGTAGACACCCACTTGGTGCCGCTCAACTCGAGCTCGCCGCGGGTCCCTGGTAGCCCGTCGCTACTCGGTGTGGTCGCCGGGGCAGCGGGGACACAGCCGGTTGCCAGGAGCGCTGTGACGACGACACCAAAGACGATCCCACAGCGAATGCGGGGGAGAGAGGGAAACATGACAGGTCTCCTTCGCTTGCCGGACCGGTCCCGCTCAACACTCCCGGTCATTGCTGGATTCGAGCTGCTCGCCGTTGGGTAGAGCGGTGTGGCTCCCAACGGAAGATGACGATCGCGACGAGCAGGCCGCCGATGGCCCAGCAGGCCAGGACGATCACGTCGCGTACCGGGAGGAACGGGGCGCCCGCCGCGTGGCGAACGGCGTGCGTCACAGCGTCCATCAGCGGCTGGGCGGGCAGGTAGGTGGCGAACGTGGACAGCCACTGCGGCTCGCTGATGTTGGTGAACAGCACGCCCGAGATGATGATCACCGGGAAGTAGATGAAGATGAGCGTCGGGAAGGCGGCCTCGACGGTGGGGATAGCACTGGTGAGGGCGGTGGCGGTCGCCGCCCAGGCGAACGCGCCGAGGAACAGGACGGCTACGATGGCAAAGGCTGCGGTGACGGTGAGCTGGGTGGCGGGTCCGTCGCCGAAGTGGCTTCCGTAGAAGACAAGGGCGGCAGCGACGGTGACCGCCCCGGCCAGGACGGCGACCAGCACGGTGGCGAGGATGCGGCCGAGGAAGTAGCACCACCTGGGCAGTGGAGTGGCCCGCCAGCGCTTCAAGACGCCATCTTCTCGGGCGGCGACGAGGCGCACGCCGTAGGTGCTCCAGGCGGTGATGGTGAGGCCGAAGACCGCGTAGCCGGCGACATCGGGTCGGGTGTCCTTGCCCTTGGAGGCCACCAGCAAGATGACCGGCAGCCCGACACCGACGGCGATCGCCCGGCCCGAGGAGAGGAGCAGGCGGACCTGGTAGCGGATCTGGGCGACCAAGAGCTTGCCCGCGCCGGGGAGCCGGACCGCCCTGATGCTGGGGCCGACGTCGGCGGCGGTGTTGGTAGCGGAGTGAGCGACGGGACTCGCCGCGGTGGCAGCGGTGGCAGCGGTGTCAGGCATGGGAGTGGACCTCCGAGGTGGATGGCTCGCCGATGGTGGCCAGGTATGCGTCTTCGAGGCTGGGCGGGCCGACCTCGAGCCCGGCCAGGTCGAGGTGCTGGCGGTCGGCCCAGCCGATGAGCTCGCGCAGGGATGCGGCCACATCGTTGCTGGCGATGATCAGGTTGCGGCGGTTGGTATCGAGGTGCCGGGCGAGCCCGGGGGGCAGGTCGGCTCCTGTGATGTGGTCGGGGAGCCGGTAGCAGATGGTGCTCGGGCCACCTCTCCTGCGCAGCTCGCCCGGGGTGGTGTCGGCGACGATACGCCCCCCGGCGAGCACGATCACCCGATCGGCGAGATGGTCGGCCTCGTCGATGTAGTGGGTGGTGAGCACCACGGTGGTCCCTGCCGAGGTCAGGTTGCCAACGCCCGCCCAGGTCCGCCGGCGCGCCTCGGGGTCGAGCCCGGTGGTCGGCTCGTCCAAGAACAAGACCTCGGGTCGACCGACGATGCCGATGGCGAGGTCCACCCGACGTCGCTGGCCGCTGGAAAGGGCGCCGACGCGGGTCTGCGCGTCGTCGGTGAGGTCGACGAGTTCGAGCACCTCGCCAAGCGGCCACGGCGCTGGGTAGAGCCCGGCGAACAGGCTGAGCGTGTCGGCCACGGTGAGCTCGGCGTCCAGGCTGGTCGACTGGAGCACCAGGCCGATGCGGGCCCGCCAGGCGCGATCACCGCGGTGGGGGTCGGTGCCGAGGACCCGGACGGTGCCGGCGGTCGGGGCGCTGAAGCCTTCGAGGATCTCCAAGGTGGTGGTCTTGCCGGCCCCGTTCGGCCCGAGCACCGCCAGAAGCTGGCCGTCGGGGACGTCGAAGCTGACCTCATCAACCGCAGCTAGGTCCCCGTACTGCTTGGTCAGGCGATCGACTGTGACCGCACTCATCGCCATTGGGTTCCTTTCCGGGCGTCGTCAGGGACCCTGCCACGCAAGCGGAGGGCGCCCCATACGACGAGCGCGCCGCCGACGAGTAGGGACACACGGCTGTCGGGCCCGCCGATGAGCCCGTAGACCACGAGCGCTACGCCGATGGGAATCTTCAAAAGCCCTTTGCGGTAGAGGGAGCTTGCGAACATGACTGCGCCTCCTTGGGTTGTCCATCCGGTACTACAAGCGTGTGCCAGCACGGCCGAACGCGCATCGGCGCAGGGATAGAACTTCGTCGGGTGGGCAGGCTCCAATCCTGGGTGGAGCCACCTCCACCCGGGGTTATACGGGGCTGCACGCTCTCTCCACCCTCGGGGCGATGTGGTGGATGCCAGTCAGTCGTATCGTTTCCCCTGTGAGCTTCGAGCGAGCGACCACGCCGACCTTGGCCGGGCTGCACCAGGCGCGCGCGCAGCAAGTAGCGATCAGGCGATGGCTCCGACTGGTCCTTCCGGCCCTGCTCGTCCTGGTCGTGGCGTCCGGCTTCCACGCCCGGCCGGTTCCTTCGCTGGCGGGCCGGGGCCTTGCCGTGTCGGTCGGCCTCGCTGGGTTCGTCATCGGCCTGGTGGGTGCACGCTGGACGCTCCGACGCCCGGGTGTCGTCCACGTCGTCTGTGCTGCCGTCCTTATTGCTGGCTCGGTGGCACTTATGTGGGCGCAGCCGAGCGGCCCAGGCGCGGTGGGTGTTCTCGTCGGAGTGCTCTTCGTCGCCCGGCTCCTGCCCAGGCGGGCAGCGGTCCCCCTGGCGGTGGTTGCCTTCGGGGTCCTGGCGGTGATCGCGGCGATCAGCGGACGGGGTCCCGGCCTCCCACTGCTCGGGGTCCTCGGCGGGTTTGTCGGGATGGCGTTCCTGGCGAACCGGCTGGGTGAGGCGAACGAGCAGGCCGAGCAGCTCCTCTTCGAGTTGGAGCACAGCCGGGCGGCCGAAGCACGTGCCGCCGGGCTGGCCGAACGCCAGCGGCTCGCCCGGGAGATGCACGACGTGCTCGCGCACTCCCTGTCGGGGCTCATGCTCCAGCTCGAGGGTGCCCGGATGCTCGCCGCGGAGCGCCCGGGCGATCCCCAGGTCCCCGAGGCCATCGACCGGGCCCACCACTTAGCCAAGGCTGGCCTCGAAGAGGCACGGCGGGCGATCGGGACGCTGCGCGACGACGAGCTCCCCGGACCCGAGCGTCTGGCCGGGTTGGCTGCGCAGTTCGAAGAGGACCGGAGTGTGCCCTGCACGTTGACCGTCTCCGGCGAGGAGCACGAGATCTCCTCGGAGGCTCGCCTCGCCCTCTACCGGGTGGCGCAAGAGGCCCTCACCAACATCGCCAAGCACGCCCACCCGGAGCGAGTCGAGCTGCACCTCGCCTACGAGCCGTCCATCACCCGGCTCGTTGTCGAGGACTTCGCCACCGCCAACGGCACCAGTCCGTCTCCGACCGGAGACGGCGGCTACGGCCTCACCGGCATGCGCGAACGCGCCGAGTTGCTCGGCGGTACCCTCACCACCGAGACGACCTCCAGCGGCTTCCGTGTCGCGCTGGACGTGCCGGCATGACCGTGCCGATCCGGGTCCTCATCGCAGACGACCAACGAGTCGTCCGCGAGGGTCTCGCCATGGTGCTCGGGCTCCTCGATGGCGTCGAGGTGGTGGGTGCGGCCTCCGACGGTAACGAGGCTGTCGCTCTCGCTGGGGACCTGCGGCCCGACGTCGTGCTCATGGACCTTCGGATGCCCCGCTGCGACGGGATCGAGGCCACCCGTCTTTTGCGGGAACGCCATCCCGGGACGAAGGTCGTGGTCCTCACCACCTACGCGGATGACCAATCGGTGATCGAAGCGCTTCGCGCCGGCGCCCGCGGGTATCTCACCAAGGACGCCGGCGGGGAAGAGATACGCCAAGCCTTGCGCCGAGTCCTCGACAACGATGCGGTGATCGACCCTGCCGTGCAGCACCACCTCGTGGACGCCATCGCCACCGCTGCACCGGCACAGCCACCGGAACAGAGCCAGCCGTCGGATTCCCGGCTTCCCGACGGTCTCACGCCCCGGGAAGCCGAAGTGCTCTCCCTCATCGCGACGGGCCTTTCGAACTCAGAGATCGCCGGCAGACTCGTGGTGAGCGAAGGCACCGTCAAGAGCCACATCAACCACCTGTTCTCCAAGATCGACGCGCGTGACCGCGCCCAGGCCGTCACCTACGCCTACCAGCACGGCCTCGCGTGACGCTGCGCACCGTGGCCCCACCTGTCTCGCCGTTCGGGTCCGACAGACCCCCGACGAGCTCGAAGCCCGCCTCGCTGGGCGGTCGCCCGAGTTCGACGCCTGACACGGCTCGATGGTCTCCCCTTCGCCGCAGCCGACCTGGACGAGGCCAGGAGCCGCCTGCGTCGCGTCGCCCAGATCTGAGCTGTGAACCAGCTACTTCTCCTTCCGGTCCCGCAATGAACCCGTCCGGCGAGGTGGACAGCGCCGTTCCGATCGTTCCATGATTATCCCCCTCTCCTATTGCCAGCGTCACCTGGCTAGCTTGCTTCACGGCAGCCCACGGTGCCCGAGGCGGAGTAGTAGATGACGGCGATGCGCACGGTCATCGTGTTGCTCCTTGACTCGGTGCGGATGCCCGTGGTGGTAGGCCGGTCGGACCGCTGGCCCGACGGGTTGGATGGAGGCTGCGGGAGTAGAGGGCGATGATGACGGCTCCGACAGCCAGGTGCATGCAGATGAGCGCCAGGCGGTCGCTGCTGGTCACGCCGTGGCCTGAAAGCGGAGCCGACAACGACACGACGAGCATGACCGGGGCCGTGACCAGCCAGGCCCGGCGCGGGCGGCGCGCCTTGGCTTCGAGCAGCTCGACAAACCCCCAACCGGCCAGCGCGGCCAGGACCGCAACTGCGACGGCGAACCCGCCGGAAACGGTCGTAGGTCGCTGCGTGGGACTGAAGGCCGGTGCGTGCAGGTGTAGCCCTGCGCCGTAGCGGACGATCAGCCACACCGTGAGCACCGCGGCTGCGGCTGCCGCCGCGCCGGCCAGGCGGCGCAGCTCGGCAGCTCGACGGGTTGGAATGGTACGGGACGGTAGTTGCTCTTGGTTCATCATGGTTCCTCCTTGGGACTGGATCACGTGGTTGTTATTGATGTGGTTCGGGGCGGGAACGTCGCGCTGAGCCGTCATGTGCCGCTCGCTGCGAGGCCCCAGCTCAGGACATGCAGCGGATGGATGCGCAGCATCGGGCCGGTTGCCTGGCCTTCCCCGTCGACGGCATCGGTGAGGGCCTCGGCCCGGCCACGCACCATCACCGCGCGAGGACGCCACGGGGGAACCACGTCGTCGACGACCAGGGCGACCAGGGGGTTGGCGACGGCGTGGCGGAACTTCGCCGTGCGGGCGAAGTCCCGCCCCGTGACGTCGATGGTGTCGGTGGCTGGGTTGTAGCACCACCCGAGGGGGACCACGTGCGGCATGCCGGTGGCGTCCACCGTGGCCAGGCGCCCGAGCCGGCGCTCGGCGAGGTAGGTCAGCTCGGCGCTGCTGAACGCGCTCACGACTCGGCTCCCGCTTCGCGCTCGTCGGCCTTTGGCGCGGACCGTCGGTAGAACAGCGTGGCCAACGCGGCGGCGTCGAGGAGCAGTCGCAGGAGTGGTTCGAGTGCCTCCCGGTTGGCCTGGTAGGCCGACCCGACCTGCTTGGCTGCTCCGATCGGCCGGCCTGGTCGGCGCTTTTCGGTTTGCTTGGTGACGGCCATCGTCCTCCTTTAGTTGTCTCGATGATGGTAGCCTAGAGAACATTATAGAGAGAACGATACTCTTGTCAACTACCTGGTAGGATGGGAGCGTGGTAAGCGAGGAGCGGCCGGAGGGCCTTCAGGCGTGGTCGGAACTGTGCGAGCTGGTCGACACGGTTCGCGTGGCGCTCAACCGCCAGCTCCAGTCCGAGGTCGGGCTGACCCTGGCCGAGAACCTGGTGCTCTGCCAGATCGCGATGGCCCCCGAGCGCCGCCTGAGGATGGTGGACATCGCTGCCCACCTCAACATCGCCAAGAGCGCCGTGACCAAGACCGTCGACCGCCTGGAGGGCCGAGGGCTCCTCATCCGCCAGCGCGACTCCATGGATCGGCGCACCGTCTATGCCGCCCTCACCGAGCAGGGCATCAAGACCTTCGCTGCCGCCCAGCCCGCCTACCTGCGATCCGTCGACCAACACTTCACCGGGCTGCTCGACCGAGCCGAACTGCTCAACCTGAGCCGGGCGTCCTCAGCCGTGCTACACGAGCAGCACCGAGCAACTCAGTAGCGCCCCCGTGGCCTTCGCAACACGCTTCCCGAACGCGGATGGACACCTGACGCAGCGCAAGCGCATCAGCGGTCGTGAACGCATTCGTGGGACGCGGGAACCGGCGGCGTCGGAATCACGCGGTGGGCTGGCTCGTGATCCTGGCTTCGAGCAGATCGACCTTCTCAAACGTGGGAGGCGACGTGAACAGGTGCATGTACTTCTTCGAAAGCTGAGGCCCGCCCGCGGAAAGCAGAGCATCTCTGTCTCGGTCGTTGGCAAATGCGGCGAACGCGCCCCAGGTCGTCTCGTTTAGGCAAAAGGCGAACCAGACGGTGCTCTCGGGCTGCGTCTCGACGAGCGGCAGGCCCTCTTTGAAGAACCCGGCCATCTCGGCTCCCGAGTTGGGCTTGGCCTCGAACCTAGCGAGAACCCCAACGCTAACCATGACCGCATCATAATATCGTCCGGCAAAGGATCCGATTGCGGACGTACCACCGGTGCGTGCTGTGGCCCCCTGTGATTACAGAACGCTGAGCTCGCAGCGGGTCGATAGGTCGATAGGGCATGCGGGTCGGCCGTCTCTTCGATAGCGGCGCCGACGAGCCAACCGGTGCGCCCCAGAGCCACCGGTCCAGGCATGCCCGCGCGACACCTTTGGCACCGCTGGCACCGCCACTCAGGGGCGGGCCTGGGTGAGACGCTTGTCGTAGTAGTCGGCGAGCGCTCGTAGCTGGCCCGCGGCGTCGCCGGTGAACGACGAGCCGTGCATGAGCGCGAGGGTGCGAGGGGCGAGCTCGGCGAGGCGCCGAATGGTCGGGGCGGTGTCCGGCGTCAGGCAGGTGGCGCGGAAGAGGTCCTCGGCTGTTGATGCCGGTCCGACAAGATCGGTCTCCACCAGACCCGGCCCGTTGCCCATGTGGGTGAACAGATCACCGCAGAGCAGCGTGGCCGTCGTCTCCTCGAAGATGACCCGCACCTCCCAGCCGGGGGGGCATGGGGGTGTCGAGGTGGCGTACCCGCTTGCCACCGAAGCCGATCGAGCGCCAGGACGGTCGCGATCGCCTCGGTGACCGAGGCGAACATCGACCGGTGCCCGGTATGGAAGAGGAGTGGGTCCTCGGCGTCGATGAGGAACTGGTTGAAGCTGAACCCTGTGGGTGCCGAGAACTCCGTCCGCCCAGCTCAGGCGACCATGCGGTACTCGTGGATGAGGCCACCCAGACGATCGGCTCTTCGTAGCCTGGCGGCGTCAACGTCGCTGATGGTGGAAGGGGTCGCCTCGGAACGGGCAGGCGGTCGTTGGCCGAGGGACCGGTGTGGTCGATGTGCGTTGTAATGCTCGACGTACTCGGCGAGCACGGCCTCAAGGTGGCGGCGGCCGAGGATGAGCATCCGGTCGAGGCACTCGCGCCGGATGGTGCCGATTGCGCGCTCACAGATGGCGTTGGCCCGGGGTGCTCGGACCGGGCTCTTGATGATCCTGGTGGCCTCCGCGGCGAAGACTGCATCGAAGGAAGCGGTGAACTTGGCGTCGTGATCGCGGATGAGGAACCTGACAGCGCTCGCTTGGTCGGCGAGGTCCATGGAGAGGTTGCGAGCTTGCTGGGTCACCCAATCGGCGACTGGCTTGGCGGTCACGCCGGCGATTCGCACGAGACGCGTGTCGTGGTGGATGAAGACGAGCACGTAGAGCCTGCGGAGAAGGATGGTGTCGACATGGAAGAAGTCACACGCCATCAGGCCCTTCGCCTGCGCAGCCAGGAACTCCGCCCAAGTCGGTCCCAATCGCCGCGGTGACGGCTCGATGTCGTGACGCTTCAGGATCGCCCAGACGCTCGAGGCGGCGATGACGATGCCCATGGTGGCAAGCTCGCCGTGGATGCGGCGGTAGCCCCACTGGGGATTGTCCTTCGCCAATCGGAGGACCAGCGCGGTGGTGCCTTTCGAGAGAGCCGGTCGACCGGGCCGGCCGTGCGGGTAGATCCAGCGATTGGCGACGAGGTCCCGGTGCCAACCCAGCAGGGTTGCCGGTTGGACGAAGAGGTGCCCGAGACGCTGGCGGGGGAGCAGTCGTGCCAATCCCGCCAGCACCGCTCGATCTGCCGGCTCGAGCGCTGGTCGGTGCACCTGGCGTCGGAGGACCGCCACCTCGTGGCGCAGCACGACGACCTCGATGGCGAGATCGATATCTCTGCGACCGGTGAGGCGGATCAGCTGCAGCACCCGGCAGAACGCCCGGTAGAGGAACGAGAGGGTCACTACCGGATGCTCGCTGCGCCCAGCGCCAGCCGTCAAAGTGCAGCTCACAGCCGGTGGATGACGTTCTCGGCACGCACAGGTTCATCCTTCCAGCACTGAGGTTGCGCCGACGCCGGGACTGGCGGCGACCCGCAATATTCGGGATAGTCGTGAGTCCTCGTGTATACGGGTACGTATAGCTTGGGCACAACAGCTACCCGGTGACGAGAGCCGGTTGCGTTTCTACCGCCCATGCCACTCGGGTTGTCGACCTTCGGTTATGGCAGCGAGGCCTTCCTGGAAGTCGCTCGACCTCAGGCATTCGATCTGCTCCTTTATGGCGAACCTCAAGCTGGTCTCGGGATCGGTGTGCCACGCGGCTTCGAGGGCTCGGCGAGCTCCGCGCAGGGCCAGGGGGGGCTTGTCGGCGATAGCGGCTGCGAGTTGGGCGGCAGCTCGGCCGACCTCGGCGGTGTCAACGACTCGATTGGCCAAGCCGATTCGGTAGGCCTCGTCAGCGTCGATGATCTCTCCAAGTAGCATCATCTCGCGTGCGCGACTTTCGCCGATGATGCGGGGGAGCCGTATCGTCGCTCCCATGTCGGGAAGCAGTCCGAAGCGGGTTTCGACCAAGCCTACTTTTGCGTCGCGCGCGAGGATTCGAAAATCACAGGCGAGTGCTAGCTGGAGTCCGGCCCCGTACGCGTGACCCCTGACGGCTGCCACGCTCGGACAATGAAGATTTGGGATCCACGCGAACGTTCCAGCCCATCGGAGTCCCGTCTCGATAAGTTCATGGTCAGGGACCGTCGTGGCCGTTTTGGTCGCTTCGCCGATCATTCCCGCGAGTCCTTCGAGTATCTCGACTTTCTCACCTATGCAGCGACGTCCTCCCAGGCCAGCCGCAAGATGGTGATTTCTTGGGGGGTGGGCGACTGGGGGTCTTCGGTCCGTAAATAGCCGGCGAGGATCACACGCCGGAGCTTGGTGAACATGTCGAGGACCGAGGGTTGGGCCTTGTCCCGGTACCACGGAGCGAGTTCGCGCCTCTCGTCGACGTCGTCGGGGTGGTACCCGACAGTGGCGTACCAGAGAACCGCCAGTGTGTTCACGATGAGTGCGAACGGAACGGTCCGCTCGACTGCGAGGCGCACGCGGTTGTGCGCCTCGCCGACGCCGCCGGTCTGCTTCGCGTCTTCTATTGCGACCTCGATCGACCAACGTGAGGCATAGCGCTCGATGACCTGCGCGGCGCTGGCAGCCAGGTCAGTGGTGACCAACGCGACGTCGTAGCCGGTTGTCGACTTGTCACGGACGAAGACGACCTGGACGGCTTGTCCGCCGAACACGCCGTACCAGAGACAGCGGATCACCGCGATCGGGACGGTCGTGGTCGTGCCGTAGCGGGTGACGGTCGCGGAGGTGAACGTGGCCTTGGTGGCGAGCTTCGCCAGCGTCGGGAGCTTCGTGCCTTTGAGTCGGGGCCGCCCGCGCTTGCCGGTGCGAGGTGGCGCAAGGCGATAGAGCGCGGCGTTGGACCTGAGTCTGGTGGTCCAGATGACGCTATCGGGCAGACCACGAAGCACCTTGCCCGCGTAGGCAGAGTCGGCGACCACCTCAATGCTCCGCCCAGGTAGCGCTACGGCCAAGGCCTCCACCAGCCGGCGGGCGAGAGCCAGCCGGGAGGAGTCGCCGGAGTTCTTGACGACCAGAGCGAAACCAACCGGCAGTGCGACCGGCCGATCCAGGAACGGCATCCTCACCACGATCGCCGCGATCACCCAGTTGTTGCCATGCCCGGTCTTCTTCTTGCCTTTCCCAGATCCGTCGTGGAACCAGGACGCGGCGTGTACCAGCGGGCCGCAGCGCAAAAACAGCGTGTCGTCGATCGCCACGCTCACCGCTGCATCATCTGCCACGAGCAGGCGCACCACCAAGCGGGCCAGGATCGCAGAGACCGCCTGGAGCGACCAGCGCGCATGGGAGAAGAACCGATGCGCCCGGTGGTGGCTCCAGGTCCGTGACAGCTGTGCCCCGATCAGCATCCCGCACACGGTGCGTCGGGCACGTTGCGAGAGCAGCCCGCAAGCCAGTGCGCAGAACACCGGGTAGGTCCACGCGCTGAAACAGCCACGGAACTCGCCCAGCAGTGCCTCCAACGATGGTGGCACCGACACCTCCCCACGGATCTTGGGTTTCGATCCTGGCATGCTGCCTCCCTTGGGTTCGAAACCTTAGTATTCTACTAAGGTCCTGTTCGCATAGGGTGGATGGTGCTGACGACAAGACAAGAAGAGGAGGCTCGATGAAGGTGAACGCGAGGCGACAAGCCAAGCAAGCCAAGCTCGCTGCCCAGCTCGCGAAGGTCGGCTTCGCATTGCCGGGGTCGCTGACGGTGAAGGCCTATCGGTGCGGCAAGGCCAACTGCCGCTGTCACGGAGAGCCGCCGCAGCTACACGGTCCCTACGCGTTCTGGACGCGCAAGGTGAACAACAAGACCGTGACGCGAATGTTGAACACAGAGGAGGTCGCCAACTACCAGCCGATGTTCGACAACGCCCGCAAGATCCGAGAGTTGGTCAGCCAACTCCACGACCTCAGCCTCGAGCTGGTGGAGCCGGCCGCACCCCGCCCGAAGCCGAAGGCGGCCGCGGCAACCAAGGCAACTTCACCCGAGACGAAACGTCCCCGAACCCGCAAGTCGGCTACTCGTCAGGGGTAGGCCGGAGGCCTCACAACTGCGAAAGTCGAGCGAGTATGTCGATGCCGGACGAGAAGCTGGTTCCCTCGCCCGTAACTACCAGACATCGAAGGTCGTCGTCCTCTCGAAGAGCCAGGCCCAGTTCAGTGAGTTCATCCCACATCAGGGGATTCTGAGCGTTCAGCTTCTCGGGTCGAGCCAACGTCAGCGTGCCGACGTGTTCCGCCTGTTCGTAGCGGATGGTTTGGTAATTCACCCTGCCTCCATGTGAGGGACGAGTCGATGACTCGCAGCTCTGATCGCCTTCAATGGCCCCCGCTTCGAGGACGGCTGGCGTTGAAGCCCTCCGTTGCCGGAAGTGCGGATAGGGGTGTCTGGCTCTCGGGATCGAGGCGCACGCGCTCTTGGGCTTTGCGGGTACTGAGGGAGGCGGTCGACGGATGGATCTCTCCTCTGAAGTGGTTGATGATCGACGCAAGGGTCGACGCAGAAGATGGCGAGGTGTTTGCCCGCCTCGGCGTGGCCGTTACCGGGAACCAGGAGCTCTGGTCTCATTGTCGTGTGCTGGGAGCGACCTGCTGATCGGCGGCGGCGGCCAGGGCGGCGACCAGGTCGGGGTAGAGCTGCGCCAGCTTGCGTCGCACCAGGCTACCCATGAGCGTCTTGTCCCAGGAGGCTGCCCAGCGGATCGTGGTCCCACCGGAAGAGGTTGGGGTCAGGGTCACGTCTGCCCGGTAGTTCCTCACTGGGAGGCCGCTCACCACCTTGTAGGCGAGGTGTCGGGGCGGGTCGACCTCCAGGATCTGTTCGACGCTCGTGGTGCGCTGACCGTAGCGGAACCACTGGACCGAGCCCTCCTGCGACGGGCCGGCGGCAGGCGGACGGTAGCCCCCGTCGTTCCAAGGGCCCCACTGGGCATAGCTGTTCGCGTTGGCCACGAGCGACCACACGACCTCGGGCCCAGCTCGGGTAGTCCCTTCCGCTTCTACCGACAGCCGGCTCATGTGATGCGTCTCCTTTTGTGTTCCACATGGTATGTGTACCACATGGTACAATCTTCCGTGGCCCTCTCGCAAGCCCGGGACCGTTTGCTCAACGCCGCTGTTCAACACGCCTTGGACGAAGGGATCGTCGACCTGAGCCTCCGCGAGATCGCGACAGCGATCGGCACGAGCCATCGGATGCTCATCTACCACTTCGAGTCCCGGGAGGGTCTGCTCGCGGCCGTCGTACGCGAGGTGGAGCGGCGCGAACGGGAGAGTCTCGGCACGGCTCCTCTGTCGGTGGCCGATGCCCGACGACGGTGGGATCGCCTGGCCGATCCGGCCCTGCGAGCACAGGAGCGACTGTTCTTCGAGATCTACGCCCATGCCCTCTTGGGCCGCCCGGGCACCGAGGGCTTCTTGGAAGAGGCAGTCCAAGGTTGGATCTCCCCCGTGAGGGCGTTGCTGACCGATGCAGGGATCGGCGCAGAACACGCCCAGGCGCTCGCCCGACTCGGGCTGGCCGTGACCAGAGGTCTTCTGCTCGACCTGTTGGCGACCGGCGACAATGCCGGGACCAGCCGCGCGTTCGAGCTGTTCGCCCAGCTGCTCGACCTGCCGCCAGGGCACAACCTCGCTCACCAGTGAGCTCGGGCGGCAGATTCTCGGCAGAGGCATCAGGTGGCAAAACCCGCCGGCGTCGCCGCCGCTATGGAAGCCTCGCGGGCATGGGTCTCGACAGCCAAGACGGGTTCCGGCCGACGGCTTTCCCCGTGCTTCCTCCTCACCTGATGGCTGGATGGGCGGAGAGGCCGCCGAGCTTGTCGTCGTTGAGGAGCAGGTAGATGCGGGTGATCCTGCCGTCGTGCTGCTCGCCGGTGATGACGAGGGGCATGGTGGCGTCGAGCTCGACAACGAGCGCTGCCGCCCCGTTGATCGTCGCGTCTCGAACGGCGGTCACCTCGCCCCTGCGGGCGAGGTTGATGGCGAGACGAGCGACACGGTCTGCTCCGACAACGGGGCGGCGTGCGGCATGGTGGTCGGGGCCTCCGTCGCTTACGAGCACGACGTCGGCGTCGAGCAGCTCGAGGGTCCGGTCGAGGTCGCCGGCGCCGACGGCCGCCAAGAGCCGGCGCAGGAGGCCGGGGTCGAGGTGTTGCGGCGGTGCGGGGCGCTCTTCGCGCAGGCGCCGCCGTGCCCTGGTCGCGATCTGGCGGCACGCCGCTTCGCTCTTGGCGGTGGCCGAGGCGATGAGCGCGTAGGACTCGCCGAACACGTCGGCGAGCAGCCACACGGCCCGCTCGGTCGGGCTCAGCCGGTCGAGCAGCATCAAGAACCCCAGTGTCAGCGAGTCGGCCATCTCGGCGTGATCCTCGGGCCCGCGTTCGAGAGCGATCGGCTCGGGGAGCCACGGCCCGACGTAGTGCTCTCGGCGCCGGGCGATCGTCCGGGCCCGGTCGAGGGCCAGGCGGGTGAGGATCGTGGTGAGGTAGGCGGCCGGGCGGTCGATCGCGGGGTGGTCGACGCCCTGCCAGCGGATCCAGGCCTCCTGCACGACATCTTCGGCGTCGGCGTAGCTGGCGAGGATGCGGTAGGCGAGGCCGAGCAGCCGCGGTCGCTCGGTCGCAAAGACCTCGTCGGCGGCGTTCACCGCCCCACCATCGCGCCGGAGGCGCCACGCCGGCGCATCGCATGCACCGCAGCCGCCCTCCCGGCGGCCTCCCCGCTGGCCATAGCGGCATCGGCGAGCAGACCCGTCGCTCCCACCCAGTCGCCGGCCAAGAACACCCCCGGCGTTGCGGTGGCCTCGATGGGCGGTCGCCCGGCGAGACCCGATCCGGGGCGTGGCAGGGCGTGGCAGACCGTCATGTCGTGCAGGAACCGTTCGACCACCACGTCGCGCTGGTCAATCCCGCAGCGCCGGGACAGGGCCCACAGCTGGGCCTTGTCCTCAGGGGAGGTCCGGGCGCCGTAGCGCATGACATGCACGACCGCCCCGCCGGGGGGTGCGAGGCGAGCGGTCGGGCTGTGGGTGGACAGGTACAGCGGCTGGTCGAGCCCGAAAGCGACCCTGGTCGCGGGCACCCGGCGCAAACCGAGATCCAAGCAGGCGGCCGTCGCTGGCGCGCCGAGCTGCCATGGGGGGGCATGAGGAAGCAGTCCTCGCGCCGCCGCGGGGCTGCCGGCAGCGACCACCACCGACGCGGCCCGCAGCGTCCCCGCCGGCGTGCGCACCTCCCAGGCGCCATCGGCTCCGGCCTGGAGGGCCGTCGCCCGCTCGCCCTCGATGACCCACACCCCGCCAGACCTGGCCGCCGCCACCAGCCCGTCGACGAGGGACTGCCAGCCGCCGTCGAGATAGACCACCCCCTCGAGTGCCAGCTGCAGCTGGGCGACAGCGGCATCCGCGGCGACGAGGTCGAGGTCACCCGCGTAGGTCGCGACTCGTATGAGCGCCGAGATGACACCAGCCCCCCCGGAGCCGAGACGGAGCGGGGCGATCCACTCGGCGGCGCTCAGCGCACCCAACGACGCCACTTCCCGTTTCGGGAGCGTCGCGAGCAGCCGAGCGAACCGGACCTTGTCACCCACGCCGAGCACCGCCGAGCGGATCAGCGACCCGGCCGAGGTGGGTAGCGGCGCGAGCCCGCCTGTCGCCTCGCAGTAACCCGAGGCGGCTGGATAGGGGGGCGACCCACTGAAGCCGACACCCAGCCGGCCGAGCACGTCGGCCCCCGCCCCGCCGCGGTAAAGGGCGTGGGGCCCCTGGTTCAAGACGAAACCCTCCCGCCTGTCACTTCGCGCCCGGCCCCCCGCCACACGCACATCGCAGCACACCACCGACGCCCCATCTCGCGCCGCCGCCGCTGCCGCCACAAGCCCGGCGAGCCCGGCCCCGACCACTACCACATCGACATCGAACCTGTCACCCACGAGCACCTCCTCGATCGCCTCTCGACAACTCGACGCCGACGCCCACCGAGTTGTGACAACCCGAGGGGTGGAGTTGGCACCCTCAAACGGCACGAGCACGCGATCCCCTCCAGCAATTGGGCCGCGGGGGTCACCTCCCGCGCGTGCGGGCGATGCGCTCCGCCTCGAAGCCGGCCCTGGTTCGGTCGGTGGGCTGGCTCGGGCGGATTGCGGGGCCGGTCGCACGTAACGTGGTGCTGTGAAGAGTGGTACGCCGCGCTCGGCTACTAGGGGTGTTTTGTGCCCGGTGATGGTGGGGCGTGGGCTGGAGGTCGGGGTGCTGGAGCTGGCATGGCGTGCCGCCGGCCAGATGGTGGTGGTGCGGGGCGTGGCGGGGATCGGCAAGAGCCGCTTGGTGCGGGAGTTCGCGTCCGGGGTCCGAGAGTCCGGCGGGGTGGTTCTGACGGGCCGCTGCAGCGCGACGGCGGGGGATGTTCCGCTGCGCCCGTTGCGAGAGGCGCTGCTCGGCGCGGCCCGCAGCGGGCTCAGTCCGTCCGACGACTTGAAGCCGTTCTTGCCGGCCCTCGGGGCGGTCGTTCCCGACTGGGCTGGGTCGGCTGCAGCGACCGGCGATCGGGGGGCGATGATCCTGGCCGAGGCTCTGTTGCGGCTGATGGCGGAGTGGTCCGCCACCGCAGAGACAGCAGTCTTGGTGATCGAGGACCTCCACTGGTCGGACCCCGAGACACTGGAGGTGGTCGAGTACCTGGCTGACAATCTGTCCGGGCAGCCAGCGCTGGTGGTCGTGACGGTCCGCGACGACGCGTCGGGAGCGGGCGCCGAGCTGATCTCTGCCCTGGAGGCGCGTCGAGCTGTCGTCTCGGTCGGGGTGGGCGCGCTCGACGCAGCGCAGTCGGAGGCTGTCGTTCGCGAGTGTCTCGGCGTCGCCGCCGTCCCGCCGGACCTCGTCGACGCGGTCGTCGCCCGAAGCGACGGAATCCCATTTTTCATCGAGGAGCTGCTCGCCACTGCGCTGGCCGACCCGACTGGTCGAGCCGTCCCGGTCTCGATCGGCGCGGCGTTGGAGGCCCGCCTCGGTGCGCTCCCCGACGGCGCGGCGGAGTTCGCTCGTTACGCCGCGGTCTTGGGGCGCCAGTTCGACTGGCATGTGGTGGCGGCGGCACTGCGATACCCACCGGAGGACGCGCTCCGCGCTCTGCGCCAGGCGACCGCCTCGCAGCTCGTCGATGCCGCCGGCGGCCGGTACCGGTTCCGCCACGCTCTGACCGTGGACGCAGTCATCGGCGCGCTGCTCCCCGAGGAGCTGCAAGCGATAAGCGCGCTCCTGTGCGAGGCGTTGGAGACCCTCCATCCCGACCTGGAGGGTGAGCTCTGCCAGCAAGCAGCGAGCCTCGCGGAACGGGCCGGTCGGCATGGTCACGGCGCGGAGCTGAGCCTGAAGGCGGCCCGGGCGGCGCTGCGGGAGGGGTGGCTCGCCTCGGCCGAGGCGCTGGCGCTTCGCGCGCGCCCCGAGCGTCCGCTCGAAGCGGACCGGGTGCTGCTGTCGACGTGGGCGCTGGCAGGTCAGCCGCAGAAGGCGCTCGAGGCCGGGCAGCGGATCCTTTCGGCGGGCGTCGATACCGTGCTGGCGAGCGAGGTGCGCTTCGACCTGGTCGACGCCATGATCGACGCCGGACGCTGGGACGACGCCGAGAGCTCTCTGGAGGCGTTGCGCCACGCTCCGCAACAGAGTGCCCCAGACGCGGCCCGCTGGGCGGTCGGCGAGGCGGAGGTGGCGCTGGCCCGCAACGACCGGACCGCCGCGCTGGCCCTCGCCCGTCGTGCGTTGGCTTCGGCACAAGCCGGGGGACTGGTCGAGGTGACGTGCCGGGCTCTGTGGTTGATCGGTCGAGTCGAGCGGGGGAGGGACACCGCCGCGGCGTCCGCCGCCTTCGAGCAAGCCTGCGAGTACGCGGCGCGTCACGGGCTCGGGCTCTACCGGACCCGGGCCCTGCTGGAGCTCGGGACGATCGACATGTTCGAGTCATTGGCCACCGGGCGGCTCCAGGAGGCCCGCCAGGAAGCGCTGAGGGTCGGGGCAGTTTCGACCGCGGCGATGATCGATCTCCATCTGGCTGCCACCTTCAGCCTCCGTGGTGAGACGGCGTTCACGCTGGAGGCGGCGAAGCGCTGTGAGGAGGTATCACGTCGGTTCAGCTTGGCATCGTTGCCGATGAGTATCGCCCTCCAAGCGGTGGCTCACGGCATCTCCGGCCACCGAACGGCGATGGAAGGCGCGGTCGCCGCGCTGCGCCAGAGTGAGGGTGATCGCAACACGGCGCGGATGATCGCGTTGGCGAACGGTGTTGCCCTTCTCCACGTCGGCGGCGGGCAGCTTCCCGAGGCGATTGATCGAATGGACGGCGCGATGGAGTTGCTCCGGGCCGCAGGTAGCGGGGCCTACGACTTTCCCGGCCGGTGGGCGCTGCTGCGGACCGTCATCGGCGATGGCGAGGAGGCCAGGGGAGAATGCCGGGCTCTCGAATTTGACACGGCGATCAGCCGCGTGACCCTGCGGGCGGCCGACGCCGTGGCCGCAGGACAAGCCGGCGGTGACGCCGAACCGATCTTCGCCGCCGCGGATGAGACGCTGGGCCGCCTCGAGACCGGCTTCCTCCAGAGCCTAGCCCGGCTCCTGGTCGCACCGTGCGCCTATCGGGACGGCTGGGGAGCGCCGGCCTCGTGGCTCAAAGAGTCGCTGGCCACCTTCGAGGGTCTCGAGCTTGCCAACTTCGCCGGCCAGTGCCGGCTGGCGCTTCGGGCCATGGACGAGCCCGTCCCCCGCCGAGCGCGTCCCGAGGGCCCGAGCGTTCCCGGGCCCTTGGCGGCCAAGGGCGTTACCGCCCGGGAGGTCGAGGTCCTCTCCCACCTCGCCGCTGGCCGCTCGAACCGCCAGATCGCCGAGGCCTTGCACCTGTCGGTCCGCACGGTCGAAAAGCATGTCGAACGGCTGCTCATGAAGACCGGCTCCAGCCGCTCCGAGCTCGGGCGTCTCGCCGCGACCGCCGGGGTCGAACCGGCCGGCTGACCCGCGCTACGTAGCCCGCTGTCATCAGCGGGCGTCGTCTCGTTGGCTACGTAGCCGAAGACCGCAAGTGTCGTAGCGCGCTACCGATGCCGCTGGCCCCCCCAAGGCGCACGATGGGTCAAGCCAACCGAACCCATCCCCGAGGGAGCAACAACGTGACCCCAAAATCGGCCAGCACCGACAGCTTCACCACCACCTTGTCGGTCGATCAGAACCCCGAAGAGGTCTTCGCCGCCGTCACGAACGTCCGCGGCTGGTGGTCACAGAACATCGAGGGCCCCACCGACCAGCTCGGTGGCGAGTTCACCTACCGCCACCAAGACGTCCATCGCTGCACGATCCGTGTCACCGAGATGACAAGCCCGAGCGCGGTGGTCTGGCACGTCATCGACAACCACTTCGACTTCACCGACGACGCCACGGAGTGGAAGGGCACCGAGATCCGTTTCGCCATCACCCGCAACGGCTCGCAGACCGAGCTCCGCTTCACCCACGTCGGGCTCGTGGCCGCCCACGAGTGCTTCGACGTCTGCTCCAACGCCTGGGACTTCTACCTGCAAACCAGCCTGCACGGCCTCATCCGGACCGGGAAGGGCCTCCCCAACCCCCTCGAGCAGGCCACGGGCTAAGCGCCCTTGTTCTCTGACCCAATCCACCAATCCCAACTCAACCAAAGGAGAAACCAATGAACCCGACCATCATGAACAAGACCGTCCTTGTGACCGGGGCCAACCGCGGCATCGGCCACGCCCTCGTCGCCGAGGCCCTACACCGCGGGGCCAAGCGCGTCTACGCCGGGACCCGCCAACCACTGGTGCATGCCGACGAACGGGTCACCCCACTCACTTTGGACATCACCGATCAGGCGCAGATCCGAGCCGCGGCCAACCAAGTCGAGTCGCTCGACCTGCTGATCAACAACGCCGGCATCGGGCTCTACGACGACCTGAGCGACCGGGCCGCCCTCGAGGCGCACCTGGCGGTCAACCTGTTCGGCCCCTACGACCTGACCCAGGCGCTCCTGCCCGCTTTGATCCGCAGCCAGGGGGCGGTCGTCAACCTGGTTTCGATCGCGGCGCTCGCGGCCCTGCCGATCATCCCGTCCTACTCGGTGTCGAAGGCCGCCGCGTTGTCGTTGACCCAGAACCTGCGCCCGCTCCTCGCCGCCCGCGGCGTGAGCGTGCACGCGGTCCTGGTCGGCCCGACCGACACCGACATGTCCCGGGGCTTCGACGTCCCGAAGGTGTCCGCCGAGCGCGCAGCGGCGGCCATCCTCGACGGTGTGCAGGCCGGCGACGACGAGATCTTCCCTCATCCCATGCTGGAGGCCGCCGCACTGAGCTGGCGGAGCGGTGAGCTCAAGTCCCTCGAGCGCCAGTTCGCCACCTTGGTCGAGCCGGCAGCCGTCGCGTCCTAGTCCGACGAGACATCCGCAACCTACCCATCGCGATACACGACGAGAGCAGCGAGGGGATGTCTCGCTTGCACCAACCCAGCTATCACCCATCAAGAAAGGCGTCCACCATGACAATCCAGAGCTTTCACTGCAGCTTCACTGTCCCCCAGCCCCCCGAAGAGGTCTTCGCTGCCGTCGTCGACCCGCGAAAGTGGTGGACCGGCGACATCGAGGGCAGCGCCGACGGAGTCGGCGACGAGTTCTCCTACCGCTACGCGGATATGCACTACTCCAAGCAGAAAGTCACCGAGCTTGTCCCAGGACAGAGAGTTGTCTGGCGGGTCGTCGACTCGCACCTTTCGGGCCCAGAGGACCCCAACGAGTGGACGGGCACCGAGATCGTCTTCGAGATCACCCCGCAGGGCGGTCAAACGCAGGTCAGCTTCACCCATCAGGGCTTGGTCCCTGGGGTCGAATGCTTCGACTCGTGCTCGAGCGCCTGGGGGTTCTACATCAACTCCAGTCTCAGGCGCTTGATCAGCACCGGGGAGGGACCGACCCCCCCGCCATGGGCCTGAACGAAACGACGCCGGGGCCTCCGAGGTCGGAACCCACACAGGGAGGCTTCACGTCACATGGTCCCGCCGGCTTTGGCAGCGCGGCAGAATCCTTCCGGAGCTGGGTCACGCGAGCCCAGATCGAGGCCGGGACGAGGGGCGGGATGACCGAGGCCCAGTCAGCCGAGCTGAAGGACCTGCGCAAGGAGGTCCCGAGTGTTGCCCGCCAGCCAAGGTGACCGGCCAAGGTGACGACGGCGTGGAACGGCGTCCCTGACCACCGGCGCTGATCGGGTTGTCGCCGATGGCTTCGACGGCGCCGACGTCGGTCCTCGTGTTGTCATGGCATTCCTCATTCGGTGGATGCGGCCGATGGCGTCGTTGGAGTGGATGGTTACGTCTGGCGGGGCGGGGGTGGTGGGGAACGTAGCTCGAGCATTCCTCGGCGCTCATCGGCGGGATCGCGTAGCGCAGCGTGATGCGCTACGCGAGCGCGGCGAAGGTGCCGAGACAGAGGCGCAGCGCCGGGCTGGCCCAGTAGCACGAGTGCGAAGGGTGACGTGGAGTCCATCTCGGCGTTCGTGAGCAACCGCAGCTCTTCGAGCTGGGCGCGACTGAGGAAGTGGGCCTCGTCGAGGACGAGGACGACTCGTCGCCCTCGCTCGGCCACCTCGCCGGCGAGCAAGCTCGTCACCTGGGGGATCAACGCCGCCTTGTGGAAACGTGGCACGTCACCGAGGCGACCGACTATCTCGCCATAGAGGGGTTGCGCTATTGAGTAACCGCCGGGACGCGCTATGCAGGCAGGGCTGCCTACCAGCACGCATGATGGCGGCGGGGTCTTTCGGCCCGAGGGGACGGGGAAACCCCAGCCACCAAGTAGGGGCGCCCTCGGCGCATCGTTGCGTATGCACAGGCCGCTCACCAGCAGGTTTGGGTCGGCGGCTTGTCGTTGGTGGGGACTATTTGTGGGGACCTACTCCGGCTGACGACCACCCCGAGGCGGCTCTGCTTGCGGGCGACGGTCGTGACAACAACGCGAGTGCGATCGCCGTCGCTGGTGGTGGTCGCGGTGCGGGTATCGGCACTGGGGTTATGGAGTTACCGGGGCCGATGTGGGCGCATCCGTTGTGGACGGGCAGGTGCGCGAAGCGTTGGGTGAGGAAGATCTGCGCCTGGGCGAGGAACGGCAGGCCGGCCTGCTGGTGGTCGAGTCCGCTGTAAATGTGGAGCTCGACGGGGACCCCCCGTTGACAGTAGGTGTACGCGAGTTCCTGGACGTCCTTGGTGACCATCACGCCGTCACCGATCGGGTCCGAGAGTCCGCTCCCGATGAACAGCGGGGCACGCGGGGTGCCGGTCCGGCTCATGATGAGGTGGTCGAAGATCCGGGCGAAGACGGCCACCTTTTCGATGTCCTGGTAATGGGGTTTCAACAGCTGCGCAGTCGTGATGCCTTTGTAGTGACCGACGCACTGGGTCTGGTTGGCCCCGATGGCGGCGATGCCCGCTGGGGTGAGGTACTGGTTGAGGTTGCGGATGTGAAAGGCCCGGGCAGCGCCTTCGAGGTGGACCGGGATGACCCACGTCCACGGCGAGCCGGGATGGTCGACGTAGGCGAGGTTGTGAAGCGGGTCGACAGGAAGGCCGCCTTCGGCCACGCCGACGATGTCGAGACGGGGGGCGTAGCCCTGCGCCAGCTCGGAGGCGAACTCCGTGGCGATGGAGCCGCCCGAGTAGCCGACCATCCCGACGGGCGTGGAGGCCTCTGGCAGCTCGAGCCATTTCTCGGCCGCCCGGATGGCGTCGAGGGTCTCGTACCCGTACTGCTGGCCGGCGCCTTCGGCGAGATCCTCTCCCTCGTAGTCGGCGGTGACCACGGTGTCACCAGCGGCGAGGTAGGCCATGATCGGCGCGGACGGCGTGCCGATCCGGAGGGTGTAGCTGGGGTCGCACTGGGCCCCGAGGGCGTCGTAGGCGGCCTGGTAGGAGACCAGACCGGTGGCCGCCGCCACGGCCTTGTCCAGGGGTTGGAGCACGGTAGCGACCGAGACCGTCCGGCGACCGAGCTCGTCGGTGGTGACGTAGAGCAGCTGGGCCGCCCGCACCGGTGTGGTCGCTCCGGCTCCGGCGAACGAGATCGTCCGCGTCCGCAAGATCGTCCCGGGCGTCTGGGTGAGCGGTCCGCTCCAGCGGTAGAAGGGGTCGGCCGTGGGTGCCGCCGGGACGCTCGGTGAGGGTCCGGCGGGGAGCAGGTGCTCACAGGCCTTCTCGGCTGCCAGGAGCTGAGATTTGCTGACCTTTAGCTGTTGGAGGCTCTGCTGCTCCTGCTGGCGGTCCTTCTTGGGGGCCCCGGCGCTGGTGGTGGGATGGGGGGAGAAGTTCGGCACGCCGTGGGTGCGTATGCAGCTGGTGTACGCGGCCAGTCCCGTCGCTCGGCTGGCGCCGTGACTCGCGGGGTTGGTGGAGGCGGCGGTCGACCCAGTGGCCGGGCCGGGCGTCGATGGGCCGCCGCAGGCCGCGACCGCCATGCTCAGCGCGAGAGCGCCGGCCGTTATCAGCCCGGCCCGGCGGGACCGAGGGTACCTTCTCGGGCAGCGATCCCTCTGTCGAGGGACGTCGTGGCTCGCGCCTTCGGGCTTGGCGTCTGGCCCGGGCATCTCGGGCCGGGGAAGGCCCAGCCCGAGCGCGCCACGGGCCGAGACGATCGGGGCGGTGAGCGGCCTCGTAAGCAAGCCAGCCCATCGTCGTCGAACCATTGCGAAGCGCCAGCGTCGAACCCAGGGACGAGGTCGACAGGGCGGGCCGTTCACGGCGCCCGTGCCGGCCTCCGGCGGGTGCTGAGCTGGCATTGGAGTGTGCGGGTCCCTCGCTGGCATCGAGCAGGCCCCCTACGGAGCGGACCCTCTGCTGGGTGGCGGCGCTGCGACGTGTTGGAACCCGGCGGGTACCGCGATGTTGAGCACCGCCTGGTTGGCGGTCGTGGCGGGCAGCCACGCGAAGACGGTCTTGTCGGTGACGTGGCCGGTCGAGGTCGACTGGATCGGCAGGTAGGTGGTTGCGTCCACCCATAGCGTCGTCGGTTTCGTCACGGGGTGGAGCCCCGAGGTCGTTGTCGTGGACACGAGCCGCAGCGCTTGTCGCCCGTCGATGACGCTGTGACCGGCGAGGCTGTAGCGGCCGGCGGCCACGTCCTGCTCGATGGCCTGCGGGGTGAGCGGCGCACAGGTCACGCCCTCGCTGTTGCGGGACCACCACTGCCTGTGGCCGTAGTCGATGATGACCGCCTGGCCGTTTTCGACGAAGACCGTCAAGGTGGGCTTTCCGCCCACCTCCGTATCCGTGCGGCACGCCCCGGTGGCGAGGTTCACCCAGGCCGTGGAGCCGAGCCCGGCCACCGACACCGTCGAGCGGACCTCTTCGATGTCGCCCCTCGTACCGGCGAGCGCTCTCGTGACGGCCGTGAGCACCGCCGAGGTGCCCGGCGCCACGCCCGGTGGGTGGGGTGACGTGCGCGGAGCCGACAGCAAGCCGGGCACCACCGCCACGCCGATGACCGCCGCGGCTGCCGCACCGGCGAGCGCCATGACCCAGCCGCGGTGCCGAGGACGCGAGCGCGCCGGGCCCTGCCGCGCTCGGCCCGCCGCTTCCATCGACTGGAACAGCGCGGCACGCTGGCGGGCTTGGGCGTCTGGCGGCGGCGGCGCCGTGTCCGGTTCCAGCTGGCCTACGAGCTCAACGAGTCGATCCATCACTGCTCCACCTCCTTGCGCCGCGTCGACGGCGAGTTGTTGTCCAGGGTCCCCAAGCGTTCTTCGAGTCGGTGGCGGAGCCGGCTCAGCCGGGACCGGACGGTGCCGACGGGGACGCCGAGGGCAGCTGCGACGTCGAGGTAGCTCAACCCGTCCCAGACATGCAGGAACAGGGCCTCCACGTCCTGTTGCGGTTCGGCCAGGAGCAGGCGGGCGAGCACGGCGAGGTCGGATCGGGCCTCGGCGCGCCGGGCCGCCTGGTCGTCCTCGCTCGGCGATTCGGTTCCCGCCAGGGCTTGCAGCCGGGCATAGGCCCGGTCCTCGGCGGCTCTCGCTCTGAGCGCGTCGCGGACGAGGTTGAGGGCGATCCGGTACAGCCACGGAAGAGCGCTCGGCCTGCCCAGGTCGTAGGAGTGGCGGGCCTCGAACGCCCGCCGGAACGTCTCGCCCGCCAGGTCCTCGGCCATCGATCGTCCGACCCTCCGCTCACAAAACCGGTAGACCGCGGCGAAATGGCGATCGAAGAGCGCGCCGAAAGACGCCGGATCGGTTAGCGCCGCCCGCATCAATGCCGCATCGTCGCTAGTCACCACCGTCATCATCCCTGTCTTACGCAACAGGCGCCCAGGAGTTCCACAAGACGGGGCTCACTTTTGTCTGCGTGACGGGCTGGGCGATGTTGGATGTGGTCGGATCCCCCGGCGGTGGGGTGGCGGGTCGGGTCAGCGGGGGCTTCGTACGGCAGGCTGGGTGGTGTCACCTGCAGGCAAGCGCGCAGCGTCGGTCCGGGCCGAGCGGCGCTGCGCCGGGAGGGTGGCGGCGAGCGCTGGGATCAGCACGGCTGCGACGGCGAGGTGCATACAGGCGAGGGCGACGCGTTCGGTGACGGTGATGCCGTGCCCGGAGAAAGGCATGGACAGCGAGACCACGGTGGCTGCGGTGGCGATGATCACCCAGGTGGCCCGTGGCCGCCGGGTCGTGCGCCCGATCAGGCTGCCGACGCCCCACCCGGCGAGCGACGCCACGGTGGCGGCGGCGACGACGAGAACGATGGCGAGGTGTGCGGGGCGCCCGGTGGCGCTGAAAGCCGGCTGTCGCAAGGTCATCCCGGCGCCGAAGCGGGCGAGGAGCCATACGGTGACGGCGGCTCCGACCGCCGCGGCGGTGCCAGCCGCCCGGACGGCGGACGTGTGGGGCCGGGAGGCTGGGACGGGCTGGGTGTGGGTTTCGGTGGACACGGCTGGTTTCCTTTCGAGTGGGTGATGGGTTGTGGCCTATACGGACGTTTCGAGGCCCCAGCTCAGGACTTGAACAGGGTGGATGCGGATGATCGCCCCGAGGGGCTCGCCGCCAGAGCCGACGGCCTCGGTGAGGGTCTGGGCGTCACCGCCGACCATGACCGCACGTGGCCGCCACGGGGGCAGGACGTCGTCGATGACCAAGGTGACCTTGGGGTTGTCCCGGGCGTTTCGGAACTTTCTGGTCTTGGCGAAGTCCCGCCCGCCGATGTCGATGGTGTCGAGGACCTGGTTGTAGGACCAGCCGAGGGGGACCACGTGGGGCCAGCCGCGCGGATCGATGGTGGCAAGTCGCCCCAGGCGGCGCTCGGCCAGGTAGGACAACGCGGCTTGGGAGAACACGCTCACCCTTCGCCTCCCGCCGTGGTCCGCGCCCGCCCGCTGGTGCCATGCCGGTACAGGAGGGCACCGAGCGCGGCGAGGTCGACCAGGAGCGCGACGAGCGGCTCGATCTCGGCCCGTGTGGTCCGGTAGCGGGCGGCGGCCAGTCCTACTCGCCCGGGCGGCCGCTTGGTGATGGTGAGCTCTGTGTCCATACCATACTCCATTCTCTAGATGATCATTCTCTATAGAAGCTTAGTAAGGTGACTGTCCTCTTGTCAACTAAAGTGGTAGGCTAGAAGTTGTGGGTGACATGGCAGGCGAACGGCCCGAGGGCCTCCAGGCGTGGATGGGGCTCTGCGAGGTCGTCGACCGGGTCCGGGTCCTCATCAACCGGGATCTGCAGACCGAGGTCGGGCTGACCCTCGCCGAGAACCTGTTGCTCTGCCAGGTGGCCATGGCCCCAGGCAGCCGGCTACGCATGGTCGACATCTCCGAGGGGCTCGGTGTCGCCAAGAGTGCGGTGACCAAGACCGTCGACCGCCTGGAAGAGCGCGGGCTTGTCGTCCGCGAGCGCGACCCGGATGACCGTCGGAGCGTCTATGCCGCTCTCAGCCCCACGGGGCACGAGGTCTTTGCCGCGGCTCGGCCGGTCTTCGTCGAGGCCGTCGAGCGGTACTTCGCCGGGCAGGTCGACCGAGCCACTCTCCAGCAGCTCCTCGACCTGCCAGCACTCGTCGCACAGCCAGCGATTGGATCGGACCCGGGACTGAGATGACCTGGCAAGCCCGACAGTCACCGACACCGCAGAGTGCCGGCACACCGCTGAGGGGTCCTCTCACGAGGAACGCCCGGGGGTCGGGGTAGCGCCACGTCTGGGGGCCTCGCAAACGACGGATTGACTTCGGTCGGCGACCGTTCCGTCCGATTCGGCGGGGTCGCTGGGGCGTCAGAGCCGGGGCGTGAAGCGTCGGTGCTGGTCGATGGGGCTCATGAGGCCGACGTCGTTGCCGCCCGGGTCACGCACGACGGCGTAGCGGGCGCCGAAGAAGGCGTCGTAGGGCTCTTGGCGGCCGGTGTAGCCCGCTGCGGTCAGCGTCCGGTAGCGCTCGTCGACCGCGTCTCGGGACGGCAGTGAGAAGCCGAGGACCACGGGGCGGGCCTCGGGGTCGGGTGAGCGCCACCCGCCGTGGTAGATCCTCGCCATGGCCAGGTTGTCGAGCTCGAGGATCGCACCATCGCCGTTGTCGAGCGCGACATGGCGGGCGCCGCTGCCGGGTGGCCACTCGCCGCCGTCGAAGCGGACCTTCATGCCGAGGCTTTGGTAGAAGGCCACGGCTGCGTCCATGTCCTCGACCACGAGGTTCAGTTGATTGAACCGGGCGTTCGCCTCGCTCATCTTGGTCTTGCCTTTGGTTCTGGGCTCGCTGGACGGTGCTCGCCGGATGGGCCAGGGGTGAGGTGGACAAGCCGTGC
>Ga0080006_1153925_pt1 | contig 33574 bp, 26 predicted proteins | sample RS3BMetagenome_FD_69209 | JGI IMG/M metagenome (GOLD analysis project Ga0080006, IMG submission 69209) | Ferric oxide microbial mat and aquatic microbial communities from Rainbow Spring, Yellowstone National Park, USA - RS3B (SPADES... ...
ATGGTTGGAAAGGTGGTAAGACTCAATACGGCACCTATCCTGCTGATGGTTACCCCCCATCCCTGCCCAGTAGAACGTATTGTAGTTGGGAAAAGTTCCTGACCGTACACAAAATCTGTTGTCCCCAACCCCAGCGTCTGTGTTACCTCGAAAAGAACGAACATTGATACGACAACGGCAGCAATGTCTCCAACGGTGAATGCGCTTTTAGGAACCACGTAAGCAATATATGCCAATACGAGTAAAGAAATCGTCATACCCAGGAATCCTATCGAGGTATCAACCTTTCTCCCCCATCTGTCCACAGTGAGAACACACAAAATTGCGCCTAGTATTGCTATAGCTGCAAAAACTGCCGAGCCCAACACGGACAGGCTGTGAGTCAAGCCAAGAAGACTCAGGATATAGGGATTGAACAAGCCGATGCCGTAAAAAGCGACATCATATGCAAACCATGCCACGCCGAAGAATACGGTGCCCTTTACGTACTTTTTATCGAACAGTGTGCGTATTGACACTCTTTGTTTTGTAATCCCCGACAAGTCGTCTGAATGGCCCACAACAGCCTGTTCTGCCATCCTCGCTTTTTCAACTTCACCTCTCATCGCATGCCACCTTGCAGATTCGGGTACTGTTCTTCGCAAAATCAGAACAATCACTGCCGGGATTAAACCGACGGCGAACATGTATCGCCATGAGTTTATGCCCGTAGGAAGGAGCAAGAAACCTATAGCAAAGGCGACGGAAGACCCCACCCACCACATGGTAGTATTCAATGCCAACAGCTTACCTCTTGGTTTTACCGGGGATATCTCTGATATTATTGTGGGACTTATTGCATAGTCTGTGCCTATGGCAAGGCCAAGAATCAACCTGTATGCAAAAAGATCCCAATATCCGAACGAGAGTGATATTAAAATAGTAAACACTATGAACACAACCATGTCCCACATATATAGGAACCTTCTACCCCTTAGGTCTGACAGGTATCCGCCCAGCAATCCGGCGATCAGCATACCAATTGTGGTTGATGCTGCCATCAGACCCTTCCCTAACGGAGTAGCAGCATACTGAAATGAGGGAATCGCTGTGATAACTGTTAGCGCAACCCCGATGATCGAAATGTCATACCCGTCGAGAAACGTTCCCATCGCAGAAAGAAGTGTGATTTTCATGTGCTGGCCGGTAACTTGGGAGTCATCTAGAACCTTGAACTCTGCCAATTCAAGCCCACAAGAAAATTATTGATTATTACATTTATAAGTCTTAAAAGACGGCCGGTGTTTCGGATTAAAATCCATACCGGCCATCTTTGTTCTCCTCATTTTGATGCAAGCTCACGATGTGGATAGGACCCCAAGATTTTCAGATCGGTAGTTTTCGACTTCAACTCCTTGATCGCATCTTCACATTCTTTATCATCTACGCTGCCTTCGAATTCAACATAAAAGGAGTATTCCCAGTGCTTCTCTTGAATTGGTCTAGAAACTATCTTGAGCAGATTGATCCCTTTTTCGGATAGGCATCTGAGCGCAGCAACAAGGGAGCCTGGCTTGTGCACTGTCTGAAATATTATCGAGGTCTTGAAATCTTCGCCGCGCTTCATTTTCACATCAAACGTTTCAGATTTGGCTATCGCGATGAATCTTGTGACGTTGTTAGGATCATCCTCTATTCCCGCCTTCACAAGCTTCATACTATATATCTTGCAGGCGAGCTCACTTGCTATGGCAGCGGAATCAAAGAGCTCATTTTCCGCGATCATCTTTACCGCTCCAGCTGTATCGTAAGCGGGTATCCTCTGCCAACCCTTGCAGTATTCATCTAGAAACCTGCTACATTGAGCAAGGGCCTGAGGGTGAGACATCACCCTTCTGATTTTACCGAGCTCGCTCCTTTTGTGTATGATAAGGTATTGTTTTACAGGCAGTATCACTTCGCCTACTATCTTGCAATCAAAATTTTGAAGAAGATCTATGGTTTCCCCTATATCCCCACCTCTTGAATTTTCGATGGGGACCACAGCGAACCTAGCACTACTTGATAACGAGTCAAACACATCATGCAGGTTCGGCAGAGGCAACAAAGCCACATCCTTTCCAAAGAATTCCAAGACAGCCGAATGGCTGAAAGCTCCCAGTTCACCTTGGAATGCCACGGTTAATTTTTCAACAGACCTTGCCATCATATCTAGTTCCAATCTCAATATTTTAAAGATGATACGGAAGGATGTTCACGAGTGTACCCACCTATAGATCATCCACCCAGATTCATCGGTAGTCAAAACAACGACTTGACTTGGCAAAATCGATCCTAGAGAGCTACCGGATGGCATGGGTGATGGCTCTAAGCTATCATGGATAAAGGAGGAACCCACCCACCCAGCCCTTGATAACAGGGGGTAATTTCCATGCAAAACGCCCAGAGGACTGCGAACAAAGCGAGCAAGCAAGCACCTCGGCAACCCACAGAAAAAATATGGAGGCCAACGGGTTCGATCGTTGGAGGATGTCACGAGTTACTCAAGTATTTTACCGGACTGATATCTCTTAAGAACGAGAACGAATATCGACCATACCTCAAGAATGCTTCCTAGGCACGTGATATCGTTTCGAGGACCTCAGGGATCCTGTCCAAGGTAAAGCAAAAGTCGCCCCAAGGATAATTGCACTTTGCATTATAACGAACCAATAATACTTACAAATTCCCTCATTGAGCTCAACACCTTATCTGTTGGTATTCCACCAAAGTCAAAGAGTCCGCATATGTCCGTTACTCCAGTCGAACGAATTCTAAGAAGCTGCTTCCTGACTTCCTCGTGCTGCCCGATCAGCGCGAGCCCATTTTCTACTAGCTTCTCCGGCTCCGCAGCCTTGGAAGATCTGCTCACCTTTGAAGAATATAGAACGCTCCTTGCACTCTTTCTTCCTTCGATGTACCTTCTCAGAGCTTTCAATCCTCTCTCCTTTTTACCGATGTATACATGAAAAACTGCCGCTACCCTGTAATTCTTGACGCTCGTCAAAGCATCGAGGTACTCCTTTATCATATCACGGAGTTCATCGATACTGTCTACAGTAGCGTAAGGTATCAGTGCGAGGTTAAGACCGATTGCACCAACATGGCGAACAGATTCCAACCTTCCCGCCGCTACCCAGAGAGGTGGATGAGGAAGCTGGATCGGTCTAACATTCAGTTTCACCGAACCCGTGGGTGAGTTCGGTGCGTCAATTGCCTCCCCCTTCAGAGCTTTGAGAAATAACACAAATGCAGCGTCGAAAAGCTCAGTCCTTCGAGCCATATCGACCCCGAACCCCTGGAAATCCACAGGCGTGTTGCCGGATCCGACGCCGATTTCCAGTCTCCCTTCCGATAGCCTGTCTACAAGGGCGTACTGCTCCGCTAATTCGACAGGGTTGTGCAACGGGAGTACCGAAACGAGCGGCCCCATTCTTATTCTGGACGTCTCCCTTGCCAAGGCAGCCAGGAATACAGGGGGACTCGGCAATGTGCCAGTCAGCTGAAAGTGGTGCTCCGCCACCCAGAACGTATCATATCCATGGGTGTCCGCGAACCGCGCCATTTCAATCACCTGCTCGTATCTTTCCGAGCCGAGTCTTTCTTCGGAGTACGCGTCGAATATCGAAAAGACGGAAGCCTTTGGCGGCATACCTCTACCATTTTATATGTGCTAAATAGCTCTTGACCTTACTTTAAATCCGAAGATTGACCATGAACAGCCTTGGCGAGTTTTTTGGCGAGACCCGTGTAATCCCCTATAAGTTCTTTGTATTCACCAGTCATTGAGAATCTCCCAGACTCAACTTCCTTCTTTACCTTTTCATAACCATCTTCGTCATTATTCAATCGCAGAAGGAGTTGAACAGGTTCCGCAAATATCTCCTCATACCGGCTTATTTCATCGCTCATGACCTTCCTTTCCACATTCATCGTATCTAGGGCGGCCCGCATTCTCTTGCATGCGATAAGGGAATGCGCCAGGGCCACAACTATGTTTCTTCTTATGGGACTGTCAGAGAGATCCCTCTGTAATCTGCTCAGCTGGAACCTGTGCGTCATGAATATAAGAAGTGAGTTGGCAACTTCTGCCTGCCCTTCGGCATCTTCAAGGTCAACAGGGTTGTTCTTCTGTGGCATGGTGGAGCTGCTGACCTTCCCCGGTCTGGAGAAAGATACCAAACCCAGAGCCTGGTACATCCAAAGGTCCCTTGCAAGACCGATCATCAACTGGTTTATGCAGGCCAAGACGTGCAGAATATCAGATAACCTCTCGCCGGGAACGATCTGGGTGGTGTACTCAACAAAATCCAAACCAAACGAGCCGATGAACTCCTTTAGCAACTTTGGCCAGTCAAGATCATCCCTTATCAGGTAAAAGGAGGCGTAAGTCCCGACAGCCCCGGAAACCTTTGCAGCAGGCTTCATCGATTTCAAAACGTTTAGCCTTTCGTTCAGTCTGTAGGCAAAGACGGATATCTCCTTCCCGAAGGTTGTCGGAAGTGCCGGTTTTCCATGGGTCCTAGCAACCATCACTGTGTCAGCCTCCTTTCTGGAGATTTCAAGTAGTTTGTTCAAAAGTAGCTCATAGGATGGGATGATCACATGATCAAGGGCGTTCTTTAACATCACCCCGAAGGCCACAGAATTGACATCCTCACTTGTCAATCCAAGGTGCACAAAGGGTTTCAGAGAGGACAACATCCCCTTTCTGCCTGAAAGTGCCTCTCGTATACATAACTCAACAGCCTTCACATCGTGTCCGATCTGCTTCTCCTTCTCCTTGAACCTTTCAAACGGAATGTATATAGAAGGTATCTTTACTTCGGGGGCGACTCCCACTCTCTGGAGGAGCTTAAGGTAACGCACCTCCACATCGACCCTCTCCTTCAGAAGTCTTTTTTCTGAGAAGTATTTTGCAAGCTCGAAACACTCGTCGTAATACCGGTCATCCAGGGGCGAAACGGAATAAACTCTTTTACCTTTCATAAGTCATCGACCTGTCTTCGCCCCAAGAAACCAGCTTCACATCAACGCGTAATCTTTCTTCGATATAGTCTATCAATCTTTGGACGGAACCACCCATGCGGTTGCGATCAAACTCGCCCCTGATCGTCCAACCATCAGAGTAAACCGGTCTCACCTCATCGATCTTCGGAAGACATCTGGCGAAATCTTCCGTTTCCTCACCGTCCACCGAGTACGCCTCGCAGATCTTGAACCGTTTTAATTTCGACAAAACATCAAGCTTAGTCAGTGAAACCCTCTTTACCCCGTTTATTTTTACAGCATATTTTAGGGAAACCATGTCCAGCCACCCTATTCTCCTTGGCCTGCCGGTTGTAGACCCGTACTCATTACCTTCATTTCTTATCTTTGCTGCATCCTCCTTGTCAGTCTCTGTCGGGAAGGGACCGGATCCAACCCTCGTTGCGTAACACTTTGCTACGCCCATCACATCCCCCACCCTGTTCGGGGGCACACCGACAGATTCAGGAACATAGTTGGATAACGTGCCTGAGGCTGTGACAAAGGGGTAGGTCCCGTACAACAGGTCGAGGAGGGTTCCTTGGGAACCCTCGAACAGCACCGCACCCCCTTTTTCATTGATTTCGTTGATAACATCAGAAACATTCCCGGCTATCTTCTTAAGCAGTATTCTTGATTTCCTTTGCCAGTCTTCCATGTCTGGAACTTTTGGCAAGAATTTGCTGTAGAAGTTCCTCATCGATGCCATATCAAGTGAATCTGTGATGATGTCAGCAATCCTGGGCGAAAGCCTGAACGCGCGCAGGGCGTACGCCGGTCCAACGCCCCTCCTTGTTGTTCCTATGGCTGATGGCCCCCTGAGCTCTTCAACCATCACATCCATCATCTTATCCAGTGGGGAAACGACTGTGGCCCTGAAGTCTACAACCGTTCTGGTCCGGTATCTTTTGACCAAGGACAGCTCCTCAGAAAGAACGTCAGGGTCGACAGCTACACCAGCAGCGATCAACAAATTCTTGGACTTCAAGGCTGCAGAAGGCAGAAGATGGAATACGTGTCTGGAACCATCCACCACCACCGTATGGCCCGCATTGCTCCCCCCGTTGAACCTGACAACCGAATCGAAACCGTCCGCGAGGTAATCTACAACCTTTCCCTTACCTTCATCTCCCCATTGGAGTCCAACTATACAGAGGTTCTCCAAATTCACACAATCCTTTCAATATCGTGGGGGAGGCTCTCCCTGTATCCGGCATCTGTTATCTGAATGAACTCCGCATTACTCCACAAATCTTTTACGTTGAAAGCTCCACAGTAGCTCATCCCTGATCTGATCCCTCCGATAAGCTGCTTAACCACATCATAAGCCCCCCCTCTATAAGGTATCAGGCCCTCCACCCCTTCAGGGACCACATCCTGTGCGACCTCGTTCACAAGGGAATCCATATTATGATAGGTTCTTTCTGATTCCTTGAATCTGCGTCCTATGTTTGCTGCCAGCGATGCCATGCCTCTTGTAAGTTTGTACTTCTTTCCATTCCGAAACACCATCGGTCCTGGGCTTTCGTCTGTTCCGGCAAGGAGACTCCCCACCATAACGGTGGATGCACCGGCAGCCAGGGCTTTGGTGGCATCACCTGGATTCCTTATTCCACCGTCTGCTATGATTGGGACGCCGTAGTCATGCGCCACAGAAGCACAATCCTGTATGGCTGTAAGTTGAGGAACGCCCACACCGGCCACGATCCTTGTTATACAGATGCTCCCCGAGCCCACCCCCACCTTTACCGCATCCGCACCTGCCTGAATGAGGTTCTTTGTTCCCGCGGCCGTGGCGACGTTACCTGCAACCACCTCTGTGCCAAATTCCCTTTTTAATTTCCTGACAGCTTCAACCGCGTATATAGAATCGCCGTGCGCCACATCAACAACGATGGCATCTGCTTCGCTATCAAGCAGCCTCTTTGCCCTTTCTATGTAATCACCCTTTACACCAACCGAGCCGGCCACAAGCAATCTCCCTTTCCTGTCCATCGCGGCCCGGGGGAACTGTATTCTCTTTTCTACATCCTTCGCCGTTATGAGTCCAGCCAGTGTCCCATCCTTTCTGACTAGTGGCAGTTTTTCAACCTTCGACTTCTTAAGGACACGCTCGGCCTCCTCAGGGCTGACGTCTGGTGGAGCGGTAACCAGATCTTTGACCGGCGTCATGACAGTTGATAACTTTGATTTGGAGTCTTCAAAGATAACATCCCTCCTGCTGACAAGCCCAACCACCCTCCTTTTCGCGTCCACCACAATTATCCCACCAATTTTGTGCTTGTTCATTAGATCCTTTGCCTCGTCTACGCTACTGTCGGGAGGCAGGGTGATCGGGTCCTCTATGCGTATTCCACTCCACCTCTTTACCCTCTGAACCTCCAAAGCTTCTTCTTCTACAGGCATGAACCTGTGAATAACTCCTATACCGCCCTCCCTGGCCATCGCTATCGCCATTTCTGATTCCGTGACAGTATCCATATTCGCGCTCACAACAGGTATGTTGAGATGGATCCTTTTTGAAAAGAATGTTTCCAAGCTTACGTCCTTGCGCGACCTTACCTTTGAAAACCGTGGTATGAGCAGAACATCGTCAAAGGTCAATCCCAAGCGAGGTTTTGAAAATCTCCTCACTTGACACACGGTTATAACGTAGGCTAATAAAGGTTTAATGCCGATTGGCTTTGCAAGAGTTTCAAAGAACTCACAAATTGTGCACGATCCGAGTTTCCCTGCATCTCATCCTGATGGCTCATTGGCCGAGTAATGGCTGTAGGCCGTTTTCATAAGGACATATCGTTGGTCTTTAAGTATCTGTTGAACAAGTAGGAAAATATCAGTCCAGCAGCGATAGAAACCATCGACACAAACGTGATCTCCCCGTCATTATAAGGAATCGCTGGCCTGAAGATGGCGACCGAACCTAATAAGAAAATAATAATTCCAGCAATCAGAATAATCAAAACATACCAATTGGTTTCCCTATTCGGATCCGCTACAAGTTTCCTCCTCCAGAATTCTCCCAGAGCATAGAACACCCCAATACCCAGGAATGGTAGAAACAAGGCTATCTCGAAACCGGAAAACGAAAAGTACGTTGCACCGTGCAGCAATCCTAGAAGGATTACGAAGGTTAACGAGCCAAAGAATATCCCCCAATCGACGATCCTGCTGTTTTTAAAAGGGCCGTACGACCTTCTCCAGGGCTGTTGCTGGGGTTCCTGAAGGTCCCTGTCCGAGGTGCTCTGAAGTAACCTCCAGGGGTCCTCAACCCACCATTTTACTCCCTTGCCTGAATCACATTCCTGACCTTCTATCGTGTACCTGTATCTTCTTACAATCCTCGTAATCGGGAAGAGAAGCTCGACTCCCCTGTCGGTCGCGGACGTTAACATATCAAGAAGCGAATGAGAAAATGCCCCGAAGAACAACATGGGATTCACGACATATAGAATTCCTATCACAAACACATTGTGGAACAGCGCGCGGTGTAGCTGATGTTTACCTATGAAGCTTCTTGCAACGAACAGGTATTCTCTGTCCAGGTCAGGTATCAGGGCTCCGATCCCCATTATAAGAGCCGCCTGGACGTTATGAAATAACGCTATGCCTATCGAAAAAGCAAGCATCCAGTGAGTTGTCAGATTCATACTCTTGCAAACTCTTTCTGTATATGCTGTTTACGGATATTTAAGCTGAAGGACCTACCTAAAACCACAATATACAAAAAGATTTCAATCGGGTCCGTATTTTCGTTAGCACATCATACAAGTCGTACTTTTAAGAAAAAACAAGTGAACCGATAGTTACACCTTGACTTCTGCAATATTTAAATCCGAATCAATTGTTCCCACGAACATGAAGATATCAAACGTAGTTGTGTGGGACGGCTCGAATGAAATCGGGCCATCCACCATTACGTGGGAGGGTGATGAAATCAGAGATGTGCAACCTTCAGGCTCAGCAGCAGACCTTTCGTTGATACCGGGTTTGATAGATACACATGTTCATCTGGTCCACTACGCTGGTCAGAAGTACGTTGATTACATGACCTGGCCGCTTGTGACCTCAAAATACGAACAGGTTATACACGGGGTGGCCCAGGCTGCCAAGGCGCTCAAGGTTGGCGTCACCACACTTAGGGACCTGGCTGCAGATGAACTTCAGATCGCAATCAAACGCTCCCTCGACAGTGAAATAATCATTGGTCCAAGGGTGTTCGTTAACTGCATAGTGGGGATGACCGCGGGTCACGGTGACCTGTTCACGCCACCCGTGGTGAAGGATAGAAGACCTACGGCTGACGGAGTGGTTGAATGCAGAAAGCTGGTCAGACACTGGGCCCGGATGGGAACGGACGGGATAAAGATAACAACGAGTGGAGGCGTTCTCTCAACTCAGGACAAAAATGAATGGAGGAACTATACATTGGAAGAGATCAAAACTATAACGGACGAGGCACACGCGCTCGGTATGCCTGTTGCGGCTCACTGTCACACAGAGTCGGGCATTCAGGCTGCAATAGATGGAGGGGTGGATTCGCTCGAGCACGCAACATCCATCACCAGAGAACAGGCGCAGCAGGCTAAATCAAAAGGCATGACTGTTGCCCCAACCCTCACGATTCTTAACAGAATCGTCTCTGGATCCCTTCCGATTCCTGAGGAAAACCTTGCAAAGGCTCGTGCACTGCACAAGGTAAGGACGGAAAGGATGAGAAGTGCCCTGAAGGATGGACCCACGGTGGTCCTGGGAACGGACTCTGGCGGGCATATCATGCCCATAGGCTTGCAACTGGATGAGATTAAGGCCATGACCACCGAGCTTGACCTCTCCCCCGACGAGGCGCTGAAAGGTGCTACATCCTATGCTGCAAAGGTGCTCCGACAGGAATCCCGTCTTGGCAGGATAAAGGCTGGATACTGTGCAGATTTTGTGGTTATCAAAGGAAAGCCTTGGAAGGATATTTCGTCACTCAAGCCAGAGAACATAGTCGGTGTTGTTTGTAGAGGCAGGTTGGTCCACGGCAGATTACCGGAATAGATGGAAAAATCTCCTCTTTTGTTTACACATAATTTTGGGGTCACATTGGTGAAAAGGAATTTCCCGCCGCGTAATGATTAAATAGCTCTGTTATATGCGTTTGTGTCCACAGATGGTGGAAAGCGTACTAAAAGAATCATCAGAAACCGAGGATCAAAACCTAGCGGTGGCGACTCAAACCCACAAACAGGCGCTCAAGGCCTCACTTGCAGCCTACTTCGGCAGCGCCCTTGACTTCTACGACTTCCTTGTCTTCGGATTCGTTGCCTCCACAATAGCCCCACTGTTCTTCCCTAGCAGCAACCCCCTGTTCTCTCTTCTACTCACATTCGCAACGTTCGCAGTGGGATTCGGAATGAGACCGGTTGGCGCGATTGTTTTCGGTCATCTGGGCGACAAATGGCTGGGACGAAAAAATGCGCTGATAGTCACAATACTTATGATGGGTCTTATCTGTGTAGGGATGGGTGTTCTGCCCACCTACCAGCAGATAGGAATAGCTGCTCCTATCGGGATGATCGTGTTTCGTCTTCTTCAGGGGTTCGCTCTTGGTGGGGAGTTTGGTGGTGGAGCAACATTCACCGCTGAAAACGCTCCCCCGAAATGGAGAGGTTTCTACGTTGGAATACTTCAGATGTCAAACAATTCACTGATCAGCGTCGCGGTTCTATCCTTCTTGACTTCAAGTCTGACACATGCACAGTTCGTGGCCTATGGATGGAGAATAATGTTCCTTCTTGGCATAATCATTGCACTTGCCGGTCTGATACTGAGGTTATGGCTGATCGAAACACCTGTCTTCGAAGCTGCGAAGGAGAAGAAGGATATAGTCAAGGTTCCGATCCGTGATGTTCTGGTAAAATATCACAAGCAGGTACTGCAGGCCATCGGCTTCTCTGTGGCGGCCACTGTATCAATTTACATGGTGAGTGTTTTTGCTATATCCTACCTTACAACATTTATCCATGTGCCTATTTCCAGTGCATCGAACGCTGTGCTGATCGGTTCGATCGTCATACTTGTACTGACCCCCCTCACGGGGATCTTGGCGGACAAAATAGGAAGGAAGCCGCTGCTGATAGCCTCCTGGGCGAGCCTTGCATTGTGGTCCTACCCCTTCTTCCTCCTAATATCCACGGGCAATTACACTGATCTTGTAATAGGATTCGTTGTGTTCTACGCACTTTTCTCCCTGGACGCGGCTGCAGGCGTTACCCTCCTCACAGAGCTGTTTCCTACCAACGTAAGGTACACAGCCGTGTCATTCGTGTATCACACCAACACGGGCATATTCGGGGGACTCACCCCTCTGATAGCCACTTACCTGATATACGTCACCGGTTACCATCTAGCTCCACTTTACTGGCTGTTCGGCGCCCTCGTCATATCACTGATAGCGGCTCTTACAGTCAAAGAAACGAAGGGAAAGGTCTTCACAGCATAGCCTAGTATCCTCGTAATCTTCTAGGCTGTCATCACATTATTTTTTACTCTTTATTCTTTTTCTTCTTTTCTTTCTTACCGCCGTTCATTAAACAGGCTAGTTCAGAGCCATCAGTGCAGCGAGTGCGTATACCTTGATGTTCTGAATATACTGGTCAATCACAACATATTCGTTAGGCTGATGTCCGGATTCGTTCCCCATAGAGTAGTTAACTGTTGGAATCCCCGCATCATGGACGATCCACCTAGAATCACTTGAGGCCTGCATCCCTATCGGAACAGGCTGGAGCTTCAATACCTCATTCACAGCGTGACCAAGAATCCGGACAATCGGTTCATCGGGAGATACAAACACCGGTCTTCCAACCGATATCGGCCTGAAATCGACATCAATACCACCAAGATAGGGGTCGGACGCCTTTAGCTGGTTCAGTGTATCCTGAACTTCATGCAGTATAGAATCGATGGTTACACCCGGTGGAAATCTGATATCCACAGTTATGGTGCACTCGTCAGGAACTACATTTTCCTTGAATCCTCCCCGTATCATATTTACCGAGGCTACGGGTGCACCCGGAACGTATTTGTGAGGCTTCCAGTTCTTGAAGTACAACCCATCTATAGCGGTAATCACCCTGGACATCTTCACAACTGCGTTCACCCCCAGCTCCTTCCTGGACGTGTGGGTGGTTTTTCCCTTGGTGGTTATTTGGAGCTGGCAAAATCCTTTCGCCCCTATGGTAAGTTTATCCGGCACACCTTCACCGTATATACAGAAATCAGCTTTGACCCAGCCTGCATCTATCATTTTGCTGATCCCGAGCTGCCCACCGGTTTCCTCATCCGCGCATGTAACCAGAAGGGCGTTTCCGTCAAGCTCTACGTTGGAATCACGTAAAGCTATCAGGGCCATAAGGGCGGACGCGATCCCCAACTTGCAGTCCTTCGCCCCTCTTCCGACGACCCTTCCGTCCACAACTCTTCCCTCAAAGGGGGGCACGATCCAGTTTGAAGGGTTTCCCTCTGGTACTGTATCAAGGTGGCTGTAGAACATAAGTGTTCTATTACCTGTCCTTCCTTTCAACTGCCCCCAGTCCGAAACCCTGTTTTTGGCTGGTTCCATCTGTCTTACCTCCATTCCAAGATCCTTCATCCTTTCTGCAACAAAATCCGCAAGCGGTTTTTCAAAATTCTCGCTGGGGTTCACGCTAGGGATTCTTATCAGATCCTGAAGCAGCCTAACCGCGGAGTCACGTGCTCTGTCTATTACTGTGAAAACCTTCTCCTTTTGCTCCGAGACCCTTTTCAAAATAACAGCCGGATCCTCCCACATCTTTGAGGGAATGGGAGCCTCGACTGGCCAACTCCTGCTCAGCTCGAGCAGCCTGATGTCAGACTGGTGAGACGTCGCACATCAACCTCCTGCTTCAGTGACTCTCACAATAGTCTTTGACAGCTTCGTAGCCAATCGCTATGGCCGTCATCAGGGCTTCCTCCGCTTCCTTGGTACCCGCAGCCTCCTTCCATTCCTGGGAGTGACCTGGCATCCCCTCCCTTCCGATCTTCATGCTCAAATGTACAGAAGGAATATGCTGGGACACAGTAGCTGTGTCGGCCGATGCAACGGGGGGTCTGGACCAAGCCTCTTCAGGTGTAAGGAACTTTTCCAGATATTCGGAGGCATGTTTCACCATCAACCGCTCAAGCCCCTCGTTCCTCTTCCAGGAATCGGTGGGGGGTGCGAGCAGTTTATACTCAACAGTACACCCTGTCATCTTGGCGGCCCCCTCGGCTATTGCCTGTATCTTCTGGGCCAGCTCGGGGAGGTATCCCGAATCGTTGGAGCGTATATCCAGCCAGACCTCTGCCCTCCCTGGGAGGATGTTTGGCGCTACTCCACCATCCTTTATTATTGCGCTTATGATGACATCCTTTTCCCTCCTGACCTGGTTTCTCTGCATCCTGGCCTGAATGTAGAAATGAACTGCAGCATCAAGCGCATTGAGCGCCAGATGTCCGGAGGATGGTGGGTGGGCATCCCTTCCGTGAAACACGAACTGGTACCGTTGAGTAGCAAGAAGTCCACCTCCAACACCCCATTCTCCAGCAGGATGAACCGCGAAAACGGCCTCCACACCCATTTCCTTCAATTTCGGCGCTATAACCACCTTCGAACTTGCGTATTTTCCCCTACCCTCCTCTGCAGGGGAGCCCACCAGGTAGAGGGTTCCCTTCCTTGGGGGGGATTTTTTGAAAGCCAATGTTACGCCATAAGCCCAGGCACCAAGCAGGTTATGACCACAGGCGTGTCCTATCGGAAGGGCATCGTATTCTGCAAACACAGCAACCCTGGGTCCACCCTCACCCACCTCCGCAAGAAAAGCCGTGTCCATGTCAAGGTATCTTTCTTGTACTTTTATGTTATGTGATTTGAGCCTACTTACGAATGCATCGTATGCCTGATACTCCTCGGAACCAAGTTCAGGATGGGTGTATACAAAACGGGAAAGCTCCTTGACCTCTTGGGATATGCTGGCAACCACTTCGGGAAGCGGCTTTCTCCTAGCCGTAATGTAAACAAGGTCTTCATTCATGATGAAGCACGGCTCTTGCAACAGCTCTATTTAAAATTTGATGCGAAGGACCCCCTCCATGTCAAATCCACGTGCTGCATTCCGGGGAGGCAGAGATGTCAAATCAAAGCTCACGTACGACAGGAGACTCTCGGCAACTGTGCGGATGAAGGGTTGGGTTTACCAACGTTGTACAGTATCTATCTTCATTTCGTTTTCACATGTAGCGCTGCACGGTCTTGCCTTGGAAAATTTAACCAACTACTTGTTCTTCCTACTATCATTAATTAATGCGCCGCTCCGACTCCTTCCCGTGCAGCCGTCAGCAATAAACGCCGATGTAGTTCTTAAGGATGGTTCGATTGTTCAGGTCAAGGCACTTAATGAAAACGGAAGAGAGTTACTACACGATTTCGTTAACTCTCTTTCTGTTGAAACTCTATCTGGCAGGTTCTTCAGCGCGGGAGTGGAGAGGGAGGTCGCACTTACTTCTCTTTTGCCAAAAGAGGGGGACGTCGCGCTGGTTGGTATCCGCAACGGCAAGGTGATAGCTCATGCATCTTACCACAGAACATCCGACAAGAGGGCGGAGGTGGCCCTGGTCGTGTCGGATGAATACCAGGAAAAGGGTCTGGGCACCATACTGCTGGGGGAGATCGTTCAATTGGCTGCGGTCAACGGTATACTGCTTCTGGACGCTGTTGTGCAGCCTCAAAACTACAGGATGATAAACATGCTAAGAAGTCTTGGTTACCAGGTTTCCCTGAAGGCCGATCCTGGTTCCATAAAGGTCACCTTTGCCACATCCACAGTACACGAGCTCGAAGCCATCTTTGATACGTTGGAGGGAACGGCGTCTACGGCTGCTGTAAGATCGTTTCTTTTTCCCAGAAGTGTTGCTGTTGTGGGCGCCTCCAGAGACAGGGGCACAATCGGGGGAGAGCTCTTCTGGAACATACTCGAATCAGGCTTTCGGGGTGTGGTATACCCAGTCAACAATTCCGCAGATTACGTTCAGTCAGTTCGAGCCTACAGGAGTGTTCTGGACTGCCCCGGTGATGTAGACATCGCAATAATCTGCGTCCCTTCAAAGTATGTCCTCGACGTCGCGAAGGATTGTGCACAAAAAGGGGTCAAGGGTGTTGTCGTGATATCGGCCGGCTTTTCTGAATCGGGACCTGCTGGCACAAGACTCCAGCAGGAGCTTGTATCCCTGTGTAACTCCGCCGGTATGCGAATAATAGGACCGAACTGCATGGGGATCATAAACACGAATCCTGAGGTTTGTCTGAACGCACAGTTTTCTCCCTTTAAACCCAAACCGGGGCGGATGGGTTTCCTTTCTCAGAGTGGTGCGCTTGGAATTGCTGTTATAGAACATGCCACGAGGCTCGGGCTTGGCCTTTCCAGCTTCGTCTCCGTCGGTAACAAGGCTGACATCTCGGGCAACGACCTGATTCAGTATTGGGAACAGGATGAGGACACAGACGTCATTTTACTTTACCTTGAATCCTTCGGGAATCCGAGGAAGTTTGCCAGAATAGCAAAGAGAGTGACGAAGAAGAAACCCATCATCGCAGTAAAGGGAGGAAGGTCGGTAGCTGGGTTCAGGGCCACACAATCCCATACAGGAGCGATCCTTGCTGCATCCGACATCACAGTGGACGCCCTGTTCCGTCAGACAGGCGTGATAAGGGTGGACGCCCTCTCGGAGTTGTTCGACCTGGCTGCCCTGTTGGGTAGTCAACCTCTCCCACGAGGCAAAAGGGTTGGTATCATCACGAACGCAGGTGGAGCAGGTATACTGGCTTCCGATGCGTGCGAGTCCTACGGCCTTGAAGTTCCCGAGCTGAGTCCTTCCACGCAGCAGGAGCTCAGAACCTTCCTGAGGGCTGAAGCAGGGGTCAGAAACCCAGTCGACATGGTGGCCTCGGCAAGTCCTGAGGATTATTCAAGGGCGATAAGATCTGTTTCAAAAGACCCACAGATAGATTCCCTGTTCATCATATTCATTCCTCCATTAGCGGTGTCTGCCAGCCAGGTCGCGAAGGTGATCATAGAGGAGGCAAGGAGGATAAAGATGGAGGGTCAGAACGGAAACGGCAAGGACTTGACGATTCTGAGCGTCTTCATGGCAACCCATGGAATATCGGAACTTCTTTCTGATGGCGAAGTAAAGATACCTTCGTACCCCTTCCCCGAATCCGCAGCAAGGGCACTGTCTCGAGCCTACCAGTATTCTCAGTGGGTATCAAAGAGGGAGGGAAGGCGGGTGACCTTCCCGGACATCAAAAGGGAGGAGGCTGCGTCGATAGTCTCTATCGCATTATCTCGACAAGGCTCCGAGGAGGTTTTGCAACAACCCGGTTCCTCTAACACGATTGGACAGCAGAAAACGGGGGTGTGGCTTACGCTGGAGGAAACCCTGCATCTCCTATCATGTTATGGTATACGGATGGTTGATGGTATCTTGGTCAAGAATGTGGACGAGGTAGAGCGGGCTGCCAAAGAACTGGGCGGAAACGTGGTTCTGAAGGCTGTATCAAAATCGCTCCTGCACAAAACCGAGGTTGGCGCAGTCAAGCTGAACCTTACCCCTGAAGCGGCAACCGAAGCAGCAAAGAAGATGTTTGATTCACTGGCCAAAAGAGGGATAGAGCCGGAAGGTTTCTTGATACAACGAATGTTGAGCGGTGGGTTTGAAATGCTGGTGGGCGTCACACACGATCAGTCCTTTGGTCCCGTAATAGCATGTGGTTCAGGAGGGGTCTTCGTCGAACTTATGAAGGATGTTTCGGTAAGGCTCGCCCCCCTTACCGATGACGATGCAGAGGAATTGCTCACTTCCCTCAAAAGTTATCCTGTGCTAAAGGGATTCAGGGGCGGGCCGAAGTATGACGTTGACGCGCTCAAAGATATAATTCTCAGGGTTTCCTGTCTGGTTGAAGATCTCCCGCAAATCTCGGAAATGGATCTAAACCCGGTTATGCTGCTTGAAAGCGGAGGTTTCGTTGTGGACGCGAGGATCAAAGTTGCAGAAAGCAGACCCCCATTTCCGTTGGGCGCAAAAAGAGTGACAGATCCAATTTTGTAGCATTAATGAAGAGAGCCCTGAGAGGAGGATTTCTCACTGAAATTTAAGAGTGGAGTAATCATTCCTTCCCTTTCTGGTCAGTGCTTGATGCACACCGATAAGAATGCTCGTGAACGCAGCCACATAAAACATCTCTGAATATCCTCTGGTTAACATAAGCTCGTATCCACCGAACAGGGGTCCGGTCGACGCACCTATTCCAAAGCTTGTGAGCAGAAGTCCAAAGACTCCAGAGTAATAGTTTATTCCGTATAACCTTCTTATGATCAGTGCAAATTGCGGTATGTATCCGCCGTACCCCACCCCGAACACGAAGGAGAGGATGTAAATCAGTAAAATATTGTTAGCATAGAGCATCGCCAGGGCCGACCCTCCCTGCAGAACAAAACTTAAAGCTGAAACAGTTTCCTCAGAAACGCCCCTTAAGTAGGTGGATACTCTTCCAACCATGCTACCGGCCCCTATAAGAGCCGGTGCTATGGAACTAGCGAGAAGGCTGAAACCATTCGCTTCGAGCATAGGTACGACGAATATCATCACGATGGACCTTGCGAACGCGTTTCCCAGCATGTAGTAAGCATACAATGTCCAGAAATCCTTGTCTCTGACCACTCTCTTGACGGATAATTCAAAAGGTGCCCTCCCGTAACGGTCCGTGCTTCGTTCATGCTTCGCTTCGAGATCTGTTAAAGGTATCCGGTTTCTGGCTGAAACATCTATATCTCGTCCTTCCCCTTCCGAACCAAAAGCAGCCGCGCATGCCAGGCCAAATACAAGCACGCCAAGTGCCACGAATGTTAATTTCCATCCCACATAAGAAATCATAAGAGCTTCGAAAGGGGCAAAGAACAGGCTTCCGAAGGCTGTGCCTGCACTCACCAGACCCGTAACACTCTTAAGGCGTGCTTGGTCGAACGTAGTAAATACGGCATAAGAAGTGGGGAGCCACATTGAACCAGAACCACTGCCGGCTATGACACCATATGTGAATACAAGGAAGGGGATGGATGAAGCAAGGCTGGACGCAGTAAGGCCAACCATCATCAAACACCCGCCAAGAAATATCGTCTTCTTCGCCCCCAGCCTGACCATCGCGGCCCCCACCATTAACGACGAAAGGCTGTACACGATTGCGAAGGTGGCAAACACGGACGATGTAGAAAATGCCCGTTCCCCGAACTCCGCAGCCACTTTGTTGAAAAAAACGCCATAAGTCAAAAAGATGGCCAAACAGGAGTTATACGCGAAAAGGGTAGCTATCCTTGCCGAGCTTCTCATTCTAGGTCATTCATTTTGAAGCCGTTGTAGCAAGGTCACAAACCCAGATAAGATTGTTTTATCATGTCGTTACCTCTCAACTCCGAAGGGGTACCCTCAAGTAATATCCTACCATTCTCAAGCAGGTAAGCCCTGTCGGCTATACTCAAAGCCCCCTCGACATTCTGCTCAACCAGCACCACCGTCATCCCATTCTCCTTCAACGCTCTGAGCGCATCGAACACCTTCGCTGTAACGATCGGAGCAAGGCCGAGAGACGGTTCGTCAAGCATCATCAACTTTGGTTTCGACATGAGGGCCCTACCAATAGCAAGCATCTGCTGCTCCCCCCCGCTCAGGTAACCTGCTATTTGGTTCGCCCTATCCCTTAACACAGGGAACAGTGAATAAACCGCCTCCATGCTGGACTTCAGATCGGCTCTGGCCCTCTTTGTGAATGCGCCCATTTCGAGGTTTTCCTTCACAGTCATCCCGGTGAAAAGTCCTCTCCCTTCTGGCACCATAGACATCCCCATATCCGCTACCTTACTCGGGTTTATCCGTGATATGGGTTGAGAATCGAACCTGATCTCTCCCTTCGCTGCACGCAAGATACCGGAGAGGGTCTTCAGGGTGGTTGTCTTTCCTGCGCCATTCGAACCTAACAGAGCTACAAGCTCCCCCTTTTCGACGTGGAATGAAACATCATGCAGTACCTTTGTTTCACCATAGTAAACGTCTATCCCATGTACCGAAAGAAATGAGGATTCAAACCTGGATTCTATCATTTCTTCTTTTCCCCCAGGTAGGCCTGCTGCACCCTCTCGTCGTTAACAACGTCCTCGGGTTTGCCCTCGGCTATCTTGATTCCATGGTCAATCACAATCACTCTATCAACACCTTTCATCAGAAGCCTCATCACGTGCTCCACCCAAATTATAGAAACGCCATATTCTCGGGACATCTTCTCCATGAACCCGATTACCCACTCCCCCTCGGCAGGGGCCATCCCTGCCGCGATCTCGTCCAGCAGCAGAACCTCAGGTGATGTGGCAAGCGCCCTTGCAACCTCCAGCCTTTTCTTCCCTGAAACGTTGAGCACTTTTGCGGAAAGGTGCATCTTATCCCTCAGCCCCACCAGCTCACATATCTCTCTTGGGGTACCTATCTTGGGAACTCTGTTCCCACCAAATATTTGCGCGATTTCAACATTCTCCAAAACAGTCATGTCAAGAAAAGGTCTGGGTATCTGAAAAGTCCGCGCTATCCCCAGTTTGCATATGCGGTTAGGAGGTAGCCCAGTTATATCAAGGTCATGGAACTTTACTTTGCCAGCCGTTGGCTTCATCGAGCCTGATATGATATTAAAGAGGGTGGATTTTCCAGCCCCATTAGGACCTATCAACCCTAGGATCTCGGAGCTTCCCAGCTGAAGCGATACGCCGTCAAGAGCAACCAGCCCAGCAAAGGTCTTTCTGATCATCGATACATCAAGTATTGGGGATCCAACAACACTGGTGGCACCCGTTCTTTCAGGGGATACCATATTTGTCAGCCTCCGCCACCGTCCCTTATCTTCAGCTTGGAGGTTATCTCCCCGATTATCCCTTGAGGTATGACAAGAACAACAACAACTATGATGATCCCAAACACTATTAGATGCAGGTACGGTAGCGTCAAACCGAAATAATGCTCAATACTGTACAGTATGAGCGCCCCGATCACGGGTCCTGACAATGTACCGAGCCCCCCAAGCATAGACATCGAGATAGAAGTCAGGGTAATTGTAGTATCAAATGCACTCGGCGGGTCGATGATCGTTATTGTCCATGTGGTTACACCACCTGCAATTCCTGCAAAGAATGCACTGATAGCAAAAGCAAGAGCCTTGTAAAAGGTTGCGTTGATACCGATAGAGACTGCGGTCTCTTCGTCCTGTTTTATTGCTTTAAGGGCTAGCCCCACCCTCGAGTTCATCAGCAGGTACAGGCAAATTACAGTAAAAGCCGCGACTGCCAGCATATAGTAGTACTCAAGTGTTGGATCATAGTAAACGACCGGAAAGGTGTATCCTGTGGCCGAATTGACAAGATTCCAGTTATCGAAAATTACAAACAGAGCCTGCGCAAGGCTTAACATAGCTATGGCAAAGTAGGCTCCCCTGAGCCTTAGGGTTGGCCAGCTCACCAGAAACGCAAAGGCGGATGATAGTAAACCTCCTATGATCAAAGCCAAGTATATCGGTATATTGAAATGGAGCAAGCTTATTGTCATTCCGTAGCCTCCAAGACCGTAGAAGGCGACGAAGCCGAAGTTGACGTATCCTGTCAAGCCAGTGAACATGTTGAAGCTCTGACTTAGGGCTATCCACATGAGTAGAAATAGGAGGAAGGACCTGAGAGAAGGGGAAACAAAGTATGGCGCCAGTACAAGAAGAGCCAGCGCAACGGCCCACGGAACAATATACCTTGACAGTTTCCTTTTCTCGAATAAAAGATCCTTTAACATTAAAATTCACACCGATCTGAAGAAACAGTCAATCACCACCCCTCCTCCCCATTATCCCCTGAGGACGAATCACAAGAACCGCGACCATGATGAGAAAACCGATCGCGGGGGTCATGGCAGCGTTAACCACGAGCGAAGCCAGGCTTTCGACAACGCCCAACACCACACCGCCAACAAGGGCGCCGGGGGGATTGCCTAACCCTCCCAAAACAACTATAACGAAGGATATGAGAGTGAAGTCTGGTCCTGAAAGGGGAGAGACGGATTGTAGAAGCATTATAATAGACCCAACAGATGACGCAATCGCGATCCCTATCCCAAACGTAAGAAGACTAACAGTATCCGGATTTATTCCAACCAGTATAGCTGATGTTCTGTTATCTATCACCGCTCTGATCGCCTTCCCCCAAAACGTTCTGTAAAAGAAGAACCTCAAAGCTACAGCGACAGCCACGGCGTACACAGCAGCTACCGATATGTTAACAGGGAGTGATAAAGTGCCGTAAGAAAAACTTCCGAGTGCTATAGGTATCGCCCTCTGAGTTGGTGAATAGAGGAACAGAAGTAAACCGCCTATGAGTGTTGATATACCAAACGTGAGCAAAAGGGACATGAGTTCCGGTGAGTTTTGAACCCTCCTCACCAAACCTAGATAAGTCGCAGCACCGAGCAGGAATCCGAATGGTATGGTGAGCAAAAGAGAGAGTATGGGGTTCAAGCCCGCCAGCACGTACGCCCAGTAGCTGAGGTAGGAGCCCACAATGACAAAATCTCCATGCGCGACGTTTACAACCTTCATTACGCCAAAAACAATTGTAAGTCCCATCGCAAGTACTCCGTAGAGGAGACCGTACATCAAGCCAAGTATGAGCAGCTCGGCCACGAGGGCGGCGGACAACACACTCGGCGTATAGTATAAGGGTCGAGTATATAAAAAAATGAGGATTATTGGGGGTTTACTCCTTACTTGGTGACGTTGAATAGACTGTTAACGTATTCGCGATAAAAGACGCAGACCACATGAAGGTCGAAGGCGACCCCACCAGGGCAGGGGTAGACAACCCCTGAGATCTGTAGGAAAGGGTTGATGGTTGCTGAATCTGCAGACCTGCGGGGTAAAGGGGCGAGGCTGTCGCCACGGAGGGAGGCCAAATGGTCTGCTTGACCCCGTTCTGCCATTGTGCTACAACCATCGTGTGTCCTATCTGCTTACCGGTCGAGTCTATCTGGAAGTGTCCGTAGAATGTATAGAAGTTTTCTGTTGATAGCTGCTGCCTGACCACCGTTGAATTAAGAGACCCGCTGTCTATGATCCCCTTCTCCAGTACAAGTCCTGTGGCGTAAGCCTCGGCTGCTTCGTAGTTCGGTGCTATACCGTAGGTGGACATGAACCTAGAGTAGAACTGTTCTCCGCTTGTTATATTACCAAAGTATGGCGAGAACTGGCTGAAGTTGAGATTTGGTTCCCACTGAGATGGGACAGTCACACCGTTTGCCAACGAACCTAGATCAGATAAGAAGTGCGGATCGTCAGGAGCGACCAACAACGAAACAAGATCAAGGTGAATCCCCAAGCTTTGAAGATTCTTCATTATTGTTTCCCCGTCCACAAAGTGGGCTCCACCGATCAGAACCTGTGCCCCAGAGGCCTGAAGCTGGGCTAGCTGGGAAGTGAAATCGGTCGCAGTTTCCTGATAGGTCTGGTTGAAGACTATTTTGAACCCCTTCGAAAGGGCATAAGGCTCCACAGAACTCATCACGGAAAGAGAGAAGGGATCCTGCCCGAAGAAGAAGGCGAGATTCGTAGGTTTGGGGTTCATGTTTGAGAGCATATCTATGACCGGTATCATGTACTGGCTTGCGGGGCTAAGCACCCCTACAACATACTTGTACCCCTTCGCCCATATGCTGTCAGACGCTCCTCCGTGGCTGAGAAGTAGGATATGGTTTGCTTCTGCAATGGGGGCAGCCGCAAGTGTGAGGGGACTGGAATAGGGCGCAATAAGGAAGTTGACACCTTGGGTTACTAACGTCTGATAGTCTGTAGCAACTGTTTGCGCACTTGAACCATCATCGTAGTAAATTAGCTTTACAGGAAGGCTCTTACCCAGGCTTTTAACCGGTATCCCGCCAGAAGAGTTGACATCCTGTGCCCACAGCTTTATCCCATCCAGGCTCATTTGCCCGTCCGATGCGAAAGTACCGGAGAGTGGCATGGTCATTCCTATCGTGATCACGCTGGGTCCGGTCTGAGTCGGTTTATTAGCGAATTTGAGCGTTGCCAGATAGACACCCGCTGCAACAACTACGACCAGTACTATTATGATTACAACAACAGCCAATGTACTTATTGCACGTTTAATTGTCGTCCTTTTCATCACGTACGTATATTTACAGAAGGTATATACGCTTTAATGTTATCTCTAAATATTTTAAAATACTACCTTTAATTTTTGTAAGGAATTTATAATATCCACCTGAATACCTCAACCCTTTTAGAACGTCGACTGTGTGCCCCCCTTTTGGTTCTTCTGTCCACTTTCCGCCAGCCGTGTTCGTCACGTCAACATCCACCTCAACGGTTTCAGTTCATGTAACAGGAGAGTCTTTCTTCATCTCATCTCCGTAACTTCTTCATTTGCTGAAACCCAAATTATTTACGCTACCCCTGGCATCATCAAAGGTTGGAGGTTCAAATATGAATAAGGATCATCAGGCTGATCAGGGGCCCTACTTCGAAGACCTCAAGCCGGGTATGAAGTTCAAAAGCAGGATTGGAAGAACGGTTACAGACGCGGACAATATATGGTTCACGCTCATGACCAACAACCTTAATCAGATTCATTTCAATTCGGACTACACACAAAGGTATTTCTCTGGGGAACCATTTAATGGTAGAATGGTGGTAAACGGTTTCTTCACTCTCTCAACAGTTGTTGGTCTACTTGTGGAGTACACCAGCATAAATGGTTTCATGTTGGGCTTGGATGAACTGAGGTTTTACTCGCCGGTCTTTGCGGGGGATACGATATACGCCGAATGCGAGGTGCTGGAAGCAAGAGAGTCTAAAAGCAGACCGGGGATGGGGATCGTCAAGATAGTCACGTATGGCCACAATCAGCGAGGCGACAAACTGATCCAATTCTACAGGAGTTTCATGGTGAGAAAGAGAAATGCCAGATGGGTTGATAGAAGTAAAGAAGCTGACTGAACAGCAATCACTAATCGTGCAGAGTGTGGAACAGCTTTGCTCGAAATATGATGATATTTATTGGAGAGAGTTAGATGAAAAGAAGGCCTACCCTGAGGAATTCATGAAGTCAATGGAAGGGCTTGGCCTTGCGGCCTTACCTGTCCCAGAAGATTACGGCGGTCCTTCTCTTGGTCTAAGAGAAGCCTACTTGGTTTTAGAGAGTATAAACCGTCATGGCGGAAATTCACAGTCCCTCCACGGTCAATACTACCTTCTCTTCAATTTGGTCAGATTCGGCTCTTCGTCATTAAAGGAAAAGTATCTTCCCGGCATAGTGCAAGGAAGGATGAGGCTTCAGTCCTTTGCTCTAACAGAGCCAGAGGCAGGATCAGATACGACACGGATCAGTTGTTTTGCTACAAAGAAGGGGGGTGAATACACAATAAATGGACACAAGATATTCATATCTAGGGTCCTTCAAAGTGACCTGCTTCTTCTTGTTGCCAGAACCACTCCGTACAAAGAGGTGAACAGAAAGACAGAAGGAATAACACTGTTTTTGGTTGATGTAAGGGACGCTATCTCCAAAAAGCAGCTGGAGGCCCGCAAGATCGAAACCGTCTTTAACAGCCAGACATACGAACTCTACATCAGGGATCTTCACGTCCCTGAGGATAGTATAGTAGGGGAGGAAGGCAAAGGTTTCAAGTGTCTGCTGGAGGTGCTCAACCCAGAAAGAATCCTGATCTCTGCAGAGTGTGTCGGGGATGCAAAATGGTTTGTGAATAAATGCGTAAACTATGCCAACGAAAGGGTTGTATTTGACAAAAAGATTGGTTCCTACCAAGGTGTGCAGTTTCCTATAGCTTCGGTTTACTCCGAGCTCAAGGCAGCGGAGGCTATATCCTGGCAGGCTGCCTGCTATTACGACGAATATTCACGTAGCGGGAAGATGGACGACAAGCTGATGGGTTCGTATGCAAACATATCAAAGTACTTGGCTGCAGAGTGTTCAGCCAAGGCCGCAGGTATCGCGATGGACGTCTTTGGAGGCTATGGGATGACAAAAGATATGGACGTGGCTAGAAAGATGTTGGAAAACAGGCTTTACAGGGTTGCGCCAGTTTCACAAAACCTTGCGCTCGCTTACATAGCCCATAATGCGCTGGGATTACCAAGGTCTTGCTGATCAAATATTTATGAATAAAAGTTCGTAACAGTTTAAAAAAAGGCGAGTAGCGAATATATCCAAACTTGACTACCAATCGCTCTTGACATGGCGAGAGTTCAGTCGGAATCAAATAAAAATAGGGGTAAAGAAATACGTAACTCGCATGAAACAAATGAGAAGGTCCATACTTTTCGTTCCGGGTAACAATGAGCGTATGTTGGAGAAGGCGAGCACTCTCAAACCTGATGTGGTCCTGCTCGATCTGGAAGACTCTGTCCCTGAAGACGATAAAACGAAGGCGCGCAAAGCTGTGCAAGATGCTCTTCACGGTCTAACATGGAAGGCAAGGGAGGTGGCGGTGCGCATCAACGGCATCAACACACAACATTTCTCAGATGATATTAAAGCAGTTGCAGCATCTGGTTTCAAGCTTATCGCTGTACCAAAGGTAGAAACAGCACCGGAGGTTGAAATAATCGAAAAGATGATCAGGAAATTCTCAAGGAGTGGGGATGTTCCGGGCATATTGGTTATGATCGAAACAGCGAAAGGATTGATATACGTAGAAGAGATACTATCCTCAAGTAGCCTGCTCAAGGCTGTGGAATTCGGCGCGGAAGATTTTGCTTTGAGCATGGGGATACATAACCCCTCGCGGCCGGATGTTGCAACATTATATGCCAGATCAAGAATCGTTGCCGCTGCACACGCATTCGGGGTAGATCCCATTGACAACGTCTTCGTAGACCTGAAGGATCAAGAAGGATTAAGGAGGTCCGCTATTGATGCAAAAAACATGGGATTCGTTGGCAAACTTGTCATACATCCTAGCCAGATAGACGTTGTGAATGAAGCTTTTTCTCCAAGCAGGGATGAAATGATTTGGGCACGCCGAGTTATCGAAGCTTGGAACGAGAACAGAAAGAAGGGTCGGGGCGCCTTTCGACTTGATGACAGAATGATAGATTTAGTGCATATCAAAATGGCGCAGCAAATACTTGAACAGGCTGACGATTTAGACCGGGCAGACCATCAAAACAACAGTTGAACAATTCTTTACCTGTCGGGTAGTACCGTGGGTATGAAGTATACACACCCCTAAATTTTGGCAAAATCGGGCTTTCCGTAGAATCGATAACTTTATTGACGGTCGTCTCGGCCGTTCGAATGATGGTTCTGAATGCCGATGCTCCACATGAAACGATAGCCACAGGCAATCCCGGTACAAAACCTCAGTCAATTCCCCTGCTAAGCATGCGTTCCATTGTGAAGAAGTTCGGCGGTAATTTGGTTTTAGATCATGTGGACCTGGATTTATGGTCAGGTGAAACCGTGGCCTTATTAGGGGAGAACGGCGCAGGTAAATCAACACTGATGAACATCCTCTCTGGCCTCTACAGGGCGGATGAGGGGGAGATCATATTCAACGGCACACCAATAAGGGTAAGGTCTCCAAACGACGCCATCACTCTCGGCATAACAATGGTTCATCAGCACTTTGAACTCATACAAAACTTTACCGTTCTTGAGAATATCATGATCGGCTCAAAAAGAAAGGAAAAGAAAGAATCGGTTCTTGAGAGGGTGCATAAGCTTGCTTCTCTGAACGGTATAACCATTGATATGAACGCTACCGTAAAGGGGCTGCCTATTGGTGTTCAGCAAAAGGTCGAGATCTTAAAGGCGCTTTACCGCGATCCGCGGATTCTGATACTTGACGAGCCAACAAGCAACCTGACCCCTCAGGAGGTAGATTCCATGCTCTCCACCATTAAGAGGCTCGCATCAAGCGGATTGTCTGTGGTGTTCATCACCCACAAAGTAAGGGAAGCGTTAGCGGCGGCTAGCAGGATAATCGTCCTCAAGAACGGACGATTGGTGGGAAAATTCCTTGGATCTGAAGTCACTGCTGAAAGCTTGGTTGAGATAATGATGGGGGCAAGGCCCTCTTCAATTCTAAAGCCCGAAAGCGGGGGGTTCAAGGCACAAGGAAAACCCGTTCTTGTGCTCTCGAACGTTAGCACAAGCCCTTCAAGGCATCGTATCGCGCTCAGAAGGATCAACCTCACGGTGAACGAAGGCGAAATTCTGGGGATCGCAGGGGTTTCGGGGAACGGGCAAAGGGAGCTTGTTGAAACAATCATGATGCAGATAAAGCCCAGTGACGGTTCTGTATCTTTATTCGGGAAGAATGCTAACTCCTTAACAACAAGGGACATAATTTCCATGGGGGTTAGCTACATTCCTGAAGACAGACTAGGGGACGGAATTCTGCCAAATATGCCTGTCTACGAAAATTTGGTGCTTGGTCTTCATGATTCTCCACCTTTCAAGAAGGGATGGATGATGAACAGGGACGCGATTCTAAGTACAGCATCGAGCATTGTAGAACAGTATCGAATCAATCCCCCCAGCATCGCCGTTATGTCTGGGGTGCTTTCGGGTGGGAACATACAGAAACTTCTGATCGCTCGTTCTGTTCTTTTAAAGCCAAAGGTAATCATCGCTCATAACCCGACACGGGGACTCGATGCTCGAACCACAGAGTTTGTGCTGAAAAGTCTTGTTCAGCAAAGCCGCGAAAATGGTACCGGGGTCCTGCTCCTGTCGGAAGACCTGGATGAACTCATTTCAATCTGCGACAGAATCGCCGTGATGTTCAGAGGAGAGATAGTTGGCGAGGTTGAAGGGAAGGAGATCGACAGGTATACGATAGGCGCTATGATGGCCGGCAACAAGGTGAACTGAAGATTGAAGATAATGGCGGATAAGAGATTACTTCAGTTTTACCCCTACTTGTTGTCATTTGTTGGTGTCGTGCTCTCCATCGGGGTCTTGCTCGCCGTAATCGGCAAGAACCCCTTTGAAGGGTACAGGATACTGTTCTCATCCTCGCTTGGTAGTCCGGGCAGTCTTGGGCTTACATTGCTGGATTTTATTCCGCTCTTCCTGATGGCTCTTGCTTTTGTGGTCCCACTAAGGGCAGGCAAGTACAACGTCGGGAACGAAGGACAGTTCCTGTTGGGGGCTGTGGGTGCCGTTACCGTTAGCTTTACACTCCCAGGTTTACCGCCTGCTGTCGGTCTGCCTCTGCTTCTTCTCACGGGCATGCTCTTCGGCTCTTTGTGGGCTGTTGTACCCGCATTCCTACTTTACAAATTTAAGGTAAACGAAATAGTATCAACCATTTCGATGAATTTCATAGCTTACTACCTCGTTTTGTTCGTTGCGACTGGCCCGTGGCACAACCCACTTGTCGGTTTCCCACAGACAAATCAGATAGGTGCAAACTATATTCTTCCAGTGTTGATCAGGTCTCCGCAGGTTGGAACAGGCCTTATCATTGCACTTTTGGCAGCCGTTGTTGTGTATCTGTACGTATCCAAGACACCTGCCGGCTTCGAACTCAGGGCCGTTGGCTCAAACCCGAGAGCGTCCTTGGTGTACGGTATAAGGTCGGACATGGTTTCTGCCCTGTCGATCGTCCAGGGCGCGTCACTCGCCGGACTTGCTGGCGCTATTCAAGTTGCTGGGCTACTGCTGAGCCTCCAGTACGGGATGCAAGGTAATTACGGGTTGTTGAGCCTTGTACCAGCTCTGATATCAGCCTCCAGTCTTCTTGGGATAGGCATTATCTCCTTCTTCATAGCCATCGTGGACACAGGCACAAGTGCTCTTCAAGGATTGATGGGAGTTCCATACGAGATAGGCCTGCTCATAGAAGCCCTGTTTCTGCTTTTGGTGCTCTTTGCCAAAGGGTACAGGAGAGGGAACTCATGACAAACACTATCGTGGACTTTCTTTCATTTACCCTAGGGGTCAGCGTAATTTACATACTTGCAGCTCAGGGAATGACATTAGCGGGGAGAACCGGAGTATTTCTTGTGTATAACGAGGGGGTAATGCAGGCGAGCGCCTCTGCAGCCTTTCTTGCTTCCTACCTGAGTAGCGGTAACCTTCTGCTAGGCTTTGTGGCTGGCGCCCTGGCAGGTGGTCTCTTTGGATTGCTGATGAGCGTTCTCAGTGTAACACTTAAACAGAACCAGTTTGTCGTAGGGCTTTCTCTCCTGATTCTTGCCGAAGGTATCGGCAATTTCATGTACAAGGCAGTAATAGGCCAGACGATAACTCCACCTACGATCCCAACGTTGCATGGTGTTTTCATACCCTACATTTCCAAGATCCCTTTTTTGGGACCAATAGTCTTCCAGCAAAACCCGATGTTTTACCTTTCTATCGCAATATCAGTTTTTGTTTGGTTCCTCATGTACAGGACGTCGTATGGATTGAACGTGAGGGCCACCGGAGAAAACCCAAGAGTGGCAGACACCCAAGGTATCAACGTTCATCTTACAAGGTACACTTACACGTTTTTCGGATCCGCTTTAATAGGCCTGGCGGGCACCTACATCCCATTCTTTCTTACAGGTTCCTACACCGAATCCCTTGTAAGTGGCAGAGGTTGGATTTCGATAGCCGTCACGCTCCTGGGCGGCTGGAAGCCCCTCAATGTGATGCTATCTGGGCTTGTGTTCGCCGGCTTTGAGGTTTTCTCTGTGTACGGGCAACTTCTTGGTCTACCCGTGAGTTCCGATTTTCTCCTCATGGTTCCATTCATTGCTACCCTGCTAATCCTGATACAGGTCTACCGTAACGCCGAGCTCCCCCAAGGTCTTGGCAAGAACTACGATAGGGAATCGAAAGTGGACTGACGCTGTTAACTTAAACGAGTTCAAACGGATATGATGAGATTCATTCGATAACTTGTGTTGGACGCAAATATGTTAAAATAAATAGATCGAAAAATAAAGAAACAAATAAAGAAAGAAAAGAGAAAGAAAGAAAGAGAAACTCGATTTATTTTAGCTTCACTCAGGGTCCGGGACCCGGTGCAGTCGAGTTGAACTCGACAGTTATCTGACCGTTGACTACCTCGTTGATAATATTCTGTATCCTACTCTGAACTGTGGAGTTTACGTTGGCTATTGGGGTCTGCATGTAGACTCCGCCCGTTGGGGAGAAGGGGATCTTGTAGTATCCGGAAGTAACGCCGGACTTGATCTCGTTAAACACATGCAATAACGGTGGAGTGAAGTTGTAGAGATACGATGTAAGGTAGTTGTTTGGAACATAGGAGTACTGGTTCGTGTACACCGACTCGTAGAGAACCGGAGTTCCTTGAATCGCTGGATAGATACCAGAATCGGCCAGATTAAGTGCTGATATGATGACGTCAACCCCCAAGCCGAGCATCGATTGAACTGCTGTCCTTGCCTTAACAGGGTCGTTAAAATCGCCGGTGAACGTTCTGTATATTTTAATGTTGGGATTGATAGACCTGGCTCCTGCAATCACAGCATTTGCTTCTGCGTTGGCGAACGGCAGCTGTTGACCCACTATGTAGCCTATTATTCCACTTTTGCTGGTCATTGCAGCCAGGGCGCCCTCTACATAAAATCCTGGAGCAAAGTTCCTGTCTATCACCCAAACGTTCTTGGGGACGTTGATTGGTGCTGGGTTATCTGCTTCGGCTATGAATATCACATTTGGGTATTCAACAGCCAGCGCAGTGCTGCTGTTTGATCCAACACCTATAGCTGTTGCAAACTGACCGCCGTGAGCCCAGATTATGTTGTATCCTTCGTTGATATACTGTTGAACATCGGTAAGAAATGTGGCTGTGGGGCTGGGTACGTTTTCTGTGTACGCTGTTGGCACCCCACTCGCATTCAGCGCTTCGAGTGCCTCGTACCCAAGTTGATTATAGTTTCCATCGTTTATCGGGCCAGAAAATATTGCTGCTACCTTATACTGAGAAAGTACATGCGTGGAACTTTGCTGTGAATAATAGTAGTAACCCACACCTGCAACTGCAACAAGGGCAACGACAATTACAAGGATTACTGCGGTTGCGAGCATGCTTATGGCTAATCGCTTACCTTTCATCGACAAACCGGACCTTTGAAAGGCTAATAAGCGTTTTTTGACCTCAACAAACGAAGAACACAACTAATGATGAAACGGTATTATATTGTAACAGCTATCGAAAGTTTGACCGCATTTTAGATTTGAAAAGATATTATCAAACGATAATTTAAAATGCCACGCTGTTGCAATGTTTGATACTGATATGAGAAGGATAATCGCCTTACTCGTCTCCCTGATAATACTTATCTTCGGCTCGGCTCCCATAGCATTTGCAAATACGAACACCGACTTCAACTACGTACCATTCATCCAGTATCAGCTACTGAGCACAAAAACAGTAACTTTTGGCCCGTCCTTTAACCCTCTGACGTTTTGTGCTGGGGCTGGATTGGTGTGCTACACTCCTCAATTTATCCGAAGCGCTTACAACTTTCCATCAACTTTGAACGGTGCGGGTCAGACAATAGTTATAGTCGATGCATACGGTAGCCCCACGATAGGAAAGGACCTTGCACTGTTCGACGAAGTTTTCGGGATACCTCCTCCTCCATCATTCACCATAATCTGTCCACCGGGTGGCTGTCCCAGCATAACTTTCAACCCTAGAAATCCACATGGTGTATTTGGTTGGACGTTAGAAACCAGCCTCGACGTAGAGTACGCACATGCGATGGCTCCTGGGGCCAACATCGTTCTTGATGTCGCATCTTCATCCAGTGGCAACGCAATCAATGTTGCAGAGGCAAGGGTTATTCCCATGTTTCCAGGTGCAATAATGTCCCAGAGTTTCGGTATTCCAGAGTACCTGATCCACAACAACAATGTCCAGCTACTTCAGGCAGAAAAGAATTATGAAGAGGCGTACAACCTTGGATGGACAGTTTTCGCTTCTGCAGGCGACTCCGGCGCGACGAATGGAATATCCATTCCCAATGCAAACTTCCCAGCGTCAGACCCTTTTGTAACTTCAGTAGGGGGTACAATGGGCAACCCTTACCCACAGGGTCTTGCCGCTCTTTCCTGTCCTTCTACCGGTAGCAGCTGCACTCCGTCTGGTTATGGTGGGGAACAAGTATGGAATGAACCCGCTTTCGACGCAGCGGGAGGTGGGGCTCCAAGCCTTATCTTCTCAACTCCATCATATCAACAACCCCTCGGACTTCATAATAGAGCCACCCCGGACGTTTCCTACAACGCAGCTGTTAACGGTGGCGTACTGGTGGTATGGAGCGCCTGTCTAGCCTGCATCGGTGCGACTGGTCCGGTATTCTTCATAGTCGGGGGCACAAGTGCAGGTTCTCCACAGTGGGCGGCCATCGCTGCTTTGGCAGACCAGGAGGCCGGGCATCCACTAGGTTTCCTCAACCCAACCATATACGAAATTGGGCAAAGTAGCCACTACGCTTCGGATTTCCACGATATCACAGTGGGAAACAATATGCTTGTCGGCACACCTGTGGGTTTCCAGGCCAAGACCGGTTGGGACGATGCGTCGGGATGGGGAACCCCTAACGTCGCAAACCTTGTACAAGACCTAGTTTCTCCGCCCTGACTGAACAGAGATTTCATAATAATCAAAAATATTTTTTTAACCAAATTTTGAGTGCAAGCCTAGACGCTTCAACCTTGGGTGAATGAGTTGCTTGGATATGAATGATACAGTTTCTGTCTGAAGATGCCTACGACGAGGACGAACAAGGTGCCTTTTCATCCGAACGAAGGGCAAGAAACTGAAATGCACAAGCTGGCGGAGTGAACTGCAAGTCTCTCTTCAACAGTGCAAACTATCAGAGGTAACAACATTCTTCAATAGATGAAGAACACAATCCCATACTTTTCACTGCAAATACACCAAAAACAATTCAGACAGCAACTCCTCAGAACATGCAAGTCTCGGGCCTTACCTGTAGGATGTGATAGATGTGGGTGGGAGAATAAGGGTAAGCAAGGGTGGAGATAAAGGATACAGGAGCACCACAATGGTGAAAATGAAGAAGGAAGCGAAAACTGAATTTCCCGAAAGGATCGGGAATCCTATGAATTAATTCTCAAATGACTTCGATAAACAACAAAAATTAAGTAATACCGTAATCACGGGTGTAATATGAGCACGGAACTGAGGCAGATTGTGAATACAAAGAATAGCGCGCTTGTTGTATGGGATGTTCAGGAATCATTGGTTTCTTCAATATTTAATAGGGAACAGTTCTTACAGAAGGTGGTCGAACTGATTCAGGGTGCAAGGAAGCATGGGGTTCCGATATTCTACAGCAAAATCACCCCCTTACCAGAAAAGTATCAGAACAGGGCGATGCTGG
>Ga0080006_1128288_pt1 | contig 33545 bp, 32 predicted proteins | sample RS3BMetagenome_FD_69209 | JGI IMG/M metagenome (GOLD analysis project Ga0080006, IMG submission 69209) | Ferric oxide microbial mat and aquatic microbial communities from Rainbow Spring, Yellowstone National Park, USA - RS3B (SPADES... ...
GCATCGCCATCACCACGAACCTTGCCTTCGAACAATGGACGCAAATCTTCCCCGACGCTATGGCGGCTCGGGCGGTGATCGATCGTCTCATCCATCATGGCTCCATCTTCGAGTTCAGCGGTGAGAGCCATCGCCTCCGCAGCCGGCAAGGAGGAACGGCCAAGGGGAGCAAAACCTGACGAATCGGGGTTCAAAATTCGGGAGCGCAAAGGTTCAATCTCTCGCGAGCGCTCCCAATCGCGAGTGGGGGAACGAAACTCAAATGCACCGCCGCGAAGGCCGGAAAACGGGCGTCATGCAAAATCGATCCGAGTAAAACCCTAACGGTGGTCGGCTCGCAGACGATTGAAAACGTGATATTTTATCACGTCAATCTCAAAATACATTTCCCCAAAAAGACCTGCACGTATGTTGGCCCAACGAAGGCTGCGCCGACCGCCCTCCAGCAAGCAACTTGGTATAAATGCTAACCGCCGCCTTGCAATCTGCTTCGCGCAAGTGGCGGAAAAGTGCGGCGTAGCCCCCTAAAGCCGATGCCGATTAAAGAGCGATTTCGTGAACGGACGCGCGAACCAGGGCTCGTGTGCTTGGAGCGCCGCATCGATGCGTGCGTCGGGTTGTACGAGCATCGTCGCTAAACTCGATCGTCCGAGATCGCGGCGCAGGTCCGGCGAAAGCGGAAAGAAGAGCGCGATGTAGAGCAGCAACCAGAGGAAAACGATTCCTTTTGCCAGCGCGATGAGCGCTCCGATACTGCTGTTGAGCAACCCGAGCCCGGGAAGCTTCGCGACGCGCTCGAGCGCCCATGCCAGCGCCATGACGATCGCGTATGCGGCGACGCCGGTGAAGAACATCCCGATCACATGCGCGGAGCCGGGCCCGACGTGCGTGATGTTCGCAATCGTCGTATCGGCGGAGCCGTTGTAGTACCACGGGGCGAGTAACCCCGCAAAAAGCGCGATCGCTCCGGCGAGCTCGCCGATGAGGCCGCGCCGCCAACCGCGAAACGCCGCGATAGCGAGAATCGCGCCGATGACGATGTCGGGCCAGGCAAAGCTCACCGGCGAACGGTCGCTCCGAGCTCGTCGTGCAAGCGCGCGATCGCGGCAGAGATGCGTTCGTCGACCGCAGTGTCGGTGAGCGTTTCATGCGGGCTCTGCAAGGTGATGCGCACGGCAAGACTCTTTCTATTCGCCCCCACCTGGGCTCCACGATACTCATCGAAGACGCGAACGCCGACACAATCCGCGCCGACCGCTTCGCGCGTGACTCGCTCGACCGCAGCGGCTTCGACATCGGGCGCGAGGACGAGCGCGAGGTCGCGATAGGTCGCGGGAAATTTCGATGGCGGGGTATAGGTGGGCGTGACGTACTCGGGAATCGCATCGAGTGCGAACGCGGCGAGATAGACCGGACGTGCGAGCGCAAAACTCTGCGCGAGATAGGGGTGCACGCGGCCGACGAAGCCGACGTGCCGGCCGTCGATGGAGAGTGCGGCGCAGATGCCCGGGTGCAGGAAGCGGTGCTCGCCGCTTGCGGCCGTCGCGGTGCGTCCGGTGAGGCGCGCTAGCAATGCGAGGGCATCGCTTTCGATCTCTGCGAAGCCTCGTTCTTGCCAATCAGGTTGCTCGACGGCCTCGGTGGCACGGGCGAATGCAAGCATCGGGGTTTCCAGCACGGTGTTCTCACCGCGCGCAAAGGTATGTCCGATCTCGAAGATCGCGGCTCGATCGTCGCTGCGCGCGAGATAAGCGATCAGCCCTGCTTCGAGCGAGGCGCGCAGATAGCGCTGCTCCTCGGAGAGCGGATTTGCAACCTCGACGCTGCGCGAGCGTTCGTCGAGCCCACCTCTCGCGAGCGCCCCGAGCAACGATTCACCGATAAGCGAGTAGGTGAGCACCTCCCGGTATCCAAGTGCTTCGAGTAGGTAGGCGGCCTCGCGCTCGCGACGATAGGGCGCGCTCGACACCGCGGTCGCGGGTACGCAGGGCAGCGACTCGGGAATACGGTCGTAGCCTTCGAGCCGTGCGTACTCTTCGATGAGATCGACGCTCTGGGTGAGGTCGCGGCGCCACCACGGCGGGCGCACGGATAGACGTTCGCCGTCAACGGCAATTTCGCAGCCGAGCGCGCGCAAGTGAAACGCGATGGATTCGGAGGATGCCTCGATGCCCAACAAACGTTCGAGTTCGCGGGAGGAGAGCGTGATTTGCGGCGCCGGCGGAATCGCTTCGCCGGTCACGACCGGGGCAAAGAGCCGTGCACCGAGCGAAGCGAGGAGCTGCGCGGCACGCGCCACACCGGCGTCGGCGAGTGCAGGCGGCAGCGTTCGCTCGTGGCGAGATGACGCTTCGGTGCGTAGCGCGAAGCGCGCGCTCGTGCGGCGGATACGCGCTCCGACGAAGGTCGCGCCCTCGATGAGGAGCGCGGTCGTACTCGCACGCACCTCGCCGACGTTGCCGCCTTTAATTCCGGCGAGCCCCTGCACGCCGTTTTCGTCGGCGATCACCAGCGCGCGCTCGTCGAGTTCGAGCTCGCGTTCGTCGATCGTTATCAATCGCTCTCCGGGGGCGGCATCACGCACGATGAGACGACCGTTCGGAATTGCGTCAGCGTCGTAAAAGTGCAGCGGTTGCCCGATCTCGAGCATGACGTAGTTCGAGATATCGACGAGCGCGTCGATCGGGCGCTGCCCCGCTTGTGCGAGCCGAATCCGAATCGAGGTCGGGGCCGGCGCGACGCGCACGCCCTCGACGCGCTGCGCGACGAAACGCGTGCAATCGTTGGAGCGTAATTCGATCTTCGGAGCGCGATCGGTCGGGGTTGGATCCGTGCCCGGGTTTTCGAACGAGGGCGCGCGCAGAGTAGCGCCGTAGGCCGCGGCGAGTTCGCGCGCGATGCCCAGGACCGACATCGCGTCGGCGCGATTGGAGGTGATCTCGACTTCGAGGATCGGTTCGCAGAGACCGAATGCGGCGACGACGTCGGTGCCGAGCGGCAACGTTTCGTCGAGTTGCATGATGCCGTCTTCGAACCACTCTGCCGGCAGCGCGAGCTCTTCGGCAGAGCAGAGCATTCCCTCGGATTCGACGCCGCGCATCTTTCGAGGAGCGATGGTGATATGCGGAAGGATCGCCCCGATCCGTGCGACCGGAATCGTTTGTCCGGCTGCCACGTTCGTCGCTGCGGTCGCAATGGTCAACGGCGTACCGGCGCCGATGTCGATTGTGCAGACCTGGAGCCGGTCGGCATTCGGGTGTTTCTCCAACGCCGTTATTCGTCCGACGACGACGCCGGTGATGGTGGGCTTGCGCTCGATGCTTTCGACGGGGAAACCCAACATCGAGAGTTTATCGGCGATCGCATCGACCTCTTCGGGTAGATCGACGTAGGCACGGAGCCAAGCGATGGGAAGGCGCATATCGTTTCGAGATTCCTATTGGAGCTGACGCAAGAATTCGGAGTCGCTTTCGATGAGGCGACGGATATCGTCGATCTCATAGCGGGCCAGCGCGATGCGTTCGACACCGACGCCGAAGGCCCAACCGCTTACCTCCGCCGGGTCGTACCCGACCTCGCGTAACACGTTGGGGTGAACCATTCCCGCACCGCCGATCTCGATCCATCCCGAGCCCCCGCACATGGCGCAGCTCGCGCCGCTGCCTTTGCATTTCGGGCAGGTCGTGTCGACCTCGGCACTCGGCTCGGTGAACGGAAAGAATGACGGACGAAAACGGACGCGTTGATCCGCGCCGAAGAGCGTGCGCGAGAGATGCGCGAGCGCGCCTTTCAGATGCCCGAAGTGTATTCCCTCGGCGACGAGCAGCCCCTCGATCTGATGGAATTGAAAGAGATGGCGGGCATCGACTGCATCTCGACGGTAGCAACGCCCCGGTGCGAGGATGGCGACCGGCGGACGATGCTGCTGCATCGTGCGAATCTGCATCGGTGAGGTATGCGGGCGCAGTACAAGTTCGGGCGTGATAAAGAACGAATCGAAGCCTTCGCGCGCGGGATGATCGGCGGGAATATTGAGTGCGTCGAAGGTGTAGTAACTTGGTTCGACCTCGGCGCCGAGCACCGTTGCGAAGCCGAGTTGCTTGAACGCCTCAGCGACCTCCTCGATAATGCGGCGAACCGGATGGATAGAGCCGAGCGTCGTTTCGGGTGCGGGAAAGGTTACGTCGATACGGCGCTTGAGCTCTTCGTCGAGCGCCCCGCGAGCGATGCGCGCGCTCGCTGCTTCGAGCAGCGCTTCCATCCGTGCGACGGCATCGTTGATGAGTTTACCGGCGTCGGGGCGTTCGGCGGGAGGCAGCGCACCGATGCCGCGACGGACGAGCGTTACCTCACCGCTGCGTCCGAGAAAGCGTACGCGGAGTTCTTCGAGGGCGGCGCTATCGTTCACCGCTTCGGTCGCGGCACGAAGCCGCTCTGCGAGTTCGTCGAGTTGTGGTTGGAGTGCGCTCATCGCTTCCTATCGTCGTTGCTATCGTCGGGCAAAAAAAGGCACCCGGTCGTTTCATCATACCGGGCGCCAAACGTTCTTTTCTAATGCTTTTCTGTCGTCAGCCGTGACTCGGAGTCGGGTGTGTCTTTCGGTATGCGAGGTAGGCGCCAATCGATCCGGTGTTGGCAAAGAGCTTCCAGAACAATTCGGAGGTAGCCATGAGGCGGTGAGTCTCCTTTACACGAAGCATTCCGACAAAAGACCCGTTAAATGGGGCTCCCAGAGCATACCATGCGACTTTTCTCTGGGGAAGTCTTGACTTTTTGCTCCGAAACTACTCTCTTGACAAGGCTCCCGGGAGCCCGCGCCCTTCTCCTGCCGCCCCGAGCTCGTAGAGGGCGATCGCCCCGGCGACCCCAGCGTTGAGGCTCTCGGCCCGGCCCGGCATGGGGATCGCGGCGAGCTCGCGGCAGAGGGGGGCCCAGCGCCCGAGGCCGTGCCGTTCGTTACCGATAGCGAGCAGCCGTGCCCCGCGGTGCGGCAGGGTCGAGATTGGCGCTCCCTCGGCGCTCAAGCCGATCGTGCGAGTGGGGTGCTCTGCGAGCCGCGCCGCGAGTTCGGCGGGGGAGAGACGGGCGATCGGGAGGCGGAAATGTGCCCCCATCGCCGCGCGTACCAGCTTGGGGTGGTAGGGGTCGACCCCAAGATCGCCGAGCAAGGCTCCGGTGGCACCGAAGGCCTCTGCGGCCCGGAGGAGGGTGCCCGCGTTCCCGGGGTCGTTGAGATCGGCGAGCAGCAATGCGAGGCCGCCGCGCGCGAGAATGGAGGCCGGCTCCGTTTGCAGCAACGGGACCAGGGAGAAGATCCCCGGGGGAGTTTCGAGCTCCGAGAGGCGCTGCGCCGAGCGATCGTCGAGCAATTTGAGCGGCACCCCCTCGGCGTGGGCGGCCGCGAGGTGTGGTTCGCGTGCGTAGGCCTCTTGCGTGGCGTAGATCGCGGCGACCGCAACGCCGCTGCGGCGGGCCTCCTCCAGGAGTGTCGCCCCTTCGACGATGTAGAGCCCACGTTCGGCGCGCCCCTCCGGGCGTGCGAGCGCGACGAGCGAGCGAAGCTCGGCACTGTGGCGGCCGAGAAGTTCCACGCCTAACGCTTCGTGCGCAGCATCGCCCAACGGCGCGCCCCGACGTAGGCGACGGCGGCGATGACGCCCGCAGCCGTGTCGGCGACCTTATCGTTGAAATGATGCGGAACGAGATAGATGTTCAAGAGTAGCAGCGCGACGGCGAAGACGACGAGGAAGCCGAGGAGCCAAGCGATCTCGGCGCCGATCGAGGAGTTGTTCGGAACGTTCTGTTTCACGGTACCGGGCAGTGTACGAGGCCCGCACCGTCGATTCCGTTAATGCTCGCCGATACGATGGAGAATGTAGCTGAAGAAGGCGCCGACGCGACGCCGATTGTTGAATCGAGTACGGAGCGCTATCGCGGCCCGGTCTTTCGCGTCCGTACCGACCTGCTGCGGTACGTCGACGGGCACCGTTTCGCGTGCGACGTTGTGGAGCACCCGGGATCGGTTGCGATTGCGGCGATGCTCGGCGAACGCGAATTGCTGCTCGTGCGGCAGTATCGCCACCCGCTGCACGCGATGATGTGGGAGATCCCGGCGGGAAAATGCGAACCCGGTGAGAGCCCGCTTGAAGGCGCGTTACGCGAGCTCGCCGAGGAGACCGGCTATCGTGCCGCGCGCACCGAACTGCTCGCAACGGTCGCGATGACGCCGGGGTTCTGCGACGAGGTGCTGCATCTCGTCCTCGCACGGGATCTCTCTCCCGGCGCGCAAGCGCTCGACGATGACGAACGCATCGACGTGCGCGCGGTAACGCTCGAGGAAGGCATGGCGATGTTCGCACGCGGCGAGATCGCCGATGCGAAGACGTTGCTTGCGTTGTTGTGGATCGGTAGGCGTTAGCTCCCGATACTCGCCGCCGCGCCCCGATCGGCGAGCCGGCGCGGAGCCATCTCGAAGAAAGCGAGCGCCGATCGGAGTTCGGCGACGTAGCCATCGAGGCTCGCCGCAGCCGACTCACTTTCCTCGGCGTGCGCGGTTAGGGTCTGGGTCGAGATCGCGCCGCGCCGCGCGTCGGCGACGACCTCCGCGCTAGAGGCTGCTATCGTTGCGAGGAGATCGCGCACCTGCGTCGCTGTAGCGCTGATCTCTTCAGCGGTGGCAGCATCGTTTTGTGCCAGATCGCTGAGCGCGCGCAGCGCCTGCGCCGTTTCATTGCCGACGTGACGCGCATCGGCGATCCCGGCGAGGGCCGCTCCCGATCCCTTTGCCGAGCGTTCGACCGCCCGAGCCATCGTTTGAAAGGCTTCAATGGCTTTTGCCATACTCGAATTGACGTTTTCAGCGAGTGTCATCGAGGAGGTCATCATGGATGTTGCTGCGTCGATCGCACTGCGAATGCCCGAGAGGCTATGGGCAATTTGTGACGTCGACTCACCGGATTTCATCGCGAGTTTTCTGACCTCATCGGCGACGACGGCAAAACCCCGCCCATATTCGCCGGCTCGAGCGGCTTCAATCGCGGCATTGAGAGCCAGCAAATTCGTTTGATCGGCGATTTCCTCAATCGTTTCAATGACGCTTTCAACTTCATGCGAGCGCTCGCGCAGGGCATTCATCTCTTGGTGGGAGCGTTGTGCGGATTGCTGTAATTTTGTGGCAAGTTGGGCCCCGTCGGCGACAGCCGAAAGACCGGCTGAAGCACTCGCAACGTTCGCGTCGGCATCGTCGGCGAGCCCTTTAGCGAAAACGGCAATCTCGCCAAGCGAATTTTCGAGTCGATCCATCATCGAAATGCCGCCCTCGATGCGGTTTTTCTGAGCTTCGGCGGCTCGTGCTATTTGAGCGACGGCATCTGCGAGTTCGACGACGGCTCGACGCCCGCTCTCCACCTCTTCGGCTTGCAAGGAAAGTGCCTCGGCCGCACGCTTCGACCGCTCTCCTAACTCGTGGATCTCCTCGCGCATGAGGCTGTTGCGCTCGTGCGACTCTCCGCTGCATGACGATACCGAATCTGCGGCGCTTAAAATGCTTTCGATTATTCCCGAAAGATTTTCTTGCGTGCGCTCGTATGCAACCACGGTGGCTCGCAGCGAAGAAAGCGCGACATCGTAACTTTTTGCGACTGCGCCGATTTCATCGTGGCGGGTGTCTGCGAGTTCTCGAGACGTCAGCGGAATGCGGTCGCCGATATGTCCGTGCGAAAGCCGATCGAACGCGTTTTCGGCGGCCCGAAGATCGACGACGAAATCGTTCTGCAATGCCGCTCGAACCCGCTTCAGGCGCTCGACGAGCAAGCGCCGTAAAATGACGTAGGTGCCAAACGATAAAATGACCGTCAGGAGAGCTATTACCCACATCGCCCAGCGCCCGAGGGCAACCGCGCGCTCTATGAGAGCCGCGCTGGCAATGAAGACCGGGTTTTCCAACTTCGCTAATTCGGCGACGTCACGATGGATCGCCGCTTGTGCATTGCCGCGCGAAAAAAACTTCGCTACCGCCCCTCGTAGATTTCCAGCGTGGACGAGCGCAGCTTTTCGATCGACGGCGCGATCGATGAGCGTCGCCTCGGCGATCGCGTTGGTCACGATGGCGCGCGCATCGATGTTCGCATGGTTTTGCATGATTCCGGCATCGCGCTTTCGACGTTGCTGCGCCGCATGTATGGCTCGGTAAAATACCGGGTTCCCGGAGATCATGTATCCGCGCAACGCATTGACCTCTTGAACCGTCTGTAGTTCGAAATCGCTTGCAGCGTGCGTGGTTGCGGTCGCAGAGACCATTGTTTCGGGGAGCGAACCGATTGCGCTGAGGACGTAAAGCCCGACGATCAGCAAAACCATAACCAACGCTCCCATCGCTGCGAAGAGCGCGGTGAGAAGACGAGAGAGCGACACGCAATTCCTCCTGTACCGACCGGACGATATATTCACTGTAACCCGAGAGCGGTTCGAGGCGCCGCCGTGCCTGCTGAAACCTTACAAAAGCGTAACTTTGCCGCTCGCAAGATCGTAGAGCGCGCCGAGGACACGCAGTTTCCCGGCACGCACCGCTTCGGCGACGATCGCCGAGCGGTGCGGGAGCGCGGCGACGTTCACGCGGACGTTCGCCACGATCGCGTTGTGCAACCAGTCGCCGGGGTGCCCTTTGCTCGCTTTCGCCGCCGGCTCGATCGCGCGCACGAGCCCGGCGATATGCCCGGGGGGCATCGCGCCGTTCTTGACGTTTTCGAGCGCCGCTTTCACTGCTCCGCACTCCGAGTGCCCCATCACCACGACCAGCGTCGATTTGAGGACGGCGACCGAGTATTCGATCGAGCCGATGCCGTTATCGTCGAGAAAATTTCCCGCAATGCGCACGCCGAAAATATTGCCGGGTTCTTCGTCGAAGACGGTCTCGACCGGTACGCGGGAATCGGAGCAGGAGAGAACGATCGCGTACGGGCTCTGGCCGTGAGCGAGCGCCGCGCGGCGCTGGGTGAGCGGCGGGCAGATGGGGTGACCGGCGACGAAGCGGGCGTTCCCCGCCATCAGCCGATCGAGCCCGGCCTTTGCGTCGGCGGCCATCGGCGGCGGTGCGGCGCCGGCGGCCTCGGCGACTCCGGCGAGCGCGGGCAGCGCGAGCGCTCCTGCGGCGAGGCCGAGCCCGGTGCGTTCGAGAAACGACCGGCGGTCGGTGCGAGTGAATTCGTGATGCACGGGAGCCTCCTCAAAAAATGAGAGCGATCTACGGAACTGCTTTAGGGATAGAAAAAGCCCCACCTGCAGCGCGTGCAGGCGGGGCTAGGAGAAGGCCGGTCGAGGCCGTTACGCGCTGACCGCTTTTTTCGCGACGGCGAGTAGCGAGCCGAACGCCGCGCTATCGTTGACGGCGAGATCGGCGAGCGCTTTGCGATTGAGCGCGACGCCCGACTTCTTCAAGCCGTTCATCAGCATCGAATAGCTCATGCCTTCGCGGCGGGCGGCCGCATTGATGCGGCTGATCCACAGCGAACGGAAATCGCGTTTGCGGACGCGACGGTCGCGGAAGGCGTAGGCCAGGGAGTGGAGCAGCGCTTCGTTCGCAACGCGATAGTTGCGACGACGCGCGGCGCGGAAGCCCTTAACGAGCTTCATAACCTTGCGGCGATGTTTGAGGCCGTGAACGCCGCGTTTGATGCGTGCCATGTGTGAAGAGCCTCCTTACACCAAATACGGGATCGTCGGCGCTAGGCGTTTGAGATCGCCCTTAAACGTCGGTTGATCCTTGCGGAAGTTACGTTTGCGTTTACGCGTCTTTTTCGAAAGGATGTGTCCGCAACCGCTAAACTGGTGTCGGTGCATCACTTTCCCGGTCCCGGTTATCTTTACTCGCTTCGCCGTTCCGCGGTGGGTTCGAATCTTTGGCATGATCGGTAGACTCCTTGGTTTGCTCGGCGTCCGCAGTCGGTGCCGGCGGTTGTGCGCGTTCGTGTTCCTTCATCGAGGAGTACTTCGGCGGTCCCGTCGGCGTAGCGCGCGGCGCTAAAATCATAAACATATTTCGGCCTTCGAGTTTTGGTTCGCGTTCCAGGAGCGCGAGAGGCATCATATCCTCCACCATGCGATCGAGTAAACGCTTTCCGAAACCCTGATACGTAATTTCCCGGCCACGGAACATGATCGTTACTTTAATTTTGCTTCCATCGAGCAAGAGGCGTTCGGCCATGCGGGCCTTCGTCTCGTAATCGTGTTGCTCGATTTTCGGGCGCAGCTTCACTTCGCGTAGATCGACGTGGCGCTGCTTCTTGCGGGCATCTTTGTCTTTTTTCGCCTGTTCGTACTTGAGCCGTCCGAAATCGCCGATCTTGCAGACCGGAGGCTGCGCGTTCGGCGAAATCTCGATAAGATCGAGCCCTGCGGTGCGCGCTCGCGAGAGCGCTTCCTCAGTCGGCATGACGCCGAGCTGCTCGCCGTTGTCATCGATGACGCGGACCGATCGAATGCGGATTTGTTCGTTGACGCGTAGCGGTCGTGCTATGGCGATACTCCTAGTCGAAAAAAACGAAGAAAGGCTGCCGGAGCAACCTCACATCAACGGAACCTACCGTCGGTTCCCTCTCGTGAAGACCGGATCGCCCGCGGGCATCCGGTGAGCTCCCCCTTTCGAGGTCGCTGCTTCGGCTCGGAGAGGATAGCATGGGTGGGGAGCGCCATGCAAGCGGGCAGGGGCGTCGGAAGCGTATTGGCTAGCGGTAATAGGCGCGCTCCAGCCGGTCGAGCCTGCCGTTGACGCTCAGGCGCCAGCGCTGGAGACCGGAGACCTCGCCCTCGATCGAGGTGAGCCGGGTTTCAACCCGGTCGAGTCGGCCTTCGACCCGGTCGAGTCGGCCTTCGACCCGGTCGAGTCGGCCTTCGACCATTGCGAAACCGTTCACGACCGCTCCGTGGAGGTCGAGCACGGCGGCCATCAGCTCGCGGGGGCTTGGTTCGGCATCCATGGTGGGAGCCTAGCGTACGGCGATTGCCGGATGCTTTCCTCGGAGTTGCCGATAGATCGTCGGGCACGCCGGGCATGACTGCCGTGGCCAGCGGGCGAAACCCGCCTGCGCGGCGTCAGGAGCGCCCCCTATGGCTACAGCAATTATTACCGACAGCGCGGCCGATATCTCGGCCGAACAGGCCCGTGACTTCGGCGTCGAAGTCGCGCCGCTCTGGATTCATATCGACGGGCAGCGTCTCCGAGACGGGGTCGATATCACGCGCGCGAGCTTCTACGCCCGCATGGCCGTGGCGAAAGATCTCCCCAGTAGCGAGCCGCTGGACGCAGCCGGCTTTACCGCGATTTTCGCCAAACACGTCGATAAGGGCGATGAATGCGTCGTTCCAATCGTCTCGAGTAAACTCTCGAAGACCTACGAGAACGCATTGGCGGCGGCCTCACGGTTCGCCGGTAAGGTGCACGTCATCGATAGCGGAACGCTTTCGGGCGGCTTGCTTTTACTCGCCTACGTCGCGGGCGAGATGGCGAAGAAAGGCGCGAGCGCCAGGGATATCGTTGCGGCGCTCGAGCGCGGGAAGAGCACGCAGAATGGCTACCAGATCATGCCGACGTTGGAATTTCTCGGTCGCAGCGGCCGGCTCAATAAAGCGATCGTCGCGTTGGGAACGGTGCTGAAGGTCAATCCGATTCTCCAGGTTCGCGACGGCGTCGTCGAGACTGCCGGGCAGACGCGGACGTTCGATAAAGCCAAAGAGTTGATTATCGACATCGCAACCCGCCACGTTAGCGATGCAGCGGCGACGCGCTTTGCAATCGGGCACACGCACGCCCCCGCGCTCGCCGATGAGATGGCGAAAGCGCTGCACGACAAACTCGCGCTACCTCCGAAAACCTTTATCGTGCACGAAGTCGGCCCGTCGGTCGCAGTCAACGTCGGCCCGGGCGCGATCGCCATCTTTTCGGTTACCGGTATCTAAACTCCGGCCCGCTGAGAGGTTCGTCGACGGGTCAGAGCCGCCGCTCGACTGCAGCGAAGCCACCGGTTGCCGCACCATGCAGATCGAGTCCTGGGCGCCGCTCGTCGACGGCCGCGCTCGCTCGCAAACGGAGCAAAGGCCCCTCGCGCCGAATGCGGCGGCGATGAGCGAGATGCAAGATCGTACCGGGGCCAGGCAGCCCGAACTTTTCTCACCCGAGCGTGCCGCCAGGCTCGACGACCCTGCCCGCGAGGAATATATGCCCGCCGCGGCAATCGTGAAAAGGCTCGAGGTGCCTGAAGAAGGGCGCGTCATCGACCTTGGCGCCGGCACCGGCCGGTACACCTTCGCAATCGCAAAAGCACACCCCGATGCCTTTGTCGTCGCCGTCGACACGCAGCCTGGGTTCGTGCGGATTATCGCCGAGCGCTGTCTCGATGGGAAGTACGACAATGTCGTCACCGGCGACACGCCGGCCGGCCCGCCGGCCGATCGCATCTTGCTCCTGAACGTACTGCACGAAATGACCGACCTCGATTTGAACCCCGTTCGGGCGGCGCTCTCACCTGAAGGATGGATGCTCGTTATCGATTGGGATGCCGGCATCGAGCGCCCTGTCGGCCCACCGCGCGAACATTCGCATACGCGCGACGAAGCGATCGCTCGCCTGCAATCGCGCGGGTTCGCCCGCGTTGAAACCGTTGATGCACCGGAGTTTCCCTACCACTTCGTGCTCCGCGCGAGGGCCTAGCAGGGAGCCGTCTGCCGAGCGCGTACCGCGCTTGGATGCGCACTTTTCTGTTTCGAGGCTTCGTCCTCTCCCTGTTCTTGAGTTCGTTCGTCTTTGCGTCCTCGCAAGCTGCAACGCAACCGATTCAGCTGCAACTCGATGCGCGGCAAGCGCCGACGCAGAACATCGTGTTTACCCACGAAATCATCCCCGCGGCTCCCGGCCCGATGACGCTCTACTATCCCAAGTGGATTCCCGGCGAACATCAACCGGTCGGCCCCATCGCAAACGTCGCATCGCTGGTGATAACTGCCGGCGGTAAACGCATTACGTGGCGACGCGATCCGCTCGATATGTTTGCGTTCACGTTCGATGTGCCGGCGGGAGCCGATTCGATCGACGTCCATTTCACCTACCTCGGCGCAACATTCGGACATTACTCTTCGTCTCGCCTGGCGACGCACAATCTTTTCGTTACCACGTGGAACCAAAACTTGCTCTATCCATCCACCGGAACGATTCAGGACACGTTTTTCAAGCCGTCGATCATCCTTCCAGGGCCTGCATGGAAGTTCGCGACCGCGTTAACCGGCGCGAAGCGGGTCGGCAACACGGTAAACTTTGACGAGGTGTCGCTCGAACATCTTATCGATTCTCCGCTCGATTCCGGCACGCATGTCTATCGGAAACGTATTTGGCACCAAGGCTCTGCGAGCGCCTATCTCAACGTGTTTGCCGATACACAGCATGAGGCGAACTCTGCAAAGATCGGCGAGCCCCACTATGCGAAGCTCGTGCGCGAGATGATGGCGATGTACGGCGCTCGTCACTGGCGCAACTATAATTTTCTGTTGACGCTCTCCGATCAAATGCCCGGGGAGGGAATCGAACATCACGAATCGAGCGACGACGGCGAAACCGGGTCGTACTTTCTCAACCACAAAGATTTTGTTCGCGGAGGCGATTTGCTCTCGCACGAATTCAATCATTCGTGGGACGGCAAGTACCGCATGCCTGCGGGGCTCTATCCCGACAATTTGCAAATTCCATACAACGATTCGTTGTTATGGGTGTACGAAGGTATGACGCAGTACTACGGCGACGTCATGTCGTTCCGTGACGGCATTCGCCCGGCAAAGCAGTGGCCCAACCAGGTCGCTGCGATGTATGCCTATTATGACAACGAGCCCGGGCGGATGTGGAGGACGCTCGGCGATACGGCGACCTCGGCGCCGTTTCTCTATGCGGCGCCCTACGGGTATAACGCCGAACGTCGCAGCGTTGATTTTTACGTTGAAGGCGCGCTCATGTGGCTGCGCGCCGATAGCATCATTCGGGCGAAGACCAACGATAAAAAATCGCTCGACACATTCGCGCGTGCGTTCTTCGGCGGGAAAACAACCGGCCCGATCGTCGTCACCTACACGCGCAAGGACATTATTGCCGGGCTCAACAAGGTGTTGCCTTATAACTGGACTGCGTTCTTCCATAAGTGGATCGACAACATAGCACCCCATCCGGCAAACGGGTTTACCCCCGATGGCTGGAAATTGGTCTATACCGCTAAACCGACGCTCTGGGTACCGAAGAACAATTTTTGGTATTCGATCGGGCTCGCGGTGAATCACGGTAATATCGGCGATGTGCGCTTCGGCTCCCCCGCCGCTAACGCAACCCTCGGCATCGATACCCGCATCGTTGCGGTGAATGGCCGGGGCTACTCCGCGGCGGTGCTCGCCGATGCAATCGCCGGCGCAGCTAAAAACAAAGCGCCGATCGATTTGCTCGTCGAACACAGCGATGTTTATCGCTCCGTTCAGATCGACTACACCGGCGGCCTACGGTATCCGCATCTCGTACGTATTAAAGGCGTGCCCGATCGGCTTTCGCAGGTTATAAAGCCGTACACGAAGTAGGCTCGTAACGATGGAACAGCAACCCGAAGAACGCGAAGTACTCGAACACGGCGGCCGCGTCGGTATATTCGACCGATTCGCAAGCGCTCTCGCGCTGGGCGAACGTATTATGTTCGTGTTCGTCGGGTTGCTGCTTTTCGTCGCCGCCGTCGCCTTGGCCATTCACGGCGTCCGTGAAGCGATCGCGCTCTTTAGTACGGGGGGAGACTCGCTCGTCGAAGCGACCGCGCACTTCATCGACCTCGTTCTTTTGATCTTGATGATTTCGGAGATCACCTATACCGTCGTGATATCGATTCGGGGACGTGGGCTTTCAGCTATACCATTTTTGCTGATTGCGGTCATTGCTACGGTACGTCGCGTCCTTGTTATTACGATCCAAGAGATTCATCCCGCCGCGCCGAAGGGCCTGACGTGGATCTCGAAGAGCAGCGTCGATCTCTTCGTGCTCTCGCTCGTATCGGTGATCTTCGTCGTTGCGATTGTTGTTTTACAGCGCCGTCGGTCTGCGGCCCAGTTAACGAAAGAGTAGTGCCGCATTTATACCTGGCCACTCGCTGCGCTGCGCCCTTTGCGGTCGAGCTCACGTTGTCGCAGTTCGACGCGGCGAATTTTTCCGGAGCGTGTTTTTGGTAAATCGTCGACGAATTCGATTTCGCGCGGATATTTATAGGGAGCGGTGACGCGCCTACAGTGCTCCTGAAGCTCGCGCACGAGGGCTTCGTCGGCAGCGAAGCCGCTGCGCAGTACTACGAAGGCCTTCACGATGTTTCCGCGGTCGGCATCTGGGCTGCCGACGACCGCAGATTCGGCGACCGCCGGGTGTTCGAGGAGAGCACTCTCCACTTCAAAGGGGCCAATGCGGTAGGCTCCCGAGGAAATGACGTCATCGGCGCGCCCGACGAACCAAAAATAGCCATCGGCATCGATGCGCGCACGGTCGCCGGTGAGATACCACGGCCCACGCCTCGTTGCTGCGGTCTGTTCTTCGTCGTGAAGATAACCTTTAAAGAGGGTCGGAGGTTCGCCGCGTAAACCGATATCGCCGACGACACCGGCCGCACAAGGATTTCCATCTTCATCGACGACGGAAATGTCGTGCCCCGGCGTAGGCCGCCCCATCGCACCGATACGCACGTCGTCGCCGGGAAGGTTGGCGATCAACAGCGAGTTCTCCGTCTGTCCGTAACCGTCATAAATGATGAGCCCGAATGCATTCTTCCAACGTTCGATGACCTCGGGGTTCAGCGGTTCGCCTGCGCTCACGCAATGTCGCAACGAGGGGAGTTTCCAACGCGTTCCGAGATCGTCACGCTTGGCCTCAAGCCGATATTCGGTTGGTGCCTGGCAGAGAACGGTAACACCTAAATCGCGAATGAGATCGAGGCGTTCGGAAGGGTCAAAACCACCGTCGTGCATCACGATTGCGCTGCCGCACGACCAGGGCCCGAGCAAAACATTCCAAAGCGATTTTGCCCACCCCGTTGCGGCGGTGCTCCAAACCAAATCGTCGGGCTTGCAATCGAGCCAGAAGCGCGCTTGCATGCGCTTGGCGAAACTATACGCTCGGTCGTGAACGACGCCTTTAGGATCTCTGGTCGTTCCACTGGTATAGATAATATAGCTCCATTCGTCGCTGCCGAAATCGATGCCCGGCAGCGGTTCGGCACGTTGCGCGTGCGCATCGAGGCGCTCCCAACCAGGTGCATCGGCCTCGCTGAGGTAGTAATGCCTGCAGGTGGGAGCTTTGGAACGGATCTCGTCGATCTCGCCTTGGTTGCCCGGGCATGCAACGATCGCGCTCACCTCGGCATGGTTGGCGCGATAGAGCAGATCCTTGGCCCGGAGCTGCTCGGCGCAGGGAATGGCGATGGCGCCGATGCGGTCGAGCGCGAGCATCGTGTATATTCACGCCGGGCGTTTGGGGAGCGCTACCAGAACGCGGTCGCCACGGCCGATACCGGCGTCGGAAAAAACGCGGGCATAGCGCTGCGACATAACGGCGATCTCTTCGAAAGAGTATCTGTGACGGCTGCGGTCGCTATCGATAAAGACGAGCGCGCGGCGATCGTTGCGTGCGAGTTCGTCGATGACATCTCGCGCGAAAGAAAAACGCTGCGGGACCTCCCAGCGGAACTCCTCGCGCAACGCGTCGTTCACGTCGTCGTATCGAACGCGACGAGCGCGTCCCTTAAAGCATCGAGAAAGAGCGCGATCTCTTCGTCGGTGATGACCAGCGGCGGAGCGATGCGCAAGACGCGTTCGTGCGTATCTTTTGCGGCGATGCCGCGTTCGAGCAAAGCGTATGCCAGCGGCCGTGCCGGCCGGTCAAACTCGACGCCGACCAGTAGCCCGCGCCCGCGCACATCGCGAATCGAGGGCGATTTGAGCGCTCGCAGGCCCTGCATCAACTTCGCGCCCGCATAACGTGCGCGCTCGGAGAGCCGTTCTTCAACCAACACCTCCATCGCCGCGATCGCAACCGCGCTCCCCAATGGGTTGCCGCCGAAGGTGCTGCCGTGATCGCCGGGTTGGAACAGCGACATCAATGTCCGATCGGCGAGAATCGCAGAGACCGGGTAGAGGCCGCCGCCCAGGGCTTTCCCAACGATGAGAATATCAGGTTTGACGCCGTCATGGTCGAGCGCCATCAGTGCCCCGGTACGCCCGAAGCCCGTTTGAATTTCGTCGCCGAGGAAGAGTACGTCGTGCTCTTTGCATATCGCCCAGGCGCGCTTCAGGTATCCCTCCGGAGGTACGACGACGCCGCCTTCACCTTGAATCGGTTCGATCAACATCGCGCAGGTATTCGGGCCGATCGAACGTTCGAGTGCGTCGGCATCACCGTAGGGCACGAGGACGAACCCCGGCGTGTAGGGCCCGAAGGAACGACGATATGCCGGTTCGCTCGACGCACTGATAACCGTCGTCGTACGCCCGTGAAAATTATTTGTGAAGACGATGATCTCGGCACGATCGGGCGGAATCCCTTTGATGTCGTATCCCCAGCGTCGCGCGAGTTTAATAGCCGTCTCGACCGCTTCAACGCCGGTATTCATCGGAAGCGCCATCTCGAAGCCGCAGAGCTGCGTGAGCCGTTCGAGAAATTCGGGAAGGCGATCGTTTCGCATCGCGCGCGAGGTCAGCGTTACGCGCCCTGCCTGCTCGACGAGGGCGGCGACGATGCGGGGGTGGCAGTGACCTTGATTGACCGCAGAGTAGGCGCTAATGCAATCGAGATAGCGCTTCCCTTCGACGTCGGTTAACCAGCAGCCGCGCGCCTCGTGGACGACGAGGTCGAGCGGGTGATAATTATGGGCTCCAAAATGCTCTTCGGCTTCGATGAGGGAATGGGAACTTCGGTCGCTCGCTTTCATAATCTCGAACTCTTGAACGCCACGTGTGTTTACCGCAGTTTACGGGAATGTCGGGGCGCGTTTTTCATCCGGCATTCGAGGAACACTTCCTCCTGGGAGTTAAGGATGTTCGCTGTGCCGCCCTCCTCGCTTTTCGACCCAACTGGCCGCGAGCGCGCCCTCGCCGCTGCCCCGGCGCTGCGACATTTGCTGCAACTCGATGGTCCGTCGATCGGCGAACGCGGCCGCAGCTTCTTCCTGCTCCCCTCGCAGCCGAACGGACGCGCGGCACTCCTGTTGCATGGGCTCACCGCGAGCCCCGGCCAGATGGAGCGCTTTGCGCGGCATCTCGCCGAGCGCGGTTTTGCGGTGCTGGTTCCACGGCTTCCGGGGCACGGCCGTAGCGACCGCCTCACGCGAGTTCTTGCCGAACTCGACGCCGTCGAGCTGCTCGAGCGGAGCAATCTTGCGTTGGTGGCGGCGCGCGAACTTGCCCCGCGGATAACGGTCGCCGGGTTCTCTCTCGGTGGAACGCTCGCGCTGCGGCTCGCGCACGATGTGGAGCTGGAGCGTGCTGTTGCGATCGCACCTTTTCTCGGATTCGCATGGTTGCCCAATCGCGTCGCGCCGGTGTTGGCTCGCGCGGTATTACGGCTACCGAACGCATTCGCGTGGTGGGACCCTATTGCGCGAGCGGCACAAATGCCGGCACACGGTTACCCACGCTATAGCACGCACGCGGTCGCACGTGCATTCGGCTTGGCAAATGACTTGCTCGCCGACGCCCGCGTTTCTACGCCGCGAACGCACGATATCGTTGCGGTCACGAACGATCGTGAAGCCGCTGTGAACAATCGCGCGATTCGTCGATTGCTCGCAGCATGGAGTGCATCGGGTGCAAAAGGCCTCCGTAACGAGCGATTGCGCGGATTGCCGATCTCGCACGACATCGTCGAGCCGGAGCGGCATCCCGAAATTGCCGATCGTGTGTTTCCGCGGTTACTGCAGGTTATTTCCGATCCATGAACGGGGGATTTCAAGAAGGGCTTGCCGCCCTCGCACGGTTGCAAGCGCTCGACGGCCCAACCATCGCACCGGCGGCTCGTACGCACGCGTGGTTGCACGGCGAACGGCGCCCGCTCTGCGTACTGCTTTTTCACGGCTTGACGAATAACCCCGCGCAGTTTTCCGCTTTCGGCCCCGAGTTACGCGAGCGTGGAGCGAATGTTATCGCAGTGCGCCTTCCCCATCATGGCGAAAGCGATCGTCTCACCACGAAACTCGCGCATCTGCGAAGCGAAGAACTCGTCAAGACGCTTGACGATGCCCTCGAAATCGCCTCGATGTTGGGCGATCGTATCGCGGTGATGGGGCATTCTACCGGCGGTACGCTCGCCGCGTACGCGGCACAATGCCGTCGTGGCATTACCCTGGCGGTACCGGTTTGCCCAGGTTTTGCGGTGTTGCGTTTCTCTCGCCCCGTGAGCCGCGCGATCATGCTCGGCGCGCGGATCGTTCCGAACGTACATATCTGGTGGGATCCGGAATTGCGCGAAGATTTTCGACCCGCGGCAGCCTACCCGCGCTTTCCGACGCGCGCGGTTGCTGCCGTCATGAAAATCGCCGATGCGACCGTTCGTGCCGCACGCCGCACGAAACCCTTCGCTCGGAGCATTCGCGCGCTCGTGGTAGCGCGCGATCCCGCGGTCAACAACCTCGCAACCCATCGGCTCGTCGAGCGGTGGCGGGCGCATGGTGCCGATGCGAGCTATCGAGAGCTGGTCACCGATCCGCTCAATCACGATCCTTTCGATCCCGATTCGCCCCGCGCACGCATCGAGGCGACCTATCCGGCATTGCTTTCACTCTTTGACGATCTCTTAACCGGCAAGACTCTATGACGAAACCGATCGTACGCTGCGCATGGGCGAACAGCGAACTGTCGATTCCGTACCACGACGAAGAGTGGGGCGTCCCATCGCATGACGATCGCCATCTTTTCGAAATGCTCGTGCTGGAAGGCGCGCAAGCGGGTTTGAGTTGGGAGACCATCCTGCGCAAACGCGAAGCCTATCGTCGTCGATACAAGAATTTTAAACCGGAGATCGTCGCCGCATTTGGTTCGCGGCAGATCGAAGCGATGATGGCCGATGCGGGCCTGGTGCGGAACCGACGGAAGATCGAATCGAGCATCGAGAACGCGCGTGCATTTCTCGAGATCGCACGAAGATATGGATCGTTCTCGCAATGGCTCTGGGCGTACGTCGACGGGAAGCCCATCGTCAGGCATCGGCCCCGCGGCGAAGCGCTACCCGCGAGCACCGAGCTCTCGGCCCGGATCGGGAAGGATCTCTACGCGCGTGGGTTCCGTTTTGTCGGCCCCACGATCGTCTATTCGTACCTCCAGGCGGTCGGCATCATCGACGACCACAGTGCCGACTGCTTTCGTGCTGGAGCGAGCGTAACGTAGAGGAGCCCTCCGGCGGGCGTTTAATGTGGCGCCTCCTATCGCACTTCTCTACGAAAGGTCTCTCCGTGAAAACGCTCCTAGGATGCAGCGCGCTTTTTCTCGTTGCTTTCGCGCTGGCACGCCCGGCCGCTGCCGCGACCACGCGTATCGAATTACGTGCGCTCATCGTGAGCGGGAGCCACGTCGAGAGCGGCGCTACGTCGACGGTCTCTTCGGCGCCGGCTCCGATGCTGCGGGTAACGACCTCCGAGAAGCGGTGGTCGCTCTTCGCCGAGTTCGCCTCGTCGCTTGGCCGTACGCCGATCATCTCGAGCGGTGGTTTTAATAGCGGCCCCAACAGCATCAAGTTGTCGTATCTCAACACCGCCCTGCGGTATCGCGTAAACGCGATGACCTCAATCGGGATCGGCGAAACCGTTTTCAATCAAGAATCGATTTACCCGCCGAACGGATTCTTCGGCGAACCCAACGCGCAGGCGTCGCGCGTGGTCGGCATGCGGTACGAGATCCGAAGCGTCATTTATTCGACCCTCCACTCACGGTGGCACGCCGAGCTCGCCCTCAATCCGCACCTCACCGCGAACCTCGTTGAGTACGAAGCGACCAACGATGCCGATGGCGACGAAGGGGTCAGGTTCTCCACCCCCGAGCTGGGTTCGCAGGTGGATGCCTCGCTCTCCAATCGGGTGCGCAATCGCCGGTATTCGTTAACCTACGGAATTCGATACGTCAACCTCTCGATGCTCTTCCCCTATCACCAGCTCGCCGATCGCGATGCCCTGGTGATTCCGTTTATCGGCATCGCTCGTTCGTTCGGGCACTAGCGCTTCTACAACGGCGCACTAGGAGCTCTCTCGGGTGGCCCGAACGGTCGATGGATGCTTGCTTCGCTTGCGCTGGTAGCGGCGGTCGTCGCTCCGGCTAAATCCTCGAACGCGTTCTTGAACGATTTCGCCGGCTCATGGCGATGTAGTGCGAAAGGCGAGGATCCCTCGCTCTGGAGAATCGGTCGGGTTCGCGGCAGCCGTTGGGTGCGCGTCGAATGGGGTATCCGCCCCGACGGCGTTCCGAGCGGGATTGCCTTCGTCGGATATATCCCGGTACGCGGAATCTGGCTCTATCGCGATTTTCACGGTGGCGGCAGTTACGCGAACATGCACGGCACGCGCGGAACCGACGGCGCGTGGAGCTGGAGCGGCCCATTCTATCCCTATGCGGCCGCGCGTGGGAGTGCACCACTGAGCGGCCGCATTACTTGGAAACGTAGCGATGCGAGGCACGTCGTACGCACCTTCGCATCGCTGGAACGCGGCACGCTCGTGCCGCACGGCGGCGACACCTGCACCGCGCAGTAGATCTTACTTGCCGACCGCCTTTACGTCGGCGACGGTCACCGGGCTCGCGGCATTGCCCCACGACGACCGGACGTAGGAGATGACTGCGGCGATATCCGCATTCGATAACGTCGTTCCCCACGGCGGCATCATGCCGTTGTAGCTCTTGCCTTTTACGACGATTGCGCCTTTGAGGCCGTACTTCACGATGTGAATGACTTTCGCCGCGTTACCGGTGACGGTCGGGTTGCCGGCGAGCGGAGGAAAGGCTCCCGCGACGCCTTCGCCCGTGGCTTGGTGGCAGCTCGCGCAGTTGGTGTTGTAGACCGAGGCTCCGGCGGTATTTGCCGCCGCTACCGGGCTTGTCGCCGCCATCGGGCTGCCGGCCGGCGATGCTGCCGCCGAACTCTGCGGTGCACTGCTTGCAGAAGATGAAGAGCTCGTCGTGCTCTTCGAGCATGCGGAGAGGGCGAACAGCAAGCCCGCCGCAACGAAACCGATTTTTCGGAGTGAACTCATATTCTATCGGCGCTCCTTTACGCTCGGTATCCCTACGCGTAGCAGTGTCGATTTGCCTGCAGCCGATGATCCGTCTGCGTTCTAATTATCGTGGCGTACCATGGGCCAAAGGCGGCCGGCGAAGCGCGCGGCTCTTAAGAGAGGCGAATGGGAAGGTCGTCTTCGTGCGGCATTCCCAAGGGTTGCTACAGCGCGCGACGATAGGTTGGCGAGCGCAGCCGCGCAACCCGCCGGCCGAATCAGCGCGCCTTGCAGCGCAGCACGTTAGCGTGGATCGAAGGCGCCGGTAAGGATCATCTGCTCGGCGAGCAGCCGCGCCCGCCGATAGCGGGCGATCTCCTCGCGCGAACTCTGCGGCGGGAGCGCGGCGAGAATCACATCGAGCTCTTCGTCGAATGCATCGGCGAGCGAGCGCGGCGTATACTCTCCCGGGAAGCGCAAGCGCTGCGCGATCATCAGGCGGTAGATGCGGTCGGTGGCAAGATCTTCCATGTACCCGTCGATCAAACTCGCTCCGCGACCGTCGAGCACGCCTTTCCGATAGCGAATCACCGTGCGGATGGCGGCGCGCGTTCCTTCCAGCGTCGTCGTCCCGACGCCGGTCGGTGCCGGACGAAGATCGGGGTGCAAGTCGGCGGCGGGATCTCGAAACGTCAGTTGATTGGGTTCGGGAAATTGTGCTACGGCGATGGCGTTTTGATCGGGGTGCCCCGTCCACGCGCCGTCCATGCCGCAGAGCGCTTCGTTCCGTTTATCGCGTTCGAGAACGTCGAGCGCGCGCGAGTTGAGCGCAGCGTCCTCGCGGCTGGGATAGAGCGCAGTCATGCCGCCGATCGCGAGCGCACCGTGCCGATGGCAGATCTGCGGTAAGAGCGTCCGGAGATTCTGAAAAAATGCGACGTCGAGCGGTATCGTATTGCGATCGGGCAGAACCCAGCGAGGATCGTTGAGATTGAAGTGAATCAGCGACGCCATATAATCCCATCGGCCGAGGTTCAACCCCAGGATCGAGCCGCGAAGGTTGTAGAGAAATTCTTCGATTTCGTAAGCGAGCGGATGGGCCTCGACCAACGCCATGCATGAAATCGCATTCTCCGGCCACCCGCGCGCAGCGGTGACGGCGGAGAAGAGATCGCGCCAAAAGAGCGCCTCTTCGGCGGATTCACTTTTGGGAATGTAGAGGAGTAGTCCGTGCGGCAACTCGGCGAGTTCGAGCGAATACGCTAAAAGTGCAACGTCGAAAACCGAGGCGCTGGCCAATTCCTCATCGACGATACCCGCTTGCGATAGGTGGAGCGGGCGAACGCGCGTCCAGACGACCGCATCGCGCCGCGCGATCCCGACTGTTTTCCCGCGCTTGCGATCTTCGTACGTCAAGGTTCCGCGTAATGCCGCCGCGACGTTGCGATGCCCGAGGAGAAGGTGCTCCCACTCGTTGACCATCGAATCTTCGAGATCGAGCATGATCCCGGGTGCGCCCGAGTTGATCATTTTCACGACGAGTTCGGCATCGTCGGCAGGGCCGGTCATTTGGTTGCGTTGGTCGCTCGCCCATGCGGGAAGATCGATGCGCCAATCCGAGCTCGTGGCGGCCGAGGGCGGCAAATACTCGGGGAGATCGCCTGCGTGGGCGCGCGCGAGCCGTTCGGCGCGCGCGCGGACCAGACGTTGTTGTTCGGGGGTGAAGCGTCGGTGGAGCGGGAGAAAGAAGTCGGCGAAACCCTCGGCGAGGTCGGCTTTTAAGTCGAACCCGGGCGCGGCGATATTCACGCGCCGACGGCGATCTGCACGGCAGAGTCGTAGAATTGCTCGCTCTCCGTCGAGCCGTGGAGGGCGGTGGTCGATGATTGCCCTTCGCTGACGACCGAGGCAACCTCATCGAAGTACCCGGTGCCCACTTCACGTTGATGGCGCGTGGCGGTGTAGCCGAACTCTTCGGCGGCGAACTCCGCCTGTTGAAACTCCGCGTACGCGCTCATGCCGCGCTCTTTGAAATCGTGTGCGAGCGTGAAGAAGCTGTGGTTGAGTGCATGGAATCCGGCGAGCGTGATAAACTGGAACTTGTAGCCCAGCGCGTTGAGGCGATCGCGAAATTCGGCGATCGTCGTATCGTCGAGCTTCCGCTTCCAGTTAAACGACGGCGAGCAATTATAGGCCAGCATTTTGCCGGGATAGCGCGCGTGTATCGCGTCGGCGAATTGTTTTGCTTCTTCGAGGTTGGGCTCCGAGGTCTCGACCCAGAGAAGGTCGGCGTGCGGTGCGTAGGCGAGCCCGCGCGCAATCGATGCCTCGATGCCGTTGCGGACGCGGAAGAAGCCTTCGCTGGTACGTTCGCCGGTGCAGAATGCCTTATCGCGTGGGTCGATATCGCTGGTGACCATCTGCGCTGCCATCGCATCGGTGCGCGCGATGATGATCGTCGGAACATCTAAGACGTCGGCAGCTAAACGCGCCGAGATGAGGTGGCGCACCGCTTGTTGCGTTGGGATGAGCACTTTACCGCCGAGGTGGCCGCATTTTTTTTCGCTGCTGAGTTGGTCTTCAAAGTGGACGCCCGCCGCACCGGCTTCGATCATCGCCTTCATCAGTTCGAAAACGTTGAGCGCCCCGCCGAAGCCGGCCTCGGCATCAGCGACGATCGGGAGGTAGGATTCCGGGCCACCTTTGCCTTCGAGCGATTCGATTTGATCGTATCGGGCGAGCGCACTATTGAGGCGCTTGACCAGCGTCGGGACGCTGTTGACGGGGTAGAGCGATTGGTCGGGGTAGATCTGCCCGCTGACGTTGGCGTCGGCGGCGACCTGCCAGCCGCTGCAATAGAGCGCTTTCAGCCCGGCCTTCGCGGCTTGGATCGCCTGCCCGCCGGTCATCGTGCCGAGTGCCGCCACCGGCTCGGGTTCGTGTAGGCTCGCCCACAATCGGGTTGCGCCCAGACGCGCGAGCGTCTGTTCGACGACGACGCTGCCTTGGAGGCGAACCACCTCTTCAGGACGATAGCGGCGCTCGATGCCCTTCCAACGAGGCGCGGTCGCCCAGTCGGCGGCGATGGCGGCGGCTCTACGATCGGTGCTCACGGTGCGTGTGGTTCCTCCTCGGCTAGCTAAGTGGACGACAGTCCAGATTCACTTGGATCGATTCATTGGATGACAGCAAATGAATCGATGGATGTATGCCAAGGTTATACAAAAGTCGAGACGCTATGTCAATATAGCGCCTCGACTATTTTCCAAGCGTCCCTATGGTGTTTTCAGCAATCGGGGAGGCGAAGCGAGGGACGCGCGGTGAGATCGGGACGGACTTCCACGTGCGCTGCGAGGCTGCGCTCCATGAGCTCCAGCGCTCGGTCGAGTTGTGGGTCGCGGCCGTGATGATAATCCTGCGGCGCAATATCGACATCGTAATCGGGATCGGTGCCGTAATTCTCGACCTTCCAGCCGACATCGACGAACCAGAAAGAGTACTCCGGTTGCGTCGTGATCGTTCCATCGACGAGGTGGTGATAGGGATTGATGCCGATCACCCCGCCCCACGTGCGTTTTCCGACGAGCGGGCCGAGAGCGTAGAGCTTGAATGCGTGGCTAAAAATGTCGCCGTCGGATCCGGCGAACTGGTTGGTGATGCCGACGATCGGCCCGCCCACGGATTCGGGCGGATATGGCTCGACCGGGCCGTAGCGCGAGACATCGAAGCCGATCCGTTTGCGGTTGAGCTTTTCAATCAACAACGGCGAGACGTGTCCGCCGCGGTTGTAACGAATATCGACGATAAGCCCGCGCTTATCGAATTCGCTGAGATAGCCGCGATGGAATTCAGCGAAACCCCATGGCCCCATATCGGGAACGTGCAGGTAGCCGACGGCGCCACCGGTCTTCTCGGCGACGTAGCGGCGATTCCGCTCGACCCACGCGCGATAGCGCAAGGATGCTTCGCTGGCGAGCGTCTTCACGACGATCGTGCGTTCGTCGCCGCGTTTATTGGCGATGCCGAGAGCGACCTCGTCTCCGGCGGTGTTGACCAACAACCGTTCCGGAGTGAGTTCGGCCGAGAGGCGTCGCCCCGATATCGAGAGCAGATAGTCGCCCTCGCGCACATCGAGCCCCGGTTCGGCCAGCGGTGAGTCGGCATTGCGATCCCACGAGTCGCCGCGATAGATGCGTTCGATCCGGTAGCCGTTTCGTTCGTTATCCCAACGGTAATCGGCACCGAGGAAACCGCGCCGATACTGCGGTGGTACGCGAAGATCGCCGCCCATCTCGTAGGCGTGCGAAGTTCCGAGCTCGCCGTGCATCTCCCAAATGATATCGGAGAGCTCGCTGCGCGTGCGGACGCGCGGGAGCACCGTTTTATAGCGATCGTAGACGCGATCCCAATCGACATCGCTGAGGTCGGCGACCCAGAACTGCTCGGTCTGCAGTCGCCATGCCTCGCGATACATCTGCGCCCACTCCTCGAGCGGCACTACTTCGACACTTGCGCGGTCGCAATCGATGAAGCCGCTCTTGCGGCCCGGCTCGGCGGGCGGTTTTCCATCATCGTCATCTTCGGGAAGATCGCCGAGTGCATCGATTGCTCGCAAGCGCGTGCCCGATGAGTAGAGCAACGTTCGAGCGTCGGGGCCGAGGCGCATCTCGTCGACCTCGCGCGCAAGCGTCGCACAGCGCTGTTGTTCGAAATCGTAGGCGAGCAGCACGCCGCCGCTGTGCCCGTCCTCGTCGTCACTGCCATGAGGAGCGATTCCGCGGATCGGGTAGCGCGTAAAAAGCACGCGCCCTTTTGCGGCGAGGAGATCGCCGTAGTTACCTTCATCGACGGGAAACGCCAGCATCCGCCCCGCGATCCCGTCGAAGTCGATCTCGATATCGGCCTGCTTCTCATCTTTTTTATCGCGCTCGTCGTCGTGATGGTCGTGATGATCGCGGTGGAGCGGCTTCGGTTTGGGAACGAATGGCGAGGGGACGTCGGAGCGTAAGGTAATAACGTACGGCCGCTCCGCTTGCGGAAACCCGAGATCGAATTGCAGCGCATCGTAGAGCGGGCGGAAATCGCGCGAGGCAATACAGTAGAGATACTTGCCGTCGGGGTCCCATTGCGGCGAGCGATCGATACGTAGCGCCGTCGTCATATCGTGGATTTTCCCGGACTTTACTTTCACCACGCGCAGAATCGAAGAATTCGAATTCGGCGACCAGGTGTAGGCGATGAAACGCCCGTCGGGTGAGTAGGCGATGCCCGAGATCGGGCGCCCGAGACTGCGATCTAAGGTACGAATCGTGTTCTCCGCGAGATCGAGCACGCAGAGTTCGTGACGATGATTCGAGAAAGCGAGCGTCTCGCCGTTCGGGGAGAGTTCGAGTTCGATCGGCCGCCCGATATCGCCGATGGTGAGCAGTTTTGGATCGCCGTTTTCGCCGGCGTTCCAGCGAGCGATCTGTTCGTAGCCTTTGCGGTCCGTGACGCCGACGAGATGTTTCCCGTCGCGCATCCAGCGCAGGAGGCGAATACGCGATCGGCTTCCCTCGCCATAGCGTACGACCGGGCCTTCGAAGAGCGGCATCGAGAATGCTTGTCCGCGCGATATAAAGGCAACGTGCGTCCCGGCGGGGGAGCTATCGAAATCCTCGAGCATCTCCGAGGCTCCGTCAAAACGCCGGATAGTTTGCGGTGCGGACGAATGCGTTGCAATCTCAACGATGCGCGTCGTGCGCTCGGCGCTATCGAAGAGCGCGATGGCGCCGCCGACGGAGTAAACGATGCGTTGCCCGTCGCTGGAAGGGAAGCGCGCGTAATACTCCGATTCGTTGCTCTCCGCGCGAAGATCGCTGCCGTCAGGGGCGCACGAATAAATTTTGCCGATGCCTTCGTGATCGCTCAACAGATAGATACGGTCGCCGATCCACATCGGCCAGACCGGGTTGCCGTCGGGAAGCGCGAGCCGTTCGAAATCCCCGCTTCCGGCTGCGTCGACCCAGATCTCGCCCGCGGTACCTCCGCGATAGCGCTTCCATCGTGCGGGATCGTCGGCGTTGCGGCCGATTGCGGTGCGCCCCCGCGCATCGCGCGAGAGTGCGCGCACGTGCCCGAGCTCCAGTTCGCGTGGAGTTCCACCCTCGGCAGAGATCGCAAAGGCTCGCAGCTCGCGCTCGTACCATGCCGATGGGTTTGCCGAGAAAAAGATTTCGCTACCGTCGTGGCTCCAGCCCGAGATCGAGGCGAGCGTCGCACCGAGATAGGTGAGCCGCTTGGGGACGCCGCCCTCCGCAGGCATGATGTAGAGCTCGGGGTTGCCGTCGTCGTTGGAGATGAAGGCAATCGAGCGAGCGTCGGGGGAGAGACGCGGAAAAGTTGCGGCTCCGAAACCGGTCGTCAGACGGCGAGCGGCGCCGCCCGAAAGATCGACGCTCCAAAGGTCGTCCTCGCAAACGAAGACGAGAAGGTTTTCAGCGAGGCTGGGAAAGCGATAGTAGCCTTGACTCATAGCCCTGAGACTCTTGGCGATTGCGGTCGCCGGTTCCGCTTGCAACGAGTCGAGCGCGAGCGCGGTTGTAGCGGCCTATGAACGTTCGAGAGGAAGCGCTGCGATGCTTGGAGTCGCTCGATATCGCCCGCTATGCCGAACGAAGGAAGTACCTCGACGGAAACGTCACCCGTCTTTCGGCGTACCTCCGCTTCGGCATCCTCTCGCTCGCCGAGGTGCGCGACCGTGCATGGAGCGTCGATTGCGACTTGGAATCGCGCGAAAGCTTTCTCGAAGCAGTCGCGCGATTCGATTATTCGCGGCGCGTGCTTGCGTTGCTGGGAGAGGGCGTTCGCAACTCGATCGAAGCCTCGAAAACCGGATGGGGCGCCGACGCCTACGAACCAACGCTCCCCGAGGATATACTTTTGGGCGAGACCGGGCTCGCCTGCATCGATGCGTTCGGCAGAGAGTTGCGCGAAACGGGCTACTTGCACGATCGCGCCCGCCGATGGTTCGCCGCCTATCTCGTCCATTGGCGAAAAATTGCCTGGGAGAGCGGCGCGCGTTTTTTTCTCGAACACGCAATCGACGCAGACCCGGGAGCGAACGACCTCGCGTGGCAATGGGTTGCATCGACTTTCTCCGACGCCCCGTACGTTTTCAATCGGTCGAATGTAGAGCGCTTCTCGGGAGGGCGTTTCTGCTCGTCCTGCAAAAAAAATCTTCGCGGCTGCCCGTTCGAAGGCGATGACGAAGCGATCGCGCGTACCTTATTCCCGCATAGGCCGAATGAAGGAGCGGAACAACCGGCGCTGCCCGCGCCGGCGGATGGGAGCATTTTGCCTGCTGCGATCTCCGCGCGAGCGATCGTGCTGCACCATCACAGTGCGATGCGCCCAACGCACCCGGCGGCGCGATGCGCGCCCAGCGCGCCGGGGCTCTTCGTGAACGACGCAGGGCTCTACGACGATGCCTGCGTCAACCAGATTGGGCGAACGATCGTGTACGCGGCGCTCGGTTCGATGCAGGCAGAGTATCGCGTCGGAGATGTCGTCGAGGAAACATTGCGTTTTGCACGCGAGGTCGGCGCCGATACCGCGATCGTCACCGAGAGTTCGGAGCCGGCGCTACGTCGTCGCTTTCAGATGCTCGGCGAGCGGATCGCGGTTGTGGCCGTTCCAGACGATCGGTTCGTCACTCTGGAAGAAGAGGTTGACTTGCGGCGATTTACGCGCTATTGGTCGCTCGCGCGACGCTCGTTGAGAGCAGCTGCAAGCGCCGCGAATATGGTTCCGCTATTTTCGAACTGAACGATTTGCGAGACTAATGTGGGTGTCTCGGTAATGCGCCTGCGCCCGACGAGCGTCCCAAACGGCAGCATCGGTGGCTGGCGAAACGTCGCGATGGAGCGAAAAAGGAGCTCGGCGTAGAGCGCGTTCGCCCAGCCGAAATCGGCACGCGTGTAACGCCACCAGCCGTTAACGTAAAAGCTTTCGTGGATGAGCCCTGCGTTCCCATCGGTCTCGGCGAGTTCGGTGATCGCCTCGGCGACCTCCGGTGATGAAGTCGAGGTCAGGGCGCGCGTGATGATGGAGAGCGGCCAGACATTATCGTAGGGCGTATGCGGGCTACCGACGCCGGCAGCATACAAGCCGGAGAAATAATACGGGTCGCTCCGGCTCAGAACGAAATTACGGGTGCGCACGTAGAGCGGGTCGTCGGCAGCGCACCAGCCGATATATGGTAGCGAGAGTAAGCTCGGCATATTAGCATCGTCCATTAATTTTGCATCTCCGAGCCCGTCGACTTCGTAGGCGTAGATGCGTCGCCCGGTGCGGGGGTCTTCTACGATGCCGTATCGCTCGATGGCGACATAGACGCGCTCGGCGAGTGCGATCGCACGGTGGGCCAACGCACCGTCGTGCCAGCCGCTCCGCGCCATGGATGCGAGCTCTTCGAGTGCGATGACCGCGAGCGCATTCTGCGGAATATTGTATCGGTAGACAACCGGGTCGTCGGAGGGGCGGAAGGCACCCCAAATCATCCCGGCATTCGGGTTGTAGGCGTGGTGCGTCCAGGTTTTATACGGATAGCGATAGGAACTGCAGGTTGCATGCTTGCGCTCGCAGGCATAGGTTGCAACGATCGTCGAGAATGCTCGATGCAACGCGGGCGAGAAAATGCTGCGGTCGTGAGTTTCGTTATAATACGTCCACGCTAAGAGTACCGGCCATGCGAGCGAGTCGACCTCCCACTTGCGCTCCCAGATATGGAAATCGGCTTGAAACGCGTTTGCATACGGGTCGGTGTTGATATCGAGTGCTTCGCGTGCGATCGCTCCACGGACGCGTAACGCCACCGGCTGGTAGTAGCGGGCGAACGGTATATACGGAATCGTCTGCGCTGCGGAGTCGCGCAGCCACATTGCCGGAATGTCGCCGGTCTGCACGTACGTCGTTCCGTCGGATTGAGGAAAAAAGTCGGTAACCAACGTGTGAAAAAGCGTGCGCGGGTCGATCGTCTTGTGACGGTGGCCGGTGAGCGGAACGATCAGCTGCCACGCAAAAGCCGGTCGCGGGACGAGTGCGAACGATAACGCGTAAAGCAGCGCCCAGGCGACGGCGCGGCGTGCGCTCACTGCAGAGGGTCGCGAATATCGAGCACGCGCGCGACGATGCTGCGCGCCAACGGCGTGAGATCGACCTTATCGGCGTTGGTAAGAATCACCAGATCGATATCTTCGCGTCGGAGATGCACGGCAATGCTCGAATACCCCGCGACGTAGCCACGCACCAGCCAAGCCGAGCGACCGAAAATTCGCGCGGCAAGGAAACCATCGCCATACGCGCTCTCGCCGCCGCCGGGAAGGGCGACCGGAGGCAGCGTCGCCGCGAGCCAATCGCGGGAGAGGAGCCTGCCGCCGAAAAAAGCAGCGTACCAGCGCAAAAGATCGGGAACGTTCGAGGCGAGATCGGCGGTGCCGAACCCGAGCGTCGGCGAGCCTGCGGGCACGTTTCCACGGGCGTCGGTCGTCGGCGAGGAAAAGGCTGGCCACGCGACCGCCGTTGCATCGAGGTGAAGCGGCGCGAGAATCATTTGCTGCAAAAACGATTCATAGGGGCGGTGTTCGGCGTTCTGTACCGCGAGGGCGAGCGCGAGATAATCGCTGTTCGAGTAGGCACCGCGGGTGCCGGGTGTAAAGCTGCGCGGTGCGCGCAACGCCGATGCGTAGAGTGCGAGCGGCGCGATCGGCTCGCGGCGCGCGGACGAGAAGCCGGGAAGAGCGGCGTAATCGGCGAGCCCGGCGGCCATCGCCAGGGCGTCGCGCACGTTGGCTTCAGGGTCGCCCGGCAACGGCGTCGTGAATGCAAGTGCGCCGGAGCGAATGGCCACGAGCGTTGCAGCAGCGGTAAAGGATTTCGTCAGCGAACCGATCGCGAAGATCGTCGTCCTTCCGACGCGAGCGCGCCCGCCGGGGCTCCTGACGCCGAAGCCGCGCAGGTAGAGCGGGCGCCCTCCGCGTGCGATCCCAAGCGCGAGCCCCGGAATCGAGCGGTCGTGCATCACGTAGCGGACGATGCGGTCGATGCGTACCTCGCGCACCGCGCCGAGCCCCGTCGCTGCGGCCGGAGCGAGTGGGGTGCTGGAAAAAGCCGCAGCGAGCACGGCGGCTGCGGCAAAGGTGCGGGATTCGCGCCGCGAAGAGGGTGGCATGGTTCACCGCCGCTTTGCGCTCCTCTGCGCGTTGCTCCTGGTCGGCATCGCCTCCGGGCCGACGCCGAGCCCATCGCCGACGCCGACTCGGCCGCCCAGTTTGCTGCGGCGGTTGGGGAACTTCTTTATGGCGCACGGCGTGCACCCGCCACCGCCGCAGCCCGTCGGCCCGGTCTTGCCGAAGCGTTACCCGATACACGGTTCGATGATCGTGCGCCCGAATGCCGTCGTACGCGTGAGTTGCGGGCGAGGATTCGTTGCATGCTACATCCACGTGATCGCGAGCGAGCAGAACAACGCGCGCCTTGAAGGCGTGCTTTGGGGACCGAAGGCATTACTCGTCCACCTGCACGTCACGGGCTCGCCGCGCTCGCCGCATTTTTGGCTCGGCGTCGACGATCGCTATGCATCGCGCGATCGCGCGCATGCCTATCTTCGCGCGCGCCTCTACGTGCCGATCGCCGCATCGATCGACGCGACCGGGATAAGCGGCGCGTACGAGGTGAGCGGCCTGAGCGGAGCGTGCACGTTTAACGTCGCGTCGATGGAGCTCGGCATCGTCGGTTGTTCGAAGCTCGACGCGATGACGGTTGCGGGCAGCGTGAGCGTTACGCTGCTTCCGGGAATCTGGCCCAACGTTCGCGTGCGCACCGAGAGCGGCGCCATCGCGCTCACCGTACCGGCGGGTTTCCGGGGGCGGGTGCATGCCCGATCGCTGGAGGGGAACGTTCTCAATCCGCTCGATGCGGGCTTCGATGAGGGACGGCTGGAGCTGCAATCGCTCTCGGGGCGCATCGAGGTGCGCGTAAACCCCTGAAATAGGGGCCGTCTGCACCTCGATGTTTGACCTCAGACGTGCCGAGCGCACGTCGCAGATACGGTGTAGCCTACGTTGCAAAGACCGTGTAGACGCGATAGAACGCAATGCCGACGAGGGAAAGTGCCTCCGCCGCATTGGAAATCAGAGTTGCCCTAGGGCAACTCTGATCTACGTTCATTTGCGCCGCGAAATCGAGCCTATAATGCAATCGCGCGCGGGTTTCGCTGCTTTCCAAGCGAAATCGGCCCTCTACGGCGGCTAATTCGAGGGATTATCG
>Ga0080006_1153972_pt1 | contig 33544 bp, 39 predicted proteins | sample RS3BMetagenome_FD_69209 | JGI IMG/M metagenome (GOLD analysis project Ga0080006, IMG submission 69209) | Ferric oxide microbial mat and aquatic microbial communities from Rainbow Spring, Yellowstone National Park, USA - RS3B (SPADES... ...
CCCTGTACGCTTGTAGCAGCGGTTCAAGTTGTTCTCCACAATCATATTCAAGCGAATAGCTTCTCAGCACGCCTGTAACCCCATATAGCATAAATCCATTTAAACCTATCTATATTGAAACCGCTGACAACGGCATCATATAGTGGGAACTGTATACGCATGTTGTCGTAGTCGTCCTTGGATATCTCCCTGAAACCCCGGGCAGCCGCTTTGAGCCCGGCTGATTCTGGGGGCGGGTTACTGGGTCTATGTGCGTCCGCTCCCCTCACTATTTTAGCTAGCTCGAGAAGAGCTGGATCTTTTAGCCCGTATTTTTTGATTAAGGCGTCGAAGGTCACATGCTCCGATCCATCTTCGTCTTGGTAGTGTGTGAGTTCGGCTCCCCTTACGTCGAAGGGTATACCCCCAACTTTTTCAGCTGTCTGAATCACTTGGTTTTCTGGTACAAAGAGGAATTCCGCCTCCTTGTCGATGAACTTCTTAATAAGCCATGGGCAGGCTATCCTGTCCACCATCGCCTTTTCACGGGTAACCCATTTCATGCTTAATAAAGACTTTCTATGCTATTAAAGGTGTTGTGTAGTTTCCACGATGATTTTTTCTTGCTTGTAAGAAGGATGAGTGATGTGTTTGATGGGTGTGTGGCAACCCATTAAGGCATCAAGGAATATGGTTGCACACTGATAATTATGGGAGGCGTTTTAAACTATTGAATCTTTTATAATTTTTGCCGTGTTTGTGGTGTCAAGTTTGAGCGTTGAGGTTTATAAGGGTTGGTGGTGATGCGGAAGGGTTTAGCTGAAACCTATTTCGTTTAGGAACTTGGTTCTGGTAAGGTCCCTGAAAAACCTCATGAATCGTTGGTCAACTCTTGCCACGGTGCACTCTGGTAGTGGTTTGCCTTGGAGTTTGGGGTTAAAGTCGCATAGGGGTATAATCGAGTTGGTTGAGGCTTCAACGGGGCAGCTCGCCTCCGGTGTCAGCCTCGGCTGTGAGCCCGTGAGTTTTGATGCCACGCTGTCTGCCCCGTAGAGTGCGAGGAAGCCGGCCATGGGTAGACCTAGTGTTGGGGCTACTGTGTCCCCGATTAGGTGGACGTCGTCATACTTAGTTGACCTCAGATCCCTGTTGGCGCTCCCCCAGCCGTTTGGCGCCGCTAGCTCGGATTGTGAAATTGGCTGAGGTGGTGTGTGTTTTGGTATGAGGTGTAGCAGGTCGAAGCTCACTTTTTCCCCGGATTCAGAGGTCAGCACCCCCCTATCCCAGTTAACCTCACGGAGCTGGAATCCTCCGATGACGTTTACACCCACCCTGCTCATGGATTCCATGAGTGCCTCATATACATGTAGGCCTATTCCAGCTAGGGGCTGCTTTTCCGGGTGGATCACGGTCACAGACTCGGGTTTTCGCCCCAATTTTTCTAGGTGAGAGGCGAGTCTGTGGGCCACATCAAATGGTGCTGGCGGACACCTGTAAGGTGTGCCCTCCACACACACAACCACTCTGCGGTTAGCACTCTTCGTGAACTCCTCCATAAACAGGTTTAACCCCTCAGGCGACCAGAGGTGTGGCTTAGCATCTACATTGGCTCCCAATGCGACGACGAGTTGATCATACTCAATGGCGCGCTCACCCTCGGCTAACCTAACAACCCTGTTGGCGGCGTCTATGTTGGTGACACTACCACGCATGAGCTTTATGCCAGCACTCTCTAAGCGGCCAAGCGGCCAGACCGCTTTTGAGGCGTCGAGTCCTTCGAAGAAGAGTTTGGGTATATCTGCGTAGTATACGAAGTCTGATTTTGACACGAGTGTTACCTGGAATTTCCCGGCGAGTCTCACCGCGGCCGCGACCCCACCTACTCCTCCACCCAGTACAACAACTCTGTTACCCACCAAATCGATTCGAGTTACTCAGGAGTAAATAAATATAAGGTTTGTACCGAAGGGATTTGGCTGCTCATTTTCACAGTGGAATGGGCTTGGTGAACCGCTGCTTAGCTTTGGCATCCAATGAATTGCGGTGATTCCCGCTTGGTCTAGCTGTGTGTGGTTAACTTTGGGGTTTCGTAAAGATTATAGCACCATCTTTAGTGTTGGTTGTTGATTGTATGGAGCTCGAAGAGGATTTCGCGCAGCTTTCGATGGAGGAGCTTAGGAAGAGGATTAAGACGGTTGAAAGACACGTTGAGGTGGCCGAGCAGGATTTCTATGAGAAGCGTAACGCCTACAAGAAGAGGCCTAACGACACAAACTTGGCGTTCCTGCTCACTACTGCTGAAACCGTGGTGGACAGGTATTCTAGACTGGTTGAAGCCTACCGTGAACTGGTGTCAAGGCTGGAGGCCAAACCTAGCTGATGTTTTTCTTGGCTGTATGAAACCATATGGTTGAAGCGGAGACCGCTATGTTTGCGACAGTGAGTGGGTCGGAGCCCACAACGTATATGTTTGGCTCAACACCCACTGAGCCCGGGTCCACGATGAACCCCACTGGTGGCTCCAAACTAGCCTGCGAGAGTTGCTCGAAGAAGCCTTGAGTATCCGAGTAGTTGTCCAAATGTTTCACTTGGGTTGGGAATACGCTGCGCAGTGCTTCTAAGAACTCTGGGTCGTATTTGACGTTGAGAGCAGCCCTAACCCAGGGATTCCTTCTTCGCAGGTATAGGATGACCCGGGCCATGTGTTTGGACGCCCCGAACTCGGGCTCCATCATGGCTTTAGCCCTATTCTTCACCCGCAGGATCCTCCCAGGTATACCCGCAACATCACCCTCATCGTGGGGATTCTCCAAGGAGTAAACCAGATTAGAGTACACTTCGGGTATAAGGTGGCCGAAGGTGGGGGACGCCTCAAGCAGTGCTGTTGCCTCCTTGAGCGCCTTTAACACCTCGAATCTCTGCCTACCTCCCTCAGCTGTGGGCATCAGTCTGATGCACATGTCGCAGTCATCGAGACCCCCTACAAGCCCCCTGTGCGCTGGGCACAGCGCACCAGAGGAGAGCATTAGCCTCCAGTGGTTATACAGAACCTCTGTAGCGTAACTGTCACTTCTCTGAACAGCTATGGTTAGCTCGGATATAAGCGACTCAACCTGCTCTTGGCTCACACCCATCTGGAGGAGTTTTGACCTATGTCTCTGGGGGTTGGTGGACAAGTAGTAGCTCACAGCCGCTTGGGTGACTCCTAGGAGTCTGGCTATCCTCTCCTGCTCTAATCCCAGCGCCTTGAGCCTGTGTGCGAGCAGCCCCCGTGTGGCTGGTAGGAATGTCTTCACCATTAGTTCGCAGGGCGGCTTCATCTCCTCAGCTCACCTTGCTCTAGTATCCTCACAGCCTCGTTGGCAACCATTATTGCGTCAGACTCACCGAGCTCACCGAACTCATCTGTGACGCGATTCGCGAACACCGAGCACACCACGCCACCCCTAAGACCATAGAGGTTGGTGAGTGTGAGAAGGGTGGCGGCCTCCATCTCAACGTTCACAACGTTGAGTGAAGCCATGTCTTCAACCCAGCTTCTTAGAGTCCGCGGCAGGTACCCCTTGTAGCCAGGTCTACCCTGAGCCACATAGAACGCGTCAAAGGTGGCGGTGAGCCCGGTGTGATACCTCACACCAAGCGTTTCGGCAGCTTCAACAAGCGCCAAGTACACCACGGGGTCCGCAGAGGCTGGGTAGCCTGGTGGTGTGTAGGCGCTGCTTGCACCGTCGAATCTAACCGCGGCCTTGGTTATAACGAGGTCACCCACCTTTACATCACCCCGCACACTACCGCAGCTACCCACCCTGATCATCGTGTCCACACCGAGTCTTGCAAGCTCCTCCACAGCTATGGATACAGCTGGCCCCCCTATACCAGTGCTAAGCGCGGATATATCCACACCCTTATAGCGCCCCCGAAAGCTCACATACTGCCTCCTCCGGGAGAGTGGGGTGCTTGAGTCCCACATTGAGGCTATCTTAGCCACCCGATCCAAGTCGCCTGGAAGTAGCACATAACGTGGGAGGTCGCCCTGCCTTAATCCAAGATGGTAGGCACCACCCATATGGGTGGGCTGACTGGCTGAAACACGCTCACCACTCATGCTTCAACAAGCACACCACAGCATTTAAACCTGTTTGTCGGGGGCCACCCGCGTGATGCGGCTTTGAACACTTCTAAACCTTACGATCCTTGTGGGATGGTGTCCGGATAATCGTTTCCTGCGCCTGAATACTACGCTCGCCACCCCCTAATCCGGGCACCGTCCCTTGTGGGCTGGAAATCCTTTTATGGAAGCATGTCTGGCTTGGCGTGCGTTGTGTGTTCGCCATATAGTGGGTGGCTCACCCGTGTCGAGCTGTGAGCCAAATATCACATGCATGGTTGGGGTTCTATGGGCGCAGAGTGCTTCCCGTAGTGTTCCACTGAAATTGGGCTTCAAAAAGCTTAATTCGGCTCGAGGAGAGGCGTATGTTATGGAAATAAAGAAGGTCGCGGTTTTGGGTGCTGGACTGATGGGTCACGGGATAGCTCAGGTGGCCTCACAGTTTGGTGGCTACGAGGTTTATCTCAGGGATGTCGAGCAGAGATTCCTTGACCGGGGACTGGAGATGATAAGGGATAGCCTAGCCAAGTTCGTGAGAAAGGGGGCTCTCAAGGATTCAGATGTCGCAGGCATCCTTTCACGAATACACCCCACACTAGACCTCAGGGAGGCCGTTGGTGAAGCTGATTTGGTGATTGAGGCCGCCCCCGAAAACTTGAGCGTTAAGCGCCAACTATTCGAAGAGGTCGACAGGCTCGCACCCCAGCATGCGGTATTAGCATCCAACACCTCCTCTATTAGTATAACCACGCTTGGTTCCTATACGCATAGACCGGTTAAGGTTGTAGGGATGCACTTCTTTAATCCGCCGCAGCTTATGAACCTCATCGAAATAGTGAGGGGGCAACTCACCGAGGATGAGACGGTGGAGACAGTGAAGCGTGTTGCTGAGAAGCTAGGCAAGGAGACGGTCATAGTAAAGAAGGACTCTCCCGGCTTCATCGTAAACAGAATACTCATACCAGCCCTCAACGAAGCGGTACAACTAGTGGAGGAAGGCGTAGCCACCCCCGAAGACATAGATAAGGCCATCAGGCTTGGGCTCAACTGGCCGATGGGTCCACTCACACTCACCGATTACGTTGGAAACGATACAACACTCGCAGTGGCGGAGGTGCTCTTTAACGAGTTCGGGGACCCTAAGTACAGACCCGCATATCTACTCAAACTCATGGTGAGGGCGGGTTTAAACGGCAGAAAGAGCGGTAAGGGCTTCTACGAGTGGAGTGAAAAGGGTGAGAGGAAGACCCAGAGGCTCTAACTCCCATCTTTTTGAGCCTCGTACGCTTGGATCGCTTGGTTTGCAAGCGTTGAGTAGGCGGGTTCAATCACCAAGAAGTAAATCTTATCAGGCCTCGAGAAGGCCTCCACCTTAGCGAACTGCTTCGTCGTAATGTCGAACTCCACTATACCGCTTGGTAGAGTGCTCTTAGAAATGAACACGAGAACAACAAGCTCATCCTGATTGTCGCCGATCGCGCTAATATGCAGAAGATAACCCCTATACTGGTCAACGGGCACATAGGGTCTTATCCCAGGAGCCGAGAAATATGCGTGTACACCCATCAAAAAATCAACAGCTGAAGAGAACTCAACAAATTCGAACCTCAATTCACCCACCACGACATCCAACACGCCTACACTATTAAGCCTTCTTAGCATCACTAAGTAGAACGCTATCAGAACCTGAGATAAGTGTGTTCAAAAATGACAGGAACCAGCAAAGGACACTGTGACCTCCCACACCCAACCCAAGTAGGGCGCTAAAAAGAGTTACACGTATTTAACCCAGTACAAGAAATTTAACTGTGATTTTTCACCAAACTGATTAGGATTTTGCTTAAGGTATTATTGCGCCTCTTTCGAGTGCGCTAATAAGCGCTTGGAGGATCTCAGGGTGGTATATGAAGGCCGCTGATGTGATGAAAACGAGGAGTAACCTTATGGTGTTATAGAGCCTGCGGGTATCGTATACAAAGTGTTTGAGCGGATTCTTTCTGGGGTCCGCTATATCCCAGTGGATCTTAAAGTGGTCAGCGTACTCCCTGATGTGTATGCTTTTACCGTTGGATAATGCAAGCCTCCAGTTCCTCAAGGCACCCTTCTTCCAACCCATGCTACTCTTTCTGAAGCCGTAGAGCCAAGGCTCTATAACCTGGGACTTCTTGATTAGTAGGTCAACGTGAGGCGGAAGCTCCTGAACCGACTTTATAAGGTCATTCCAAGAAGCGATTATTCTATCCCACTTATTCCGCACACTGTTCATGAACAATCTTGAATCTTGCCTAAATATAATCTTTTTGAAAGTAGGCGTGTAATATTGTGACCGTTGAATATCCCGTTAATGGTGTGTATGGTTAGCTCGGATTTCCTGGTAGAGTATCTAACCGGATTCTGTAAGCAAGTGTAGTTTCCTTATAGGATATTGGGGGGTCTGGGTGTGAATTTGGTTGCCGATTACCGATGGATGGGAACTTGTGGTAATGGTTGTGTTGTTTTGTGGCTTGGTGTTTGAGTGAGGAGTGTAAAAAAGGGGATCGGAATTTTGAACCGTTTTCGGGTTTTGTTTACTTTGCTCCGATTCTGTAGAGTGCTGTGCCGCATACGGGGCAGGTGCCCTTGATTGCGGGCTTGCCGTTCTTCATGGTTACTTTCTGCGGGTTCTTGATTTCCCTTTTCGCTCTGCACTTTACGCAGTATGCCTCAACCATTTTTCCTCAAGCGTGAATGCCTCATCCCCAATATAAGCGTTTCATATGTAGTGTGCGAAAAACGTTTTTGGCGTGTTTCTGCGTCCCACTTCATGCGGCGAGTTTAAACTGGGAGTAACGCTTGGTTTGAACCCGTTCCAAGGCGCTTATCGGTAACAAAAGGGTTATGTGCGCTAGTTGGAATGATTGTGTGAGGAGTGGGTGCTTTGGCTATTCTTTCGCTGGGTCGAGAGTCCCTTAAAGAGCAGCTCACCGAGGCGCTGGGCTCACTTAAAACGTTTAACACCAAGGTGGATATGGCCATAAACAAGATGGAGGAGAGGGCTAAAAACCTGCTTGAGCAGGCCGCCGCGTGCTACGCTAAGGGTGATAAGACGAAGGCCACGATGCTTGCAAGCGAAATAGCGCTCATAAGAAACCTCTCCCAGAAGCTCACCAAGAGCTCCCTCGCACTCGAAGTGGTTCAGCTCAGAATTGAGACGGTGATCACAAGCGGGGATATCGTGACCACACTTCAACCAGCGATAGATGCAATAAAGAGTGTTAAAGATGATATAGGCTCCCTTATACCCGGCGCCGATGAGCAGCTTGGGAAACTCAACGATGCATTGGGGGACGTGCTCGCGAACAGCTTCCACATGGATGTTAAATCCATCGACTCACTCCTTAAAACATCCAGCGCCGACGAGGTGCTCGCCGAGGTTATGACTATAGTTGCAAACGAGCAGTCGACACAGCTACCCACGCCCCCAGCGAACACCGCTGAGCACTCCATGCAGGAGTCAACGTAACCAAACCTTTTTAGCCAATTAGCTAGTCCCTTTCTCACGATTGGACCCCAATCACTTAAGTAGCTATTTAGTGTTGCGGGTAAGGTGGCTGTTGTCACGGGAGTAGCCTCCGGTATCGGTCAAGCCATAGCCTACGTGTTCGCGTCGAATGGTAACATGGTGTTAGCGACAGACCTCGACGAGGCGGGGTTGAGGGCCACTATTTCAACAATAAGGGGCGGGGGTGTGATGCTCAAGGGTTTCAAGTCGACGTGACAAGTCCAACGGATGTGGAGAGACTGGGGCTGAAGCGTGCAGGGTTTATGGGCGGGTTGACGCGCTCTACGTCGCGCCGGGTATAAATGTGAGGAAGAGGCTTGTGGACTACACATACGTGGAGTTCGACAGGGTTGTAGACCTGAACCTTAAGGGTGCATTCACACTGTTATAAGGAGATGGCTGACATCATAGTCCGAACCCTGAGGGTGAATCCATCGTGGCAGTATAATCCATAAGGCACCAGGTTGTAGAACCCGGTCAATCTGTTTACACGGCAACTAAGGTTACCATAGTCCAGCTTGCCAGAGTCCTCGTAGCCGAGCTCGGCCCATGTAACGTGAGGGTGAACGCGGTAGCCCCCGTAGTCGTGGACACACCTTTAACACAGCAGATCAAGCGTGACCCAGAGTGGTACAACGCCTACGCCGATAAGACCGCGCTGAAGCGATGGGCGAGACCAGAGGAGGTGGCTGGCCCAGCCGTGTTCCTCGCAACGCTGGTCGCATCCTACATCACGGGAAGCGTGATATACGTGGATGGAGGCTGGGCTGCTATCGATGGTAGATTCGAGCCGAAGCTGTAAGTTAATCGTCACAGGAAAGGCGAATAGCTAAGAATGGAGGGTTGGGCACATTTGACTACGTATATGGTTCTTAGAGTGCCCGTTTTGGATATGTAAATTCTACTCTATGATTCTGTCTTCGGCCTTTGCGGCCCCCGTCTTCATCCATGTCTCATTGGATAGTGCTATACCAACTGTCATTATGAGTGAGAACACAATCATCATTGTGAGCCAGGATGTGAATAGTCCAATGATTGCGCTCAGAGCGAATATGATGGATATGGCGAATCCGCCAACTATTGCGCCCGCGTTGTATGTGAACCCTACACCTGTGGCCCTGAATTTCTTGCTGAATTGCTCGGATAGGAATGCTGGTAGGGTTGAGAATATCATGGCTTCGAGGAATGCCTGAACTGAGAAGGCGGCCACAAAGATGGGGTAGCCAGCGTAGTATCCAACTTTCAGTATGGGGTAGATGCTGATTAGGAATATGAGTGCGTATATGAGCATGGGTCTCTTTCTGCCGTTTATTGTGTTCCCTAGTGCACCACCTATCCACACCCCGAAGAGTGATACGAGGTTTATGATTGCTACGCCCTCACCTATATCCACGCCGGTGAAGCCCTTAGTGGTCATAAGTGAGGGGTAAAAGCTGAATGTGGCCGTGTTCACGAAGAGTAGACCCGTAGTTATGAGCACGGCTAAGAGCATCGTTTTGGGTGCCTGCTTGAGTAGCCTCATAACAGGAACCCTCTCAACTTCACCTCTTGTCTTCATCTCTTCGAAGACAGGTGTCTCCCTGGATATCGCCCTCAACACCACCGTTATCACACCGGGCACGAGCGCAGTGGCGAAGAGCACCCTCCAACCCACAACCGCGAAGGCGCCGCCGAAGTAGGCTCTGAGACCAGCGTACACGAACGCCACTATAAAGTACCCTGTCCCGTAGCCGCTCTGCACGAAGCTACCTATAAAATTCCTCTTTTCAGCCGGCACACTCTCCATTGAGAGTGTGGTGCCCCCACCATACTCGGCTCCCCCGAAGAACCCCTCCAAGAAGAGCACAACGTAGAGTAGGATGGGTGAAATGATCCCCACTTCGCTATAGCTAGGCAGCACGGCTTTGAGCGCGGAGAAGACTGAGAAGAAGAGGACTGTTAGCACAAGCATAGATTTTCTACCAACTCTGTCGCCCAGGAAGTTTCCCAAGGCTAGTGAGCCTATGCTCCTAGCGAGTGCACCCACCGCGAAGCCAGCGAATATGGCCACAACCCCAACTAGGTGTAGCGAAGCTGGAAAAAATATGGGCGCTATAGTCAAACCCACAAGCGCGTAAGCTATAGAGGTATAACCATCCATGAGCCAGCCACCCCACGCCGCCAATATCTGCGACCACTGCCCACGGTCCAAGCCATACACGCCCATATCCATCGCTCACACACAGCATATAGCCGCATATAAATATTTTCACCACGCATCGAGTATAGATGGATAACGGAAGTAATAACATAACAACCTCACATTCCCTAAGATATTCAGACCGATATCTGCACCCGAGGCTATCGTAACCAAACGATTCGCTGATCAGTTTGAACAGGCTAAGGCGTACCTTCCGTCACGCTTCTCCAGCCGGTATCCCATTATCTACGTATGTATTCATCAAAATCATAGTGGTTCCACAATAAGTTGCGGACTGTATACTTGTGGCGCTTTGGAGGTGAAAGTTTGGTGGGTGTTTGGCTAATTGGATTAATTTATGCGGCTTTTTCCTAGGTAGCGGTGTAGTCCTAGGACTACTACCCTGATTGAAGTATAGAACTCTTCTAGGTTGAGTCATTTCTCTGTTGTGTGGGAGCTCTAGTCTGCTTGGGCCGTAGTCTATTGCCTGTATACCTTTGGTTCACAGCGAAACTGATGTCGAATGTCCAAATGACAACACTTTTCTCGGCTTCGTATGAGCTATCCTCTGTATGGCGTATTCGAATGCTTTGGATATGCTTGAAGCTCGGTCTGTGTAGATTGAGGGTGTTGAGTAGACCTCTGTGTTAACCAGCCTTACGTGGGGTTATCCCTCTGAGCTTTATGGAGGCACGTGTTTATTTCCTCCCTTGCATTTTCCAGTGTCTCCTCTGGGATTAGTCTCCTCACGTACCAGAACTCAGCGCGGTTCGCCACCGTGTTCGCCCACGTTCCCCCTTGGAGAAATCCGATAACAATCGAGGGCTTCGTCGCTGAGAAAGGTATAATTGGGTGTCTAGATTTCTTCAGCTTAGAGTCGTATTCGACCTTCTCGTAGAGGCAGCTTTCACACTGTGTGGTAGCCCTAATCGTATCCGCTCCCTCCGTGGGACTTTGTGCCGTAGACTTGACCACGACTCCACACTGCGCCTCTGTGGCCGAAGCATATGTTTGCCACACCCAGCGGTTCGGTGAATACCATGCAGCTCACCCTTTTAGGCGAGAGGTAGTCTTTTTCGGCGAGTTAGCCCGTGCCCGCATTGGTGTTCCCAACAGTCTTATCCGCGACAATTTGATGCACCACGCGTCTGAGTCGTTCGACGTCACATAGAACCCTTCGAACAAGCTCCACGCCGCATACTTGGGCGGCTATACTGCTCTTCATGTCGGCCGCACCCCTACCGTAGAGATTACCGTCATGGACCTCAGCCTCGTATGAGGGATAGCTCCGACCCTCACCAGCGGGAACAATATCGTAGTGTCCCTTAAACACAACTTGGTTCTCAGGCTTCGTGTCAAGTGATGCTATAACGTTCGGCCTCGTCCCGCTTCCACCAGGAATATGCGAATAGTAACGCTCGTCGCTCATTTCAATAACATCAATCCTATAATCTAGGTCTTCGAGCACACTTGTAACATACGATACAAGCCTCTCATAGTTCAGACGGGGGATTCTCTGTCGGGATTCTCAGAAGCCCCCTAAGAAAGCTTAGGGTCTCCCCCTCCCCCTCAGCCGATAATTCCCCAATTTTACGCACAATATTCGATGACTCCAACTCAGCGATAGGCAGAACTCAACTCCACTTAGAGACAAGTAAGCAAGCCTAACTAATGAATTTTGTGAGTCACCGAAAAGTAGGTCGGTCTTCGCTAGAAAGCGGTCAACGCTAAGGCAGAATTTCTACCTTAGCACATGGGGGGTGCAATGTACTATGTTTTAGAAGCCCAACATGTTTAACTGTCCACGCCGGCGAAGGTTATCGTTCCAAGCTTACTGGCGTAGGCGACATAGGTTACTTCACCAGCTAATTGCTCTAAACTGTTCTTATTCCCATTTCTTTGGCTACCAAATTAAGTTCTTCGTCAGCGGTTAGAAACAGATTTGCGCGTGCTTCTATTGAAGTCTCTATTTGTAGGGCGTCGATAATGTAGATATGGTGTTCGAGCACTGTTTTGATTGACCTCTTGATGACCTCACCTGTGACTGGATATATTTCCACTGAGGAAAACCTTTCGAGCACCTTTAACTCGCTTAGCATTGTTTTAAGAAGTGCTTCCGCGTCTATATGGGTTTTCCTTGAATACTTGTCGAAAACTGTAGCCGCTTCGCCGAGATTCATCTCCGAGAAGCAGATCACCGCCTCACCACGATGTGCAAGGCGAAAGTAGTTATCCGCTTTGTGGCTACCTTCTTCGTTTACGTACCTCTTTACAAGCATGCTTGTATCAAAGTACACGCGAGAAACGCTCACGCCTGATCTCCCTTACCTCCACTTCTGAGGCAACTTTGCCCCTAAGGTCCGGCCTTTTTCTCTCAACTTCCTCATAGCCTACGTATTTACAGTTTAGGCCAAGCTCTCTACATAGATCGTCGAGGGTCTGTGCGGTTGAAAGTGAGCGAAGCGATTTCTCAATAAAATCACTGAGCGTTCTACCCTTCTTTAACAACGCTATCTTCGCTGTGTCCACAACATTCTTATCAACAGAAACCGTTATCTTTTTTTTAACCATAAAGCCGTATATACGGTAACCCGTATTAAGATTTTCGCTAAATCCCACGAGAATCCAAATACGTACCCAAAAAATCATGTTTCACCTAACTACAACTTTAAAATTTGGCTTGAGCTGAGGTGGACTAGTATCCCGCTACCATTTTCTAAACTCTTAAACGCTCAGCGGCTCAAACCTGTGAATCCTAAAGTGGGTAGCAGTTTGGTTTACCTTGGAAGAGGGCTGAAGTTAAAGCTTCAAAACGCTCCTCCGCAGTATCGAGGCGTAGTGGTATTGTGTACTATTATCATGTTTCCCATCTTTGCGTAGACAATCAATTTGGTTGCCCATATAGCAACGTGTAATCTATACAGATTTTCGCGGGGCGAAAAAGCATTAGAGTAACCTGTAAAAATGAATTGTGTGCAACTAAGCACGAGTGCTGAAAGTATACAAAACATGTAAGCTATTTGGCTCTAAACGGTGGACCACAAATTCATGCTTGGCGCCCTAGTGTTTCGAAAACGAATTTTTGGTTAACAAAGGGGTGGTGAGATCTTGCAAACTTTATAACAGCGGTAGAGATAGCGGCTGATTTTGTGTTAGCAGTGGTGAAGAGTGTATAATCTTTGTGAAGTTTTTAAAATCGTGCTACTCAAAGTAGTCCAAAATTTATCCTTGATTAATGTTTCTCCTAGATGCGACTTTTTGATTTGTGACCGGGATTCGAATAGGTTTGTCTCCACGCTGAGCCTCTGAGCCGATGTGGCTAGCCTTAATTATTTGTACTAGTACAAGTTAACTTGTACTAGTACATGTTGTTCAATTTGGAACCTAAGGATAGAAGAGAGGATCTTTATGATTTCGACCGGGAACTAAGGGTTTTTGGAAAGAGCTCTGCTCATGTCGAAGCTCGTGGTCGTGAAGGGTATAAAGAGGACTGGTAAGACTTCGCTTATGAAGACGGCTTTGAATGTGACTGGCTTACCATATATACTTGGATACTAGGTTCTCAGAGAACCCGCACTACTTGGATCTCATAAATGTGCTAAGAACCGGGATAGAGGGTTTCTTAAAGAGATATCAATCCGCGCGGGATAAGGCGAAGCGTGTGTTTTCTACAATAAGATGGGTTAGGGTTACCCTCAGCCCGATAAGCGTGGAAATTGGATGGAAGAGTAATGAGAACACAAGGGCGAGCAGCGGTTCAGCTTACCATCACTACTGTCATCCGTGAACTCTTTGGCCGAGGATATGGGTATGGATATCGTTGTGGCGATAGATGGAGCCCAAGAACTGAAGAAAATAAAGTGGATAGCGTTCGTTAGGGCCTAGGCATTCGCCTATGATAATCTTAAGCATGTCAAGTTCGTGCTCCCCGGCTCCAAGGTTAGGTTGCTTGAAATATTCGTAAAGAGAGGGGACGCTGGGTCGCCTCTCTTTGGGAGGGAAATAGTTGAGGTTGCTACAAGGAGGCTTGGTAGGGAGGAGGCTGTAGACTTCTTCGAAAAGGGTTTTTCACAGCTCCAAACAAACATAAAGAGAGAACAGATAGAGAGTGCGGTGGATACATTCGACGGTGTAATAGGCTGGCTCACATACTTCGGCCACGAATACGCAGTGACTGGGTGGAGCGATGTGCGAAGAATCCTCGGCGAAGCGATCCTAGTAGCCAAAGAGGAAATCAACAGCTTTTTGTCTTCCCGGCGTAGTGAAAGGTACACCTAACTGCTGCGGGTACTCACCCGTGAAAGAACTTGGAGTGAGGCTAAGAGGTTACTTGAGGAAGCAAGAGGGGAGACGGTGAACGACAGAAATTTCAACGGGTTGCTCCATGAACTAGTAAACTATAGTATAGTCGAAGTTAGGGATGGCGGATACATCATAGCTGACCCCATACTCCCACTGGCGCTCTCATCCCATCAGATATAAGCGAGCCGTTAAACGTGTGTGCTCTCAACTCTATGTAGCGCTCGCCTCCGTTCCGTCACGTATAGATGTTGATTACAGATTCCGCTGCAAGCTGGGTTGTGAGTATTTTGGCTACTTCAAGGTCACCGTCAACCTCATTAGTAGTTAAGGCGAACACGGTGTCACCGTCAAAAGCGGTGTTGAACGGTCTTATCACTCTCGCATATCCAATGTTGGCGGCTTGGGCTAGGGCGCACATATCACACACGTCGGTTCTAATGTTTGTGATAACCACACCTAAAGTGGTGTTACCAACGTGACTGAAGTGGGCTAACCCCTCTCTTATGGTGTTTTCAAGGCCGCTTATATACGACCCACCTCACACTAGTGTACGCTTGCCGCTCCTCATCCGCCGGTTTTCAAGGCCGCTTATATACGACCCACCCCCACCTCTGGCACCCGCAATGATGTTGCCGTCTCTACTGTACACGTCCCCAACCGCGTTCATAACCGTGAGGACACCCAGCTGTACGCCTCCTCTCTCATAGTGTGCGTAGCCCTGACCGGAGGGTGATGCCCGCTCCCTACCCAGGATTTTACAGACAGTCGCCCCCCGGCCAACCCATACTCCACCGACGGGTAGCTTGGTCGACCTCCGCTCGTACGCCAAATAACCCCATGAGTGGTCTGGGAGGTGTTTATCTGTCTCGTCTCCTTTGGAGTCGAATATCACGCGGCTGGCACTATGGGCACGGTTACCCCTCCAACCCGGTAACCCTTCCCGTCAACCCTTAGGCGTTCTACCACACCTTCAACCGCCCTGAACCCGAACACACTTCTGCCCCACAGTGCGACGGCGTCAACCGAGTTGTTCTTCCTGTGGAGCGGTCTTAGAATGTCTGTCTCACGGGTGCATGGCGAACCCCCCATCTGCGCCACGCCGGCCACATTATTCCTCGTGGGGAAGACGACGGTTATACCCGAACAGGCATCCTCCGAGTGGTAGCCCCTCACCTCAAAGGCCTCAACCCCCAGTTCAACTGTTTTGTACAAGACCAAATCAGCCCGCGTTGAGCTTACCACTCAGACTAACTAAAAAGTTGTGTTAACCAGACCTTTTCCCCACTCAAATGGGTCCACGTATAGATTGTTGAAATAGCCAGATGCTGAAGACCTGTGGATAGGTGTCTGGCGGTGGGTTAAGCTTTATTTGAGTGGTGCGCTTTCCTAAATCGTTCAGGTGACTCTGATGCGGATCCTAAACTATGCTTCAGATGGTGGTGTGCGCGCTGGCTTCGTTAGGGATGGCAGGGTCTACGATTTGGCTGAGGCGGCGCGAATCGCTGGGTTTGACCGCTTAGCGAATATAGGCTCGGTGGATGAGTTGCTTGGTCGCGGACTGCTTCCAGACGCTCTGCGGTTGGGCTCAGCACACCAGTTAGGTGTTAAGCCAGTGGATAAGCCTAGGGTTTTGACACCTGTTCTCAGGCCTCAGAAGATTCTTATGGTCGCTGTCAACTACCCATCGCATGGGAAGGAGTCGGGGGTGAAGCCGCCCCCTGAACCATACTTCTTTACGAAGTTCACCTCATGCCTAATAGCGGATGGGGAACCCATACTTATACCCAGGGTCTCAAAGAAGGTTGACTGGGAAGTGGAGCTTGCTGTGGTCATCGGTAGGAGGGGTAAATATATTGGTGCTGAACGCGCCTTCGAGTATGTGGCGGGCTACACGGTTGCTAACGACGTGAGCTTCAGAGACTACCAGTTCCCACAGCCTGGTAGGGAGACACCCCTGGGCTATAATTGGGTTAAGGGTAAATCCATGGACGCCTCACTGCCACTTGGCCCTTGGCTTGTTACCGCCGACGAGGTCCCCGACCCATACTCTCTTAGGTTGACGCTCTCCGTGAACGGTGTGAAACGACAGGACGCGCTTGCGGGGGACATGTTCTTTAAGATTGAGAGCCTAATCGAATACGTGTCCTCTGGGATCACGCTAGAGCCGGGTGACGTCATATGCACAGGTACACCGGCTGGTGTAGCAGCCTTCAGCGGCGCCCCCTACCTTAAGGATGGGGACGTTGTCGAGGCTAAGATTGAGGGTGTTGGCTCCATCACGAACCCAGTTGTAGCGGAGAGGTGAGACGTGGTGGGTTACCTGGTATCCGAGGTGTTATGTTCACATGCGTGTTGAGCAGCTACTTGTGGGTCACATGCTCAATTTCTCATACATATTGTGGTCTGAGGAGCGTGTTGCGTTCGTGGTTGATACGAGCTTCGGCGCTGACACTATATACGCTAAGCTCAGGGAGCTCAACCTGAAACTGAAGTATATTTTGAGCACCCACCACCACTTCGACCACAACATGGATAACGAAGAGCTCGCCTCGCTGACTGGGGCGCTCGTGGTCGCCCACAGGGCATCCCCAATAAAGAAGGATGTGGAGGTGGTGGACGGGGACACGCTTGAGGCACCCGGACTCAGTGTGAAGGTTATACACACACCGGGGCACACCCCCGACAGTGTGTGCTACCTCTCAGGGGGGTGCGTGTTCACTGGCGACACACTCTTTGTGGGCGAGTGTGGTAGAGTGGACCTCCCCGGTGGGAGTGCCGAGCAGATGTATCACACGCTGTTCGAGAAGCTCGGAAGCCTTCCCGACGAAACGGTTGTTTACCCCGGCCACAACTATGGTGCAACCCCTCACTCGACCATCGGCTACGAGAAGAGGAATAACTATGTGCTCAAACCCCGCAGCCTTCAAGAGTTTTTGGAGTTCATGGCCACGCCATGATGGTTGACTACCTCTTTAGGTGTGGTAGGCTCATCACACCTCAAGCCCCGTGTGAACTGGGCGCGGGCGCCAACCTCCTCATCAAAGAGGATTGGGGCCTCGCAGTTGCTGGGGGAAGAATTGTTGATGTTGGGGAGTGGTCCAAGCTAAGCGGGGTGCACGAGCCAAGTGGGATTATAAACTTCTCTGATTACTCTGTTTTCCCAGGGCTAGTTGATCCCCACACCCACCTATTATACTATGGGAACCGCTCCGATGAGCTCGCTTGGAAGCTTGAAGGGTTGAGTTACGCGGAGATAGCCGCGAGGGGTGGGGGTATCATGAGGACCGTTAGGTACACGCGTAGCGCGGCCGACGACGAGTTGCTAGCCGCCTCCGCGAAACGGGTCAGGGGTCTGCTGAGTAGTGGTGTGACCACGTTGGAGGTCAAGAGTGGGTACGGTTTGAGCTTCGACTCTGAAGTACGCCTTCTCAGCCTCATAAACACCCTAAAAGAGAGGGTTGAAGCCCGGGTGCTCTCCACCCTACTCTCAGCCCACGCCGTGCCAGAGGAGTATGCTGGGCGTGTCTCTGATTACATCGAGCAGGTTGTGCTCAAGACCGTGGACTACGCCTCCACAACACGTCTAGCCGACTTCGTTGACGTGTTCTGCGAGCCAGGCTACTTCAGCGTCGAGGATACTAGGCGTATCTTGGTTTACGCTAAGCGGAAGGGGATGAATGTTAGACTCCACGCCGACGAGTTCCAAGACAGCGGGGGCGCCACGCTTGCCGCAGAGGTGGGCGCCCTCTCAGCCGACCACCTAGCCCAAGCGAGCCCCCACGGCTTAGCTAGGATGGCTGAGAGAGGAGTGGTGGGCGTGCTGCTACCACTTCTCTTCCACTACTCAATGATTAAACCCCCACCAGTGGACAAATTCAGGGTTAAGGGCCTAGTCATAGGTTTGGGAACAGACCTTAACCCAAACTGCCAGGCTGACTCGATGCTCGCCGCTATGAACCACGCCGTGTACGCTTTAAGGCTTAGGCCAGCGGAGGCTCTTTGCGCGGCGAGTGTGAACTCGGCTAGGGCTTTAGGGCTAAGCGATGTGGGCTGCCTTAAGCCGGGCTACTCGGCGGACATAGCCGTGTACGATGTTGAGGGTGAGGCTGACCTTGTGAGTAGACTGGGTAGGTCGCCACTCGTTTTCTCCATGTGTAGGGGTAGACCTATACGTAATGAGGGGGTGAACATTTGAGTTGAGGTTTGAGGATGATCCCACAGTTAAGAGGTGGATTTCGAAGATACTTTCGAGGAGGACGCGCTCTGAGGGGACGGCTAAAATTTATCTCTGGCACCTTAAAAGGTTCTGTGAGTGGTCTGGTAAGACTCCGCAGCAGCTTGTAGCCGAACACTCGGAGGACCTCAAATCCCATGATGAATCAGTAAGGAGGAGGCATGAAGAGCTTGTGACTCAGTACTTCGCATACTTGGAGTCATCCGAGAAGCTTTCAAGGAACACCGCGTTAACCGCCCACGCTGCGCTTAGAAGCTTCTACAAGGCCAACTATGCACCCCTGAACCTTGAGACGCCTGAGAGCTGGACCACTAGGCAGGACCGTGTGCCCACTAGGGAGGAGATAGCGCGTATGGTTGAGGCTACGGAGAACCCGTTGGAGGCTGCTCTGATAGCCTTCTCGGCGCAGTCGGGTCAGAGGGTTAGTGTTATAACCTCCCTACGCTACGGCATGGTGAGAGAGGCGTTGGCCTCTAGGGGTCCAGGTGCGATTCATGTTCCAGCGGACCTTAAGGACCCGCGGGGGAGGCTTATCAACAAGCACCGCCAGGCCTACACCTTCTTTATCGGCGAGGACGCGAAGCGCCTCGTCTCAGATTATCTTAAACGCAGGGGAACCCTGTCTGAAGGCGACCTCCTCTTTGTCAGCCCCAGAAAATTTAGGGGTAAAGATGTGCCCCTAGACGATGAAGCGGTGAACAGGATTATTAGGAGAGCCGCTAAGAGAGCTGGCCTAAGCCGCAGTGTGACTGATGGCTTACACCACCACCTTTTCAGGAAATTCTTTCAGACGGCTATGGAGGAAGCCGGGGTGCCGTCCACTTGGTATGAGCAGTTGATGGGACACGTGCTACCGAGAACCCAGCGCGCCTACTCTAAGCCCTCCCTAGACCAGTTAAAGGAGGCTTATAGTAGGGCTGAGAAGAACCTGGGCGTGCTGGGCACGGCGGCTAGCCAGATGAATCCTCAAGACGAGGTGAGGGTGCTTGTGTGGCGGGAGAACCTCAGGGTGCTTGGGTTAGACCCAGACGAGCTGAGGTCTAAGCTAATATCCCAGCTTGGAAGGGAGCCAAGCATTGAAGAGGAAATCAGGTACTACTCAGAGCAGCTAGCGGCTGCACGCTCACCACGCATAGCGCAGCCCCAGACAGCTAAGAAAACCGAGAGGAAGATTGTGGATGCGTCCCAGCTCGAGTCGCTTATCGAGGAGGGCTGGGAACCCGTTATGGAGATGTCAAACGGCAAGGTGGTTGTGCGCAGGGAGACATAGTAGCGTAGAGTTCGCAGCGGCGCGTAGTTAGGAGGAATAATCCAAGCCCACCCGACGGTGTTTACTAGGTCGTAGCAGCGTGTACACTAGTCCTGTCAGTGTTAGGCCTAAGAACACCACCGCATAAACGGTTTTACCCTCGTAGAGTGAGAAGCCAAAGTTGAATCCAGTGTAGCACATGGCTAGTAGGGCTATAATCCTCCAGGCATTACCCCGTGAGCTTGGTTTACGTGTGTGTGAATAGAGTGATGTGTTAGCGACGAAGTGTATGTATAGGGAGCATAAGGCGGCCACCACACCTAGGGCCACAAAGTCATCGAAGACTGGGAGGAATAACATACTCACAGTGGTGATGAAGATATATGCGGGAGACAATATGGCTAGAGTGTTGGTGGGCTCACCCTTTCTTAGGACCCCGAACCATTTGGGCATATATCCGTCTTGGCTCATCCTCCAGATTGTGCGCGTTGCGGCCATAAGGTAGGCCATGGCTCCGAGCACCCCATCGCCTAATACGCTGAATATTATTATGGGTCTAGCCGCTTCATTGACGTTTGACACTAGGCTCAACATGCTCTCAGCACCGAGTGTGTGAGCCTTCAGGCTCATGGTGTACGCGAGGTTGGTTAGTGCTAGCACGAATATGGATGCGAGAAGCCCGCTGATGACTATAACGGTTAGCATCGCCCTCCCAACGGTTCTCTCAGCCTCAACAACTTCGCCTGATACCTGTGCGAGAACACCGTACCCTGTGGGTATAGATGCTCCGAGAAGTATGGCGAGCGGTATACCCCTAGTCAGCCTGATGTTTGAGAAGGGATTGTACACTGTGAGGTGTGCGTGTAGGAATGAGCCAACTACGAAGTAGAGAATGATCCCTATCTCCAGCGCACCCGTCGCTATCGCGTAGCGTGATGAAGGCTTTACACCGAGGAGGACTAGTGATATCGCCGACGCTGTGATGATCAGTGATACCATCACTGGACTTAGCCCAAGCGCGTATCCAACAACGAACGCTGTGCCCACAACATAGGCGCCTCCGTAGAGTATGGCGTAGGATATGTACACCCAGCCAGTGTGAGCACCCAGCCTCCCGTTGAGATTCTTCGCGTAGTTATAGTACCCCCCGTTCTGGGTATACAGATTGGAAAGGCGTTGAACAACCACGCCGTTCAGCACGACAAGGGCAGTTCCAAGGGCCACAGCCACGGGTGAGAAGTAGCCCGAGAGGGCTATTACAGCAGCGCCATACGTGAGGAGGCTTAACAATATGGATTGCCCTCCGAATGCCAAGAAGAAGGCATCGATGAACCCGAGCCTACGCATGACCACTGTCTCCTGTCTTAGTCTGCTAGGCTCGGATGAACGACTACCCTTAGGTGTTTGTGGCATTGCTTTTCTGCTTCCGCTTTACACTCTCCTACCCATTGATAAATAAGCTTAACCTAAACACCCGGAAAAATATAAATAATAATGGAAATATATATTTTAGGCTATGCCTGAAGGCTGATTCTGATCCACGTTGCCGAATCTATCGACAAACTTCATTATGGTCAATATCCCAGCGTTACGCACAAGGGTGTATGTGTTGAACAACTCGTTCTGGGTTAAACCGTCAACGAAAATAAGCTTAACAAGCTGTATATGCTGAGGGACCTCATTCTGGGGGGGTATGAACACAAAATCAACGTTCATCGTAAGATACGTATACTTGAGTGAATTCAGAAAACTGAGACGGTCATTCCTTGGCTCGGCGTTAAGCTTCCTAAGATGGTCTGGATGGATGCTTATACCCATTCCAACAGCGAAAAACGATGACTCCGACTTGGGCCTCGCCACGGTCAAAACAGGCCCTTGCGCCGGTGGGGGAGGAGACACAGTTATGTTAAAATAGTCTTGAACGTTCTGCGTCTTAGACACAGCCAACCCAGCCTCTTGGAGCCACTGGGCGACCTTCTGGGACAACTGGTCAGACATTAAGACAATATCCCCAACCAATTAATTAAGACCTACTCGAACCCTGCTACTATAACAATCATGTCAACAATGATGGGGGAGAAAGAAGATAATACTTCCATGCACACATACCTCCAATTTTTCTATATAAATAATTCATATAATCATAACACAAAAGCGTTACGAAGCAACCACACTGAGATAGCTCGATCTCTTATTCCTGTGATTAAAGTAGCTTTGCGGCTACTTGATACACGGGGTCAAGGAAGCGGTAGTCTTGTATTATGCTTAGTTTTTCGAGCGCCCTTATTGTACGTGTGAGCGTTGATCTGGGGATTATTTCTCCGCTCATTTCCTCAACAAGCCGTCTAACGCTCGACCAGCTTTCCGCACCGTTCGCGATTGCTTTGGCCACTTGTTTTTCTCTTTGGTTTAGCTTTAAAAGCTCGTTTCTCGCGGTGTTAACCGCGATTTGGAGGATTTCATCATGGTTTTTTCTTTCGATGTGGCTCATGCCGTAGTGGACGAGCCAGCCGGGTATTCCGTCAAACAGAGCCACACCTTTCTCTATAACGCTTTGGTCGACCCTTTGTTTTAGTTCACCGAAGCCCTTTTCTAAAAACTCCCGTGACTGCTCCCCTGTAAACCTTTCCACGTGGACCTCTGTGTAGTACCTGCCGAAAAGCGGGGATTCTGGGTTGTTAACCCCAACGAAATCCTTGAGCAAACCTATTTGTGAACCGCTTAGAACGAAAGTGCAGTTTGGGACGTTGTCGTAGGCGTACGCGATCGTGTTCTTGAGTTCGTAGGAAAGTGGTGGTCGCAGCATCTGTATTTCATCAAGGATGAAGACCACTGTTTCCTTTTTTGAAAGTTGCTCGATGAGGCGTGGTAGGCTGATGGAGTCAACACCCCTCCATTTCAGAGTGACTTCGATACCAGCAATCTTTACACCGCTAACACCTTTTAGCGCATCCTTCAGCTTTGTGAGGGAACCGGTGAGTCCCTCTGAGGTTTTGCGATAGAGGTCGGCGGTGTTTCTTACACCCCTGAGGTCTATGTAGACACCTCTCCACTCTTCTAGAAAGCTGAGGAGTAGAGAAGATTTTCCTATTCGCCTTATACCAAGCACCAGAATGAGTGGTTTGCCAACTGAGCGGTCGAGCACCTCAAGCTGTTTTTCCCTGTCGAAAAGCTCTTTCCTCGACGACTTGGGCCTTGGGTCAAATAGCAAGTTCCGCACCGGAACTGAGTTCCGCACCGGAACTAAAAACTTTACGCTTCAGCATCGATGGTGTCCGGATAAGCCTTTATGCGATTGTGTCACCTCCACCCGGTGTACCAGTGCACGAATAATTCTGGGAGGTCTACGGGGGTGAGAAGAGTGTTTTTCTCTGGTTTATATTGTTGTAGAAAGTCTTGGTCCTATCCTTGAGGTACCCAAAGAATCTTTCAACTGAGCTACGCAGCCCAAGCGCCCGGTAGATGTGGTTTTGGAAGCTAGCCCCCGCGGACAACGGAGTCACGGTACCGGGGTCCCCGGTCTGTGAGGATAACCGGGTCATCCACAGAGGTATCTCTCTGAGTCTTCGAAGGAATCTGAGGGCGTCCCCGGTGGTCTTGGTGAGGGGGGAACACCAAACCAGACCTGCTGCCTCGTGTACGCGTCAACCCACCGCGGCCCAAACATAGACTGGTCTGCCGTTGTACCCCACCACAGTCTCATCCCCAGCTATTATATGGAGTATTCCTATGACTGTGGGTCGAAGTTGAATCTCCCGCCCACCCGCCTTCCTGAGCCACTCGTGTATATTGGACTTGGAGACTGGGAGGGTGGAGAGCTTCTCGAAGTACTTCGAGGTACACCTTCGTGGAGGCTCAATCCAAACGAGTAGAGTAGCACGGCGGGCATAACCTTGAGTTCGCGAGAACCTCTTCTTGTTCCTCGCGAAAACATTTAAATCCCTAAAGTACTCAAACCCATTTCTGGGTGGGTTTCACGTGTGCTCACCGATTCAACTGCGTGAAGCCCACCACGTTTAAGCCCTATCCGGACAGGTTCTCAGCATTACAAATAAATTAGATATCGTCTAGCGTGTTCAGATAACGGTTTTCAATGATTGGGGACCACTTGAACCACAAACTAATTCCGACACTATCTCCCAGTGGATATGATGTGCGGATAACTGTTTTCCCCGCTGGGGTGCCACGCTCACCCATCCCCCTGATCCCCACGTCACCTCTCAGTGAACATAAGGTTTATTTTCCCATCTACTCAGAACGTAGTGGGCGAGTGGAGTTGATGTGAAGGCATGGTTCAAGTGTATTGGGTGCAATGGCACGGCACCGTTAGAGCAGACCACGTTTTTATGTGCTAATTGCGGGGACCTATTAGAGGTGGAGTACGAGTTTGGAGAGGTAGATGCTACCCCTATTTTTAGCGTTGGCGGTCAGCTGAGTGTATGGAAGTATAGGATGCTGTTACCCGTCGCGGAGAAGACCATTAGTATCAGTATGGGTGAGGGTGGAACACGGCTCATAAGGTGTTTTAACACCGAGCACCAATTCTCACTGGGGGAACTCTACGTTAAAACCGAGGGAGACAACCCCACTGGCTCCTTTAAAGATAGGGGTATGACTGTGGGGGTAACAAAGGCTGTAGAGGGCAAGGCGAGCGCGGTAATCTGCGCGTCGACTGGTAACACGGCGGCTTCTATGAGTGCCTACGCGGCGCGGGCTGGGCTGAAAGCCTATGTTGTAGTGCCCGAAAGCGGGGTGGCTAGGGGAAAACTACTGCAATCACTCGTGTATGGTGCCAACGTGATTATGGTTAGTGATAACTTTGATGGGGCGCTAAAAAGCGTCTTAGACACGGAGAGATCCGGTAGAGCCTACCTCTTGAACTCTGTGAACCCCTTCCGGCTGGAGGGGCAGAAGACCCTCGCCTTCGAAATATACGAGCAGACTCGGCCAACCTTACCCGACAAGGTCTTCATACCAGTGGGTAATGGGGGTAACATCACGGCGTTATGGAAGGGATTCAGGGAGCTAGTCCAGCTCGGCTTGATAGACAGGCCACCGCAGATCGTTGGCGTACAGGCGGAGGGGGCATCACCGATAGTCCAAGCATACGAGCAGGGTTTGGACAGGATACAGCCCCTATCTAACCCAACAACATACGCTTCGGCGATAAGGATTGGTTCGCCTGTTAGGTGGAAGGAGGCCTTGGAGGCCATTAAACGATCTGGGGGTTTAGCGGTTGCGGTCTCAGATATGCAAATACGTCAAGCGCAGAGTCTACTAGCTAGACTCGAAGGGGTTTTCGTTGAGCCAGCGTCTGCGGCAAGTCTGGCTGGACTCATCAAGCTAAGGTATAAGGGAGTGGTTGAGGGAGATGAAAAGTTGTTGTGCGTGCTAACGGGTAACGGTCTAAAGGATCCTGATTCAGCTCGTGAAATAGCCTCGGAACCAACAAGGCTCACAAGCTTCGATAGAATACTTTAGCTAAGCCAACATGATATAAGTTCTCTTTACCCTCAGCCAAAGCTTTCTTATAGATTGTAGGGATAGGGTTAAACTCAAATGTTCACTGTTATTCATCGTTTAAATGTTCGATGGCTAGTTTGGACTGACATAGTTATTGTTTAGGTTGCAGATGGTTTTGATATTTTCTGGATAAGCCAGTCCTCGAGGGTTTGGTTCTGGCTGAAAGCGCTTTTGTGAGGTTTGCATTAGATAATCCTTTGACAAATAACTAGTTATATGTTGATTAAAGACTAATACAAAAAATTTAAGTACTAGAACCACATTAATACATTAGGCGTTCAGTGTTGAAAACAACTATCATCGCGTCGGCTGCATCGCTGATGATACTTGGAGGCATATTGATAGCCGAGGCCTTCAGAAGCCCGCTTACGTTCTACTCGATGTTTGACTTTGGTGTATTCAGCCTCATCGCCGGTTTATGTTTACCCTTCGCGTCAGAGGTTGAGAGGATAGTTGATTCGGAGTGGAAAGCGGGTACACCATCTATACCGAGACCTCTGATGGCTGTGAAGCAGAAGGACGATTAACCCGTACTTTTTAGGTTCTGCGAAAACCTCATCTGTATGCGTTGGGGGAGTGTGTTCTAGGAGGGCGTACTTAAGTGAAGATTCCTATTGGACGTGATTATAGGCACCATGGCTTGATTTGTGAGTGAGGTCGGGGTGGATGAACCCTTCGAAGATAGGTATTTAGGGACTGTTACAAGCAAACTTTGAAGCCTAACCCTTGCCGGTCAAATGGGGTGGTTCGCCACTGATTAAAGAATGTGTGGTGGCTTTGTTCTCTGTGGTAAATCAAAATTCGTAGTTAGTTAGGGTTGGTCAAGTCGCTCATGCAAGTTTTTGGTCTACTGCAGAAGAGGGTTGAGAGGAGCCTAAGTCATTCATTGTCTGGGGATCGTAGAACTAGGATGCTAAAGATGGCTATTGCTAGTAGGCTGAATAGTGTGAACCATACTGTGTCACCGAAGGTGCCCACTCCGTGGAGTGTTAGGTCGACTTCCTCCCATGCTAGGAATAAGGCTGCTAGCAGGACACCTAGACCCATTGCTCCAAACATTGAAAGCTTCATGGCTGGGTCACCAGTACTGCACCCCAGAGGGCGGTTATATATCCTTGGTCATAGCCGTTGAATTGGTTGGATAAGTCGTATGGGTTGAACTCGTAGGCTATGGGTTGGATGACGCCGTAGACATAGATCCCTGGTTCAACCCTGAATGAGAGTGTGTTTGTTCCAAGTGTTGGTGTTATCGACTGCACGATGCTCGTTTCACCCTGAGGGTTTATGTGGAGTAGTTCTATGCTGAAGGGGAGTCGTCCACCGTGTTCGGTGAGGTAGGCTTCAACCGTCTTGGTGGTGTTCACCTGTGTGAGGTTGAACACATAGTTTGAGTAGCTTGTAAGTGCGCTGAGGCTCACCTCGAAGCTGAGGTTAACTTCTGAGCCCTCTGATGCTATGAGCGTTGGGGCTGGTACAGTGTTATTCCAGTTCCCAAGCGTGCTCATAGTGAGTGAAACGCCCCCTTGAATTAGCTCTACTGGGGGAGTGTAGGGGTCGGAGGATGTGGATCTTAGGTAGGATTCTAGCTGGGTGGAGCTAAGAACCCCGCCTGGTGGCATCACGAGCATCTCGCCACCCATATAGGTATAGAACGGCCCATTATATTCCCCATTCATGAAGCCGTAGACCCCGGGTTGTGTGGGTGCGGTGAACCAGATATATGAGTAATACTCTTGATATAATTGGTAGTCAACGACTCTGTCGGAGAAGAGTGGCATATAGAAGTTCGCCAAACCGTTACCCTTAGCCACGGTACCCCTAATCAAAACCTTCTCGCCTGGATTCACTACGAAGAAGCCAAGTGTGGAGGTGTTTCCCACGGTGAAGTTCCAGTAGTATTGGTGAGCCACCAGTGTCACATTTTCAACTGGGGGGTCGAAGTAGGCTTTGGGTACGTTGGCGATCGCACCCCCAACGTACACCGCCTCAGGTAGGGTGCTCACGGCTGTAAGAGCCAAGAGCAGTACGCCCACCGCGACCCAGGTGTACTCGGCTCTCAGCTTGAGTCTATGATCCACCTTGAGTTTTGGTGGCTCCGGGGTCGAGTAGGATCCGCTAACCGTGGAGGCCGCGGCTGCACTCACCAGTTCGAGCACCCCTCGCTTTGAAGTGTCGAGTATGCGGCCTCTGAATATTGTTTGCAGTGTGTTGAGTACAAGCGCGAGCGCGCCGAGGCCTACTATCACAGCGAAGATTGTCGCACCCACCTCGTCAACAACTATACTGCTTATCCTCGGATATATCATGCTCCTCCTAAGTATACCGCTTATTCCCTCATCGCTGAAGAACATGACCACGCCCACGCTGCCCACGAGTGTGAGCCAGAAGTGAGCCCAAGCCAGCCTAACAGAGTACCAGAGCCTGCCGGTCACCCAGGGAACCAAGATGTAGAGTAGGGCGTAGGCTCCTGGGGCAATCATGAGCATAATCATGGCGTGGAAGTGTGCGGGAACCCACATCGAGTTGTGTATTACTGAGTCGAATGAGACGGTGGCGTTGGCCACCCCGGTTACACCAGCGGCTATTGCGCCGGCGAAGGACATGGCTGTGAATGCGGCTGGCACACTCCAAGTTATCTGTTTGACACCCTTAGCGGTGGCCCAGAGATTGAAGAATGTCATCATGGAGGGCACAACCACACCATAGGTCATCACCTCTTGAAGTATGTTCACCCAGTATGGGAACACAGCGTTGTAGAGGTGGTGGATTGGCACGATGTTTGAGAACGCAACGTAGAGTATGGCTGAAACCTTGGCTAGGCGGTCACTATATATCTCCCTGTTTACGAGTGTGGGCACCAAAAAGTAGAGCGCTGTCACGGCTGGCAGGAAGAGCATGTACACTATTGAGTGCCCGTAGAACCAGAAGATGAACTGGTCGTAGAGGCTGTTAATATTTACGGGTATATAGTAGGCGAGCATCTCCCAGTTGGTGGCCACGGCGAGCACAGCGTAACCCATAACGTATAGGATCACTGTGCCGAGGACATAGTACATAACATAGTTGAGCTTCTTATGGCTTTTCGCAACCGTATAGAACATCCACGCACCCCACAGGAACGTTGAAGCCTCGAGCGCAAGCCAGCCCCACCACCACAGTGGGGAGACACCATAACCACTGTAGCCGGGCACCCCTAGTGGTGACAGTGAGTCCCAGCCTGTTGCAGCGAAGTAGCTATCAATGAAGCTTAGGTGTGAGAGGATGACTGGTCCTTCAAACAGGAATATGGAGGCGTTTATCAGAATAATCGATGTCCACATCAACCACTTGGCCCTCGGCTCGACGCCTAGGATCCTGATTGTGAGGAACACGAATATACCCATTTCGAGTTGTTGGGCGAACCCGAAGAGGTCCCTCTCAGCGTGGAGTGTTAGACCAGCATAGTAGCTCCAGGGAGTTGTTATTGGCTCACCTGTTAAGCCGAGGCTCGACTCCTGAAGCCTCACCAGCATAGCGTCCGCCGCGCCAACAATGTACCACACAACCGCGAACACAAGTGTGACCATGAACACCCTCGACGCCCAATCTTTATCCCACTGGAAGATTGCTGTGAGAAGATTGGGTTTCCGAGCACCCTGTGGAGTCGACGCCATACTTTTCTATAGAGAACCAGTGTTCTTAAATGTTTGTATACATTTAAACACTATTCTGTTTAAACGTGTATTTTTATTAACATAAAATAAATGTACAACTCAATATATATACCCCCTACCAATGGAACTATTTTGCTGGATTCCACTATCAATGATAAGATTCCCATAATGTAGGTATAATGTGGGCCACCCCGCCGATTCGAAGATAACCTCCAGCTCAACCGCCTACTGTATCTATTCAACAGGGCTATGGGATGCCAGTCTGCGTCGGCGATTGTGGGCTTTCACGCCTACAGTCACCACATAATTCTCAGCTGAACCCTCTTTAAGCATTTAGGGTTTAGAAGAAGTTACCAAGATAACGCTTGCCCAATCTATATACCTATATCTTTTTCAACTCTCTCTGTATTCACCCTCAGTTAATAGCGGATTATGGGAGGGTCGCTGCGTGGGTTTCTCCATCCAAACGCCGCCAGTAAAGACGCGGTAATTTTAATAAGCATGAATTCTTACGGTTAGCATGTTGGTTAAAATGTAAAACCTAACCCGTTCATAAGCGCTTGAAGATGTGAACAGCCTAATCGAAGTCCTAGTGGATGCGCATCCCGACCCATATTGAATGTGTATAGTTTGTTAAACTGTCATGTCGGGCTCTAAACCGTGTGTGCTACTTAGAAAATAATTTTGGGAGACGATGGAGGCTTGATGGCTCCTTCCTGTGAGTGGTAACAAGGGTTTTCAAAAATCGTGCTTTTCATGAGATATTAAAATTCGCTCTTGAAATCGATTGTGTTCCACACGTGATTTTTGTGTACACAGGCGTGGGTGGGTGCTTGGCGAAGGCTTTAAGCGATGCGTTCTACAGATAGAGTATTCATGGTACCCACGGTGCGCGGGGAATCCACGTCTATGGGCATCGGGGTCTCCGCAACTCCTGTATAGTGAGAGGATCGAGGCTCGCGGTTGAGGTAGGGAGCTCCGCCTTCGAAGAGTGACACTGTTCACCCAACTTCACACTACCACTACGAAGCAACGGATGTTAGAGTTGGAGGGGTTGGTAAACGCTGGGAGATCAACTTGGAGTTAAAGGCAACTTTGGCTTTTGCGATTAGTGGATAGTGGGTTGAAGCTCATTGATAAAGAGAGATCAGCCCTACTCTGCCTAAGAAATGCCCTAATGTGATTGTAGCCTCAGCGTTCAAACAGTATGGTAGGGTACTTGATGGGGAAAAATCATGTATGATGCCCTTAACAGCGAATACCGTGATGTGAACATACTATTTTCTTTGTGTGGAGGAATTGTTAGTCTAGCTTATTATAATCGTTTGGAGATAGAGTTATTGTGGTTGTTAGTTGGCGAGTGGTGGGTGGGTGAGTGTTGGTGTTGACCTAGCGGGCGTCGAGCATAGGAACACTGGTCTTGCCGCTCTGAATGAGCGTGGGCGTATTGTGCATCTGGTAGCTCACACTGATGACGAGATAGTGGGCTTCGTTGTGAAACATCATCCGAGGCTCGTCGTCGTGGATGCGCCTCTGTCTTTGCCGCGTGGTAGGCTGAGTCTCGACGTTAAGAGCGATGTACACCTGAGGGTGTGTGATAGGGTACTGCTTAGTCGTGGCATCAGGTTTTTCCCAGTTACTTTGGGGCCTATGCGTAAACTCACCGAGAGGGGTATCCGGCTCGCCGCCAGGCTTAGGGCGCTGGGCTACACTGTTTATGAGGGTTACCCTGGGGGTGCGCAGGACGTTTTGGGTCTACCGCGTAAGGGTAAGGGGGTTGACGCGCTCGCCAAGGGTCTACGTGGATTGGGTTTACGTGTTGGTGTGTGGACGCACGACGAACTCGACGCTGTGACGTGCGCATATGTTGGTTTACTCTACTTGGAGGGTAGGGCTGAGCTAATAGGTGATAGTGATGAGGGCGAAATGCTTTTACCACTGCGAAGCTAATGGTTGGCTGTGAACACTCAGCCACTAAACGCTCAGGTTTTGGAGAGCAGACTCACCATACTAAGGGAGATGGAGCGTATGTTTGAATCGAAGAATACGGAATACTTTGTGAAGCTACTCTTCCACCCCGACCGCGTGATACGTATCCGCGCACTCAGCGTGTTGGAGGTTTTAGGCTCTAAGGATGTTGTAGAGTATATTGGCAGGGTTCTACTAGAGGACCCTGACCCCATCGTTAGACATGAGGCTGCATTCGTGTTGGGTCAGCTTGGCTATAAGGCTGGGCTCCCCTTCCTAGAGAAGGCGGCTCTGAGCGACCCTTCACCCATAGTTAGACACGAGTCATCCGTTGCCATAGGCGTTGTGGGCTCACCCACATCCCTCCCCGTCCTCAACGAAATATACACCAAGGACTCCGAGGAGGAGGTCAGATTCTCCGCTGAGATAGCTATAACCAACATCGAATACGTGGCGGCAACCGGGGGCAACACCGAGTTCTCACGAAAAACCGGTGGCTAAGTAATGAATAATGATGAGCACGTAAAGAAGAGGCTAGAAGACTTAAGAGCAGAGCTCAAACAGGTGGGCTCAGAGATCACGAAGCTTCGAAGAGAGCAGCGGGAGTGTAAACGCAACCTCGACGTGGTTGTATCCAGCGCTTACTGCCCCGTCTGCCTGCAGCCACTGAGTTTAGAGTATAAGTATGAGTACTCGGATAAGATGGCCGCCATTTTCAGGGGCATCGAGAAAAGGATTGCTTTGGCTGTTGAGAAACAGGCATCACTGGAGCAAGAAATACGCAACCTCGAGGAAGCACTGGGCGGGGTGGGTGGGGGTTAGCATGTGTCCAGAGCTATAACCCAGCGCACCACACCTTGAAGTGGCTCCCCGTGTGTTTTGCGCCTTATATAAGAGGATTGTTGTGATTGTCTGTTAGAGCATTCTACTCTAACCTGTTCCCCGCCGCGATTGCCGCGTTCATAGACTTTGTGGGTATAGGCATAGTTATACCCATATCGCCATTTTATGCTCAGAAGTTTGGTGCGACCCCCCTCGAGATAGCACTTCTGTTTACGGCTTACTCAGCCCCCCAAGTCATACTATCCCCTCTCTGGGGTAGGCTTTCGGATAGGTTTGGTAGAAAACCCTTCTTACTTATTGGCTTGGGAGGGGAGTTCGTCTCCTACATATTGCTAGCCTTCGCGCCAAGCTTGGTCTACCTGTATATTTCACGTGTGATAAGTGGTGGCCTATCGGCTAACTTCGCGGTAATACAGTCCTACGTTGCTGATGTGACCACTGAAGAGAGGAGGGTTAGAGGCCTAGGCTTCATAGGTGCATCAGTGGGGTTGGGCTTCATAGTGGGTCCAGCGATAGGGGGTACACTCAGCGTGTATGGATATAGGACACCCCTACTCTTAACAGCCTTCCTCGCCTTAGCCAACCTAGGCCTAGTGTGGTTCATTTTAAAAGAGCCCGCGGTTAGGAGAACGAGTGTTAGGAGGCCTCTACGGGAGGTTTTTGGGTACGCGAAGCCCATCTATGTGAGTGGGGGTCTGGTGAACCTCGCCTTCGTAGGCCTACAGGTAACCCTCGCACTGTACGTTCAGGCGCTCTACGGGTGGGGTGCGTTCAACGTGGGAGTAATACTCGCGGCCGTAGGCGTGATTGAGGCGGCCATACAGGGTGGAGTAGTGCACAAACTTGCCGCAAAGCTGGGTGAATGGGTGACCGCATCCGTAGGAATAGGGTTGTTAGGCGCGTGCTTCTTTGCTCTCTCAATCCCGCTCACAGTGTACGTGACCATCCTAGCCCTAGTGCTGCTGGGTGTAGGCCTCAGTCTAGCTCAGCCCTCCGCGAACTCCATAATAACTAAGCTCACACCCCCCGACGAGTATGGCTCAGCCCTCTCCCTAGTCCAATCCATCACATCGCTCACAAACATCGTCGGCCAAGTCATAGGTGGGGGTCTATTTCAATACGTGTCGGTTGAAGCCCCCTACATCTTCGGTCTCGTAGCCATCGTCTCGGGGTTACTGGTATTCACGACGGCACAGTCAAGGTACAAACCGCCGCTAAAACCGTGAGCGAGCCCAACTATACCCGTGCATCCCGAGTTTTTGGCCTATGCTCCTGATACTGGCTGAGCTCCGTCCGCTTTAACCCAAGTAAGCCAATCTTCTTGGTAGACTTTTCTCCCACGAGTTAGGTTATCGTACTCTTCCCTTATCATTCTCGTGTATCTGCCCTCCTCCCCGTTTCCAACTGTTCTCCCATCTATCTCAACTATGGGTGTAACCCCGGCCGCTGTTCCCGTGAAGAAGACCTCGTCAGCTCGGTAGAGCTCACCCCTTGAAACACTGGATATATGCCATGTGACGCCGAGGTTGCTGGCTATTCTGAGCACGGTGTCACGTGTGATGCCGTCTAGGATGGATGAGCTGAGTGGGGGGGTTATCAACTTGTCCTTGTACACTAGGAAGATATTCTCACCCGTGCCCTCGCTCACGCTTCCGTGTTCGTCTAGGAATATTGCCTCATCGTAGCCGTTACGCGAAGCTTCAAACTTAGCGAGACAGGAATTCAGGTAGTTACCCCCAGCCTTAGCAAGCGGCAGGCTCGTATCACCAGAAACCCTCCTCCAAGATGAAACACAAACCCTGAGACCCTTCTTACCGGGCTCAAAGTATGAGTTGAAGCTGAGGGCGGCTATGGCCACCTCCACCTTATAGCGGCTAAAGTCTAGGTTTATGCCGCCGAAGCCAACGTATGCAATCGGCCTAATATATACGTCGCCACCTATCCACCCCAGTCTAACCACGTCTT
>Ga0080006_1262271_pt1 | contig 33540 bp, 30 predicted proteins | sample RS3BMetagenome_FD_69209 | JGI IMG/M metagenome (GOLD analysis project Ga0080006, IMG submission 69209) | Ferric oxide microbial mat and aquatic microbial communities from Rainbow Spring, Yellowstone National Park, USA - RS3B (SPADES... ...
GCTCCGTGAGGTGGGGGATGGATAGTCCCCTTTGTAGCTACTTTCCAAAACCTCGCCCCTCGGGGATTGCGAAAGCTTTAAGTGTGAGCGTGCAGAAACGCTCACGAGTACCCGCGGTGCGGGAAGCGGGGAATTCACGCCTGTGGAGATCGTGGCCTCCGTAACCCTGTAATGAGGAACGAGCTTGGTCGCTGAAGCAGGAAGCTCCCTCTTTTAAGAGGGGGTAGCTCACTCAGATGGACGTTCCGGTCTTTGTTTCGCAGGTTTTCCCGCGTAATGCATCAGGCAAAGGTTGACATGTGACCGAAAGCCCAATAGCAGCAGGGTTGTGCGCACCGAAATGGTATCTACGGCGGGAAAAGAGCAATACAAAAAAACTTATATATGAATGTTTTTTAGCTCAAACATGAGCCAGTCAAGCTGCACGGTTTGCGGCACGAGCAACCCGCCCGGCTCCCTCTTCTGCTCGGCGTGCGGCACAAGGCTTGCGGGGCAGGTTCAGAGCCCTACGCCCACCTGGTACGGATCGCAGAGTGCTGCAACCTACCCGCAGAGTGTGCAGTATCCCCCGCCGCCGCCACCGCCGGCTGTCACCGGAGAGGAAGTGATAGGGGTGATGCCCTATGTCGCCTTTGGCGGGGCTTGGTCGATCTTTTCGCTTGTTTTTACAAACTATGCAGTGGTTGCCGTCAATCCGAAACAACTGAGTGAACTGGCGTTAAACGACCCAAATTCGAAGGCCGCTGCCCGACTCGGAGACGTTGTCCTTGCAGGTGCGGCACTTTTTGGAAGCGCGCTAGCACCTCTTGGGAACGCAATAACCGGCATCGCTGGGCTTGCCAACTGGCGCCGTTTCAAAGGGAAAGCTCTCGAATCAGGAACCCCTGTCGCAATCATGGTGAACATTCCATACACTATTACAAAGGGCAGCCGACACGAATACGCCGTAATACGCGAGGTGAGGGTCAAAAAGGACCGCCTCACAGGTGACTATAACATCGCCATAAAGAAACCAGGCAGATTTCACTCCGTAACAGGGTATTGGTTCGACCCAAGAGGAATTGAAGAAGTCAGGGCGCTCCTGAACTCAACACCGCTTGCACCCAGGATAGTGTGGTCATAAATGCATGATCGTGAAAGGGGAATAGGCGCCGCTGCAGCTGTTGTTGTAATTCTGATTGTGCTCGTCGCAGGCACGACGGCCTACATCGTCTATAGAAGGGGCGGATTCCGCAGCTTTACGCCACAGCAACCACCGACTGCCACCGCCACATCCTACAGTACACCCTCTTATTCGAGTACGTCAGGTGCAAGTTCGACTTCAAGCGCACTTTCGTCATCCACAGTCCAGACTTCCTCCTGTCCCACGAGCTCAGGCACGACAACCGTTACAAAGAGTGAACTTCCGAACGCCGCTGTCATATTCGGTAACTTTTCGCTGTTTCAGGTGGATCTCCGTATCAGCTCCACTACAGGCCCCAACGTCACTCACGATGCCACCTACTCCGTCGTAAAGACTTTCAGCGCAAACGGTTCGCTCTTTTATGTGGTCGATTTTACCGACCGAATAACCTCTACTTCCTCGGGTGCGTACACCGAAAACGGGAGTCTCTGGCTTTCTTCGACGGGAAACACCGCCTATGTGAACCTCAATGGTGTCAACTACACGGGCACCTTAGCGAACGGCATGGGCTACGGAGTACTCGTTCCTGTTTACTTTGAGCTCGAATATTCTGGGATGGCGCACGATGTTGTCGGTAACCCAAATTATGTCAAGATCAACCAGACAAGTGAAACCCTCGGAACTGTGAGCGTGGTTTTCACTTTCTACGAGCCCAAGGACCTCCCGATGACGGGTTGTGGTGCAACACTTGTCGCCGACCAGATGGGTATCGGGACCGTATCGGGCACGAATTTCAATCTTGTGGGTTCCATGTTTACAAAAACCCAGAGCCAGGGTAACGTGTCAACCTTCTACCTGAAGGTGGTTTCGTTAGCGTTGGCGTAAAGTAATGGGAAGCAGAATGCCCGTAATCAGCCTTGTTGTACAGCGTTACAAAAAGTCGGGAAAGGGATGCAGATTGGCAGATACAGCCACACTAGAACGTCTGATCGCAGAAGCGTCCGGGTCTGCATTTCACTCTCGGGCCTCTCCCGGCACCGAGAGCATTGTTCTGCACAGGATGTGAACCGCTCTATGTCGGCAATTTATTGCTCGATCTGTGGAACACAGAATCCCATGGGTGCACTCTTTTGCTCGGCGTGCGGCGCAAGGCTTGCCGGGCAGGTGCCTGTCAGCACCCCCAGTGCTCAGACACTCGCGCCGACCAGTGTTACTCCTTCCCGACAAGACGCGGTCCAAAGAGTCAGGCCATTTCTTCAAATACAAGTCGTCGACAGGCTGACACAAGGAAGGCCGGTATGGCACACACTCGCAAGCATCGGAAGCGCGGCCGCGGTTTTTGCGCCCAACGGAAGCATCGCCCCGTTCAGGGCGACTGTAGAAAACCATACAGAAAGGACACGCGCAGACCCCGCGCAGCCACATACTTTTCAGGTTTGTAACTCCGAGTGGTACGGCGAGCTCGGTCAGGAGTACCTGTTTGTCTGGAACTTTATCTCACAAGGAACACATAGCGGCCCACACAACAATATAATGTACCACTTCTTTACACTCAAAGCAAAGGGTTTCCGTCAATTTGACTACTCCAAGAGTTTCGAAGGTACTCTCCTCTTTTCACGACTCGAAAACCTTGAGCCTCCGCTGAGAAGATTGTGGTTTCTTGAAAGCTTTCCGCAGTGTAGCTTTCCGGCGGATTTCACGCTCGAATTCGGCACAGTCAGGGAAATGCTGAGGTCACAATCAGTCAGACGGTATAACTGAAAAATTGTTTGCCGTATCTTCAGCTGGCATAGACAAGCCTTAGTTTTGGTATATAGCTCTAGCAAAATTTATAAGCCATCTCTGAGACGCATTAACATGTCAGAAATAGTCTGTCCGTCATGCGGCGCATCCAATCCGCCGGGCTCCGCTTTTTGCACCCATTGTGGTGCAAGACTGGGCCAAGCCCCACAGCCTCAGTATGGACCTGCTCAGCAACCTCCACAGCCTCAGTATGGACCTGCTCAGCAACCTCCACAGCCTCAGTATGGACCTGCTCAGCAACCTCCACAGTACCCTCCACAGTACGCTGCGCCACAGGCTCCCGGTTATGGTCCTACCGCAAGACCACCGCGTCCAACTGGTGTGACCATCCTTGCGATTCTCGAAGTGGTGGGCGCGATCTCGACGATCGGGGCAGGGTTCCTGGTTGGTTCGTTAGCCGGCTTTGCAGGAGCGGGGTTCACGGCCCTGTTCGTGGTCATAGGTCTCGTTGAGCTTTTCCTTGCATGGGGACTTTACACAGGTAGGGGCTGGGCTAGGATCGTTGCTCTCGTCTTTGCTGTGATTGGTCTCATAGGCATACCAATTGGCACTATAATCAGTATCATCATTCTCTATTACCTGACAAGACCCAACGTTAAAGCTTACTTTGGTGCCCACTGAGAGGCAGGATGTAACCTAGCTCTGAGGCTCGCCCCTTTTTTTGAACGCTTTAGTGTTACACCAGATTGTTTCGCCCGACCAGGGGGTCACCAAGATCAGTCCACAGACCTGCCCCTACTCAGGCAGTGCAATCACCCTTGCGGGGGCGCCATCTCCGCCCCTCACTCTGAGCGGCAGACACAGAAGGAAGAACCTTTTTCCAGCAAGCTCTTTTATTCTCTTTGAAACGTTTTCGATGATCAGGACGCCGTGTGACAGGAGCTCTCTGTGCACATCTCCCGTAGGGTTCGGTGATTCCACGCTAGGTGAGTCAATACCCACGACTCTTGCGCCCAGTTGTACAAGCCTTTTTGCGGCATCCAGGCTGAGGTAGGAGAAGTCGTGCATATCCCAACCCTGTCGCCACTTTTCGCTCGTGCCTGTATAGATGAGAACCACCTTACCCTTTATGTTATCTGGAATGTCTGCCTGTGTTATCTCGACTACACCCGAAAGGTCAAGTACCACTCCTTCACCCGAGTATGAGCCTATGTCAAGCTGATCGAGAGTTTTTCCCGCCTCAAGGAAATGGTGAGGTGCATCCACGTGGGTGCCGCTGTGGGTGCCAAGGTAAAGTGACTTGATGTTTACACCGTCCCTTTCGAGGATCTTAAAGTCTGAGACGTGCGGATGTGGGTCACCTGGGTAAAACGGCATTCCGTCTTCAATAAGCTCCGTCAGGTCAAGTGCATTCTCGAGATTTCGCACAGGAAAACGCACTCAGCCCTGTATATAAACCCGATAGCCATTCTGTCCCTTCTGTGCTACACGTTCAGCAAGGAGACTATATCCTCGCCCTCTTACAACATGCGTTCCGCAAGACCCCTGTTTACTCTCCCAAGAAGGTAATTCTTTGCCATCCCGGGAAAAATTACCGAAAGACAGCCTGCCATGCATGCGTTAAACTCGCTGTGCCTGCGAGCTGGATGTCCTCCAAAGAGTGCGGCTTTCCCCAGTTCAAACGAATGTCTGAATTTTTCCAGTCTGCTTGCATTTGAAATGATGTCTTGCAAGACGCGGTACCTGTAAAATGCTCTGGCGACCATCTGCCTCGCCGACCTGTCGAACATTTCCGACGAAGAGACGACCTCTAGCACCTTATTATAATGAGCCAGCCGCTGGTGGTATCGCTTTATAAGGAAGGGTCCGATCCCTCCCTTTTTTTCAAGGTTCACTTCCTTCTTCATGTGTACCCGGTAGTAGGTGAGAACATCGGGTATCGAGGCCACGCCGTAGCCCATCGAAAGTGCAAGGTAAGGTAGGAGAACATCGATCTCGTTTAGATCCTTTATCATGTGCATCCCCGCCTCAACTACATCTCGCCTTACGGTGATGCAGCTACTGTTAAAGAACACGTTACACGCTCCAAGCGCATCTAGCGTCGCGGCGGTCACCCGATGCCCATTTGCAAGGAAGTCACACCTCGGACCGATTCGCAGTGAATGACCGTCCTGGTCAATCTCAACATAGCCATTGTGCAGGAGCCCGAGCTTACTTGACCCGGCAAATTTCCTCGCGACAGTCTCTAGCTTAACCAGTGACCATCGGTCATCGTCGTCAAGAAGGGCGATCACATCTGCTTGGGAAATTCTTACGGCGCGTGCAACCATTTCACCGTACGTATCAGAAGCTGATACCAGCACCGATTTAATCCTTTCCCGGTTCGCTTGAATGAGGTCGGCTATCGGTTCATCGTCATAATTTTTCACTATTATTATATCGTAATTCTCAAGTGCTAACGACTGTTTCAGTACCGAGGACAACGCCTCCCTCAGGAAGGTCTTCCGATCGTGGGCGGTGATGATCACCGAGATCTTCATGTTTGAACGGTGTATCTGCTTGTTTTTATAAATTCTCTCAAAGCACCCAACTAAACGGCGCCGACACCCCGCATTCTTCGCAATGGATATAACCATGCGACGGTGTCATTGTGTTGTCATGGACATCAAACTTTTGTCGAACGAATCGGTTGAGGTGAACGAAGAAGTCGTCAGGATAAGACGACAAATTCATGAAAATCCGGAACTCTCCTACAGGGAGCACAAAACTGCTAAACTCGTGGCTGACACCCTGGCAAGCTACGGGATAGAGGTCAAGTCGGGCGTAGGGGGCACGGGTATAGTCGGCCTTATCCGGGGAAAATCAGGTAAGGTTACTGTGGGCCTTCGCGCAGACATGGATGCGCTTCCCGTGAACGAGGAAACAGGCCTACCGTTCGCTTCGAAAAACCCGGGTGTCATGCACGCATGTGGTCATGACAATCATGTCGCGATGCTCCTCGGCGCTGCGTGCATAATTGCAAGGCACAAAGATGAGCTTGAGGGTAACGTGAAGTTCCTGTTTCAACCCGCCGAGGAGGATGGAGGAAGGGGAGGAGCGCTTCCCATGATTGAAGATGGGGCTCTTGAAAATCCACATGTAGACCATGTCTTCGGCCTGCATGTCTCGAGTGAGTATCCCGCTGGCGTGTTTGCGCTCAGGCCGGGGGCACTGATGGCCGCACCCGACGCATTTGAAATAAAAATCAGGGGGCGCGGCGGACACGGTTCTGCTCCGCATGACGCAGTAGACCCGATCTTTATCGGAAACCAGGTAATCAGCACGCTTTACGGCATAAGGTCGAGGTGGGTTGACCAGCGCGAGCCGCTTGTAATATCGGTCTGCTCAGTGCACTCGGGAACCAAGGACAACATAATCCCAGACGAGATGGTTCTCGCAGGGACTGTGAGGACGTTTGATGAAACTATACGCGGGAGGGTTAAGGAGCTCATTCGAACTGTTTCTGCGTCGGTTGGCTCCGCTTACGGCGCAAGGGTACAGGTTTCGTTCAAGGAAAACACATATCCCGTGACGTACAACGACCCGGCCACCACCGAGAAGGTAAAGGGCGTTCTTTCAAAAATTGAAGGTGCAAGGGTTATCGAAACAAAACCCGTGATGGGTGCGGAGGATGTGTCGAGATTCCTTGAGAAGGCTCCGGGAACATTTTACTTTCTCGGTACAAGAAATGAAAGTAAAGGACTTGTGTACCCCAACCACAGTTCGAAGTTCACCTTTGACGAAGAGTATCTGAGATATGGGGTCCTCTCTCACGTTCTCATTGCACTTGAGTTTGCAGGGTCTAAGTAGCTGCGTTAAGAAGGCCTGCTCAGGGCGAACCGTGCGCACTATGATGTTCCGTCCTTTTTCTTTCTTGCTCAGTAGATCGGTTTTCATTTCTAAGAGGTATCTCGTAGACAGATGTGCGTTCTCGTACCGTCAGTAATATTCAGCCAAGGTTCGGCTTCAACGCAGCATGTCGACCCTTGATGGGTTCACCGTTGTCCTTCGTTGCAGCGACTGTCTGGCAGGACACCCACGCTGAGAAGCAAAGTGGCAACTATGTGGTCCAGCCACCGGAAAATCCCCCCATGTCGCTTTCATCCGCTTCCTTCCCTATTTACGTTTAACATTGTACCCGAAGCTCACCCTGTGAAAAGGTTACGCGAGCTTTGAGATACAGCCCATCGAGGGCCTGCACACCCTGTTTAGAAGCCCCCGGCTCCAAGGCGGCAGAAGCCGAAGAAATCGGGCGCGCTTTGTATTGGAGGTGATTTGGTTCCGAACTGGGGCACGCGATCGTCGACTACTTGCGGTATGCAACAAGACTGAATCTTGTGCACATTAGTACGAATTCGAACACTGAACCGTAGTCGCACCCTGCCTCAAGATCAAAGAAAGCACGAAGACTAGCGCGCACTGCGCGCCGAGCGGGAGGCAATACCACCAATCAGCACTAGTTCACCGACAATCACGATTGATGTCCAGAAAATTGCGCCCGACATTCCGGTGGAAAAGAAGGTGAAAGGCCATATCACATATACATCGAGCACCAAGGAAACAAGCGCTATCAGGGCAGTTTCAACGGCCCTCCTAATCATACTCTTCACGTTATTCAATCGATGAGAGAGCCGTATTTGAGCGTTGTGCACCTGAGGACTTGTGCATCCGAATGATATATTCGAAATCCGGTGTACAGGACACAGTGAAAAAAAGCTTCGCAAGAGAATTTGTACGTATCAGTGCTTGCTCTGATTCACAATGTTTAAGAGCGCTCACCCGGTTCACCATGGAAAAAAATGAAAGCAATAGGAAAGAACAACCTGACCGGAAAGACAAAAGCACCATACTCAAAACCTTCAATCATCTTCAGCGGCGAAAGCTCAGGAACGTCAACGAGTCACACGGGAAGCTAAACGGGATAGTCGCCCTCCGGGCGCAAAAGTGGGTACCACGACGAGGTAGGCGAGTTTGGTCGAAGTGATGCCAAGACTCTCGGACTCGCTCGTGTGCATTGATATCGAAGATCACCTTCTAGTACATGTTCCTGAGACTAGAACCATCGTACTTCTCAATTCTTCCGCTAAGCGCGTAACCGAATTTTGTGATGGGGTCACCCCTTTTTCCAAAGTCGTGCGAGAGCTGGCGAGTGAGTGGGAGACAAACCTAGATGAAGTAGAGCCGGACCTCAGGGAGGTCATCTGTGATTTCATCAAGAAAAAGATTGCTAAATACGACGGTTGAGATAAATTCTCCCCGCTCGACGCTCACGGGACGCTTTTTTGAACACTTTCCTGATAGCACTGCCCCCGCAAAATATACCATGAAGATCACTCTTAAACAAGGTTACCACGCTTTTGTGAACAGGAGAAAAGTTGCGGATGCAAAAGTTCACACGGATGTGCTGGTCGCAGTCGAGGCGTGGATGCGCGAGAATTACGCCTACAGACTGGGAAACTTTGTCCATGCCGCGTGTGCCGCGGTGGACGGGCATGCGATTCTTCTTCCTGGAGAGTCTCACACAGGTAAGAGCACGATTGTTGCCTCGATAGTCAGGCTCGGCGCGAGGTACTGTTCTGATGAGCTAGCCGAAGTCAGGACGGCGGGTGTAGGAACATATCCGAAACCACTCTACCTGAGGCCTCCCGGGGTAAAGAACGACACAAGAAAAGTAGTCTACCTGCAGGAGAAGGAAGTTGCTCCGGACTCAACCTACCCCGTTTCGGTGATTACCTTTCCGAAGATCGGAGCAAAAGACAGGCTTGTGAACATACCTCGTCCGGAGGCCCTTGCAAGACTGGCGAGCAGATTCCTGTGCAAAACCCTGAGCTACAGGCAGCTGGAACTCCTTAAAAGAATCGTGCTCGGTTCTCGAACGTACACACTCGAATGGTGCGACCCCGGTGCGGCGGCTTCGCTTGCAATAGAAGCCGGTAGCGGGTGAGCCTTTTTGGTTATTCGAATCAACGGATCCGATTATCCTACAATGGGGGAACTGGTTGCAAGGCTCAAGTCGGGCGGAGGCGCTCACGAAATCGTTGTTTGTGTATCAGGGGTTGCAGAGCTAAGGCAGCTGACACAGTCTTTACTTGAACATGGTGTACCATCCGTCGTGCTCAAAGGTTACTCGACCGCGCTCCATGTTTACTCCGACCCGTTTTCACGAAAGATGAATGATATTGACCTGCTTGTCATGCCTGAAGATCTTAAAAATGCAGTCAGCTGCCTGCTCGCCCAGGGTTATACCTTGACAAAGAGGTATTCAGATGTTGCCACCCTACGTAAGGATGTCGGTTTTGAGGTTGAGGTTCACACACACCCCTTTTCCAGGCTGTTTTATGGCGACGGTGCGGGTCATTTCTTTGAAAATTCGGTCAAACTCAGGATTGGAAACTTCGAATTCGCAGCACCATGCCGTGAGGATCTGTTTCTTGAGCTGTGCGTTCACCTTTATATGCATTTGAACTATTACAGGCAGAATGTGCCAGAGCGCTGGCTCCGTGAGCTTCGCGACGCATGCTTAGTCCTCGGACCGCTGCTCGACCGTGAACACGTGAACCGGGATATAAGGGCCTACAGACTCTCAAGAGCTGTCGGCGCGGGACTTGCTGCCGCGCAGGCGCAAATTCCAGAAGGCATTTTTGCTCCTCCTGAACATGGGCTACACAGGACGCTTGTCGCCCTGTGCGAAAGCCCTCACGTGCCAAAGTTGGGTGGCCTGTTTGCGGCGCTGTCAGCGCTACTCTATGGGAACCCGGATACACATAAGAAACTTTTACTCTTACGGGAAGCGCTCAGGTCGGGTGCTCCTAGCTCGCACTGACCGGCCTCGCGGATGCACCCGAAGAAATCTCTTCTCTAGGAGTTCAGCATCTTCGCCTTGAGCTTTTCAAATTCTTCCTCGCTTATCACGCCGCGCGAGCGCAGGTCGGAAAGCTTCTCGAGCTCCTCCGCAACGCTATGCACGGATACCTGCGGTTGACCCCTTCCGGAGTAGCCGCTTATTATGGACGCAATCTGTGTAGCCTTGTCGGATGGAATCGCATCTATTTCGCCAACACCTCCTTCTCCCCACTTCACCGAGGCGCTGCGTGCCCCGACCTCGAGTCCAGGGGCTGTGATCTCAATCGAAGTTGAAAGTAGTCCCTTCTTAACCCTGACACCGCTTATCTTGTCATACGGGATTATCGTGATGTCTGCTCGGAGGCCGAGGGTATAGGGGTCCCTTATTATGAGGCGTCTGTCAGTTGCGAAAATAGTCCCCGGATTAACGAACTTTCCTCCACTTTTCCATCTCGACTGCCTGGCCACAACGAGCACACGTTCTGAAGGAAGAAGCAGCCTCTGTATCTTGCGTAATTCATCACCTGCTGGTTGCTCGTTCTCCATATGCCTGTTAAAAGGTGCGCCCCCGAAGTATTAAATTTGCTGCAGTTCAAACGGTGCCCTCACGGTTGCACAAACATTTAACTGCGCGGGAGCAAGTGCGTGACTTGTCAGGGTGCGTTTTCATATTCGGCTTCAGCGCATTTGGCGACTACCCTGAAAAACCGTCTGAGATCATAGCACGCAGACTCGACGGCGCAAACATTCAAGGGTGTGATGTGAGGGGTGTGGTTCTACCCGAGGACTATCTGGAGATGGAAGAAGTTGTCATGCACTCTCTTATTTGATCTGCTTCGAAGCTTGCACTTGACCTCGGATTTGCACCCGGAAGGCCGAACCTGAAGGACAGCACCTGCTATCTTCTATTCGGAAGGGCTGTCGACCTAGCTCGAACCGCGGCATATATGAGCGATCTGCAGGCGGCCGATCTTGTAAGCCACCTTAGGCTAGCGCCATACCAGCGAGGGTCAGTCTGAGTGCGGGCTCGTACCTGTGTAACGCACTTATGTACGTGCTGCTGAGAGAGTAGACGCATGTGCGTTCCCCCGATTTTGTGCACCTTCCGTGTCACAAGGAGCTTGCCGCAAAGCTTGGGGGACGCCCCTTCTATGAACCTTCAAACGCTGACGAAGGCTGTCGAGTTCACGTGAAGTATGCGTTGAACCGCGTACCACAACCGGTCGCGTTAGGCGGAAATGACATGCGAGGCGAAACCAATCCGGTATAGAGAAAGTATTTTAGACGTATGGCGTATCGCGTACTTACGGTGGACAAGGAACCATTCAGTGAACTCGCAGACCACGGCGTCTTTGACGTCGGCGTAGTAGGCGGCGGTGTAATTGGCCTTATGGCTGCGTTAGAATTTGCCAAAAGAGGTTTACGTGTGATACTCTTTGAAAAGGAACAGGACTTCGGACTGGAGGTGAGTAGTGCCCACTCGGGCGTTATCCATGTCCTGCAGCCTCCCTTTCACTCAAAGAAGAGCAGGCTTGCAAGGAAGGGTAACAGGATGTACGACAGGCTTTGTGCGGACCTGGGTGTGTCCCTCCTCAGGGTTCCTGCACTTCTTGTGGTGCAGAGTTGGTCCCAAGTGGCGTCGCTAGTCGCAGGTTACTTATACCTCAGACTTGTGCTACACGGCGAGTACCGGATATCGCTTCTTTTCAGAAAGAGTCTGCGCGCGCTTGAACCTGCACTGAGCACAGATGTTGTGGCCGGCATCGCGGTGTATGGCTACGGTATCGTGGACGGTCAGGCACTTGTTTACCGTCTGGTGTCTGCGCTCAGTGAGAGGGGAGTGGTACTCAAGCCCTCCTGTGGCGTTACCGGGAGCAGGGTGTGCGAGCAGAGTGTATCGGTGAGCACGAATTGCGGCACGTATGCATGCTCTTTTGTCGTTAACGCTGCAGGTCTCAGTGCAGACAAAGTGGCAAAGTGCCTGGGTGATGACCTGGGACGGCTTTCGCGCGGGGCGGGTGTTACACTTGAGGTTGAAGGGCTCTCCACTAAGTGCATAATAACACGCTTTTCCCTCAGGGGTTCGTCAAGGACAAAAGGCGGCGGCATCATTCCCACGTTGCAGGGCACGGTGCTTATTGGCCCGAGTTTCTGGGAAGCTGCCGAAAATGAGACGCCGAGACCGGAGGATTCCAAGGTGCAGGAGCTCGTCGACAGGTTTTCTCCTCTTCTCTTCCTCACTGCTCCTATTTCGGTTAAAGGCGTCAAAGTCGGTGTAAGGCCACTTTCTCCTACAGGTGACTTTGTAGTCATGGCGACCAAGCGGGGAAGAGTTGTGCACCTTCTCGGAATGGAGTCACCGGGTCTTACGGCCGCACCTGCACTCGCTCAGATAATCGCGGACTATGTGTGCGCAAAGCGAACCGGGTGAAAAGTGCGCGTGTACGCTTCTGTCGATGTTGGAACGACAAGTGTAAGGCTCGCGCTTTATGATGATGACTTTGAAAGGAAGCATCAAGAGGCCATCACCGTTCCGCTAGAGGATGGATATCAGAATGCCGAGCTACTGTACAGGGGTGTGCGGCACCTTCTCAGGCGTGCTCGCGAACTCGGTGCAATCTCGGCGGGTATCTCGACCTATAGGGCATCTGTCGTCATCTGGAGGAAAGATGGAACGCCTGTGTCAAACATTGCGACCTGGCTCGCACAACCCCGAGTCAAAAGACGCATTCTCTTACGCATACTGTCACGGGCTCCTGCCGTTTCAGTGCTCTTTTCCGGCGGCTCGCCCCTACTCAGGTTTCTCGCCCTTCTTTCTCAAAACCCTTCTGCCGAAGAAAGCGTCAAAAAGGGTGAACTCTATGCATGGGGGATTGATGCATATCTACTTCACAGGCTTGCCGGAAGGTACGCTTCAGATGTCACGAATGCCTCCCTGAGCGGGTTCATAAACCCCGCAAACCTGAGACCGTTCTGGTTTGTTCCCGTGGTACTCGGGATAAATCCCGTGCTACCGGAGGTTATTGAGAACACCGGCGAGCTTGCGACGTGCGAGGGGTTGAGGATAACGTCGCTTATCGGCGACCAGCAGGCTGCATGTGTTGCGGAAGGAGCGCTAGGTCCGGGCATCGCTAAGGTTACCAACGGAACCGGGAGTTTTACCGACATTCCTCTTGGCTCCTACGCGCGCAGAGGTCGGCTCATACCGGTCGTCCTACTTTCTCACAAACAAAGAATTTACTACGGCGTTGAAGGATATCTTCCGACGGCTGGCGCGGCGGCCGACACACTTCTCAGGCTTGGCATTCTCAAGGATTTCAGTGAAATCGAGCTTGCATCCGATAATGGTGGCGTGTACATGGTTCCCTCTCTAAGGGGGCTCCAGCTTCCCAGGTTCACGACCGTCAAAGGAATGGTCTATGGCATCGATACCGGCACAAGCAGACTTAACATAGTGCGCGCACTGGGGGAGGGTATAGCATTTCATGTCAGGTGGGTTCTTGAAGAGTCAGGGACAAAGCCCGCCGTTATAAGGGCCAACGGAAAGCTTTCCCTTTCGGACAGGCTGCTTTCGCTCATCTCTGACGCGACGGGTACAAGGGTAGAAAGACAACCGGATATAGAAGGTACGGCAAGGGGTCTTGCGATGCTCCAGGCGCTTTCGGAAGGCCGAGCGTCGCCTTCAGAGCTTGCGAGGCAGCCCACCGGAGCAAAGGCTTTTGAACCAAAGAGCGATCCAAAGCTAGAGGAGGCATACGAAAAATGGAGGAAGCTGGTTCGCTCCTTGAAGAACTGTCAAAGTTTGTCCAAGTAGTTCCTCCCGAAGAAAAATACCTCAGGGACTGGTGGGTATACAACGAACTTAACGCAAAGAGTGGTAACGCGGTCTGCGTGGTAAGACCTAGGTCGGAAGAGGAACTCGTGCAGGTCATAAAGTACGCCTCGAAGAAGGGTCTGTCGATCACGTGCAGGGGAGGAGGTACGTCGGTCACGGGCGCTACCGTACCCGAGGGCGGAATAGTGGTTGACATGATCTCGATGTCGTCGATACTTGAGCTTGATCTTACAAACATGCGCGTGCGGGTTCAGGCCGGCGCAAAGCTTGCCGAAATAGAACGTGAACTCAACCGCACTGGTCTCACACTCGGCCAGTTTCCCCAGTCGTTTGAGCTCGCCACGGTAGGCGGATTCATCTCAACCATGGGAACAGGGGAGTTCAGCGGCACGTACGGGGGAATTGAAAAAAGTGTTATCAGGTTACGCGTGGTTCTTCCATCAGGGGATCTTGTCTGGACCAAGGGAACGCTCGCGCCGAGAACTTCGAGTGGTCCTGACCTTGCGCTCCTCTTCACGGGGTCCGAGGGCGCGTTCGGAATAATTGCTGAAGCTGACCTTCGGGTATACACACAGCCAACCCATACATGGAAGTGCGCCTACGCTTTCGAAAGCCTCGGTGCCGGGCTTGAAGCCGGCCGAAGGCTGCTCGAGCTTGATATCCATCCCTCTGTGTTTCGGCTGTACGATTCAGCCGAGGCGGCATTTTATTTCGGCCTGGCAAAACCACTGCTCCTTCTTGTGTATTCATTCCACTCTGAGGTAGTGATGCACGCGATCAAAAATGAGGTAGCAAACACAATAAAAGGTGAAGAAAAAGGAGAAAAACCCGTGAATTCCTGGCTTGGGGAGAGGTTCAGGTTTGCCGAGCGCCTTGCGATGCTCCGCTCGGCTGGCCTTGTCGCAGAAACCGCAGAACTTGCCGGCGGCTGGAACACACTAGAGCAGCTCTACCACTCGGTCATGGATTCCGTGGCTAAAATAGGCGGGCTGAACGGAGCCGGCGCACATATCTCGCACATATATCCTCAGGGCGCATGCATCTATTTCACATTCCTTATGACGAAGGGTAAGGATACATATGAAAGTGTCTGGAGAGTGCTAGAAGAAGCGGCAAAAGAGCACAGGGCTACCCTCTCGCACCACCACGGCGTCGGTTTGCTCAAAGGAAGGGCAATCAGGGGAGAAGTGCCCTATTCTCTCCTTATCACGCTAAAGCGTGCGCTCGACCCGCTCCGTGTGCTGAACAGAGGAAAGCCTCTTTATGAGACAGATGACAATTGAGCCACAGCAATCACGACTCCCGCGTTTCACGGCAAGCCGTACACGCCTGTCGCCGATCTAACTCCGCACCTTTTAGCTGCCGGCGCGAAAGAGTGTTACGAAGAAAAGAAGGACGAGGCTAAGAGCCGCAAGGGTAAGGAGCATTAGTGGAAAACCAGAATCGGCCATTTTATAGTATAGTAGGGCAAGCAGAAACAAAAGCGCAAACGAAGACGGCGCAAGAACCGCGACCTTTTTTGGCGTTGCAAGCAGAGGAAACGCCATGAACATGGCAGCCGACACTGCAAGGTTGACTGACGCATCGAGTACGAAAGGCAGGGCGAACTCTGGACCGGTAACCCATGTTTTCGAAACAAGGTCTGCGGCGAGGGCGCCTGTCAGCCCGATAAAGGAGAAGATCAGGAGCCGTAACGGGCTGCCCCTTAAGAAAAGTGCGGCATACGAGGAAAGCAGGATTCCGGTCGCAAGTCCCCCGAGCGCGTAGGGTATCTCGCTTGCCGCGCCTATGAAAAGAAGTGTGCGTGTATCGTAGGCAGCGGTACCCACTACAAGGACGCTCAGAACAGTGTGCAGGAGGCCTTGGACGAACCAGCCTTTCTTTGGGTGCAGGGCATCCTGTGTTCCGTTATGGCTCCCAGCGATTCGGTCTTCCGACCTTGCTTCGACCACACGACGCCAGGATGAGTCACTCATCGATTTCACCGCCTCCTAGCCTCCATTCACACGTACCTTTCTAAGCCTCCATGAGCGAACTGCAAGCGCTGCGCTAGAGGCAACGGCAAGCAGGGTAATCGCGGTGACAAACACGGAAGTCTCAAAGAAGGGAGTGTATGAAACGTCTGTCGTCAGGTATAGCGCATAGCCAAGAGAAGCAAGTGTGATGCTTGAGGAGCCAGTGCGCTGATAGGTAAGCTGATCAAGGGGTAACTGAAGTTTTGCCGGAAAAACGGTCGAGTTGGACAGCACTAGGGGCGGTCTCGCAACCGGGACACCCGGCGAAAACGGGGAGAAGTCGAAGAAATCGAGAGGCAGGTTTGACTCGAGTACAAAGCTGTTCAGGGCCGGAAGCAGCCAGTTGTAGTCTATGAATGCAAGCAGGGAGGCATGGTTTAGGACCGTGTGCGACACGTAATTTTCCTTTGAAAACGGCGAGATCACGATAAGAGGCACCCTGAAACCGAGCTGAACGCCATGAAGCATGGGTGGGGGTACCTGGTCATAATAACCTCCACCTTCGTCATATGTTATGAAGATCGCAGTAGAGTTCCAGTAGCGACTTCTCATCACAGCATCAACCACACCAAGGAGCCAGAGTTCGCCCACCGTGACGTTTTGCGGTGGATGCTGACTATAGTCAGTACTGGTTGAGCCGAGCGGCATCACCCAGGACACCGCCGGCAGACCCGTCGTCGAAAGCAGGCTTTCGAAAGTGCCGATCCTACCTAGATGTCCGGTGTGCTTTGCCATGCCGCTAATGTATTCGAGAGGGTAGGGGACACCCCCCGTATAGCCGGGCGTATAGTAGCCCCAGGTCACTCCGTAACTTGAAAGCTCACCGAAAATAGTTTCCTGATATGGGATGTAAGGCGGCGGTCCGTAGTCGTTCTCGACGGGTGTGAAACCCGCTATACTCATAAGCCGGTTTGGTGCGGTTTCACTAAGGTAGCTTGAAAAGTACATGTCCCCGAGTCCGTACTCTTCAGCAAGAGACCACTCGAGTGAAAGCTGGGTCGATGTGAAATAGGTCATGCTCTGCGCCCCCGATCCATAGATGAAGCCGTTCATCTTCCCATGGTTCCAGTCAGCATGGTAGGCAAGGTAGCCTTCTAGGGGGTTCGGTGTGGAATAGCTCCCAGCGGGTACCGCGGAAAGGTCGGAAAGCAGACGGGTACCCACAAGGTTAACAGGGCGAGTAAGCTGCGACGCAACGCTGTTTGCGCTTGAGTTCACCTCTGGGTAAACGCCGAAGATGTTGTCAAAGCTGTGGTTTTCCATCATGATAATCACAACATGGTGAATGGGTGTTCTTGTGTCCCGTAGAAGGGAGCCGAGCGCAGGTGCTGCAAGCGTCAAGAAAACCAAGGCAAGCACAAAAATACCCGCGAATGGACTCACACTGGCTAAGCCATGCACCCGCTAAAAGGGATTTCGGACAACCCCTCTGCCTGCAAAGCCTGGGAACAGTAAACGATAAATCGCGTTTCGTAGGGCATAAGGCAGTATGGAAGTTGTGAATGTGGGAGTTGCGGCAAGTAGCGACAGCTCGGACCGACAGCTCGCAAGAAGGTTTGTAGGCGCCCTTTCTACGGATGCTACTGTGAGGCTTATTGTTGGCGGCTATTGGGGACTCATGCGCGACGTCGCAGAGGAAGCTTCGGTAAAGGGGATGACAGTGGTATTCATACTCCCGTTAGGCGCACCCGACCACCCTCCGAGAAGAGCCCGGTTCATTACGGTAGACACGGGCCTTGAGTTCAGGGCGAGGAGCGTGCCGCTCTGCAGAAGTTCTGACGTGCTCGTCTGCCTTGGGGGCGAAAGCGGTAGTATAATTGAGGCGTATATGGCGTACGCGATGGGCAAGCCCGTGATACTTCTTGAAAACACAGGGCATTCCTCTGACCGGCTTGTCACATTCGGGGATGCGCTCGATATGAGGGGTACGGCCAAGATTCACCGGGCACCCAGCCCGGAGGACGCAGCAAGGATGTGTCTAGAAGCGGCGGGCGCGAGTGTCTGACGACTGCGGTGACTCGTGCGACGAGGTCCCGTGTACGACAGACGCGGTGAGGGGGCAGGAGTGGAACACCTGAATTTGGCGGAAGAACCACTCTTTGGCACAGCATCCCTAGGGGTGTTTTACCAAAAAGTTGCCAGGGCGATGGAAGCGCGTACACCCTTTTACGAGCGCCAGATCATCGTTGTTACGGGGAAATGAAAAGCGACATTTCCACTTACAGCCCAAAACCGTCGAGTCCTCCTCATCATGCCAAAGTAAGGAGGATAAAACAGGCATTTTATCCCAAAAAGAAGGATAAAAATCCGACTTACTTCATAACCCGAAAACCCGATCATTTCTCGACCGGGTTGTGTCGACCACCAAAGAAGGCTCTTTCGATTCAGGTGCCTGCACCCATCTTTTGAGCAGTACACCCCTAGGGGGCCGTCGCAAAAAAACGACGCAGTTAACATGGGAGACTTGCGAATATACACGAACCGGCTGTCAGGACTTCGAAAGCTTTAACTTCGCAGAACGTTTGAACCCTAGATTCAAGTTAAAATGGGTTACACGTAAGAAGGCCAAGGTGGACCGTATTGCCTGCCCTTGGCTTATCAGGAAGTTTGTAGACGCCGATGCCGAGTTCATGTTTGTCCCTGCCGACCAGGTCCTTGATATAGCAAGGAGGGAGGGAGCAATTCCCTTTGATACACCCGGGGCGGAACTCACTCACTACAAAGTAGGCGGGACTGAGTACGTCACCTTTGACGCAATAATCAAAAAATACTCGATTTCCGACCCAGCACTACAAGAGCTTGCAAAAATAGTGAGGGGAGCGGATGCAAAGATACCTAACGCGCCGCCCGAGTCCGCAGGGCCCGAAGCGATTGCACTGGGTTTCAGGGAAAGAGCGGGTGACGACTTTGAAAACATGAGGCTTCAGTTCCCGGTTTATGACGCCCTCTACGAATACTGCAGGTTGAAGCTTGAAGGGAAGACAAAGCTTGAACAATCACTTTAGCCACGACGGGAACACATTTGCATAACCTACCCAGTCCCATGGGAAACGCTTAAGACCGCGCTACGGTCCTCTGAGCTTGGTGTTCTTGGGCGGGTTTGAAAAGCATTTTCGTCGCGGCGTCTCGTGTCCTGGACGGGGGGCGTAGCAATGGTACTCATCTCTTCGCTTACCGCAGACACGGACTTGTTACTTGTGATTCTAGGTGGCGTGATTCTGATAGGTTTTCTTGCCGAGGTCATATTCTACAGATACAGACTACCGGAAAATCTGGGACTGATGCTTGTCGGTATCCTGATCGGACCTGTAGCTCACATTATCAATCCGTTTCAGGTTGAGATTCTAAGAGGGCTTGCCCCCTTTTTCGGGGCCGTCGCACTCTCCGTGATAGTTCTCGGCGGATCGCTGAGCCTCAATTTTTCGTCCTTTAGTGGCGGAGGAAGGGGCGTTCTCATGGCAACGCTCGACACACTTCTTTCAATTGCTTTCGTCACGCCCCTCTTTCACTTCCTGTTTGGCTGGCCTGTTCTCATCTCCGCACTGCTTGGGGCGATGCTCGGAGAGACGACAGCGACAATCGTGATACCCGTGTCTCAGCGACTTGGTCTGAGCCAGGGTGCGTTAAACTCTATGGTGATAGACTCAACCTTTAACAGCGTGACCTGCATAGTTGCTTTCTACATACTTTTCGACGTGCTGGTTCAGCAAGGTGCAGGGGGGTCAATGCTCACCTTGTCAGCGGTCACAAAGTACCTGCTCGAGCTTGTGTCTACAGGTGTGTTCATAGGAGCGGCCACAGGGATCCTCTGGATCAGCGTTCTTGAAAGACTGGGAGACATTTCGCACTCCTATATTGTGACCGTCGCCGTCGCGATAGCCCTGTATGCGCTTGTCGACACGCTCGGGGGTAGCGCAGTGCTCGCGGTTCTTGTGTTCGGGCTGGTTCTTGCGAACCACGCCCTGCTTTTCGGAATCCTTGGAAAGCAGTCAAGGGTTAACCTTGGAGAGCTGACGACTTTCAAGGATGAGATAACCTTTTTCGTAAGGACTTTCTTTTATGTGTACGTAGGAGTGCTCGTATCGCTGAGTGCGCAAGCTGCACTTGTCGGGGCGATGCTCGCGCTTTTCCTGCTGGTTCCGAGAATTCTTGCGGTTGAGATCTCGGTTAAGGGTAGCGAAGAACTCAGCGCAAACCGCAGGCTTCTCGTATCACTCTATCCGAGAGGACTTACTGTCGCGGTGCTTGCCGGTACGCTCATCGCCTCGGTTCCGCAGGGTTCGCAGCTCTTCCAATACGCATCGGGAATATTCGACTATAGCTTTATGACAATACTGCTTACATCTGCGATATCTGCCGTACTTGTCGCAAGAGAGTACAGAAGGCGTACGAATGAAGACCTCTACGAACTCATCAGGAGGCTGCGAAAGGAAAGGCAGCGGCTCGAGAAATGGTAGCCGTGCGTAGGCGAAAGTTCGGAGTGCCTCTACCTGAGGTCCTGCCTTATCACACCCGCAATCGCCGCCAGTGCATCGCGCCCCGCCCCGACGTTTCCAAAGAAGCTCAGAAAACTGTGCACCATGCCGTTTACTCGCATGTTCATGACGGGTACGCCTTCCGCGGCAAGCCTTGATGCATAAGCCTCACCCTGGTCCCTGAGCGGGTCATATTCAGCGGTCACAACGAGTGTGGGCGGTGCACCCCTCAGACTGTCCTCAAGCAGTGGAGAAAAGCGAGGATCAAAAAAGTCCTGCTTGCTTCTTGCGTACTTTGATGAAAACCAGCCCATCTGTTCCCGTGTAAGGAAGTAGCCATCTGAATACTCCACAAGCGATTTTGTGGCAGAATCCGCTGTTACGACCGGATAAAGAAGCACCTGCCTTTTCAGTACGAATTTTCCGCGCGACTGCAGCGAAACCACCGCCGCCAGGTTTCCGCCAGCGCTGTCACCGGCTACCACAAACTTACTGGAGTCAATACCCAGTTCGGATGAATGATTAAAGAGATACTTAAGGGACGCATAGCAGTCGTCTACTGCTGTAGGAAAACGGTATTCGGGGGCAAGTCTGTAACCCACAGACACCACCCTCGTTTCACACAAACTGGATAGCGCCCTGCACAATCCGTCGTATTCTTCAATTCCTCCGATCACAAACCCGCCGCCGTGAAAGTACAGCACAACACCGTTTGTGTGCAGGGCAGGTGGTGTGTATAGTCTTGCTGAAATCGCACCTCCTTCTACAGGAATCTGAAAATCCTGTATGCTCTTCACATCCTCCCTCGGAATAAAGCTCGTCAATCGAGCGAAAGCATCTCTCACTTCCTTAACGGAAAGCTTGGAAAAACTTGTCCAGCCTGCTGAATCAATAGCGCGTAAAAGTTGTGATACCTGAGGATCAAGCGGCATGACAGAAACACCAGCCCACCATATTAAATCTTTTCGAGCTAGCGTAAATAATCTCGGAACCTTATGAAACCAGCAAGTTTGCGTCTACCGAGACTCATCGGAAACGTACGGCTAAACATGTTTTGTACCTGGGGACGACCACGGGTTTAACTCATCCGGGCGATGCGGGTATTAATTCACACACCTGTCGCACGGGTGGCGGAGCCTGGACTTGAGCGCATCATGTAGACCCCTCACGAGTTCGTCGGGGCCACTCCACTTTGCCCCCTCGCGTCAGGACGCATCCACCGAGCGGCGATAGTGGGATCATACGCCCCAGCCGCTCGTGAGCGGCCTCCATCCTCAAGCGCTCACATACATGGCCCTACCCCTGCCCGAGCTATCCCCTGTTCGGTTCTTTAGGGTACACCCAAGGGGCTCCTAGTGGAGCCACTCCGCGCACACTGTGCCGGCTCGCTCCTCGGCTAGGGGAAACGGTGTATAACCGTAGTCTGTAACAAAACTGCTGACTACGACGTAAACCGTAAAAGCGCGCGTCGATAGTGGGTTTCGTGAACGTGAAATTTGGCTACAGGTGTGCTACGGAAGAGCACACGGCGACTGAACTCATCAAAAACGCGAGGATCGCCGAAAAGTTCGGCTTTGACTTTGTCGTGGCAAGCGACCATTTTCACCCCTGGTTTCACACAGACGGCCACACCACGTTTACGCTTTCCTGGCTTGGCGCACTTGGCATGGCCACAGAGAAAGTGGCCTTTGGCACAGCTGTAACTCCTCCTATACTGCGCTACCATCCCGCTTTGATCGCACAGGCTTTTGCTTCCCTTGAAAACCTGTTTCCCGGAAGAGTTTTCGTGGGAGTGGGAACGGGCGAGGCCATGAACGAGGTGCCCCTTGGATTTCCTTGGCCCGCCTATCACGAACGTCTCGAGCGACTCAGGGAAGCGGTCGAAGTGATGAGGCTTCTCTGGAAACAGGATTTTGTAAGCTATAAGGGTAAGTACTTTACGCTCACAAACGCAAATCTTTACGACAAACCTGAGGTTGTGCCTCCGGTATATATAGCTGGTGTCGGTGAACACGCGGTAACGCTAGCCGGCTCTATCGGCGACGGGTACATGACCGTACCCCTGAAGGAGGAAGTTTACAAAGCAAACCTTTCTACACTGAAACAGGCGCTCGACACAAAGGGAACGGACTTTGATACTTTTCCGAAGATGGTCGAAGTGTTTGTCGCATATGACGAGGACTATGACAGAGCACTCGAGCACATAAGAAGATGGAAGACGGTGCTCATCCCTAACGTACTGAATCGCGATGTGTACGACCCGAGAGTACTCGAAGAGCTTTCAAAAAGCGTTGATGATTCAGAGCTTACGTCGGTGCAGGCAAATGTGTGCACGAACACTGACGAACTCATAAAGACGGCTGAAAGGTACGCTCGCTACGGGTTCAACATGGTGCAGCTACACAGTTCGTCACCTGACGAAGGAAGGTTTCTGAACGACTTTGGGGCAAAGTGTCTTCCCCTTCTCAGGCAGGAGTTCGCGGTTTAAGGGACTTGACCGCCTGTAGGCCGCAGTTCACGTACATGACCCAGTTCGCCTCACCATTTTCTCTAATATGCTCTTACTTCCGTGGTCGTTTCATAACGCCCTCGGAAGACCGAGCAAGGAAAAAATTTAAACCGGACGCCAATTTTGTGTTCAGGAAAGGCGCTTGTCTTACCCTCAGAGATCTTTACCCGCCGTGATGCACCTCGTTGCCCTATTTTTCTTGTTTCTTATCGCGGTTATGCTTGTGTCCAACGTATCAGTACCGGCTCATACACTGATCCTGGGTTCACGCGATGCCCGCGTAGACTCACAGATCCACTGGTCGACTGTAGGACCAGTTGGATTCCCGAACCATCTTGACCCGTGTCTCCTCCGTACAACCTGAGCTCGGCGGGAAAGGTGATAGCCTTTGCAGCAGACTACTCCAACATGAGTATAATGTATGCGGGGGCTTCCGAAATGCCCTGGTGGGGACCATACAGCCAAAGCGGTGTTTTCAAAACCACTGATGGCGGCAAGGTCTGGTACAGGGTGAACCGCGGCCTTGGTAATCCTTCGGTGGGAGCCCTCTGGCTAAACCAGTCCGACCCGGACATTGTACTGGCCGCCACCCCCGCCGGGATATACCGAAGTGCGGACGCGGGTACTTCTTGGACCAGAGTGTACAATGTGTCAGCCTATGCCTTTTCGTCCTCTGAGGACACGGTTTACGCTGCCACGGGCCAAGGTGTGCCAGCCTCCACGGATTCCGGCATCTCGTGAAAAATCATTGAGGCCACACCGTCGACCGTGACGGCGGTTGCGGCGGGCAACGGGGGTGCGCTCTACGTGGGTACGTTAAGCGGCGCGGTGATGTAGGTGATAGTATTGTGATGCCCAACTCTTACGCTTTCCCTCAAGTGATCTTTCAGACCAAGCAGTAACTCCTTCTGAACATGTCTGCCAACGACAAAGAGGTTTTAACGAGAACCTCTCCGGTCCGCGACCCCAGTTAGTAGAATGGCCCTTGGATTCTTTGAACGACGTATCTTTAGATATCGACAAACGAGGAGGACTCGTCAACTCTGCTATGCGACCAGAAGGGCCTGGACCAAGGAACCGTTGACTAAGGCAGCTGATCTCGAAGGATTCCCAGAGGGCGCTGCGACTCTGGCAGTTCTCTAACCTTTCGCAGTATCTCGTCTCTTATTCTTCTTACATCCACAACCGACTTGTCCTTAGGGTCCTCGATGTCTCACTGAATGAGCTTTTTGTCCATTTTCGCAACCAAAGGTGCAGGACATGCCTCCTCTAAGGAGCAGCCCATGGTCACAACTAGGTCGGCCCAGTCAACCATTCGGCTATCCATGAGCTTTGGCCTTCCTGTTCTGACATATATGTTGACTTCCTGCATGACCTGGATCACGAGCGGCTTCACGTACTTGGCCGGCATGGTATCCGCACTCATGGCCTCAAGACCAAACAATCTCGCAAAGGCTTCCGCCATCCGGGCTCTGCCGGCATTTTCAACACAAACAAACAGAACCTTCCTTGACTTGCTCATCACTGTGCAGTCCACTTTCTGCAATATTTAAACGATCTCGTCTTCTCTCATCAAAGTCCGAGGGGGAAGCCAGAGTAAAGTGATGCATCATGAATACACCCACTACGTTGTTTGACGCTATCTTTTAGCGCACGAAGCGCAGCATTACACACTTAGACCCTTGTCACGACCCGTACGGAATATTAATTCCCATATTTTCGGAAGTGTAACTGGAAATCGACGTGCACGGGGTCTAGTCAAGGGACAGTGCCGCTAATTCGGCCGAAGATGTGCCATTCTCTCTCGTGGGAAGTTAAGTCCAAATTAATTGTACTCCCGGATATTTATTTGCCGGGAGTGTCCTAAACCACTGGGTCTCGACAAGATGTGCGAATTCTTGCGTGTATATGAATACGCAGGAACTTATCGCGATTTAAAAGGGCCGTGACTGCTGCAGGCTTTTGAACCGCTTTCGGACTGCGCCGAGCATACCTGCAAATTTTTCGTAAAAAATCAAAAGGCTTTTTACTGTGTTCGGTGTACACCTTGTCACGATGAGTGGTCGTCTTCTATCAGGGTTATGTGCGCATTTTTGACACGACTTTGAGAGACGGTGAACAGGCGCCAGGCATTGACCTTACGGTTGAACAAAAGCAGGAAGTTGCAAGGAGACTGGCGTTACTCGGTGTGGATGTTATCGAAGCGGGCTTTCCTGCATCGTCACGCGCGGAGTTCATCGCCACTAAGAGGATAAACGAAGAACTCGGCGAATCAGTCGAAGTCACAGCACTTTCCAGGTGTAACAGAAAGGATATCGATGTCACACTCGATACAGGGGTTTCGAGTATCCACCTCTTTCTTGCCACATCCGACATCCACCTGAAACACAAACTCAAAATGACAAGAGAGGAGGTCCTCACAAAGATAGGTGAGTGTGTCTCCTACACGAGGTCGCACGGTGTCAGGGTTGAGTTCAGTCCTGAAGACTCGACGAGAAGCGAACTTCCGTTTCTCAAAAGAGCAATTGAGACCGCGGTGAGCGCAGGCGCTGAGCGTATAAATATTCCGGATACGGTCGGCGTAATGGATCCCTTCAGAATGTATGAACTTGTCACGAATATAAGACAGGTAACTGGCGACAGGGTGGTGAGCGTTCACTGTCACAATGACTTCGGAATGGCAACGGCAAATTCCATCGCCGGTATCAGGGCGGGGGCAAGACAGGTGCATGTCACTGTGAACGGTATAGGCGAAAGGGCTGGCAACACCTCACTTGAGGAGGTGGTCATGGCAACCAGGAAACTGCTCGGGATGGACACCGGTGTCGATACGACGCGCCTCTATGACACCAGCAGGTTCGTCTCACAGGTAACCCGCGTGCCCGTACCCTTCTTTAAACCGGTAGTAGGAGAAAATGCATTCGGTCATGAGGCAGGTATACATGTCCACGGCGTGCTCGAAAATCCGTACACGTATGAACCGATGACGCCCGAAGAAGTGGGCAATCTTAGACACATTGCCTTTGGAAAACATAGTGGCCTGCACGGTCTCAGGGCGCTTTTTGAAGAACACGGAATCAGAGTCACGGACAGCGAGCTCAAGACAATACTCGAAGAGGTCAAGGACAAGGCCGAGAAGGGCGAAAGGGTGACGCCAGAAAGCGTGCTTGCGATGGCGAGTACAATCAGGAAGTAGCGACTTTTAACTTCCGGTACTGCGGGATAAGCCGCTCGTACTCCTCGATTTTCTTTTTGTAGAATTCCAGAGTGTAGCTGATTTCGTCGAGTCCGCTCATAAGCCTCCTGCGCACCCCTTCTTTCATCGAGAAAGGCACCGAAGTACCGGCAAACAGCACACGCATGGCCTCAAGGTCAAGTGTTGCGATAAGCTCGGCACCCTGAGATAGGTTTCTCAGGTGCTCTAATGAGGCTGGGTCTAACTGCGCGAGCACAAGACCGTTTCTTGCAGCGTTCTCGTAGAAGATATCGCCAAATGAAGTGGCAAGCACAGCCTTTATTCCGTAGTCCAAAAGCGCCCACACCGCATGTTCTCTTGAAGAACCGATTCCGAAGTTTGCGCCCGCGACAAGTATGCTCGCACCCCGGTAGGCGGGTCGGTTGAGAACAAAGTCCTCGACCTGTCGACCTGTCCCGTCGTATCTCCAGTTCCCGAAGAGATGAATGCCAAGCCCGTCCTTCTTTGTGGTCTTGAGAAACTCGGCAGGTATTATCTGATCGGTGTCCACATCATCAAAAGGGAAGGGGATCGTCTTTCCACTTACTTTGGTTACTGGCTCCATGCTAGACACCCTGCGGATGGGCGAAACGGCCAGCGACCGCAGTCGCCGCGGCCGTAGCAGGACTCACAAGGTGGGTTCGCACTCCCATGCCCTGCCGGTTCTGAAAGTTTCTGTTTGAGGTGCTCGCGCACCTAGTCTTGGGCGGTAGTCTGTCCTCGTTCATACCGAGGCAGAGGCTGCAGCCAGAGTTCCTCCATTCAAAACCAGCATCCAAAAAAATACGGTCAAGTCCGATGCGTTCGGCTTCCCGCTTCACACTCTGGGAGCCGGGCATGACGTAAGCCTTGACAGATGAGTGGACCGTCTTACCCCTCAGAACTTCGGCTGCCGCGATCAGGTCGCCAAGTCTTGCATTCGTGCACGATCCTATGAAAACGGTATCAACCGCTATTTCATCGATCCTCGTACCAGGCTCTAGTCCCATATAACTCAGGGCTCGCCTCACGCTTTCCCTGTGCATGATAGCTGGAACATGTTCGGGATCAGGAATACGCTCGGACACGCCGGCAGTCATCGAAGGGTCGGTTCCCCAAGTGACCTGCGGTTCTATATCCGAGCCGTCGAGCTCAACCACACTGTTGTACTGCGCGTCGGTATCCGACCTGAGGCCCTTCCATTCGTCAAGTGCCTCGTTCCAGTCTTCGCCACGAGGAGCATAAAGGCGTCCCTCAACGTAGGCAATGGTCTTCGCATCAGGTGAGACTATCCCGCTTCTTCCCCCTGCCTCAACCGACATGTTGGTAAGCGTCATTCTTTCTTCGACTGAAAGTGAGTCCACAACCGGACCCGTGTACTCAACCACATGACCGATTGCACCCCCCACCCCCACGGACCTTATAAAGTAAAGCACCACGTCTTTGGAGCAGCACCCTGGGCGGAGGTTTCCCTTAACACTCACTAGCATATTGCCGGGTTTTTTGAGCCAGAGAGACTGCGTAGCAAGAACGTGCTCGATCTCGCTTGTTCCAATACCGAACGCGAGTGCGCCGAGTGCGCCGTTGGTCGGTGTATGGCTGTCACCACACACAACCGTTGTCCCGGGAAGCGTTATGCCGAGCTCTGGCGCAATAACATGAACGATTCCCTGAAGCGGATCGGTATAGCCAAAGTAAAGTATCCCGTGCTCCGCCACGTTACTTTCAAGCGCAGCTATTTGTTCCCGCGAACTTTGGTCGGTAACGGGCTTGTCTCTTGAAGCCGTCGGTATGTTGTGGTCAACTGTTGCAACCGTAAGCTCCCTTCTCCTTACCGCAAGACGCCTTGCGGAAAGACCACTGAACGCCACCGGAGAGGTCACTTCGTGAACGAGGTGCCTGTCTATAAAGAGAAGAGACCTGTCGTCCTCAGTCGCAATTACGTGAGAATCCCACACCTTCTCGAATACACTCTTTCCCGCCATTGAACACATGTGTTTACGCAAAAAGATATAAGCCAATCGGCGCCGAAGGCGCAAGAAGGGAAGCTGGCTCAGCATGGGTCATAGGTCCCCTTTATATAGATAAAGAACGGTTACAGTCTAGTCATAATACATATTTGTTTGTAAATGATAAATCAATTGCCTGATACGAACTGCTTATATTACCCTATACCGGATTTTGAGGTGAAAGAAGTTGACCGCGATACAGAGGTCCAGGCTTGATTGGATAACGGAGGGCGAAATTGGAATTGTCGAACCGTTCCAGATAATCGCGCCCGACGGGACGTTGAAGGGCGAGCTCCCGTTTGATGATAAATTTCTTCTGAGTCTTCACAGGGAGCTCGTGTTCTCAAGAGCGTTCGACGAAAGGGCGATCAATCTTTCAAGCGTAAGGGAGATAGGTACATATGCCCCCCATAGCGGGCAGGAAGCCACCCAGATAGGCATGATACGCGCGCTCAGACCGACCGACTGGTTTGTGCCGATGTACAGGGACAACGCCGCGATGATCGCAAAAGGTCTCCCGCCTGAAATGCTACTCGAATACTGGGCTGGGGACGAAAGAGGTCTCAGAATTCCAAGAGATATCAGGATGCTGCCCTTCGGGATACCCGTGGCCTCACAGCTTCTGCATGCAGTGGGTCTTGCAAAGTCCACAAAACTCGGAAGGTCAACCGACGTTGTGCTCACCACAACTGGGGATGGCGGAACTTCCAAGGGCGATTTTCACGAAGCGCTTAACTTCGCAGGTGTCTATTCGCTTCCGCTCATAGTGGGTGTGGAAAACAACCAGTACGCGATATCCCTCCCGAGAAGTGACCAGACACGCTCGAAGACAATCGCACAGAAGGCTGTGGCCTACGGCGCCTACGGTCTCCTTGTCGATGGAAATGATGTCGCGGCGGTATATTACTCAACTGCGCAGGCGGCCGAGAAGGCAAGAGAAGGGCAGCCAGTTCTTCTTGAATACTTCACCTACAGGCTAAGCTACCATACCACTGCCGAGCTAGTGTCACACAAGCTTCAGCCGGAGGAAGAGCTTGCTTACTGGCGCGAGCGTGACCCAATTGCAAGAGTCGAAAGGTACATAAAAAGGAAAAAACTGCTTACCGACGACGAAATAAAGCGTGTTTACGATGATGCCAGGGCAAGGGTGAAGGAAGCAGTTGAGCGTTTTCGCTCTAATGAGAAGCCGGACCCGCTTGACATTTTCCGTTACATGTACTCCATGCCCACGCCCGAGCTCCTTGAGGAAGCAGAGGAAAGATTCGGAGAACTTGCGCGCGCACTCGGGAGTCCCCCAGCCGAATATGCCGAAAGTCTTCCTGAGGGCGAAACTAAAGAACTCAACATCAGAAATTCTGTGAATCTCGCACTGAAGCAAGAGATGGAGCGAGAACAGAAAATTGTGGTGTTCGGCGAAGATGTGGCAAGGAACGGGGGTGTTTTTCAGGTTACGCGGGGGCTTCTCGATGAGTTCGGCGAAAGGGTTTTTGATACTCCGCTCGCGGAGGGTGCGATTGCGGGAATGTTTCTGGGTCTTTCGGTCGGAGGTTTTATCCCGGTCGCAGAGTTTCAGTTTGACGGTTTTTCATTTCCCGCATTCGACCAGATCTTCAACCATATAGCAAGATTCAGAAACAGGACGCGCGGCGCTTACTCCGTTAGAGGAGTTGTACGGTTTCCCTATGGCGCCGTCCACTCGCTCGAGCACCACTCGGATTCCCCCGAAAGCTACTATGTTCACACTCCCGGGCTCAAGGTGGTGGTTCCGTCAAACCCCGTGGACGCAAAGGGACTCCTCATTTCTGCGCTCCGGTCGCAGGATCCTGTGGTGTTCATGGAACCAAAGAGGCTGTATGATTCTCCAAGGGTTCAGGTGCCACTCGCCGAGTACACGACACCGATAGGGAAGGCAAGGGTCATCAGGTCTGGAGACGACGTCACAGTTGTGGGCTACGGAGCAATGACAGCCGTTGCCCTTGAAGGCGCAAAGAACTATTCAGCAGACGTGATTGACCTAAGAACACTTTCACCCCTTGACACAAGGACTATAGTTGAAAGTGTTGAAAAGACGGGGAGGCTCGTGGTAGTGCACGAGGCACCAAGAACGCTTGGAATGGGGGCTGAGATAGTTGCAAGGGTTTGCGACAAGGCAATCCTGAGCCTTAAAGCGCCCATCAAGCGTGTTACGGGTTATGACATAGTCGACCCCCTCGCAAGGCTTGAAGATTACAACATCCCGGGCCCTGAGAGGGTTGCAAAGGCGATATCACAGGTACTGAGCTACTAGTCCACTAATGCACTCTTTATGGGGAGGACTAAGCCTGGAGGGGCAGGGCAGACACACAAGTAAGCCATGTGCACGAACCTGTGTGCCGAGATCCCCCTCGAAAGGAGGGAGGTTCGCGGTTTTCGGAGTCCCGCGCATATGTGGCGCTCATCCTGTCTAGCTATGGGCTGCGGCTGAACGTCCTCCGGTAAGGTGTCCAGTGATCCGCCTGTGTTTTTTCCGCCCGCGCCACCCCACCTTTTCGCACGCCTTGACTACGCTCCTTGGCCGCAACTTGTGAGCTACCCGATGAGCACCACTTGACCAGAGAGGTGTTTGATTTCGCAGCTCATCTCCTCCCGCGGGGAGGTTACCAGTTTCCCTTCGTGTCTCTATAACCCAGTCAGAGAAAAAGGGGGAACCGTCTTGCCTAGGCCGGCTACTTTGACGCGTACCAGGTTACGTTGAACGATGACCCGTCCTGCGTAAGCTGAGAAGGCGCGGCAAGCGTTTCTCCCCTGTAGTTGGTCATGGTTATGGACACTGCACCTAGTGAACCAAACGAGCCGGTGGTCGAGCCCACAGTGGCGTAGCACGTACCCGAAACAAGCGTATAGTCATTCCCGAAAGACACAGTTCCAAAGTCAGCTAGACTCGTAAGGCTACCCCCTATCGCAGGTCTTTCGGTTATGCATTCTGCTGACGAAAGCTGTGCACCGCTCACGCTACCGGACGTGGTGTATTTCTGGGTGCCGTCGGTGAGCGTTATCGTGAACAATCCTGACGAGTAGCTCACACTCACAAACACTATGTCATAAGGTTTGACCGACACACGTGATATTGTCACCATGGGCGAAGGGTAGAATTCGTACCACGCACTGTAACTCGGCGAGCCTTTGGAGCACTGAGCTAGCACCCCTGCCTGCTCAACCGTGTTCGATGCAAAGCCGTCGATTCCAGCCCAAAACGCTACGTAGGTTGTCTGTTTCGTGCAGCTTATAGTCGGAACCACCCACGAACCAGCAACGTACGTGACGCTTCCCGCAGATCCTGTGACGGCGTAACCTGCCCAGTTGAGGCTCGCCGTTCCCATCCTTAAGTTCGGACCGACCGCCGTACCTTGGGTGAAGGCAAGAGGAGCTACGGCGAAGGCCGCGACGAAAAGTAACAGGATAAGTTGTCGTTTCATAACCCTTTAGCTACTGCGCTTGCTAATAAACATACTGACGCTGTTTACTTAATTCGGTGCTCCCTCAACTTTCGGGCGAGTATAACTTGGAAAAATCATGCTTATATTCTTGCTCATTTGTTGTGTTCTGAATTGAGTTACAGACTGCCCGAGGCTGTGTTCCACCGGTTTTTCGACGCTGGAAACAAGTCCCTTCTCATAAAGGGTGAGCCCGGAACTGGGAAGACCATACTGTCCCTTACCATGACCAAGTGGCTCAAACCAAAGGGGATGTTCTACCTCTCCACAAGACTTTCTGAGGATCAGATAGTGCAGGAAATCCCATGGCTAGGCAGGGAGATCCCTTCACTGAAGATAAAGGATGTGCGCTTCGGAACGCCTGAGATGCTCGTTGAACAGTACTCGGTTGCGATCAAGCAACCAGGTTCGCTCATAATTCTAGACTCTTGGGACACATTTGCCAGATTGATTCCACAGGCTGAGCTCCTGAAGACCGAGCAGGCTCTCGTGACACTTGTGTCTTCGCTTAACACAGATACCAAAGTCGTGTTCATAAGCGAAACTAATTCCGCAACACCCTTTGACTATACCGTGGACGGCGTAATTCACCTTTACAATTCTACATTTCACGGAAGAACTCTGCGCGTCATGGAATTCAAGAAGCTCAGGGGCATTCGCGTTCACAGAAGATTCCATATATTCACGCTGGACGGTGCAAAAGTAAAGATAATCCCGCCCTATATTCCCTGGGAACCAAGCGGCACGCAGAAGCTCAGGCCCGTATACAGTAATAAGGATAGCGCCTTCGCAACAGGTAACCCAAAACTTGACCAGTTTTACGGTGGAATTCCGAGGGGGTCGCTCGTCGTAGTGGAAATGTCAGAAAGCTTTCCCTATGAGGCGGCAAGGGGATTGACTCTTAACCTTACATATGCCTTTCTCAAGGAAGGAAGGTCTGTGCTCTGGGCACCGCACATGGACAGGCATTTTTCGGCTGTACGTGGGATGTTTCAATCATTCTTCGACGAGCAAACGTTGAAGGGTCGCCTGAGAGTTGTGGACACAGCTGAGGGTCCGGCGCCCGGCGGTACACCGTTTTTCATGAGGTACATGTCACTTCTTGACGAATTGAGAGGCACTTCGAAGGACAGGTGTGTACTACAGATCGTAAGCGGAAGCTTCCTCGAAAGGCTCTACGCAGAAAGTCCGAGCGAATTCATAAGAGGTTTTGAGGACCTGACCACCCAGGCAAACACCAGGGGTGACCCGCTACTTGTCTCGGTGAGAAGAAACTCCCCGATATCAGCCCATGTAAGGAGCTTCGCGGATATCTATCTTGCACTGCATTTTCTCTACGGTAGCGTGGTGCTAAGGTCGGAAAGACCGTACTACGAACTTCTTGCAATGAACTACGACGCAAGAAACCCGCTTATACCGAAGATAACACCGCTTGTCTGACTGAACCCGGGAGGGGGTCGCCCTACCTTCTGAGGAGGCGACCGTAGGAGGAAGAGGGAAGGGGACCCGCGAGTTCACGCGGGGTGTGCTTTGTGCGCCCCTTTCTCTGCATACATAACCCCGTACGGTATATGACCCCCCTTTTTCTTTAACCCTTTAGCGGTCTGGAAAGCTTGAATGGCCGGCTGCTAGTGCACTTGGTCTCGGCGGCTGTGCAGGAGAGGAGGAGGTGAGCCGGTATTTTCCATGTGATATAGGGGGAGGCGGTCATAAGGCCGAGATGCGCTGAGATTTTTTGATGTATTTCGTTCAACTAGCCGATAACTGACGTGCTTCCTGTGCGATCCGGCCGGTTGTGCACGGAACTGTTGTGCCGGCGGTGGAATGTTATTTCGTGCAGGGAGATCATATGTTCACAAGACCTGGGCCGACAGCGTATTTAGTGAATTCTAAAAATGTCCTTTGAAAGGTCCGCGATTATGGCAAGTACACCGAGAATACACTAGGAGGATCTGTGTGTTGCGTATTTTTATCTTATCTGGGGGTTCAAAGAGGGCGGAAGACCCCCACCGCTCCGCTCCGCTCCGTGAGGTGGGGGATGGATAGTCCCCTTTGTAGCTACTTTCCAAAACCTCGCCCCTCGGGGATTGCGAAGGCTTTAAGTGCGAGCGTGCAGAAACGCTCACGAGTACCCGCGGTGCGGGAAGCGGGGAATTCACGCCTGTGGAGATCGTGGCCTCCGTAACCCTGTAATGGGGAACGAGCTTGGTCGCTGAAGCAGGAAGCTCCCTCTTTTAAGAGGGGGTAGCTCACTCAGATGGA
>Ga0080006_1118600_pt1 | contig 33534 bp, 30 predicted proteins | sample RS3BMetagenome_FD_69209 | JGI IMG/M metagenome (GOLD analysis project Ga0080006, IMG submission 69209) | Ferric oxide microbial mat and aquatic microbial communities from Rainbow Spring, Yellowstone National Park, USA - RS3B (SPADES... ...
CCGGGTCCGGCGGTGCCACGGTGGTACCGACCGCCGGGGTCCGCTCCGGTGACGGGGCGGTGACGATCACCTACGTGCTCGCCGCCACAACAACGACGACCACCACGACCACCACCACCACCACGACCGTGCCGGTCACCGCATCCGCCGTGGCCCCTCCTCCGGTGGCGGCGGTGCCGGTCGGCGCACCCGGTACCGGAGGAGGCCTGCCCGGCGGGGGGGGCGCGTCGACGGTGCTCGTCGGCGCCGCTCTGTTCCTCCTCGGCGGGGCAGGGATGCTCGAGGTGCTCCGACGGCGGGGCCGGTCGACGTGATGACCCCGATCCGGGTGGCCTCGGTGGGACTGGTGGTGGTGGGTGCCGGCCTCCTCGCACTCGGGATCGTCCGGTCGGTCGGCCCGTCCCAGGCACCCCCGTTCCACCAGAGCGCCCACCCGGCCGCGCGGCCCCCCCGTCCGGCCGCCGCCCCGGTGGCGGGGGTCGCCGTGGACGCGGCGCCCCGGTCCGCCCCCGTCTCGGTCGCCATTCCGGCTATCGGAGTCTCCTCGGTCCTCGGTCCGGAGCGGGGCCTGAACCCCGACGGGACGATCGACGACGCACCGCTCAGCGGTCCGACCTGGGCCCTCCCCTGGTGGTACGACGGCGGGCCCGCTCCCGGGCAGGACGGGTCCGCGGTCATCCTCGGGCACGTCGACTCGGCGGTGGGGTCCGGTCACCTCGGGGTCTTCTACCGGCTGGGCGATGTCCAGCCCGGTGCCTCCATCACGGTCACCTCGGTCGACGGCACCACGACGGACTGGGCGGTCGTCTCGACGGTCCTCTACCCGGACCAGGGGTTCCCCGATGCGGTCGTGTACGACCCGACCGGCCCCCCGATCCTCCGGCTGGTCACCTGCGGAGGCGCCTTCGACCCGCAAACCCACTCGTACCAGTCGGCGGTGGTGGTGACGGCCCGACCGGCGTGACCGGCGCCTGAGCCGATCCCGGGGCTGGCGCCGCGAGCGGGCCGGACCCCGCAGGTCGCCCCTGACCCGCGGGTCACTCCCGGGTCAGGTGGAGCAGCACCTCGAGGGTCCCGTGGTCGGCGGTGGTGACGAACCCGGCGATGCTCGGGTTGTCGATGCCCCAGTCGGAGAACACGAGGTCCGTGTCCCCGAGCACATCGATGGTCGTCGCCAGCCGTTCGGCCGAGAGCGGGACGGCGACGGTCCGGGTGACCCCGTGCAGGGTGAGCGCTCCGGTGGCCGTGACGTGCACGGTGTCGCCGACGGCCGGGAGCGGCCCGAGCGGTATCGGGTGGGTGAGCTGGAAGGTGGCCGTCGGGTACCGCACCACGTCCATGATGCGCCCGTCGAACTGCGCGTTGCGCTGCGGCTGGTTGCTGACGACGCTGGCCATGTCGACCGTGAATGAGGCGCGCTCCACCGTGGTGCCGCCGATCTCGACCTGGCCGGTGACCTGCGAGGTCCTCCCGACCGCCGTGGTCGACTGGCCGAGGAGGACCTCCTGGACGCGGTAGCCGGCCGTGGAGCCGGCCGAGACCTTCCACGTCCCCCCGATCCCCGACACGACGGCCCCGGCCCCGGTCCCGGACGTCGGCCCGGCTGCAGGAAGGGCCAGCCTCGGTGCCGGAGGGCCCTCGATGAAGTGGATGAAGACGAACGGGCCGCCGATCGCCACCACCGCCACCACCACGACAACGGCGATCACCCAGCGGAGCCAGCGTCGGTGGCCGGTTCCCGGGGCCGGAGTCGGCGTGCTGGCGGTCTCGTTCACGTCTCCCACGCTCCCACGGATCGTGGGCCGCGTGAGCTCGGGCTTCCGCAGGCGCGGATCGCCGGGCTCAGGACGGGACACCGGCGCCGAGACGCGCCCACTCCTCCGCCACCAAGGCGAGCGACCGGGCGCGCACCTCGTAGGCGTGGGCCCGGGTCACGAGCATCAGCTCGTCCGCCGCGGTCCGGCGCTGCAGCGCTACCAGCCCCTGTCCGACCAGCCCGGGATCGCCGATCAGGTGGGTCGCCTGGGTGTCGGCGACCAGGGCGCGCTCCGCGTCGGAGAACCGGTAGGCGGCCGCCTCCTCGGGCTTGGGCAGCGGGCCGAGCCTCCCGGTCCGGAGCTGCAGGATGCTCAGCGCCGAGGGCCCGGACAGGTAGGTCGCCTCCTCGGTGGTCGGCGCGCACAGGACGGACACCGCCACCATGGCGTGCGGCTCCCCGAGGAGCACCGACGGCCGGAAGGAGTCCCGGTAGCGGGCGAGCGCCGCGTCCACGTACCCGGGGCTGAAGTGGTAGGCGAACGAGAAGGGCAGTCCGAGGAGGCCGGCGAGCTGGGCGCTGAAGAGGGAGGAGCCGAGGAGCCACACCTCGGGGAGGTACCCCCGTCCGGGCACCGCGGACGGATGCCCCGGTGGCCGATCGGACTCCGCGAGGTACCCGATCAGCTCCACCACGTCGTCGGGGAAGGTGTCGGCCCCCGTGTCCATGCTGCGCCGAAGGGCGCGGGCGGTCGCCGGGTCGGTGCCGGGGGCCCGGCCGAGTCCGAGGTCCACCCGGTCGGGATGCAGCGCCTCGAGGGTACCGAACTGCTCGGCGACCACCAGGGGCGCGTGGTTGGGGAGCATCACGCCTCCTGCGCCGACCCGGATCGTCGTGGTGGCGTCGGCGAGGTGACCGACCAGCACGGCCGGAGCGGAGCTCGCCACCGCCGGCATGCCGTGGTGCTCGGCCACCCAAAGCCGCCGGTACCCCAGCTCCTCGGCCACCCGGGCCAGCCGGGTGGTGTCGGCCAGCGCTTCCGCCGCGGTCGACCCACGGGTCACGGTGGCCAGGTCCAGCACGGACAGGGGGATCACCACAGGTACAACCCCACCGGGCGCCCGCTGCTTCCGGGGTGGAGCGCGCGACCCCGGGACCGGGCGCTCAGGTCGGTGGCGCCTCCGCTGTGAGCTCCTCGATGCGGGCCAGCGTCCGCTCCATGTTGGTGCGGGTCGTGTCCGGGAGCTTGCCCAGCTTCAGCAGGGCCCGCTGGTGGTCCTTCGACACGTCCCAGCTCTCGCGGACCCGGGTCCCCCCGTCGACCGGTTCGAGCTCGTAGCGCCAGATCCGCCCGGCGAGGAACTTGCCGAGGACGCCCCCCGGGCGGGCCTGCCAGGCGATCCGCCGGTTCTCCTCGAACTCGACCACGGTGTTGGTCATCGAGTAGTTGATGCCCATGTGCATGGACATCCCGAACGTCGAGCCCAATCCCAGACGTTGCGGCGCACCGGGCTTCGCCCGCTTCACCGTCCCGGACCCGTCGATGTCCGGGTGGCGTGCTGCATCCGCCACCAGGTCGAAGATCGCTTCTGCCGGAGCGGGGATCACCCGCTCGACCGTGACGACGTCACCCTCCATCCGACCCTCCGTCCTGTCGTGTCGGCCGGTCGCGCCGCCCCCGCCAGGATGGCGGGGGGGTCGGCACCGGGCCGGCTCCCAGCATGCACCGGTTCGGACGCGTCCGCCAGTGTGGTCCTCGCGCGGTCTCGGTGTCGGGTCAGACCCGCTGACGCCAGCCCCGCTCGAACGGGAGGCGCCACGCCCGCGGGGCGATGAGGTCGTCGATCGAGCGGGGACCCCACGAGCCCTGGGGGTACGGCTCGAGTGGCGGCGGATGTTCGAGGAGCGGTGCCGAGAGCTCCCACAGACGCTCGATGTCCTCGGCCGCGGTGAACAAGGTCCGGTCACCGCTCATGGCGTCGTGGATGAGGCGTTCGTAGGCCTCGAGGGCGTCGGTCTCCCGGCCCGTCTCGTGGAGGGCGAACTGGAGGCTCAGCTTGTCCAGGGTCATGCCCGGTCCCGGGCGCTTCCCGTAGAACGACAGGGAGAGCTTCGACGAGTCCGCCAGGTCGAAGGTCAGGTGGTCGGGGCCGTGGTCGCCGATGCCGGATCCGGCGGGGAACATGCTCTTGGGTGGCTCCCGGAAGGCGATGGAGATGATCCGCGCCCCCTCCGCCATGCGCTTGCCGGTGCGGAGATAGAAGGGGACCCCGGCCCACCGCCAGTTGTCGATCTCGCAACGGAGAGCGATGAAGGTCTCCGTCTCGGAGGCGGGGTCCACCCCGGGGGTCGAGCGGTACCCCTCGTACTGGCCCCGGACCACGTGGCGCACATCGAGGGGGCGCATCGACCGGAAGACCTTGTTCTTCTCCTCGTTGATGGCGTCGGGTCCGAGGGAGGTGGGCGGTTCCATCGCCATGATGGCGAGCACCTGGAAGAGGTGGGTGACCACCATGTCCCGGAAGGCTCCGGTGCCCTCGTAGAAGCCAGCGCGGCTGTCCACCGAGAGGGTCTCGGGGACGTCGATCTGGACGTGGTCGATGTGCCCCCGGTTCCAGATCGGCTCGAACAGGCCGTTGGCGAACCGGAAGGCGAGGATGTTCTGGGCCGCCTCCTTCCCCAGGAAGTGGTCGATCCGGAACACCTGCTCGGGAGCGAAGACCCGGTGGACCGCCTCGTTCAGCGCGGCCGCCGATCGCAGGTCGGTCCCGAAGGGCTTCTCCATGATGATGCGCGACCGCTCGACCAGTCCGGCCTCGTCGAGTGTCTTGACCACGCCGTGCGCCGCCGAGGGGGGCGTGCTGAGGTAGTGGAGCCGCCGGTGCTCGGGGCCGAGGACCGCCTCGGATCGGGCCACCGTGGCCGCCAACCCGGCCGGGCCGGCATCCTGGGGGACGTAGCGCAGGCGCTCGGCAAAGGCGCCCCACGCCCCGGCGACGATGTTCGCCCGGGCGAACTCGTCGCAGGCCTGCCGGGCGAAGGACCGGAAGGCGTCGTCGTCGAACCCGTCGAGGGAGGTCCCCACGATGTGGCACTCCGGGAGCAGGCCTGCGTGTGAGAGGCGGAGCAGACCGGGGAGGAGCTTCCGGCGGGCCAGGTCACCTGTGGCACCGAAGAGGACGATGACGTGCGGACGGAGGGCGGACACGGTCTGCATCGAAGCGTCGGCTCCCCGCCCGGCTCGCTCGATCACGGTGCCCTGACCGGGGTGTGCGTTCATCTCGTCCCTGGATCCTCCACCGGGCTCGGCCCGCTGGTCGCGTGCATCCATCCCAGGGTACCGACCGGCCCCCCGCGACCGGTTCCGCCGGCCACCCGGCCGGGCTGCGGAGCGGCGTCCCTGTCACCCCGGTCGTCGCCGGGACGCGGGGCGAGGTTCAGGGGATGCCGTTAGGGGGGCGGCAGGACGGATCCGGGGGGTGGGATCGTCCCCGGGCCCGTAGTGACGCATGCCTGCGGGAAGGTCGTCGGGCTGGCCAACGTGGGCGGTTCGAGGAAGGCAGGGGGCTGCGAGAGGTCGATCAGGTCGGTCAGGTCGTTGGCGTTGGCATCCCGGTAGGTGAGCGCCGGCAGGTTCCACTTGCGTTCGACCATGGCGAGGACCGACGTGTGGTCGTGCACGGTGCTGCTCACCAGGTTCGGCACCGAATAGGGCGACACCACGACGGCCGGTACACGGAACCCGTACTGGGTGAAGCCGTTGTAGGCGCTCTCACCGGCCGGCACCAGCGGAGGGATGGTGTCGGGTGCGATGGCGGCAGGGGGTGGTACGTGGTCGTACCAACCGCCGTGCTCGTCGAAGGTCCACACCAGCAGGGTCGACGGCCAGGCCGGGCTGTTCATGACCGCGTTGACGACCTGGGCGACGAAAGCCTCACCCTGGGCGATGTCCTGGGGGTTCTCCTCCGAGCCGGTGTCGAAGTTGGGGTCGATGATGGCGAACCCGGGCAGGGTGCCGGCCGCACAGTCGGTGAAGAAGGTGTTGATCGACACCAGGTTCGGCGACGAGTTGGCCGGGTCGGAGAGGTACACGCCGGTGGTCGGAGAGGTTGTCGTGTGGTAGTAGTCGCGCCAGGTGATCCCGTAGTGCTCCAGCACCCCGAAGATGGTCCCGTTCGGCGGCTGCGTGGAGAGCTCCGAGGCGGTGTCGTCGACCATGCCGGCCGAGGTGCCGGCGATGAGATACCGGCGGTTGGGGTCGGTCTGCCCGAGGAGCGAGCAGAACCACCGGTCGGCCAGGGAGAACGTGGAGGCCAGCGAGTAGGAGACCGGGAGGTCGTCCCCTGTCCAGTACCCCATGGCGACCGGCCCGCTCGGCGAGGTGACGAACCCTTCACAGGTCCCGTTGTCGAACTGCTCGTGCGAGGCCTGCCACTCCTGGCTGACCGAGAAGCCGGTCTGGCAGTCGGTCGGCAGGTGGAAGGACTGCTGGAGGGAGCCGTCGGCGTAGGGGTTGGTGTTGGTCGGCTGGCCGTTGGTGCCCAGGGTCAGGCCGTCGCCCCGCGGTGCCTGGCCCGGGCCGCGGCCCAGCATGCCGAGCCAGTTGTCGTAGGAGTGGTTCTCCATCATGAGGACCAGGATGTGCTCGATCTCGGGCATGGTGTCGGTGCCGGCCGCCACGGTGGGGAAGGGGAGCGAGCCCGGGGCGCGGATCGCGCTGACGTGGGCACCCCGGCGCAGTTGGCCGGCGATGTCGGCCGAGGCGGCCTGGGACCTCGGTGGCCCGCCGGGCCGGAGCACCCCGCCGGCCAGCGTCCCGCCGAGCGCGATCGCGGCACCGCCCGCTACGCCGCCACGCAGGAGGTCCCTTCGGGAGATGCGCTTCATGGTCGGCCTCCGTTTCCGTTGCCCACCCGGACCGCCGGTCTCGAGTCAGAGGCAGTGCCGGTTCCGCCGGGATCGGCGACCGCCGGGCTGGCCACGGCGGGTCCACCCGGCGCCATCCCGACGACCGGCTTGTTCAGCGGGTTCCCGCCCATCGAGCCGAAGAACGAAGCGTCGCCGAAGGAGAAGACGCCTCCGTCGGCGGCCACCTCCCAGTAGCCCTTGCCGTCCGGGGTGGCGGCCATCCCCACGACCGGCTTGTTCAGTGGGTGCCCGCCCATCGAGCCGAAGAACGAGGCGTCGCCGAAGGAGAAGACGCCTCCGTCGGCGGCCACCAGGCGGTACCCGGCCCCGGAGGTGGGGGTGGCGACCAGGGCGAGGCTGTCCATGGCATCGGGGCCGCTGGCTACCGCCAGGGCGGGCGAACCCGCCGGCAGGGAGACCGCCACCGGCACGTCGTGGCTGGCGCGGGTCCCGGTCCCGAGCTGACCATAACTGCCGGCACCCCACGTATAGACGGCGCCAGTCGTGGTCAGAGCCAGGCTGTGGGCCGCACCGGCGGCCACCGAGGTCACCCGGGCTCCGGCGGGGAGCGCCACCTCCACCGGGACGCCGCTCTCCGAGGTCGAAGCGTTCCCGAGCTGGCCGCTACCGTTCGCCCCCCAGGCGAGGACCGCCCCGGAGGAGGTGACGGCCAGGCTGTGGCCACCGCCGGCGGCGATGGCGGTGACCCGCTGGCCCGCCGGGATCGAGACCGCCACCGGCACGTCGCTGCCGGCCATGGACCCGTTGCCGAGCTGGCCGTAACTGCCGGCCCCCCAGGCGTAGACGGTGCCGCTCGCGGTGAGCGCCAGCGCGCCGTCACCCAGGGCGGCGATGGCGATCGCCACCGTCCCCGGCGGCAGGGAGACCGCCACCGGCACATCGTTCTCGGTCGTCGACCCGTCCCCGAGCTGTCCCTGGTCGTTCGATCCCCATCCGTAGACCATGCCAGTGGAGGCGAGCGCCAGCGTGTGGAACCCGCCGGCCGCCACCGCGGTGGCGAACGTGCCGACGGGTAGGTCGACCGGTACCGGGGTGCCGACCTCGCCCGAGGACCCGGCGCCGGCGGTCGTGTCGTTCCCCAGCTCGCCGTCGGTGTCGTAGCCCCAGTCGTAGACGGTGCCGTCCGTCCCGAGTGCCACCGTGTCGTCCACGCCCGCCGCCAGTTGGGCGGGGACGAACGACGCCGGGAGGCCGAGCGGCTCGGGTGCCAGGTTGTCGGTCGCACCGACGAAGCCGACCTGTCCGATCTGCCCCCAGCCGACCGCCGTCCGGGGCACTGCAGGAATGGTGGTGGTGAGCACCAGGGGCAGCGAGTCCGCCACCTGCACCGGGTCCGACGAGTCGGTCGCCACCACCGACACGACCGACGTGCCGGCCGCGGCCGGGGTCCCCGAGATCACCCCGGTGCCCCCGTCGAGTGACAGCCCGGTCGGGAGCGAGCTCCCCGTGGCCAATGCCCACCGGTAGGGGGGAGTGCCGCCGACCGCGTCGAGGGCGGCCCGGTAGGCACGCCCGACGGTGGCGACCGGGAGCGACGTGGTGGTGACACCGAGCTTGCCCGGGACGATGGTGGTGGTGGCGACCACCGGTGCCGGTGTCGTGGCCAGGGTGCAGGGGATCGTCTTCTGCCCGAGCACCGGGAACGTCCCGGTGAAGGTGAGCGCACCGGGGGTCACCGTGGCGGTGCCGTACGACCCGGCGGTGAACGGTCCGACGGTCACCGCACCGAGCGGGAACGACGCGGGCTGCCCTTTGGTCAAGGTCGCGGAGAACGGCAGCGGCGTCGATGCCGCGTTCAGGCTCGACGGCACCGCCGAGGTCACGTCGACGTCCTCCACGGTCACGTCGCCCGACACGGTGGAGGCGCCGAGGGCGACGAGCTCGTCGACCAGGGCGGCGGGCATGACCAGGGTCGTCTGGTACCCGGCCACCGACACCGCGGACTCGGCCGGCACGCTGGCGGGTGTGGAGCCGGCGATGGTGGCGGTGAAGAGGACGGCTCCGGCGACCGGCACCGCGCACGAGTAGGTGGCGTCGACGGAGACGTGCGGGGATGCGGTCGCAGCGGCGAGGAGGGCGGGTGCGGGATGTGGCGAGCGGGGCGACGCACCGGAGGAGCCGGACGCCGACGCGGCACCGGCCACGGAAGCCAGCGCCAGGGCGACGGCCACGCCGACCACGGTGCTGCGTCGGGGTCCCTTCGTCGTGGGCCCACCCGGGGACCGCTCTCTTCCCGGCGGGGTGCCTGTGGATGGGGTCACGCGCGGTCCTCCCGGGGTTCGGCTCCGGTCCGGTCCGTTCGACAGCGCCTGTAACGTCCGCGGCTGCTGGTGACCGGGCCCTCCGGCTTCCTAACACGTCGCAACGGCCGGCGCCAGGCACCCCGGGGACCGCTGGTCCGCCGGCCGCGGCACCGGGGCCGGGCCGGGGAGTGGTGGCAACGGTGGTGTCACACTGTCGAGGTGGAGCGTGCAGAGGAGCGCAGCGGAGACATGGCTCTTTCCCTCGACGCGGTGCCCGTCCCCCTCGCCGTCGTCGACGGGGACGGCGTACTGACCGCGGCGAACGCTCCGCTGCTCGGGCTGCTCGGGCTGCTCGGTACGGCGGTGGCGTACGGGAGACGGCTCGAGGAGCTCGGCATCGGGTCCGGGGAGGCCGATCGGCTCCTCGGTCCGTCGCCGGCTCCGGATGGCGGCTCGGGAGATCCACCCGCGGTGGATCCCGGCCCGGTCACGGTGGAGCTCGCCGGCCGCCCACACACGGTGACCCGCTCCGAGCTCGTTCCCGACGGGAGCCGACGGCGGATCCTCCTCGGGTTCCTCCCGGCGCCCGATCCGCCGGACGATCCGGCCCCGGTGCTGGACGAGCTGGTGCTGCTGGCGCACGACGTGCTCGGCGAGGGCGTGATCGTCGGCGACGGCAGCCGGATCCTCCACGTCAACGACGCAGCGTGCGGCATCTACGGGTTCGGACGGGACGAGCTGCTCTCCATGCGGTCCCTCTTCGGGCTCTTCCGGCCCGACGAGCAGCGGCGCATCGAGAGGATCGTGGAGGGGCGGGCCGAGCGGGGTGAGCCGCCGCCGGAGCGGTACGAGACGGTCATCGTCCGTGGCGATGGCGCGGAGCTGGCGGTGGAGGTCGCGGTGAAGGCGATCGTCTCCTCGGGCCGGATGCGGACGCTGACCATCGTCCGGGACGACAGCCTGCGGCGCCGGACGCACGCCGAGTTGACCAGGCTGGCGTTCCACGATCCCCTGACCGGCCTTCCCAACCGGATGCTCTTCATGGACCGGGTCGAGCGCGCGCTGGCCCGGTTCCGCCGGGAGGGCGGCTCCGGGGCGCTGCTCTACCTCGATCTCGACAGGTTCAAGGCGGTCAACGACAGCTTCGGGCACGGCGTCGGCGACCAGGTGCTCACCACCGTGGCCGACCGCATCCGCGGTGCGGTCCGCGACGCGGACTCGGCCGCTCGCCTCGGGGGCGACGAGTTCGCCGTCCTGTGCGAGGACGTCGCCCATCCGGACCTGGCCTCCCGCCTCGGGGGTCGGATGGCCGCCGCAGTCGAAGGTCCGGTGGTGACGTCATCCGGTGCGGTGGAGGTGCGCACCAGCATCGGGTGGAGCATGCTCGGAGCGGAGGCCCGTTCCGGCGACGAGGTCCTGCGCGACGCCGATCGTTGCATGTACCGCGCCAAGCACGCCCGCAGGGCCGAGAGATGACCCCGGCCGACCGGTTGGAGGAGAGCGTCCGTCCGCTCGGGGCCCAGCCGGTGCCCGGGCTGCCCGACGGAGCCGGCAGGCGCGTGCTCCCCCGTTGGGATTAGCCGACGGTCCGGATCGCCTCCTGTACCGCTGACCGGATCGCCGGCGTCAGCTCGACATCGGCGTGTGCCTCGGCCGCATGTCGGACGATGTGGTCGAGGAGATCGGACTCCTCGTCGGCATGGAACTCCGCCGCGCAGCCGGGCATGACGTCTCCGCACCTGATCGCGTAGGGCACCGGTCCTCCTTTCACCGCGGTCTCGCCGCGGTTGCAATGCGGTTGCACTGCGGCTGCACCGCAGTGCTGGTTCACGGACGACCCTCGGGGCCGTCGACCGAGGCTACCGGGAGCCCAGCAGCTCCCCTACAACTGCCTCGACACAGGCGATGGCACCCCCGACGGCGCGGGCCTCCCCGTAGCGGTCGGTCAGGCTGACCACCTCGACCACCGTCCCACCGGCACTCCGGGCGATCTCCCGTCCATCCGTCCCGACCCGTCCGGCTACGACCAGGACGGGTACTCCGAGAGCAGCGGCATCCCCGACGACGCCGCCGACCACTTTGCCGGTGAAGGAAGAGGCGTCCAGGGTGCCCTCCCCGGTCACCACCAGATCGGCGCGCCGAAGCGCGTCATCGACGCCGAGGATCCCTGCGACCAGCCGGTAGCCGGACTCGAGGTGCCCGCCCAGAGCCATGATCGCGCCCCCCATCCCGCCGGCGGCACCCGCCCCCGGCTCGGAGCGGACGTCGACGCCGTACGTCTCGTGGTACCGCTCGGCCAGCCTGGCGAGGCGGGCCCGCAGCAGCTCCACGTCGGCGGGGGGCGCACCCTTCTGGGGTGCGAACCGCCCGGCCGCCTCGACGAACAGGGCCCGGACGTCGTAGGCACCCACCAGCTCCACGGCGCCGAGCCCACCCTGCTCCTCGACGGCTTCGAGTGCCGCCAGGCCGCCGTCCGTGCTGGCGGATCCGCCCAGCCCGACCACCACCGTCCCCCCTTCCCCCACCGCCCTCGCCGCCGCCACCATGAGCCGGCGGTCCCGCGGGTGGTCGCCGCCAGCGGATCGTTGCGCTCGGGGCCCCCGGCGAGGGCGAGGCCGGAGGCGCTGGCGAGCTCGATGACCGCGGTCGACCCCGTCAGCAACCAGGGTGCGGGCACCTTCGCACCGTTGGGCCCCGTGACCTCGGTGACCCGGAGCCGGGAGCCGCCCGGATCGAGCACCGCAAGCAATCCGTCGCCGCCGTCGGACAGGGGCACCGCGTCGGCCGTCCATCCGCACGAGGTGGCGGCGCGCCGGACCGCCCCGGCGACCTCACCGGCGGTGGCGGTGCCCCGGAACTTGTCGGGGGCGGCGAGGAGCCTCGGCACGGAACGACGCTAGCGACCTCCGACCGGGTGGCGGAGACCGCGCGCCCCGCCGGGCTGTGCCGGTGCGCCCCGGCCCGTTCGCGCCGGCGTTCGGCGGCCCGGCCTACGGCATCACGAGGGGCCAGGGGCGCTCGCGCTCGGCGATCCGGGCCAGCTCGAGCAGGAGCTGCTCCTCGTGGTGGCGGCCGATCACCTGCAGGCTGACCGGCAGCCCGTCCACCGTGCCGGCCGGGATGGCGACCGCGGGGTTGCCGGTCAGGTTGGCGGGGATGGTGAGGGAGCCGTTGTTGCTCATCGCCTGCTCGATGCCGTACTCGGCCACCAGGTCGACGTCCCCGACAGTGGTCGGCATGGGTCCTTGCGCCGCGAACGCCACGTCGGGGTTGGTGGCGGCGAAGACGAAGTCGACCTGTTCGAACAGGTCCGCCATCGTCTCGTTCGCCCGGATCCGGAACATCTCGGTGGCCCCTGCCGTCTGCACGTTCAGGTTGTGGGTGGCGAGGTTCATGCCGAGCTGGAGCTCGGGGGTCAGGTCTTCGTTGCAGGCCGGATAGCGGTCGCCCAGCTCGCCGGCCAGGCCGATCAGGTTGGACATGACCCATGCGAGGCCACCGCGGGGAAGCTGGACGACCACGTCCACCCGCCGGAGACCGGCCGCGGCGATGAGGGTCCCGGCCGTCTCGGCGACCGCGACGGCCAGCCGGGGTTCGACGACGGCCGCCCCGAGGTCGACGGAGACCACCGCGCGCTTCCCGGCGAGGTCGAAGCTGCCTAGTCCTGCCTCCCAGCCCCCGACCCGGGGGAGGCTGAGGGTGTCCCGGGGGTCGTGGCCGTTGCAGACGTCGAACCACCGGGCCGCGTCCCGGACCGAGCGGGCCAGGCACCCGACCACCACCGTGAGCGGAGGCTGGAGCGTCCCCGGCCCGCGCGGGATGCGACCGTAGGTCGCCTTCAGCCCGAGCAGACCGGTGTACCCGGCAGGGATCCGGATCGAACCGCCCCCGTCGCTTCCTGACGCGATCGGGACCATCCCTCCGGCCACGGCCGCCGCGGACCCTCCGGACGAGCCCCCGGGGGTCCGCTCCGGGTCCCACGGGTTGCGGGTCGTGCCGTGCAGCTTCGAGTGGGTGTAGTTGACCCCGCCGAACTCCGGAGCGGCCGTCTGGCCGACCAGGACGGCCCCGGCGCCGCGCAGGCGCGACACCTGGGTCGAGTCCCCCGCGGCCACCCGTTCGGCGAAGACGAGCGATGCCTCCGTGTGCGGCCATCCCGCCACCGGCTCGAGCTCCTTGACAGCGACGGGGACTCCCCCGAACGGGAGCGTCACGTCCGCCGCCGCGGCGGCCTCCCGGGCGTGGTCGGGATCGAGGTGGGTGAAGGCGTTCAACCCGGACGCCCCGATGGCCTCGAGCGTGGCCTCGAGCGCCTCGGCGGGCGAGAGCGTGCCGTTCCGGAAAGCGTCGACGAGCGAGCAGGCGTCTCCCTGCCAGGCGGTGTCCGTCATGCGGCGACGCTATACCGCGACGGAGTCCCGGTGCCGGGGCGGGCGTGCGGCGGACCGGTCCGATCGAGGACGTCCGGGCATGCTCCGTGCCCGATCGACAGCGGGGAGTGACCGGGTATTGACACAGCCTCGCTGATGTGTCAGAACGAGCGCAGGCCACCGAGGCGGTGGCCGCGTGTGGGGCCGGCGGAGTCTGTGGACTCGAATCGGTTTTGCCGCGCGTAGAACTTGGGGGGGGAACCATGGGAACGCTGTCAGGACGTCGGCGCGCGCGTCGGTCTGTGCAATCGGGGGGAATGGTCCTCGGGGTGGTCCTCGCGCTCCTGTTGAGCGCGGCGCCGGCGTCGGCGACGCCGCTGCAGGGCGAGGCGTCGAGCTTCCTCGCCTCGACGCTGTGGTGGAACTGGTACGCGTCGCCTCCGGGGGCGAACAACGGCTGCCTTCCTTCGAGCGCGCACCCCTACCCGGTGGTGCTGTCCGAAGGGACCTTCGCCGACATGTACAACAGCTTCGGCGCGCTCGCGCCCGACCTGGCGAACAACGGCTACTGCGTGTACGCCTTCAACTACGGTCAGACGATCGCCCCGTCGATGTTCGACGCCATGGGGAGCATCCCCTCCTCGGCAGCCCAGTTGGGCTCCTTCGTCAACCAGGTGCTGGCAGAGACGGGCGCGTCCAAGGTGGACATCGTCGGCTGGTCCCAGGGCGGGATGATGCCGCGGTACTACATCGACAACCTGGGCGGTGCGAGCCGCGTGGCGCGCATGGTGGCGCTGGCCCCGTCGAACTATGGGACGACGCTGGACGGGATCGCGACCCTGATCAGCAGCCTCGGCGGCCTGGGGGTGGCCACGTGGCTGATCTCCCCGTGGTGCACGGCCTGCGTCCAACAGCTCCAGGGCTCGTCGTTCCTGAATAGCCTCAACGCCGGCGGGGGCACCGTCCCCTCGGTCCGGTACGTGAACATCGAGACCCGCTACGACGAGGTCGTCACGCCGTACACGAACGCGTTCCTGTCGGGTCCGAACGTGCAGAACATCGTGCTGCAGAACCAGTGCGCGGCCGACTACAGCGACCACCTCTCGATCCCCTACGACACCAACGCCCTCCAAGACGTGGTCAACGCCCTGGGGGCCGATTCGGCCAACTTCCAGCCGTCCTGTGCGTCGGTGGGTCCGCTCATCGGCAACGCGTGACCCCGCGACCGGCCGGGCGTGGCGACCCCGGCCGGTCGCGGCGCCCCTCCGCACCATGGGAACGGTCCGCCGCCCCGGCGGAAGGGTGGGCGTCTAGCTTGTGCGCATGAGCCACGACGAACAGCCTGACGGGGGCGAGGACGGTCCGACGGTCGACGACATCGGGCAGCACGATCCCCACCACCCGCTGACCCTGGCGGTGGACATCGGCGGGACCGGGCTCAAGGCCTCGGTCCTCGACGCCGACGGGGCCATGGTCGCCGACCGGGTGAAGGTGGCCACCACCTACCCGCTCCCCCCCGAAGGGCTCGTCGCCGCGCTCACCTCCCTGGTCGGCCCCCTTCCGAAGGCGGAGCGGGCCTCGGTTGGGTTCCCGGGGATGGTCCGGGCCGGCCACGTGCTCTCGGCGCCGCACTTCTCCACCAAGCACGGACCGGGGAGCGACTTGGACCCCGACCTCTCCAAGGCCTGGTCCGGCTTCGACCTGGCGACCGTGTTGTCGCGGGCGTTCGGGATCCCCACCAAGGTGGCCAACGACGCCGACATCCAGGGTGCCGCGGTGGTGACGGGGCACGGGCTCGAGTTCGTGATCACGCTCGGGACCGGGTTCGGCAGCGGGCTCTTCTACGACGGGCGGCTGATGCCCCATCTCGAGATCGCCCACCAGCCGTTCCGCAAGGGCGAGACCTACAACGACCAGCTGGGGGAGGCCACCCGCAAGCACATCGGCGACGCGCGCTGGAACAAGCGGGTGCTGAAGGCGATCGACAACATGCGGTCGCTCCTGTTCTTCGACCACCTCTTCATCGGCGGGGGCAATTCCCGGAGGCTGGTGCGGGACGACCTGGACGGGGACGCCACCGTCATCGACAACACCGCCGGGATCCTCGGAGGCATCAAGCTCTGGGAGTTCGACCACATCGCGGTGAACAACGCCGGCGGCTGAGGGGTCAGGGTCGGGCGGGCCGGCGGGCCGGCGGGCCGGCGGGCCGGCGGGGCTCGAGGGGTCGGCAGCCTCTCCTCCTTGGTGTGCGGCCGGTCGTCCGGGAGGAGGGGTCGGGCACTACCGGCGCCACCGGCGCCAGCACCGCTCGACCTTGTTGAACTCCTTCCGCCACCCCGCCCTGGTCGAGGCGGCGACGGCGAGCTGGGCCTCACGGAGCCGGGCGACCACGGGCTCGAGTGCGGGGGACCCCTCGGCCACCGACTCGAGCCAGGCGGCGGCCCCGTACGCATCGTGGATCGTCCCCAGGCGCTCCTGGAGCGCTTCCGCCGCCCGAGCCGTCTTGCGCGCGGGTGCCCCGGCCACCAACGAGACGGTCTCGCAGCCGTAGCGGAGCGCCTTCATCCTGATCCGCAGCGCATGGAGGTGCCGGTCGTCGGGCTGCCGCCTCGCGGAGCGCGCCGCCTCGCGCGCATCGCGCCAGGACCGTTCGAGCAGGGTGGGCAGCAGCTCGTCGGCGGGGCTCGACGCCTTGTTTCCGAAGGGTGCCCGCCCGGTGAGGAGCTCGATCGTCCGCACCAGCGCGGCATGGCGGTCCCCCGCCCTCGCTTCGGCGAGCGAGGAGTCCGCGTCGACGAGGCCGCGGTCCAAGGTGGTGAGGATCACCGCGAGCTCCGACGGCCTCACCTCGGGGGGCCGGTGGAGCACGAGCGAGTCGCGCAGGACGTGGAGGTCACGCGACGCCCCCAACCGGTCCGTATACCAGGCGAGCTCGGCCCGTACCGAGGTGTTCCACGCCGGGTCGAACAGCACTCGGAACGTGCGGAGGTTGGACCGGATCCGGCGGAGTGCCACCCGGCTCTGGTGGACCTGCTCGGTGGGATCGAGGGGTCCGGTGCCGCCACGACTGTCGTTGAGGAGGAAGCTCCTCGCTGAGCAGGCCAGGACCGCGCCGAGGACCTCCCCGGCTGACGGGGTATCCGGCTTGTCCTCGTCGGGGCGATCGGGCAGCTCCCCGATCGGGGGACCTCCGGCGGGTGAGCGAGTCACCGTCGCCACCACCGCCTCCCGACGCTCATACCCTCAGCCTACGGCGCCGACTGCCGTCCGCCTGCGGGACCTGCCGTCCGCCTGCGGGACCTGCCGTCCGCCCCGGGCGCACCTATCGGCCCGCGTCGGGACCGTGCGGCCGGACCGGGTGGTCAGCCTGTGCTGAACCGACCGGTCGGCTCGCGGGACCGGTCGGTGGGTGTCGCCTACCCTGGGCCGATGCATGCGGTGACGATCGTCGACGGAGTACTGGTCTGGGCGGAGCGCCCGGATCCCCAGCCTGGCCCGGGGGAGCTGCTCGTGGCGGTGCGGGCCGCCGGCATCAACGGAGCCGACCTGCTGCAGCGCCGCGGGCTCTACCCCCCTCCCCCCGGGACGCCGGCCGACATCCCCGGGCTGGAGCTCGCCGGCGAAGTCGTCGGCCTCGGTGCCGGCACGACCGGTCACGCGGTGGGAGACCGGGTGATGGCGATCGTGTCCGGTGCCGCCCAGGCGGAGCTGGCGATCGTTCCGCAGGGCAGTGCCCTGCCGGTGCCGCCCGGACTCGCCTGGGCGGAGGCGGGCGGCTTTCCCGAGGTGTTCTGCACCGCGCACGACGCGCTCTTCACTCAGGCGGCACTGGCCTCCGGAGATCGTGTACTGATCTCGGGCGCGGCTGGTGGGGTCGGGACGGCCGGCGTCCAGCTCGCGCGCCGGGCGGGAGCCCAGGTGGTGGCGTCGGTGCGCTCCGCCGATCTGCGGCCGGAGGTGGCGGCTCTCGGTGCCGACACGGTGGTCGCGCCGGAGGACGCCGCGTCGCGCGGTCCCTACGACGTCTCCCTCGAGCTGGTCGGGGCCCCCGGGATCGGGCCCGTGCTCGGCGCGCTGGCCACCGGGGGAAGGATCGTGGTGATCGGCGTCGGGGCCGGTTCGAGGGTGGAGGTAGACCTGCTCGCCCTGATGGGGAGGCGGGCGACCATCGGCGGGTCGACGCTGCGCTCCCGGTCCTTGTCGGAGAAGGCGGCGGTGACCGGAGCGGTGGCGGACCGGGTGCTCCCCCTGCTCGCGTCCGGAGACGTCCGGGTACCGGTCGCCGCCACCTATGCGCTTGAGGATGCGCAGGCGGCCTACGAGCGGTTCTCCGCAGGTGGCAAGGTCGGAAAGATCGTGCTGCTGGCCACCTGAGGGCACCGCGTTGGCGTCCACACCGGCCCGGAGCGCCCGCCGCCGAACCGGGCGGCGGGACTGACCGTCACCTCGACACGATCACCGACGACCCGTGACCGAAGAGCCCCTGGTTGGCGGTGATACCGACGGCGGCGGCCTCCACCTGGCGGCCGGTGGCCTGACCGCGGAGCTGCCAGACGACCTCGCAGACCTGGGCGATCGCCTGCGCCGGGATGGCCTCGCCGAAGGACGAGAGACCGCCGCTCGGGTTCACCGGTACCCGGCCGCCGAGTGCGGTGTCCCCGTCCCGCAGCAGGCGCTCGGCCTCGCCCTCCTTGCAGAGCCCGATGTCCTCGTACCAGTCGAGCTCAAGGGCGGACGACAGGTCGTACACCTCGGCGAGGTCGAGGTCGTCGGGGCCGATCCCGGCCTCCTCGTAGGCGGCCTGCGCCACCGACTGCTTGAACGTGGGGCCTTCGGCGGCGGCGGCGGCGGCGGAGTCGGTGGCGAAGTTCGGCATCTCGATCACCGTCTGGGGGTAGCGGGGCGTCACGGTCGAGACGGCGTCGACGGTCGTCAGCGGGCCGGAGGGGCCGTGGCGACGCGCGTACTCCATGCTGGTGAGCACGAGCGCTGCTCCGCCGTCCGACGTGGCGCAGATCTCGAGGAGGCGGAGGGGGTCCGCGACCATCGGGGAGGCGAGGACCTCGGCGACGGTCACCTCCTTGCGGTAGCGGGCGTTCGGGTTGGCGAGGCCGTGGCGCGCGTTCTTGACCTTGACCGCGGCGAAGTCCTCCTCGGTGGCGCCGTAAAGCTCCATCCTGCGTCGCGCGTACAGCGCGAAGTAGGTGGGGTTGGTGGCGCCGAGGAGGTGGAACCGCAGCCAGTCGGGGTCGTCAGTGCGGTCGCCCCCGACCGGGGCGAAGAACCCCCTGGGGGTGGTGTCTGCCCCGACCACGAGCGCGACGTCGCACAATCCGGCCAGGATCTGTGCCCGTGCGGCGTTGATGGCCTGGGCGCCCGAGGCGCAGGCCGCGTAGGACGAGGCGACGCGGGCGCCCGTCCACCCCAGCGCCTGGGCGAAGGTCGCCCCGGAGACGAACCCCGGATAGCCGTTACGGATGGTGTCCGCCCCGGACACGAACCCGACGTCGGTCCACGCCACACCGGCGTCGGCCAGGGCATCTCTGGCCGCGGCCAGCCCGTACTCGACGAAGTTCCGGCCCCACTTCCCCCACGGGTGCATGCCCGCGCCGAGCACGGCGACCTTCTTGGACTCAGGCACGTGACCCTCCCCCTTCGCCGTCGGCGGCGGGAATGTGCCCGGCGCCCGGGTGGGCCGGAGTGCGGCGGTCATCCGGAGCGGGGCCGGTCGGCCGCCACCGCCACACCAGGTACTCGTGGTCGTCGTCCTCGTAGAGGGTCTCGAGGACCAGCTCGACCTCGCAGCCCACGGACAGGTCGTCGACGGTGACGCCGGTCGCGACCTGTCCCATTACCACCATCTGCTCGGGTGTCAGCTCGACCGCGGCGAGGGAGAACGGGACATAGGGGTCGGCGGCGACGTAGGGCTTCGGAGGTTGGTAGCAGGCGTTCGTATACGACCACACCCGCCCCGTCCGGCTGAGCTCGGTGTCGGCGAACTCGGTGCCGGAGCAAGCGGGATTGCGGCAGAAGACCGTCTCCTTCGGGAAGGTGAACGTCCCACAGCTGGCGCAACGGCTGCCGAGGAGGGCGGGAGCGTCGGCATCGAGGGTGAACCAGCCCTCGATGGCGGGCACACGGGATTTTGCCGGACTCATGACAGGATTCTAACGCACCGTCAGATTTGTAGCTCTGGGGTATGCGCGGTCCGGAGGTGGTGTCCGTCGGGAGGCCGTGCCGGTCGGGAGGTCCGACGCGCCCGGGGTTCAGGAGAGGGTTCGCCCCGTCCCGGCCGATCCTCCGAGGCCCCCGGAGGATCGAGCCTCGGCGATCCGGGCGTCGTCCCACCCGAGTAGGTCTCGCAGCACATCGTCCGTGTGCTGGCCGACCGTCGGTGCCCTCGATGGAGCGGGAAGTTCCTCGCCGACGAACTTGAGGGGGGTGGGGAGCTGGTCGGCGCCGAGACGATCCCGGGGGATCCAACGGAAGCGATCCTTGAACTGGGGGTCGTCGGCGATGGTCCGTGGGGAGTTGACCGGGCCGATGGGCACGTTGGCGGCCACCCCGAAGTCGAGCCACGCCGCGGCGGGCCGGGTGAGGAAGATGTCGCGCAGCTCACGTCGCAGCTCGGTGTTCCCGCGCGCATGGTCCGCGAAGCGGGAGCCGGGCCAGCGTTCGAACAGCTCGGGCCGGCCCACTGCCTCGCAGAAGTTCCGCCAGAACGCCTGTTCGGACGCCATGAAGAGGACGAAGCGCCCGTCCTGGGCCTCGTAGACCTGATACCGGACCCCCTCGACCATGCCCGCGCTCCCCGGGGCGCGCCGTTCGAAGCCGTCGGCCTTGTTGCCGGTCACCTCGGCCTCGGGACGCTCGTAGGCACGCCACGTCTCGGAGCGGTACCAGTCCATGGCGGCCGCCGCGTCGGACTGGGCGATCTCGACGAAGGATCCCTCACCGGTGGTTTTGGCGCGCAGCACGGCGGCCACGATCCCGAGCGCCCCGAAGAGCGGGCCGGCGTGGATGCCCATCGACGCGTGTTCGGGAAGATAGGTGAACCCCTCCTCGTCGACCTGGGGAGCGACGATCCCCGCCCAGGTGTCGTACGCGATGCCGTGACTTGGAAGGTCGCGGTACGGTCCGGTCATCCCGTAACCGGAGATGGTGCAGAAGACGAGCCCGGGGTTGTGCTCGCGGAGCTGCTCGTAGCCGACGCCGCGTCGCGCCAGCCCACCGGGCCTCATGGCCTCGACCACCACGTCGCAATGGGCTGCCAGTCGCCGGAAGATCTCCGCGTCCCCGTCGTTCCGGAGATCGAGCGTGATGGACCGCTTGCCCCGGTTGATGTGGAGGTGCATGAGCGACACGCCCTCGACGATCGGCCACGTCATCTCCCGGATGTAGTCGCCGGCGGGTGGTTCGACCTTGATGACCTCGGCCCCGAGGTCGACCAGCGGCATGGTCACCGCAGCCGGGCCGAGAGCGGAGGCTTCGAGGACGCGGATTCCCGCGAGCGGCGGTTTGGTCGACATCGGTACCTCCGGTCGGTTCACGTGGGGGCGGTCGTTGCGCCGGCTGGTGATGTGCATCGTATCTGACGCACCGTCAGGTGAAGTGCGGTCGCCGCCCGAGGCCCTCTGGCCATTGGATTAGAGTGTTTTCCTGCGCGACCAACGGGTAGGCGCGTCTATGCGCTCGTAGCTCAACGGATTAGAGCATCTGACTACGGATCAGAAGGTTGGGGGTTCGAATCCCTCCGAGCGCACCAGAGAAGTGCAGGTGAAAGGCGGTTTCCCTGCCTGGCTGTTTGACACGACCGGCTTCCGGCAGCCAAAGTGGCAGCCAAGCAGATCGACAGTCGCCGACGGCAGCCAACCTCCAGCGAGGCTTGGGAGCCCCGGTGCGTGGCGGCGGGTGCCGAGCGTGGAGGTCGAACGTGGCCGGTGGAACGAGGAAGGCGGGCAGGCGCCCAGCCGGTGAGGGGAGCGTCTACCAGGACGCCGACGGCCGCTGGCGAGGCGTCGCCGACCTCGGATGGGTCGACGGGAAGCGTCGGCGGAAGTACGTCCGGGCGGCCACCCAGGGCGAGGTACTCGCCAAACTCCGCCAGATCCGACGCGAGGCCGACGCCGGAGTGGTGGCCGACGATCGCATCACCGTCGGCCAGTTCCTCGCCAGGTGGCTCGCCGTCAACGCGCCAGGCAGCGTGTCGGGGTCCACGCTCGACGACTACTCGCACACCATCCGGCTCCACCTCGAGCCCACCCTGGGCCGGAAGCGACTGTCGCAGCTGACGGTGGCCGACGTAGATGCACTCTGGGCGGCCAAGCGCGAGGCGGGCTACAAGCCCAACTCGGTGCGGATCATGCGGGCGGTGCTGCGCCGGGCGCTGGGGCAGGCCGAACGTGAGGGGTTGGTGCAGCGGAACGTGGCTGCCATCTCGCAGCCGCCCCGGATCTCGCAGCCAGAGGGACGGTCGCTGACCATTGACCAGGCCCGTTCCCTGCTTGGCGCCGCCCGAGGCGAGCAGTTGGAGGCCGCCTACCTGCTGCTGCTCTCATACGGACTGCGCCGTGGAGAGCTGCTCGGGCTGGCGTGGGCCGACCTCGATCTCGATGGCAGAACGCTGGCTGTTCGCCAGGCGGTCCGCAAGCGGAAGACGGCACGGGGCGAGGACGGCACCTATGCGGGCAGTACGTCGAGCCGGATCGAGCTCGCAGAACTGAAGACTCGGAAGAGCCGGCGCACGCTCTTTCTTACCGACGGTGCCATCGAAGCACTCCAAACGCATCGGGCCACCCAAGAGCTCGTGCGTGCGGAGGCGGGCACGCTGTGGGTTGAAAGCGGACTGATCTTCACGTCGGTGATCGGTACGCCGATGGACCCCGACAACTTCGCCAAGCAGTTCGTGAGGCTTTGCGAGTCAGCCGGGCTCGGGCACTGGCATCCTCACGAGGCCCGGCACTCGGCTGCGAGCGTGATGCTGGCCCAGGGGGTGCCGCTCGAAGTCGTATCCGAGGTGCTCGGCCACTCGTCGATCTACATCACCAAGGACGTCTACGGGCATCTGGTCGAGGGAGCGAAGCGCAATGCCGCAGAGCGGATGACCGGTGCGCTGCTCGGATAGCGGCGAATTCGACGAGGACGTCTGTCCTATCGGGCGGGCGGCAGCTGAGCGGCCGATATGGGAGCCGAACGCCGATCCGGCACTACTGCCGCTCGGTGTCGTTGACTTCCAGAGAGCGCGAGACGGATCGTTCTGCGGCTTGAGGTAGAGGGCCCAGATGCGAATGGGATTATGTCATTGTGCGAGCTTTCGACGAATTGGTAGAAGAGGCCGCTGCGGCTGAGGTCGCAGGGTGGGGGTTTGAGTGGTTGAACGGGCGGGCGACCGAAGAGCGGCCGCCTTGGGGCTATGCAAAGCTCCTTGCCGGCCGTCTCGGCCAGGTGCAGTCCGCCCTAGACATCGACACCGGCGGAGGCGAGGTCCTTGCCGAGGCACCGACGTTCCCGCCGCGGATGGTAGCTACCGAAGCGTGGCCGGCCAACGCTCGGCGTGCCCAGGAACTGCTGGCCCCGCGTGGTGTTGTGATCATCGAGAGCATCGCCGAAGCCCCAGACGAGTCGTTTGAGCTAGTGACTGCCCGGCACCCGGTGCGGCCCGACTGGGAGGAGATACATCGCGTCGTTGTTCCAGGTGGCTGCTACTTCGCGCAGCACGTCGGGCCATCCTCGGCGTTCGAGCTGATCGAGCACTTCCTCGGACCGCTCACCGGAAAGGAGGGGCGAGACGCCCAACGTGAATGTGCCGCAGCGCAAGACGCCGGTCTGGTCGTTACTGACCTTCGTACGGCCCGGTGCCGCATGGAGTTCTACGACGTGGGCGCCGTTGTGTGGATCCTCCGGAAGTGCGTCTGGTGGGTACCGGACTTTTCTGTAGAGAAGTACCGCAACGAGCTCGTCGAGATTGACACGCGGATGCGAGGTGGCAAATCTGTCGTCGCTCACTCCACCCGACACCTGATTGAAGCACGACGACCGGCGTCCCGTAGCTGATCGTCCCAAGCTGAACGTCGGGCCGAATGCCACGAATCACAAAGCCCCCCAGCGCCGAGAGCGTCCCGTAATGGCAGCCCATTGCTCTGCCCGGTCAGGGGCAGTGTCTACCCGCGCCAGCCTTCCGGTCGGATCGCGCCTCTCATACCCCTGCAGGGAAGACCTCCTCGGATACCCGGGGCTCAACCCCGAATGATCCATCTGGGGAACCTCATACATTCGCGAGGCGCGTATCGCTGCCTGGAAAGTCGGCTCAACCGTCGACCTTCTAGCGACCAAGGGTCGCTAGAAGTCACCATTGACCAAAGCTGACTACGAGGACATACGCGTTGATGACCGCTACTGCCAACGCGACTGACAGTGTGGTGAACCACCACTGACGGCGCTTTCGCCGCAATGTGAGTACCGCAAACGTGAGTACAGCCGCAAAGATGCCTGGCTCCGCTCCCAACGGCAGGATGCGAGAGCTCTTGTGGTTGACAATGGAGCTGCTGCCTTTTGGCCACCATTGCCAATGGCGCCGGTCCAGGCCGCCCAGTGGGTGATGAGCGTAGGGCATAAAGCGCATTGCCAGCCATCCCACCAGCAGCCCCACCGCTCCGCAAACTAAAACTAGGGGCAAACGCATTTTAATGATGACGACGACGAGCAGTTGATCGATCCGTCGGCCGAACGCCCTCAGCAGCCCCCACACTGAGGGCAAAAGCATTTTGCTGCCGACGACGACGAGCAGTTGTTCGATCGTTCGGCCGAACGTCCTCAGCCGCCCCTTCGCCGCAGGGGCGTGTGGACCGGCATCAGTTACCCGTGACTGCTTGTTCGGTACAGTGAGCTCTGCCAAAACGTCGACGATCGCTCGTTGACGTAGTCGCGGCTTACGCAGTTCGGCCTCCAAGCGTCGAACCACAACACGTGCCGCGTCGAGTTCATCTTTAAGATCATCGGAACGCTGTTCGGCTCGCCGGAGCGCTTCGTTGTCATTTGCAGCCGGAAGCCTGGATAGGGCCTCACGGACTCGCTCGTTAATGACCCCGATGTCCTGTCTCAATGATGCCTCGAATACGATTCGCGCTTGCTTGGCCTCATCCAGTTCGTCTTCAAGGTCCAACTGAAAACGGAGAACCAATCCAACGATCGCTATGGCGGCGCCGACGGTCAGGGAAGCACTCGCCCAAAACAACGGAATCGGCCCGTCGCTCGTCTGCCATATTATAATCAATGCGCCGGCGATAAAGAGGCAACCAAGGACCAGGATCGGGATGTCCGCTGCGGTCAACTTCCATCGTCGCGATGTTTGTAATAGTGACACGTCTGGCCCTCCCTGAAAGGAGCACGACTAGTGCATTCGGTACTATCAACCCGTGCCGATGAGGACGGGCGAGTCCAAAGCGTCAGCACAACGACGTCCGCATTGTAACGGTCAGCCGCTGACTCCCACTGGTGGATCCGTCGGGGCATCGTAGTGATCCGGTGACTGATGCGGTAGAGATCCTGTTGGGAGTAGACGGAGAGGTCGGTGCCCTTGCCGACGTAGCATCGCAGGGGGGCTATCCGCTACAGCCCGCGAGTCGGGTCGAGGCGGGCTGCGCCCGTCGAGGCGGCATCGACTTGCACACTCCAAATGATCCTTCTGGCGCCGGCCGCCGCGAGGACTCTCAAGCGGCTCGGTGAGGCCAGATAACGACGGTTCCGCGGCGGTACCCGACTCCTTCGAGCCCGGGCGAACGTTGTAGATCGCCAGGCAATCCCGTCAGCACGCTCGGGATGACCGACCGTCAGACCATCTCATCGGCCAGGAACCGCTCGAGCTCCACGACCGGGATGAGCCGGCGCCGGCCGAGCTTCACGGACTTGATGCGGCCCTGATTGAGCAGCGTGTAGATGGCGTCATGGCCGACGTCTAGATATTGCGCCGCCTTCCGGGGGGAAACGGCAAGTGGGGTGTGGGTAGGGGCGTCGATCGTGTCCATAGGGCTCCTTGGATCTCTCGGTTCTTACAGGCAGGGGGGATCGGTCTCGTTGGGGGCTGCCGTATCAACGTGAGCGAGGCCAGCGATTGCAGCGCAGCGGGGTACCTGCCGACACTGGACTCGGGAACCACGTATGGGCTCGGCCGACCCAGCGGCGAATATCGCGACAGTGGTCATCCCACGTTCCGCCAACAACGATGCGGGGTCGTGACCATCAGGTAGGGCAACGGTCACGGCCTTTCGTCCGTACTCGGTCACACGCGGGGACAGTCGGCCCGCTGACTCTCGGCCGGCGGCGTCCCCGTCGAAGCTGATCACCAGCAGGTTGGGGTGCAGTCCGAGCACGGCGGAGAGCTGGGCCTTCGAGAGTTCCTTGCCCGACTGGGTGACCGGACAGAAGTGGTCGGCCTGGCCGGTTCGGATGGCGGCAAGGGCGATGGCCATGGCATCGAGCGTCCCTTCGACCACGATGACCCGGCCTTCAGGGTGGGTCGGGGCAGGGAGCGGGCGGTAGAGGTCGACCGACTTGTCGTAGGCCAGGGTGCGGGTCGGATTGGTGTACTTGGGGAATCGGGGGTCACCGACGTTGCGGCCGATGAGCCCGCAGATGGCGCCTTCATCGTTACGAACGGGAATGAGCACCCGCTGGCGGTAGAAGTCGAACAGATGGCCGGTGCCGGGCCGACGTCGGGCGAGCCCGGCGTCGACCAGCTCGTCATCACCGAAGCCTTGCGCCCGAAGGGCCGTGACCAGGCCGTCGCCGGAGTCGGGGGTGTGCCCGACCTCGGCCCGACGGTTGTGGGCCTCGAGCACAGGCACCTCGATCCCCCGGGCGGCCAGATACGTCGAACCTCGATGGTGAAGCGGCGGTGAGGAGTAGATGGTCCACGCGGCGTCCAAAGCGGCGAACACCGCCTCCTTCGTGGTCCGATCGAGCCGGGGTGGTTCGAGCGCGGACGCGGCGTGCCGGCGGCTCGGCGAGGTGGCGTGGGTCTGGCCAGCCCAGGCGTTGGTCAGCGAACCGTCGGCGTCGAGCGTGGCGATGGCGCCAGCGACCGACACCTGCTCGGTGTCGCGCGCCCACTGGACGACATCACCCTTGGATCCACAGCCAAGGCAGCAGTAGTAGTCGTCAGCCAGGTAGAGCCGCAGAGACGGGGAGCGGTCGGGGTGGCCGTGGGCCGGAAACGGACAGTGCACGGTGACCGATCGGCTCCCACCGGGCGGCACGGCGATGCCCGTCCGGGCGGCCACACCTGCGAGCGTGTGGCGCGCCTTGGCCGCAGCGATGAGGCTCACAGCTCCGGCCCCGTGTCGTCGGCGGGCCCGGCGTCGAGTGAGGCCATGGCCGGTGGGTTCGGTACGAGTTGCAGGGAGGCGAAGCGATCCAGGCAGGTGTGCTCGTCGGCCCAACCGAGGACGGTGACGCCGGCTCGATCTGCCGATTCGGCGAAGAAGATGACCGTGTTGGTCGTGTTCACCATCCCGACCTCGCCGGAGCGATGGAGACCCTCGGCCGCCATCCGTTCGGCGAAGGCGATCGTGATGTGGACCCCCATCGTGTCGGAGGCGTGCTGGAGGCGACGGGCGATGGTGCGGATCTCCGACGGCGAGGGTTGGGACGGGCGCTGGTTCGAACCGGCGACGGGAGTCCGCTCGACGTCGGTGTCCCGACGCCGGCTCAGGTGTGCCTTGGCCCTGCCGGCATCCAATCCAGTGGTGCAACTGACGGTCACAGCTCCACTCCCGTGTGATCGGGACCGAGCGCCTCGGGGAGCCACGCGACGGGATAGACCAGCGGACGCATGGCCGCCGCTTCCCACGATCCGGACCGGTGTCGAACCAACCCTTCGGTGGCGGCGTCGTTGCGATTCTCCTCATCTTCGATCGATCCGGGGTCGAGTCCGAGGGACCGGGCGGCAAGTCCGAGGGCATAGGAGAGTGCCTCGGGCAGGTTCAATCCCGTCCCGTTGCCACCTGCATCGGCGCTCTGCTCACAGATAGCCCAGACCTCCACGAGAGCGGCCGCAAGGTGCTCGACGGCGAGTCGATAGGCGGTGACGGGGTTGCCCGGGCCCGGATCAACCGGGCCAAGGTCGTGTCGAGTGCCCATCAGTACGGGTTCTCGTTGACATGAGCGGGACCGTCGACAGCAGCGTCGGCCAGCAACTCGGCCAGGTCCGACGGGTCAGCGTCTCGTTGGTCGATCCACCACGACGAAGACATGACCGACCGAGCCGGTGTTTCGATGTGCTCGGTGAAGTCGGCGTTGTCCGGGCAGCCCATGTCGTCGAAGGCGGCCGCGACGAGCTGGTGGCGGACCTTGCGGGCCCACTCGACCGCCTTGTCCGACCCCTCGAGGGGTGGCATGCCGGCTTTGGCTTCCCACGTCTCGACGGCGGACAGTTCCTCGGCTCGCCTCTCGGCCAACCAGGCGTCGCGGTTCCTACCGATAGCCGTGTCCCGCTCGCGGGTCCAGCAGTCCGTGCAGTCCCGGTCGGCGAGCCAACGGGCGAATCCGGCGCGCTCGGACGCCCGCTTTGAGGACAGATTGTGAGACTGACCGTGCCCGCACGCGTGTTCGACATCCCAGGTGGTCTTGACGGCCATGGCGGACACCTCCCCGGCCACCCCGGTGGAGGCCGCTACCTAGTGCGGGGAGAGATCCAGGTAATCGGTGAGGCACCGGAAGGCGGCGGTACTGGGAACACCGGATGTGCCTGCGCTCCGACCACGATGATGATGACCGTCTGGCGCGATTTTCTGGGCCGGCTGGGTGCGATCGGCTGTACCCACAGCATCGGATGCCGAGAGTTGTTTCGTGTGCTTCGCAACCAGCGCCCTACGTCTGCGTGCTTGCTCCTGTTCATGCGCCCGGACGCCCTCGAAATTGCCCACTTGACTCAAAGATGATTCGTTCTGCGCTACTTGCTGGGAGGACCCGGCCGTAGTTCGGTCGCGTCGTTCTGTGCCCTAACAGGTACGGCCGGCGCACCCACAACACCGGATGCCGAGCGCGGCTCCGCATGCTGTTCGATCCACGCTGGCGGCCATCCGCGCTTGCTCCCGTAGCTGCGCCCCGCACGGCACCTATGCACGCTATGGGGTCGTGATAATGGGGCAACTCGACTCTACAGTGGGTGGTACGTCGAGATCGGAGCCCCACTGGTCGGGATACGGCCACGGCGAAGCTGGCGGGTGCGCCGTGGTACTCATACACTTAGCTGCTGATGAGGGCGTCGAGCGTCGCCTTGGTCGCATTCAATGTCGCCGTGCCAATGGCGCTGGCGATACTAGCGTGCAAGCGTCGGCGGAATCTAGCGAACATGGCATAGTGAAGCTAGGACTGACGCACTTGTAGCATAGCCGCGTGATGGGTGGCCTGATGGCATCGAAATCTGGAAAAATGGTGGAGCGACCTTATGGATTGCGACGACAACTCGCCGTTTCCAAACGCGATTGTCTACTTTTTGATGAGATCAAGGTTATGGGTCTGGAGCGCCAAATTGCAGGGTGCGCCGACATCGACCCCACTCTGGCCGCTGACGCCATTTACTTGGCTGAAAGCGAATTCCTAACTGAGGCACCCGACGATTACCCCGCCGTGGGGATGCTCCTCGGTGACCGCATTCCTCCCGAGATTCGCCGCCAAGTCCGAGAATCTGGCGGTGAGCTCGCTCTTGTTGACCACATTGGTTCCGCTGGACGCCATCCGTCGAGTGACACCCAGGAAAGGCTGCCGAGGGGTGGAGAACTGGTGCTCGGTTATGCGTTAGGAGTCCTAGGCGACGCGTGTATACCGATCGTAAAGAGAAGTCTTACGACTGATGAATGGCAGACGCTCAACAGGGCTATGATTTTACCGCACAGTGTGCAGAGTCGCCTATCTGCGAGGGATAGCACGCTCCTTGAAATCGTGATCAAGAGGTTGCCAATACCAGGCGATGAAGTGCCACTCGAAGAGGTCTTAGCATTTAGTCGGGACCGTTCGTCGGTGCGGAGACGCGAGCGCCTCATGATAGCGCTCGCCCGAGCAAGACTCGAGAATACCCCTGCCGAAGTGTTTGATCTTGAGCTAGCAGAAGCGATTTGTGATTACGAGGAAAGCATGGCTGCCGAAGACTTTAGAGCAAGAACCGGCGCGATAAAGGTGGTACTTAGCGCAAGCCTTGGCGCCATTGAGGAACTGATACATCTTCGTCCTCGGCGAGCGTTAGAAGCGCTGCTTGAGTATCGAGAGGTGAAGGCGAATCGGCTTGAAGCGGAGCTTCACGCGGCGGGACGCGAAACTGCGTTCATTTACGAGGCTGACAAGGCCTTTGGCACGATCCGCAGACGATGATTCGAGAGATCAGAGTGCAGATATCGCTGCTTGACGCTCCAGCCACCTCACGGGTGCTGCCCGGCGGCCGTTAGCGAGGCAGTCGTGGGCGGTCGTGCCAAGAGGCATGGAGAAGTTCATCGCCAACGCCGTCTGCGACTGGTGGCGCTTCAACGGAACGGGAACAGTCTTCATCGACTCCGGCAGCCCCTGGCAGAACGCCTGGATAAAATCATTCAATGGCCGTCTTCGTGACGAGCTGCTAACCCAGGCTCTTCACACCGCCATTTGCGGGCCTCCTGATGTCGCGATTTCGACATCGAGAGCGGATCGGTTGGCGGTGGCCGAGCGATAGGCGCGAGACGGCCGACCAAGGAGCCACTCGGAGGGGTCGAAAGTGACCCGAGGGGCGTGTCGGGGCGCGCGTCGTCAACGCGTGAGGTCAGGTGAGGAGTTCGATGCGCCGGTAGGCGTCGAGCAGCACTTCGGTCGTCGGCCAGCCGTCGATGACGCGGACGATCCGGCGTCGTGCCCGGTGGACGAGCCGACCCGGTGCATGGAAGATCCCCCAGCGCAGCGCTTTGGGTCTGGCCTCTTGCCAGGTTCCGTCGAAGCAGAGCAACTGGAACCACCGAACGAGGTCGGCCGAGAGAGCCACGGCCATCAACCAGTTGGCGTTGGCTTCGAAGCTGGTGAAGGGGAAGCGGGTAAGCCCGGAGTCCTTCAGGCGGCAGATGTGCTGTTCGACATGGGCGTGGGCCCGCATGGTGACGTCCAGTTCTCTCGGGTCGCCGTCCTGGTCGGTGTAGAAGCCCCAGTAGCGGAAGTCGAGACTTGGGAAGAGGCTCCGTTGTGCTCCAGGATGGAGGGGTTCACGTCGGACGATGAGCCGGGTGCCGGTTGGGAGCTTGGCATCGTCGATAAGGCTGGTCAGCTCACAGACCGCGCTCTCGTCTCGCTCTTCTTCATCCTGGCCGAGCGACGGCAGCCACACACCCTCGACGCCGATGGCATCGAAGATGGCTGCTGTGAGCTGGGGATTACTCCGTGCCGACACGTAGAACCCGACGTTGCGGGCCCGGCACGCAGAAAGGAAGCCCTCGGTGCACTCGGCCGAGTCCGCCCGCACCACGACCGTTCGCCGCACGCGGTCGGACCCGTCACCGACACGATGGCCCCCAGCGATTGCTTCGGGGAGTTGTCCGACGGCCTGATCGAGGACGGTGATGTGATCGGCCACCGTGTTGGCTCCGGCGTTGCCTGGTCGCAAGAGGGCGGCCAGCGTCTCGCCGGTCCCATCGGCGAAGCAGAACATCGGATAGAACCCGTAGCCGCCCTAATACGTGGGTGCGGCCTGCTCCTTGTTCTCCGAGTGGATCTCGACGAGCGAGGCGTCGATGTCCAAGAGGACCGGGCCTGAGCCGGATGTCACCGACGATCGTCGCCACACCTCGGCACGCACGCGAGCCATGGCGGCCGCGATCCCTTCCCGGGTGGACGCATCGATCTCGTGGAACGTGCGGGCGACCGTGGTGTCGGAGGGAACCGAGCCGAACAGGTCATCTCCGATGCGCAGGTGCTCGATGTCGAGACAGCTCTCGCCACCGCCGGCGAGGGCCAAAGCGAACTGGACGAGGACCTTCCCCCGGTCGTGGACCGGGACGCCAGGTCCCTCCCACGCAATGGCGGACGAGAGCGCCTCGCCGAGCCCCAGCCGATCGGCAAAGGAGCCGACCGCATGCAGCCCGACGTGGGCCACCACCCCCGTGCCGCCGGATTCCACCTTCACGTTTCGCGTGCTGTTACCGTTCACTTTGGAAGTGCCCTTCTGTGCGGAGAATCTGGTGTCTCGAGAACAACAGTTTCCCCTACTGGGAGGGCGTTTCCGCGGACGCGGCCGGGTCAACTCAAATGGCGGTGTGAAGAGGCAGGGTTAAGCTCTCTCCGACACGCCCACATGCCGTTCCGGGGCAAGCAACGCTCGCCAACACCTTGCTGCCCACAACCTCTTCCACGAGGCATCGAACCGGCGGACACGAGCGGCGGTCGTGTGTCTCAGCGTGGCCGGTTCGTACCTCTGGCCTGCTTCATCATCAGGTGAACGACCTGTCACAGCCCAAAGCCATCGCCGAGGTCTCGTCCAGAGTCGCTGTCGCGACTCCAGGAGAATGGCGGCGGTTGCGGCAACGGCGTCACGTCACGGGCGGCATCGGATCGCGCAGCATCGAGGGCGTGCAGCCGATCCCACATTGACGAGAGCCACCGCTGGTCGACCTTGCCCTCGGAGCTTCCTGGTGCCGTGAAGCCAGCCGACTCGATGCTGCCAACGGCCCGCTGCCAGTGGGCGCGCTGCTCGGGGTCGAGTGGTTCAGGTCCGAGCGCGTCCGAGCTGTCGACACCCCACCGGCTCCGGTAGGCCTCGATGGCGCCTGCCGCCGCCTGCCACCGTTCGACACTGGTGATGCGCTCGGGAAGGGAGCCCAGGGCTGCCGTCGTGTGTTCCAGCTGGCTGTAGGCAGCGGCTTGGCCGAGTCGGTACTCGTGACGCCGGAGGTCCTGGTCCAACCGGGACCAGGTCTCGATCTCCGTGGCGTGGAGACCGACCCACGCTTCCCGGTACCGCTGCGCGGCGAGGAGGGTCTTGACGTCGTCATCGACACCGGACCGGAACGGTTCGGCAATCGACGTGTCGGGTGGTCGCAGGTAGGCGTCGGCCAGCTGGCGGGTCACGTCGGCCGGAGCGTGATCGGCGATCCACCGGCCGAGGGTGGCGTGCTCCCGGAAGGCGGCATCGAGGTCCTCGGACGTCACGGTCGGCCAGGTCGGCATCAAGTCCCGGGCCATGGTCTGTTCCCGGTTCTGGGACAGGGCGTCGACAAGTGATTGGAGACCGTCGCGTTGGGTGAGGTCGTCGGCGTGGTGGCCGATCTCCCATCTCGGGTTCTCCGGGGAGGCGACGTACAGGTTGTTGGTTAGCCGTCCCCGGGAGAGCTGGGTGTAGCCGGCCTCCTGGTAGAGGGCATCGCCGCCGAGGCCGAAGGTGTGGTCCACGGTGATCCCCTGGGAGCGGAACACCGTGAGGGCATACCCCAGGCTGGTGGAGGTTTCGGCGTAGCTACGGGGGAGAAGGGCTTGCCGCCCGTCGTCGAGCTGGACGACGAGCGACCCGGTCGGTCGGGCGCGGGTCTCGTTCTCGAGGCCTTCCGCTATGTCACCAGCAACGTCACCCTGGGCTCGCAGAACGTCACCCCCCCTGGCGAGAGCGTTGTCCGTCGACACCTTCTCCGCTGGCACCGTGACCGCGACCACGGTGCCGAACGTGCCATTGCGGAGCCGAAGCCGCTCGGACGTACGACCGAAGTCTGCGGCCGGCACCCGCTGGTTCTTCTCGAAGATGACACGATCCCCCACACTGAATGCCTTGGCGCCGAACGTGGCCTCCTCGCCCAGCTCTCCGGCGGCCTGGCGTCGGGCCCGGACCATCTCATTCAGTGCTGCGACGTCGGACCGCCGGACGGCCAGGATGGCGCTTGTCTGGTCACAAGTGGTGTGGTCACGGTGAACCGCCCACCAGTCCTCGACGATGCGCTGGCGGGCTTCGTCGATGGTGCCGGCAATCGTGACTCGGCCGTGCTCGGAATAGGCGTGGACCGCCGGGGTGACGTCTCCCTCTCGCAGGGCAGCGAGGGCATCTCGCTCCCACTGCTGGTCGGCACCGGACTGGCGGCGGTTGGTGGTGAGGGTGACGACGTGGTCGCCGAGCTCCGCCGACAGGGTGCGTAGCGCTCCTCCGGCATCGATGGAGGACAGCTGGCGGTTGTCGCCGACCAGGACCAGCTTGGCCCCGGCCCCGTCGACAAACGACCGCAGCTGGGCGAGCGGACGTGTCCCC
>Ga0080006_1225567_pt1 | contig 33528 bp, 29 predicted proteins | sample RS3BMetagenome_FD_69209 | JGI IMG/M metagenome (GOLD analysis project Ga0080006, IMG submission 69209) | Ferric oxide microbial mat and aquatic microbial communities from Rainbow Spring, Yellowstone National Park, USA - RS3B (SPADES... ...
CGCGCCGTCCGCCGTTCGGGGGCATGGCCGCCTCGCCCTCGGGCGACGGTTACTGGCTGGTGGCCTCGGACGGCGGGGTGTTCGCCTTCGGCGACGCCGGCTTCCACGGCTCCATGGGAGCCACGCCGCTGAACCAGCCCATCGTGGGCATGGCCGCGGTCCCGACCGGCGGCGGGTACTGGCTGGTGGCCTCGGACGGCGGGGTGTTCGCCTTCGGCGACGCCGGCTTCCACGGCTCGCTGCCATCGGGTGGTCCGGGCGGGATCGTGGCGATGGATCCGACGCCGACCGGGGCCGGGTACCGGCTGATCACGGCCGACGGCTGGGTCTCCACGTTCGGTGACGCCGGGTCCGGCGGCGTGCTCGGGACGGTCTCGCTCGCCGCCCCGGTCGTGGGGGTCGCGTCCCGGTGAGCCGCGCCGCGCCCGCGCCCGCCCGTCCGCGACCGTCCCGCTGGCCGGTGCCGGAGGTCCGGCCCGTTGGTCGCGGGACCCGGGGGGCGTCCCGATTCCGTGGTGACCGGTGCCGACAGAGGAGTGCGACATGAATCGGATGTGGACGGATCGGACAGCGCGGGTCCTGGTGGTGTCGGCGACGATCGCCGCGGGTGCCCTGGGTTCGGTGGTGCTGTCGGCCGCGCCCGCAGGTGCGGCGGTGACCGTTCCGGCCACGATCCGGGTCAGCGCCGGGAGTGGCGACAGCGGGGGCAGGGAGCTCCCGGTGATGAGCGCCGACGGGCGCTACGTCGCCTTCGTGGGCCGGAGCTCGGCGGCCCGGGGCATCTACGTGACCGACCGGAGGACGGGCGCCGTCACCCGGTTGACCACCGGGAACGACATGAACCCGTCGATCAGCGCCGACGGGCGCTTCGTGGCGTTCGCCCGCTACGGAGCGAACCGCGCCGTCTACCTGATCGACCGCCGGACGGGCGTGACGACCCTGCAGAGCGTCAACTCCGCCGGTGACCCGGCCACCGGGGGCGCGGGCAGCGACTGGCCCTCGGTGAGCGGCGACGGGCGCTACGTGGCCTTCCAGTCGATGGCCACCAACCTGGGCGGCCCGTCGGCGAGCGGAGGGCCGAACAAGGTGTACGTGCACGACAACGTGACGGGGACGACGCTCATGGCCTCGTTGACCTCGAGCGGCGCCGCGCCGAACGGGAACGCCACCTTCCCGGCCATCACCCCCGACGGACGGTTCGTCGCCTTCGAGTCCGACGCCAGCAACCTCCTGCCGGCGGGGGCGACGTCCACCTCGTCGCAGATCTACCTGCACGACCTGTCGACCGGGGCCACCACGATCGCCAGTGTCGACTCGGCGGGTGCCGTCGGCGACGGGGCCAGCGGGCCCGTCTACGGCCCGTCGGTGAGCGCGGACGGCACCCTGGTCGCCTTCGAGTCGGACGCCACCAACCTCGTGGCCGGGGACACCAACGGTGCCACCGACGCCTTCGTGCACGACATGACCACGGGCACGACCGTCCGGGTCAGCGTCGACGCCGACGGCAGCCAGGCGGTGCCTCCGCCCCCGCCGACCGGCATCACCGTGCCGACGACGCCGGTGGCCGGCGGCGGCCCGAAGATCTGCGGCGACGGTACGACGGTGGCCTTCGAGAGCGAGGCCGCCCTGGTGCCGGACGACACCAACGGGGTGATGGACGCGTACACCTACACACGGGCGACGGGAGCCGTCGAGCGGATCAGCGTCCCGGCGCCCGGCGGTACCGAGGCCACGGGGACCCGGATCGACGGCCACACCGGGGACACCGTGGCCGAGACGAACGGCGCCGACGTGGCCATCGGGAGTGACGGTCGGTACGTGGTCTTCAGCTCGGGGGCCGACCTCGCCGCGGACCGCCCCGCCCCCGTGCCGCCCGAGACGACCTTCGAACCGGCCGTCTTCGCGCGCACCCGGAACGTCCCGACGGTGACGGGCGCGACTCCCGGCTCGGCGGGCATGGCCCGCAGCCACCAGATCGTGACGGTCACGGGCACCAACTTCACCGCGCCGTCGGCGCCGGGGGACCTCGAGGTCTCCTTCGGGCCCGGCGTGACGACCCGGTCGGTGACCTGGGTGTCGTCCACCGAGCTGCTGGTGGCCGTGGACGTGGCCTGGAACGCCACGCTCGGGAACCGGGTGGTCCTGGTGACGAATCCGGGCGACGACATCGGCAGCCTGGCGGCGGGATTCACCGTGGTGGCCCGCGGGACCGGATACCGGCTCGCCTCCTCGGACGGCGGGGTCTTCGCCTTCGGCGACGCCGGCTTCCACGGCTCCATGGGTGCCACCCCGCTGAACCGGCCCATCGTGGGCATGGCCGCCTCGCCCTCGGGCGACGGCTACTGGCTGGTGGCCTCGGACGGCGGGGTCTTCGCCTTCGGCGACGCCGGCTTCCACGGCTCCATGGGTGCCACCCCGCTGAACCGGCCCATCGTGGGCATGGCCGCGGTCCCGACCGGCGGCGGGTACTGGCTGGTGGCCTCGGACGGCGGGGCCTTCGCCTACGGGACGGCCACCTACGTCGGCTCGATGGGCGGGACCCCGCTCCACCGTCCCGTCGTGGGCATCACGGGCGACTGACGGAGGCGCCCGGCCGGTCCGCCGGCGGTCGTCAGCGCCCCGGGGCGACCGGGTCCCGTGCCTCCAGGTGGAGGGCCGACGCGAACGCGGCGACGACCTCCTCCTTCGACCACGGTTCCGGCGCCATGGTGATGAAGTAGTCCTCGAGGGCGAGGTCGGCGAGGTGGTCGAGATCCCCGTCGGTGAACCCGAGACTGCCGAGGACCGGGAAGTCGAGCTCGGCCAGGATCCGGCGCACCGCCCGCACCGCCCGGCTCCCGTCCCGGGACCCGTCGTCCGGCTCGCCCATGGCGTCGGCGATCCGCTCGAGCTGTCCGGGGACGTGGGCCCGTTCGCGCTCCAGGGTCTCGGCCAGAACGAGGCCGATGGTGAGGCCGTGCGGGACGTGGCGGACCCCGCCGATGGCCTGGCCCAGGGAGTGCTCGGCCGTGCAGTCCGAGATGTTCATGGCCAGGCCGGCCATCATCGACCCGCACGACATGGCGGACCGGGCGGCGGCGTCGGTGCCGTCGCGGTGGGCCGCCACCAGGGCGGGCGCCATCATGCGCACGGCCTCGAGCGCGATGCCGTCCCCGATGGGGGTGCGGACCCGGGCCACGACGGCGGCGATGGCCTGGGCCAGGGCGTCGATCCCGGTGTTGGCCGTCATAGTGGGCGGCATGGAGTGGGTGAGCACCGGGTCGACCAGCGCGTACTGGGCCCGCAGGTTGGGGTGGGCGATGCCGTTCTTGCGCCCGGCCCCGGGGTCGGAGACCACGGAGCCGCCCGACACCTCGGAGCCGGTTCCGGCACTCGTGGGCACGGCCACGAGTGCGACCTCGGGCACCGGGAACCCGGGCGCGTCGGCGAGGAACCCGGCGAACGTGGTCCCGAGCTGGGCGCACAGCCGGGCGGCCTTGGCCGTGTCGAGGACGGACCCGCCTCCGACGGCGACGACCACGGTGGCGCCCGAGGCCTCCAGCGCTCGGGTCGCCGCGTCCACCATCTCGAGGGTGGGCTCGGCCGCGGGCTTGTCGAACCGGGTGACCGTCCACTCACCCCTGCCGTCGAGCGCGGCGATCACCTCGGCCGCGGCCGGGTTGTGCCGCTCGATGCCCTCGTCCACCATCAGGAACACCGCGGCGGCCCCGACCTCGGCCAGGACGTCGGGGAGGGTTCCGGCGACCCCCTCGCCGAACCGGACCCGGACCGGCAGGTGGTTGGCGAAGGCGGGGATCGGGCGCATGGGGTCTCCGGGGATCGGGGTCGCGGACGTCGGGGCCCCGAACGGTCCGGTCAGATGGCGGTGGTCGACACCGGCGAGACGCTGGACGACTGGTACGTCGAGGTGTTGGGTGACGAGCAGACGAGCAGGCCCGTCGGGGCGGTGACCGTGGCCGCCTGGGTCTCCCCCGGCGGGTAGACGCGGACCTGGGTCGCGGTGGCGGATCCCGAGCACGGCGGGATGCCCGGATCGGTGCCGGCGATCGACGAGTAGGCGCTGCCGCCGGCGGCCAGGGTGACCGTCGCCGGCGTGCCGCCCTGGCGCTGCGCCGGGTCCCCGATCTGGTGGCCCGAGGCGTCGAGGAACGACACACCCGGGTAGCCGTAGAGGGTGCACGTCACCGAGCCGCTGTTCCGGAACGTGAGGGTGTAGTGGGTGGCGCCGGCCGATCCGTTGGGACTGCCGAGCGACAGGGTGAGCGCCGCCGTGCGGCACCCGGGCGTGCCGGGCGTGGACGTCGACGTGGTGGAGGAGGACGTCGACGAGCTGCCGGACGAACTCGTGGTGGACGTGGTGCCGCCCGAAGACGTGCTGGTGGTCGACGAGGAGCTCGACCCTCCGCAGGCGGCCAGGCCGACGGCCAGGGCGGCGGCGGTGGCGAGGGCAGCGAGGCGGGCAGGGCGGCCCGGACCGCGGGCACCGTGGCGGAGGAGGCGTGCGGGCACGGGGGGAGTGGTCACCCACCCATCATCCCGCGCCGGGACCCGGTGGGGGAGGACCGTCGCCGGCCCGGTGCGACGCCCCCACCGGGCCGTCGACCAGGACGCCGGGATTCATGATCCCGTCCGGGTCGACGGACGCCTTGGCCGCCCGCAGCGCGGCGGCGTACACGTCGGGCCGCTGCCGGTCGTACCAGGGGCGGTGGTCGCGACCCACCGCGTGGTGGTGGGTGATGGTCCCCCCGGCGGCGAGCACGGCCTCCGAGGCCGCCGCCTTGATCTCGGCCCACTGGGAGAGCTCGGACCCCCGGGTCCCCGGGGCCAGCACGCTGAAGTAGGGGGCCGCGCCGTCGGGGTAGGCATGGGTGAACCGGCACGTGACCCATCCGGCGCCGCAGATACGGCCCAGGGCATCCTCGACGGCGGCGGTCACGTCGGCGTGGAGCGCGGGGAACCGGTCCCACGTGCAGGCCGTCTCGAACGTCTCGCAGATCACCCCGAGCCGCACGAGCGCGTCCCGCGTGTACGGCGCCCGCAGGAACGAGTTGCGCCACTCGCCGGCCGCCCCGTCCCGTCCGGCCCGCCCCTCGGCCCCGGCCGCGGACCCCCCGGACGGCGCCCCCGGCGGCCCGGCGTCGGTCGAGGCCACCGGCGCCGGCAAGGAGCCGCGGTGGTCGCGGCACAGTTCGAGCGCCCGGTCCATGGAGGCGTCGACCGGATGGTCGGCCGACTCGAACCCGAGGACGAGGAGTGCGCCGGCGCCGGGGGACAGCGAGGCGGACAGCAGCGCCTCGCCGGCGTCGAGCAGCCGGCAGTTGGCCGGGAACAGGCCCGACTGGGCCAGGGCCCGCACGGCGTCCGCACCCGACGCCAGGTCGGGGAACTCGACCCCGGCGGACGCCTTCCACCGCGGCCGGTCCTGGAGCCGCATCCATGCCTCGGTGATCACGCCCAGGGCGCCTTCGGACCCGAGGAACAGGCGGTCGGGCGAGGGGCCCGCCCCCGAGCCCGGCAGGCGCCGGGACTCGGCGGTGCCCGACGGCGTGACGATGCGGAGGGACTCGCACAGGTCGTCGATGTGGGTGTAGACGGTGGCGAAGTGGCCGCCGGCGCGGGTGGCCAGCCAGCCCCCGAGCGTCGAGAACTCGAACGACTGCGGATAGTGGCGCAGCGTGAGCCCGTGCGGGCGGAGCTGGGACTCGAGGACGGGACCGAGGGCGCCGGCCTCGATGCGGGCGGCGCGGCTGACCCGGTCGACCTCGACCACCCGGTCGAGCCGGGTGAGGTCGAGCGAGAGCACACCGGCGAAGCCGTCCCCGACGTCGGCCTCGACCCCGCCGACGACCGACGAGCCGCCGCCGAAGGGGATGGCGGCGATGCCGGCCGAGCCGCACCAGTCGAGGAGCGCCACCACGTCGGCCTCGTCGGCCGGGTGGGCCACGAGGTCCGGGGGGTGGGGGAGGTCGCCGCGCAGGAGCCGCACGACGTCGCGGTAGGACCGGCCGTAGGTGTGGGCGACACGGTCGCGGCGGTCGGTGGAGCACAGGTGGGAGAGCGAGGCCGGGGGGGCGATCCGGGGCGCGCGCAGGTCGACGTCCCCGAGGGCCACCGGTACCTCGGCCTCGGGCGGCTCGATCCCGAAGCGCCCGGCCAGTGCCTCCGCCAGCCGGGCGGTCTGCGCATCGGTGGCCGCCGACTCCTCCCACCCCCATCCGCGCCACGACCGGGTGCGGTGCGGTGCGGTCGTCCCGTCGGCAGCGGTGGGGGGCACGCGGCCAACGTAGCGCCCGGGGTGCGGGGGTGCGGAGGTGCCCCGGGGTACGGGGGTGCGCAGGTGCCCGGGCTGCGCAGGTGCCCGGGCTGTGGGGCGTCCGGGGTGCGCACGTGCGGAGGCGGGGGCCGCGCATGCAGGGCGTAGGCTGGTCGGGTGCCGAACATCAGCGGTTCCGAGGCGGTCGTGGCCGTCGTCATCGCCGTGGGCGCGGCCGTCCTGGGCTTCGTCCTGTCCGAGGGTGACCGGCGCAAGCTCGGTCGCACCCCCTGGGGCCTGCCCTCGCTCGTCTGGGCGCTGTTCTGGTTCCTGAGCTGGATCGTCGGCCTCGTCCTGTTCCTCGTGGCCCACCGCGCCGAGGTGCGGCGCGCCGCACAGGGCCCGACGCCGACGCTCGGCGGCTACGGCCACCCGATGGCACCGCCCGCACCGCCGCGCAGCGTCGGCTCCGACTTCCCGGCCTACCCGCGCCCCGCCGACGGCGGGGACCGGAGCGTGCCCCCGGTGCCACCTGCACCGCCGCCCCCGCCGACGCCCGCCGGTCCGGCGTCGGCGCCGGACCTGCCCGGGTCCCCTGCGGCCACCGCGTCGGCCCCCCCGTCCTGGCAGCCCGACCCGAGCGGCCGGTTCCACTACCGGTGGTGGACGGGCGAGATGTGGACGTCGTACGTGGCCACCCACGGCCAGGTCGTGGTGGACACGAGCCCCGACCAGCGCATCGGCCCCTACTGACCCCTCCGGACCGCCCCCCGGGATCCCGCTGCTCCCGGCGCGGCCGGAGGGGAGCCGCTACCGTCGGTACCCGCCGGTCGCCCGGACCGGTTCCGCGACGAGCGGGTCCCCGGGGGACCCGGACGGACGGGGGGCACGACGCGTGGAGCGATTCGGCGAACGGGTCCCCGGACAGGGAGCGAGCATGTCGACCGCCGGAGGCCTGGACCCCGCACTCTTCCTCGACGAGCCGGCGCCACGACCCGTGGAGTTCACGGTCATCAGCGTGGACGACCACCTCGTCGAGCCGGCCGGGATGTTCGAGGGCCGCCTCCCCCGCGGCTTCCAGGAGCGGGCCCCCCGGATCGTCGAGACGCCCGAGGGCCACCAGGTGTGGGAGTTCGACGGGGGTCGCTACGCCCAGGTGGGGATGAACGCCGTGGCGGGCCGGCGGCCCGAGACGGTCGCGCTCGAGCCCTTCCGGTTCGACCAGATGCGGCCCGGCTGCTACGACATCGACGCCCGCATCGCGGACATGGACCTCAACGGCGTGTGGGCGTCGATGAACTTCCCCTCGCAGGTGAGCGGCTTCTGCGGCCGGATCTTCTCGGGATGCTCCGACCCCGACCTGGGTCTCCACACGACCCGTGCCTGGAACGACTGGCTGTTCGAGGAGTGGCACTCGCCGTATCCGGAGCGGATCGTCCCGCTCGGGATCACGGTCCTCTCCGATCCTGAGCAGGGGGCGGCCGAGATCCGCCGCAACGCGGCCCGGGGGTTCCGGGCGGTGGCGCTCCCCGAACGCCCCCACCGGATCGGGCTGCCGTCGATCTTCGACCCGTACTGGGGACCCGTGGTCGAGGCGTGCGTCGAGACGGACACGGTCATCGGGCTGCACGTCGGCTCGACCGGCATGCCGGACCTGCCGGCGGGTGCGCCGGCCGTGGCCCTGGGGGCCACCCTCTTCGGCCAGCTGGCGCTCACCGCGTGCGCCGAGTGGGTGTGGTCCGGATGGGCGCAACGCCATCCGGACCTCAAGATCGCCATGTCCGAGGGGGGGATCGGCTGGGTGGCGATGCTCCTGGACCGGCTGGACAACATCGTCGATCGCTCGGGCTACGCCCTCGACGGGGGGATCCGGCCGGCGGACGTGCTGCAGCGCAACTTCTGGTTCTGCACGCTGGACGACCCGTCGACGATCGGGACGCGCCACCGCATCGGTGTCGACAACATCATGGTCGAGACCGACTACCCGCACGGGGACGGCACCTGGCCCGATACGCAGCGGGTCCTCGCCGAGGCGTGGAGCGGCGTGCCCGACGACGAGATGCGGGCCATGTGCTGCGGGAACGCCGCCCGCCTCTTCCGTCACCCCCTGCCGCCGACCGTCCGCCCCTAGATGCAGTCCGAGGACGCCATGTTCACGCCCCGTGCCGACCGGCTGATGCCCGAACTGACCCCGGAAGAGGAGCTGGTCCTGCTGGCCCGCACGCTGTGGAGCGAGGGGTACGACGACCACATCGCCGGACACATCACCTACGCGCTCGGCGACGGGACGCTCCTGTGCACCCCCTGGTACCTGCTGTGGAGCGAGCTCCGGCCCGAGCACGTGATCCGGATCGACCTCGACGGCGGCGTCGTCGAGGGCGAGTGGCCGGCACCGCTCGGGATCCCGCTCCACCTGGAGCTGCACAGGGCACGCCACGACGTCGCGGTGGCGGTGCACAACCACCCCCGCTTCGGCACCGTGTGGGCCGACGCCGGACGCGTCCCTCCGGTGTACGACCAGAGTTCGGCCCTGGGCGGCGGCGAGCTGGTGGTGGTCGACGAGTACGACGGAGCGGTCAACCTGGCCTCGAACGCCGCGGCCGTGGTCGCCGCCATCGGGGACGCCGACCTGGCGCTGCTGGCGCACCACGGCGTCTTCGTGCTGGCCGGGTCCATCCGGGCCGCGCACCAACGGGCGGTGGCGCTCGAGCACCGCTGCCGGACGGCCTGGCATGTCGAGGCGCTGGGCACGGGGACCCCCCTGACCGGGCCGGCCGCAGCGATGTTCCGCAACTCGGACGGCGAGGGGTTCGTCGGCTTCTGGGAGGCGATGGTGCGGGCCGAGCTCGCCCGCGACCCGACGCTCGTGCCCCGGTCGATGCAGGGCTGATCCGCCGGCGTCGCCCCCCGCCCCGACTGCGGAGCCACCACCGGCCGTCGGGAGCGTAGGCTGACGGCCGTCCGACCGGGTGTCCGCGGCGCACCGGATGCGGGCGAGGGCACCGACGGGAGGGAGACCCGATGGGCAGCATCGACGTGAGCGGGGCCGCACCGGCGGTCGGGGCCGACGGTCCCGACGAGACGGCGCTGACCGCCCCGCTGCTCGATCCGGAGTTCTACGCGGGGGACCCCTACCCCCTCTACGCCCGGCTGCGGGCCGAGGCCCCGGTCGCCCGCAACGACACCCTGGGGCTGTGGACGGTCGCCGGCCACGCCGACGTCGTCGCGGTGTCCCGGGACCCGGAGACCTTCTGCTCGTCCAAGGGCATCATGGCCTTCGAGATCGGTGCCGAGTACGCCACGCCACCGACCATGATGCACACCGACCCGCCGGACCACACCCGCTACCGGAACCTCGTGCAGCCCGGGTTCCGACCGTCCTACATGCGGGCGCTCGAGGACGGCATCCGCCGGCGGGCCCGGGCCCTGATCGACCGGATCGAGCCCGGGGTGCCGGTCGACGTGGTCGCCGACCTGGCCGTGCCCCTGCCCCTCCAGGTCATCAGCGACCTCCTGGGTGTGCCCGAGGACGAGTGGCCCCGCTTCTTCCGGTGGTCCGAGGCGGTGATCCCCGGCGCCACCGACTGGCCGGAGGAGGAGCGGGCGGCGCTGAGCGGCGAGATGGTGACGTACCTGCTCGAGGCGGCCGCCGACCGCCGGGCGGCACCGAGGGATGACATCATCTCGGAGCTGGGCGCGGCCGAGGTCGACGGCGACCGGCTCACCGACGCCGAGCTCGGGATGTTCCTGGTGCAGCTGCTGGTGGCCGGGAACGAGACGACCCGCAACATGATGTCGGGCGGCCTGGTGGGGTTCGCCGACGCGGCCGGCACCTGGGAAGGCCTGGCGGCGCGGGCCGACGGACGGGTCGACCGGGCCCTTCCGCTGGCGGTCGAGGAGATGCTGCGCTGGACCACCCCGGTGGTCGCCTTCATGCGGACCACCACCCGCCCGGTGGAGCTGGCCGGCCGGCGGCTGGGCGCCGGCGAGCCGGTGCTCATGCTCTACGCCTCGGCCAACCGGGACGAGTCCGTGTTCGGGCCGACGGCGGACCGGTTCGACCCGGCCCGCGACCCCAACCCGCACGTCGCCTTCGGGTTCGGTGCCCACTTCTGCATCGGTGCGGTCCTCGCCCGCGTGGAGGGTCGGATCCTGCTCGAGGAACTCCTGGCCCGCTTCGGATCGATCGAGCCGGCGGGCCCCGTGGTGCGTGCCGCGTCCCCGGTCATCGCCGGGGTGAAGTCCGCCCCGGTGGCGTTCGGGCCCCGGTAGTCCGCGCTCCCCGTCGCCCCGCCCCGGGGGACGCCGCCGCCGGCTACGACGCGGCGTGCACGGCGTCGAGGGCGGCCACCTGGGCCTCGGTCAGCTGCAGCGTGGCGGCCTCGCAGTTCTCCTCGGCGTGGGCGACGGACTTGGTCCCGGGGATCGGCAGCAGGACGGGGGAGTGGTGGAGCAGCCAGGCCAGCGCCACCTGGGTCGGTGTGGCCCCGGTCTCGGCGACGACCGCACCCATCGGGGTGTCGGGGCCGGTGAGCGCGCCCGACGCCACCGGAAACCACGGGATGAACCCGATGCCGTGCGCCTGGCAGTGGGCCAGGACGTCGGCCGACGAGTTGTTGGTGAGGTTGAAGAGGTTCTGCACCGAGACGATCGGGACGACCGCACGGGCGGCCTCCAACTCGTCCACGGTGACCTGGGAGAGCCCGACGTGGCGCACCTTGCCCTCGGCGACGAGCTCGGCCAGCAGCCCGAACTGCTCGTCGGCCGGCACCTTGGCGTCGATGCGGTGGAGCTGGAACAGGTCGATGCGCTCGAGCCCGAGGCGCCGGAGGCTCATCTCGCACTGCTGACGCAGGTATTCGGGACGGCCCACGGGGAGCCACTGCCCCGGCCCCTGCCGGGTCAGGCCCGCCTTGGTGGCGATGACCAGCCCCTCGGGGTAGGGGTGGAGCGCCTCGAAGAGGATCGACTCGCTCACCTCGGGCCCGTAGGAGTCGGCGGTGTCGATGAGGTCGACCCCGAGCTCGACGGCCCGTCGGACCACGGCCACGCACCCGGCCCGGTCGGCCGGTTCCCCCCACACGCCGGGCCCGGTGATCTGCATGGCGCCGTAGCCGAGCCGGTGCACGGTGGTGGCGTCGGACGTACCCGCCCCCAGCGTGAAGGTCCCGCCGGATCGGGCGGGTCGGGGCGTGCGTGCGGCGGTGCGGTCGGTCATGGGGGCTCCTTCGGGTCGGTGGCGGTCGGCGCCTGCGACCGCCCGTCCCGTTCTACCCGGGATCGCGGCCCCACGGGTCGTCCGCCCGTCCGCCGAGTAGCGTCTCGCTGGTGCCGGGGGCGGGGACCGTGGAACGAGCAGCGCGTATCGGCGAGGACGTGGCCCGGTGCTGGGCCGACGACGTCGACCGCTCGGCCCGCTTCCCCGTCGAGACCGTCGACGCACTGCGTGCCTCGGGCCTGCTGGCGGCACTGGTGCCCGAAGCGCTCGGCGGGCCGGGCGCCTCGGTCGGGGAGGTGGCCGGCGCGGTCACGGCACTGGCCGCCCACTGCGCCTCGAGCGGGCTCGTCCTCGCCATGCACCAGATCCAGGTGGCGACCCTGGTGCGGCACGCGACCCCGGCCGGCCTCGAGCGGGTCCTGCCCCGCCTGCTGGACGGATCGCTGCTGCTCGCCAACGCCGCCAGCGAGGTCGGGCTGGCCGGCGCCCGACGGTCCAGCCTGTGCGCGCTGGAGCCCGACGGGTCCGGCTACCGGATCGACAAGCAGGCGGCGACCGTGTCCTACGGCGAGGACGCCGACGGTGTCCTCGTCACCGCCCGGCGCACGCCGGACGGTCCCGCCCACGACCAGGCGATGGCGGTGTGCCTCCGCCCCGACCTGGAGCTCGAGCCGACCGGCGACTGGGACACGCTGGGCCTGCGGGGCACCTGCAGCCGGCCCGCCCGGCTGACGGCCCGGGTCCCCGCCGAGCTGGTCATCGAGGACTACCCGTCGGCGTTCGTCCGTACGTCGCTCCCGGTCAGCGCCGTCCTGCTCGGATCGGTCTGGCTCGGCACCGCCGAGGCCGCCGCCCGGGTGGCGCACGCCTCGGTCCGCGACCAGGCCCGCCGCCAGCGCCGTGCCGACCCCGACGCCGCGGCACCGATCGGCGCGCTGCACCTGGCCGAACTCGGCGTGCCCCTCCACCAGCTGCGCTCGGTGGTGGCCGGCGGGGCGCTCGAGTTCGAGCGGTGCAAGGACACGCCCGAAGTGGAGACCCTCGGGTTCTCGGGCACGATGGACAACCTCAAGCTGTCGTCCTCGACGCTGGTCCTGGAGGTCGTCCACCGGGCGCTGGCCATCGTCGGGCTGGCCGGCTACCGGAACCAGGGACCCTTCACCCTGGCCCGCATCCTGCGTGACGCGTCCGCCGCTCCGCTCATGGTCAACAACGACCGCGCCCTGCAGGCCACCGCCCAGGCCGTGCTGGTGCGCAAGGAGCTCTGATGGCACCGCGGGTCGCCGTCCTCCACCACGCGGACTCGTTCTTCCCCCTGACCCTGGCCGACCGGGTGGGCGACGCCTTCGAGCTGGTGTGGGTGGTGGATGCGCCGGAGTCCGGCGACGCAAGGACGCTCCGGCTGCTCCGCAAGCTGGGTCCGGTGGTCGACGTCACCGGGCGGGACCCGGACGGGGCGGCGACGCTGGTGGCCGACGAGGGCGTCGACGGCATCGTCTCGTTCTGCGAGGGGACCATCGGGGCGGCCGCCGCCCTGGCCGCCCGCCTCGGCCTGCCCTTCCATACGCCCGGGGTCGCCGCCGACGTGGTCGACAAGTTGCGCCAGCGCGAGCGCTTCCGCGCCGCGGGGATCCCGCAGCCGGACTTCTGGCCGGCCCCGGCCGGCGCCCCGCCCGCCGAGGTGGAGGCACTCGCCGGGCGGGTGACCTACCCGGCCGTGGTCAAGCCCACGGGCAGAAGTGGGAGCCGGGGTGTCCGGCGGGTGGACTCCCCCGGGGAGCTGCGCGACCTGCTGGCCGGGCCGGACGGGGCGACCGACCACGTGGTGGAGGAGTACCTGTCCGACGACGCTCCGCCCGGCCGCAGGTACGCCAGCTACGTGTCGGTGGAGAGCGTGGTCAGCCACGGTCGCGTCAGCCACGCCGCGGTCACCGGACGGTTCCCCCTGGCGGAGCCATTCCGGGAGTCGGGCAACTTCATCCCCGCCATCGTGGAGCCCTGCCTGGAGTCCTCCGTCCTCACCATGGCCGAGGACGCGGTGCGGTCCCTCGGGATCACCGACTCGGTCGTCCACACCGAGGTCAAGCTGACACCCGACGGCCCCCGGCTGGTCGAGGTGAACGGCCGGTTGGCCGGCCCCCGTTCGTGCTCGGATCCGTCTCCGACGTCAACCTGTTCCGCGTGGCGTGCCAGGTGGCCGTGGGGGAGCCGGTCGCCTTCGAGGGGCTGGTCGGGTGCCGGGGGGTCGGGTTCTGGCTGATGCTGCAGCCGCCGATGGCGGCCCGGACCGTCACGGCCGTGCACGGGGTGGCCGACCTCGTCGACCTGGACGGCGTGGACAGCGCCGTGGTCAGCCGCGGCCCGGGCTGCACCGTCGACTGGCGGGAGGGGACGAGCACCCATGTCGCCGTCGTGCGGGGCCGGGTGGGTGACCACGGCGAGCTGGCGGACCTCGTCGACGCCGTCCACCGGAACGTGTCGATCGAGTTGGGGTACTGAGCGTCGGCGGCCGCGGCGGGTGCCGCCGCGGGCGCCGGTCCGGGATCAGCGTCGGCGGTAACGGGGCGTCCGTCCCTCCGCCCGGGCCGACTTCATCTCCGCGTAGTCGTCGGAGGCGAAGACCATCGACTGGGCGACGGCCTCCTCGTCGATCGACCGCTGCACCTCGTCGCGGGCCAGGCCGGCGATCGTCCGGCGGGCCATCTTGACGGTGAAGGCGGGGGCCGACGCGATGGTCTCGGCCATGGCCAGGGTGACGGCGTCCAGCTCGGCCTCGTCGGCCACCAGCCGGCTCACGATGCCGTGGCCGTAGGCCTCCTCGGCCGTCATCACCCGTCCGGTCAGGGCCAGGTCGGACGCCACCCCGTGGCCGGCCATCTGGAACAGCCGGGCCACGCCGCCCGAGTCGGGGATCACGCCGTGGACCACCTCGGGGAGCATCATGCGGGTGCCGGCCGCGGCCACCCGCAGGTCGCAGAGCAGGGCCCGCTCGAACGCGCCCCCGATGACCCAGCCCTTGAGGGCGCAGATGATCGGGCACGGCATGGTGAGGAACATGCTCGTGGGGCGGTGGCCCCGCTCGATGAATTCGAGGTCGGAGATGTCCTCGACCCGGACGCCGATCTGCCCGGTGTCCCGCCCCGAGGAGAAGGACTTCCCCTCGCCCCGCCAGACGATGGCCCGCAGCTGGGGGAGTTCGTGGACCTCGGCCAGCACCTCCCACAGACGGCGGTCCATCTCGTCGCTCATGGCGTTGTGCTTGTGCGGCCGGTTGTTGGTGATGACCGCGATGGGACCGTCGACCTCGAGCCGCACGAGGTCCCGCTGCTCCTCGGTCAGGGGCGGCCGGGTGTCGGTGGCGCTGGTGACGCGGGGGTCGGTCATGGGCGTGCTCCTTGGTCGTTCCCGTCGGACCCGGTCCGGCGGCACCGGTGGATTCAGGTCGGTCGGGCTGCGGGGGGCTCGCCGAACGGGCCGCGCCCGAGCTGCTCGCGGATCGGGGTGAACGGTGGCTGCACCGTGTGCCGGCGCTGCCAGTTGGCCCCGTCGACGACCAGCGAGTGCCCGCTGATGTAGGCGGCGTACGGTGAGCACAGGTAGGTGGCGGCCCAGGCCAGCTCGCGGGGGTACCCGACCCGGCCCGCCGGGACCCGGTCGTCCTGCCCCTCGTACTTGCCGGGCACGGCGGCGATGGCGGCCACCTCGTCCTCGTGGGGCATCAGGCCGGGCACCAGCCCGTTCACCCGGATGCCGTACGGCGCCCATTCGACCGAGAGCGTCTCGACCAGGTTCTTCACCCCGGCCTTGGCCGCGGCCGAGTGGGCGAAGCCGGGCCCGCCGGTCCAGGCGTAGGAGGCGCCCACGTTGACGATGGACCCGGGTCGTCCCGCCGGGATCAGGCGCCGTGCCAGGTCCCGCGCGCACAGGTAGGTGCCGTTGAGCACGATGTCGACGACCGTGCGCCAGGCGTTGGGGCTCATGTCCTCGGCCGGCACCGGGAAGTTGCCGGCGGCGTTGTTGACGAGGACGTCGATGGCCCCGAGCTCCGACTCGACCGTGTCGAACGCGGCGGTGACGGCGTCGGCGTCCCGGATGTCACAGGGCACGCCGAGGGCCCGCCCGCCCGCCGACTCCACCGCGGCCACGCCGGCGGCCCGGTGTCCGCCGTCGCGGCTCGCCACGGCGACCGACGCGCCGAGGCGCCCGAATTCGGTGGCGATCGCCTTGCCGAGTCCGGTCCCACCGCCGGTGACGACGACCACCTGCCCGTCGTAGGTTCCCGCCGGCAGCGCCGAGGCGCCGACGGGCGGGGGCTGGGGCAGGCCGGGCGGTGTCATGGGGGTGGATCCTAACCACGGCGGTCGACGCGGGACCGGGACGGCGGACCGGGGACGCGCCCCGACCCGTCGGACGGCGGCCCGTGCCGCAGTCCGTGTGCCCGTCCGTGTGCCGGTCCGGGCGGCGGGCCCGTGTGCCAGTCCGGGCGGCGGGACCGTGTGCCGGTCCGGGCGGCGGGCCCGTGTGCCAGTCCGGGCGGCGGGACCGCCTCGGGTAGCCTCGACGCTCGTGGACTTCGACCTCTCGCCCGAACTCGCCGCCCTCCAGGAATCGGTCCGCCGCCTGGCCCAGGATCGGATCCGGCCCCGGGCCCGGGAGATCGACACGACGGGGGAGTACCCCCAGGACGTCTTCGACGCGTTCCGCGACGCCGACCTGCTCGGCCTGTGCCTGCCGACCGAGCTCGGCGGATCCGGTGCGGGCATCCTCGGGCTGACCGTCGCCATCGAGGAGGTCGCCAAGTACTCGAACACCGCGGCGCTGATGCTGCTGCTGACCCGGCTCCCGACCGGACCGATCCTGATCGCCGGCGACGACGACCAGAAGCGCCGCTACCTCCCCGGCGTCGCCACGGGCGACCTGCGGTGCGCCTTCGGGCTGTCCGAGCCCCAGGCCGGCAGCGACGTCGCCGGCATGCGCACCCGGGCCGTGCCCGACACCCGCCCCGGCCACGAGGGCGACTGGGTCCTGTCGGGCACCAAGTGCTGGATGTCCGGCGTCGTCCAGGCCGACTGGTACACGGTCTTCGCCAAGACCGGCGACCCGGCGTCCCGGGCCCACGACGCCATCACCTGCTTCATCGTCGAGCGCGGCTGGGACGGGGTCTCCGTCGGGTCCACCGACCACAAGATGGGGGTCCGCGGCGTCGACACCGGGGAGCTGGTGCTGGACGGCGTGCACGTCCCCAAGGAGAACGTGGTCGGCGAGGTGGGCGGGTTCCGCCTGGCCATGCTCGGGCTCAACGCCATGCGGCCGATCGTGGCCGCCCGCGGGATCGGCCTGGCCGAGGGGGCGCTCATGTACGCCACCGAGTACGTCAAGTCCCGGGAGGCCTTCGGCCACACCATCGCCGACTTCCAGGGCATCCAGTGGGAGATCGCCAAGGTGGCGGTCGACATCGAGGCGGCGCGGCTCCTCACCTACCGGTCGGCGTGGCTGGCCGACCAGGGCAGGTTCACCAAGGAGTACGTCCCCTACCTGTCGATGGCCAAGTACCACGCCACCGAGCTGGCCGTCCGGGCCTCGGGCCTGGCCGTCCAGCTGCTGGGGGCCGCCGGCTACATGGAGGACCACCCGACCGAGCTCTGGTACCGGGACGCCCGCCAGCTGACCATCGTCGAGGGCACGTCGCAGGTGCAGCTGGGGCTCATCGGCCGGGGCGTGCTGAACCACGACCTGTGGTGGGACTGAGGCGACGTGCCGGCACGTGAGTCACCGGGACCCCGGTCGGCACCCGGCTCCTCGGACGCGCTGGCCTCCTTCGGCGCGCTGGGCGGCTGGCCCGGCGTGCTCGGCCGCCTGGTGGAGGGCGAGTCGCTCGCCGCCGACCAGGCCGAGGCCGTGTTCGGCGAGCTGCTGGACGGCGGTGCCACGCCGGCCCAGATCGCCGCGTTGGCGGTGGCCCTGCGGGCGAAGGGCGAGTCCGTCGCCGAGATGACCGGCTTCGTCCGCGCCATGGTCGCCCACGCCGTGCCCCTCGACCTGCCCCCCGGCACCGAGGTCGTCGACACCTGCGGCACCGGTGGGGACCGGCTGCGCAGCATCAACGTGTCGACCATCGCCTCGCTGGTCGTGGCGGCCTCGGGGGCGAAGGTGTGCAAGCACGGCGGCAGGGCCAGCTCGTCGGCCGTGGGTGCCGCCGACGTGCTGGAGGCGCTGGGCGCGGTGGCCGACCTCGGCCCGGCCGGGGTGGCCCGGTGCATCGACGAGGTGGGACTCGGGTTCTGCTTCGCCCCCCGCTTCCATCCGGCCATGCGGTACGCCGGGCCGGTCCGCAAGGAGCTCGGCATCCCCACGGTGTTCAACTTCCTCGGCCCACTCGCCAACCCGGCCCGGGCCCGGTACCAGGTCGTGGGCGTCAGTGACCCGTCCATGGCCGACAAGATGCTCGGGGTGCTGGCCGCCAACGGGACCCGCCGGGCCATGGTCGTCCACGGCGACGACGGGCTCGACGAGCTGACGACGACCGGACCCTCCACGATCCACGAACTGGTCCGGATCCCCGGCGACGACCCGGCCGACGACGGCGAGGTGTCCGTCTCGGTCTACCGGATCGACCCCGCCGACCTCGGTCTCGAACGGGCGACGCTCGAGGACCTGCGGGGCGGCGACGCCGCCGTGAACGCCGAGGCGATCCGCCAGGTCGTGTCGGGGGCGGTCTCCCCCCACCGCGACATCGCCCTGCTCAACGCGGCGGCCGCGCTGTGCGTCATCGGACAGGTCGACGACCTCGCCGCCGGGGTGTCCCTCGCCGCCCTGCTCATCGACAGCGGCCGTGCCGCAGGAGTGCTCGACGCCTTCGTGCGCCGGACGAACGAGGCCGCCGCCGAGGCCTCCGGGACGCCGGCGGGCTGACGGGGCATCCGGCGGGTGCGTCCCGTCCGGGTCCACCGGGCCGGCGGCGGGCCGGCTGGGTAGCATCGGCGGGAGTGGTCGCCCGGGGGCGCCGCCCCGCCGAGTCCGGCCCCGGGAGCGTGCCGTCGGGTGCCGGCCCGCCTCCGGCCACGCCCGGGGACGACCCCGCCGGCGCCACGGGCGCCACCGACCGCACCCACCCCATCGACCCGGAGGTCCGCCCATGACCGCTCGTGACCACCCACCGCTCGGCGCACCCTGCTGGGTGGACCTGTTCACCTCGGACGCCGCCGCCAGCCGGGCCTTCTACACCGGCCTCTTCGGCTGGGAGGCCGAGGAGCCGAGCGACGAGTTCGGCGGCTACTTCATGTTCACCCGCGGTGGCGTCCCCATCGCCGGGGGCATGCCCGGCCCGGCGGACGCGCCCGGCGTGGACGCCTGGAGCATCTACCTCGACACGGACGACATGACCCGCACCGTGGCGGCGGCCACAGCCGCCGGGGGCACGGTGGTCGTCGAACCCATGCCGATCGCCGACCTCGGGACGATGGCCGTCCTGGCCGATCCGACGGGTGCCGCCATCGGCGTGTGGCAGGTGGGGACCTTCCCGGGGTTCGTCGTCCTCGACGAGCCCGGGGCGCCGAGCTGGTTCGAGCTGTTCACCCGCGACCACGCCGGGGCGGTCGACTTCTACCGGACGGTCTTCGGGGTGGCGGCCGACGCGGTGGGCGACACCGACGAGTTCCGCTACTCGACGCTGCGCGAGTCCGGTGGTGGGCCCGAGCTCGCCGGCATCATGGACGCGTCGTCGTTCCTGGCCGACGGCGAGCCGCCCAGTGGTCCGTGTACTGGGAGGTCGACGACACCGACGCGGCGCTGTCCCGGGTGCGCGCGCTCGGCGGGTCGGTGCTGAGCGAGGCGATGGACACGCCGTACGGTCGCATGGCGGCCGTCCAGGACCCGATCGGGTCCCGGTTCAAGCTGCGCCGCAAGCCGGCCTGAGCCCCTCGGCCCGCCCGCCGTCGTCCGGACCGCCGGACGGTGTCAGGACCACCGGACGGGGAAGGGTGCCTCGTCGCTCTCGTGCTCGGCGTAGGTGCCCTCCACCAGCAGCACCTCACGATCGGTGGCGTGCACGGTGGTCACGAGGTACCAGCCGAGGGCGATGGCCGGGACGAGGTGCTGGATGAGTAGCGGGGCGTCGGGGCCGGTGGGCACTCCGGGCCCGCCGGTCGCCAGGGGCAGGTCCACACCGAGGGCGTCCAGCAGCCCCCGGTGGCAGGCCGCCGCCTCGCGGGCCCAGACCGGAACCGGATCGCCAGGGTGCCGTCCCGCCGGCGGCCGGCCGGCGGCCGGTGTGGCGAGGGCCCGCTGCAGGAGGTGGCGGGCCCGGCTCGTGTACGGGCCCCGCATGCGTTCGACCCACCGGGTGTCGACCGGTTCGCCGGGCTCCAGGGGGACCGCCACCATGGACTCGGGCCGGAGGGCGGGGCGCACGGGCCTGCCGGGATCGGGTGCGCCGGGCACGTCGGTCCGGGCCGGCACCGGGTGGGGGGCACCGTGGCCCCGGACGGCCGGGCACGGGCGGACCTGTGGATTGATCGGCGTCATCACCATGGGGAGCCTCCTCGCTGCACTGGTACTCCGCCCGTCTGCTATCCGGAGAGCATCGGCGCGGCCGCCGCCGGCGAACAGGGCCGTAGGTCCCGACATCGCGTCCGGTCCGGCGCGGGGCTCAGTCGGCGGCCGGCACCTGTGCCGGGCCGGTCACCGGCACGGGCGGGGACGTCAGCGGCCCGCACAGTTCGGTGAGCCTCGGGATCCGGTCGGACCGCATGGCCAGCCCCGGGCCCTCGCCCGCATCGAGGACCCGGACCCTGTCGGCGTGGGACGCCAGCCACCCGGCGACGATCACCCGCTCCTTGTCGTGCCCGTCCCCGGGCACGACAAGGAGCGGGTCCCGTCCGTCACCGGTTCCCGCACCGCCACCGTCGCCGTGTACCGGGGGGACGGTCCCCACGACCAGCCCGTCGGCGAGCTCGACGGTGCCCTCGCCCTCGACGTGCAGCACGATCCGGCCCGCCTTCCGCAGTGCCTCGACGCCGCGGTGCCGCCCCAGCAGCTGGCGCAGGCGTTCGGCCTCGTCGCGCACGCGGGCGGCGTCCTCGTACCGCTGCGAGCGGGCCAGCGACGAGACCCGCTCGGCGTAGGGCGCCAGGAGCTCGGTCGCGTCGCCCTCGAGGTCCGCGGCCGACCACGACGGGCGTCGGCCCCGGCGCCGCGGTCGGGGCGCCTCCGCCACCGGCCCGGCGCTGCCGGCGGGGATCGCGGCGCTGCCGGGCGCCGTGCCGGGCGCCGTGCCGGGCGCCGTGCCGGGCGCGGGCCCACGCGCCGTCGTTCCCGGGTCGCGCCGTCGCACCTTGCCCTGGGTGTTGAACGGCGGTGCCCAGGCCCGGATCAGCCGGCCCTCGAGCACCGCCGCCGTCAGCGGTCCGGGACAGACCCGGTGGTGGACGGCGTCCATCTGCCGCAGGAGCCGACCCACCTTGTTCCGGGTGTCGCCCGAGAAGTAGGAACGGACCCTGCTGTGCAGGTCGGTGGCTTTGCCGACGTAGAGGACGTGCCCGGCCGCGTCGGTGAACCAGTAGACGCCCGGGCGGTGGGGGAGCCGCGTGGTGAGGCGGAGCTTGGCCGCCTGGGGGTGGCCCACGAGGCCGGGGAGGTCGAGCAGCTCCTGGAGGCCCACGATGCCGAACGAGCCGGCCCGCTCCAGGAGTGCGTGGAGGAGGTCGCCGGTGGCGAGCACGTCGGTCAGCGCCCGGTGGGACGGCTGGTGGGGGAGGTGCAGCGTGGCGGCCAGGGTTCCGAGCTTGCAGTTGGGGACCATGTCCCGGACGAGCCGGCGGGCCAGGGCCAGCGTGTCGACGGTGGCGTTGGACAGGCGGTCCCGTCCGGTGGCGCTGAGGGCGTGGTTCAGGAAGGAGAGGTCGAACCGGACGTTGTGGCCCACGACGACGGCACCGCCCAGGAACTCGAGGAAGGAGGGGAGCATCTCGCCGACCCGGGGCGCGTCGGCGACCATGGCGTCGCTGATTCCGGTGAGCGCGGTGATGAACGGCGGGATCCGCTCGTCCGGCCGCACGAAGCTCTGGTAGGTGCCGAGGAGCTCGCCGCCGCGGTAGCGCGCCGCGGCCACCTCGGTGAGCGAGCACGTCGCCGGGGACCCCCCGGTGGTCTCGACGTCGAGGACCACGAAGGTGACCTCGTGCAGCGGGGTCCCGAGCTCGTCGAACGACCGCTGGACGGCGAGTGCCATGGGGACACTGTAGCGAACAGGTGTTCGGCACCGGCAGACGGGTGCGCCCCGTCGGCCGACTACCGTGGTCGGCGTGACCGCCGACTCGCCCGCCACCGCACCGCCCGCCGACCCGCCCGCCACGACGGCGGCCGCCGACGTGGTCCGCTACCGCTGTGCGGCGTGCGGCAATCTCACCCGGTTCGACGTCGTGACGACGCGGCGGACCCGGGCGTTCCACCACTACTCCGTGGGCGGGGAGCTCACCATCGAGGACGTCGAGGTCCTGGACGAGTCGGTCGAGGGGGTGCTGTGCCGTTGGTGCGGGAACGGCGACGCAGTCGAGGTCCTCGCACCGGACACGGCCGACCCGTCCTGACGGGCGCACCGTCCCCCGCGGTACCGGCACCGGTCCGATCGCAGGCTGACGTGGACGGGACCGACGACAGGACGAACCCCCTGGCCGATCCCGGATTCGTGGCCGGACTCCGACCCGTCCCGACCGGCGTCCCCGGCGAGTCCCCGGACTGGCCCGCCGCCGACCTGCACGGGAGGCGGCCCGACGGGTCGCCCGTGTCGGTCGTCCTGGACGGGGCGCCCGGACCTTTGCTGCTGATCTTCCTCGCGGTGCGCTGCGACGGGTGCGAGTCCTTCTGGCGGGGACTGGCCGGAGGTGGCGACATCGGCCCGGGCCGGGTGGTCCCGGTCGTCGTGACCCATGGTCCCGACACCGTGGACGCCGGCGAGGTCGCCGCCCGGGCGGCCGGGTTCGCCGGGGACGTGGTCATGGACGACCGGGCGTGGGCCGACTACCGGGTGACCGGGTATCCCTTCCTGGTGCTCGTGGATCCGGGGTCGCGCCGGATCCTGGTCGAGGCCGTCGGGTTCGGCTGGGACGACGTGGCCGCCACGGTCCGCGCCGGGCTCGACGGGTAGGGACCTCCGCCGGGAGCTGCCTGCGGCGGGCGACCCGGGGGGTCGGCGGCGGGGCAGCCGCCGGCGGGCGGCGGGCCGGCGGCACGGCGGGCGGTGGGCGTCCCCGGGGCCGGCTAGACCCCGCCGATCCCCTTGCCCACCAGCAGGACGCCGAAGACCAGGTAGAGGACGGCCATCGTCGCCGCGTTGTTGCGGCCGAGCCACTCCTGCCACCCGCGGAGCACCCCGTCGGCCCGGTCGCCGAGGAGCACCATGACGACGATGGGCAGTGCCACCCCGAGCGATGCCACCACCGTGTAGATCGCGACGACGCCGACCGCCTGCCCGGCGGCGAGACCCGCCGTGGCGACGGCGACGGCGGACGCCAGTCCGACGGCGATGTTCTTGGGGTTGGCGGCACCGACGGCGAGGCCGGCGACGAGCGAGCGCCCCGGACCGAAGGCCGAGATCCCGTCCATCCACGACGGCAGCGGCGTCGTCCCGCCCGGTGCCGGGCGCGACCGGAACTTGCGCACGGCCACGACGAGGAGGACGATCCCGAGCGCGAGGAGGAGTCCGGAGGCACCCCGTGACCGCTGCGAGTCGGTGGACAGGTCGGCGGCTCCGGCGACGGCCGTCAGCACGCCCACGACGGCCGCCACCCCGACCGCGAACCCGGCCAGGTAGCACGACGCATGGAGGACCGGCCTCCTGCTGAAGAGCAGGAGGATCGCCGCCACGATGTTGAGTGGGGAGACCGTGACCACGATGGCCAACGGGAGCACCTCCCCGACGACCGTCCTCATCGCCGGGCAACGGTGGGCATGACGATCCACGATACCCGTGGCGGTGCAGGACGTCGCCGTGGGGGACGGACCGGCGGGGCGGTTGCGGCGGGGCGGTTGCGGCGGGGCGCGGGACGGCGCTGCAGGCTGAGGCGCGGAACGGCGGGGCAGGCTGAGGCGCGGAACGGCGGGGCGGACCCGGGTCAGTGGGGGACGGGGACCGGCACCTGCCACCACGCCGTGGAGGACGACAGGAGGCGGTCCAGGTCCGGTGGCGCGAGCGGACGGGAGAACAGGTTGCCCTGCCCGGAATCCGCACCTTCCTGCTGCAGCCGTCTCCACTGGTCGTCGGTCTCGATGCCCTCGGCGATGGTGTGGAGCCCGAGGATCTTGCTCAGCTGTGTCAGCGTGCGCACGAGTGCCGCGGCCTCCTCGGAGCCGCTCATCGCCGAGACGAACGACCGGTCGATCTTCAGGACGTCGATGGGGAGCTTCCGCAGGTAGGCGAGCGAGGAGTACCCCGTCCCGAAATCGTCGATGGCGATGCGCAGACCCTCCGCCTTCAGCCGGGTCAGTCGTCCGACCGTGTCCTCGACGTCGTGCATGACGACGGTCTCGGTCAGCTCGAGGACGAGCGATCCCGGGTCGAATCCGCTCACGACCAGGGCGTCCTGGACGTCGTCCAGGATGCGGTCCCGTTCGAACTGCTTCGACGAGACGTTGACCGAGACGAAGAGGCGGTGTCCCGCACGGTGCAGCCGGGCACCCAGGCGGCACGCCTCGTGCAGCACCCAGGCACCGACCTCGAGGATGGGCCCGCTCGATTCGAGCTCGTCGATGAACTCCTCGGGTCCGACGATGCCGCGGACGGGGTGGTCCCACCGCAGCAGCGCCTCGACGCCGGCGATGGCACCGGTCGCCAGGTCGACGACCGGCTGGTACACGAGGAGGAACTGGCCGGCCGCGAGCGCACCCTGCAGCTCCACCTCGAGCCTGCGGTGATCGTCGACGGCCGCCTGCATCGAGGGCGAGAACCGGACGGCGCGGTTCTTGCCGGCCGCCTTGGCCCGGTAGAGGGCGATGTCGGCGTCCTTCAGCAGCGCTTCCGGGGTGGCCCGGTCGCCCTCGGCGTAGCCGATGCTCGCCGTCACGTGGAGCGGCACATCGCTCCCGTCGATCTCGAAGGGTGCGACCATCACGCCGAGGATGCGGTCGGCCACCGGCTCCACCCCCTCGGCCAGGGGCGCCCCCTCGGTCAGGACCACGAACTCGTCACCACCGAGCCGGCCGACGGTGTCTCCCTCGCGCAGGGCGCTCGCCAGGCGGGTGCCGACGGCGACGAGCAGGTCGTCCCCAGCCCGGTGGCCCAGGGTGTCGTTGATGTCCTTGAAGTTGTCGAGGTCGAGGAAGAGGACGGCGACTGGGAGGTGCTCCCGTCGGCTCCGCGCCAGCATCTGCCCGATCCGGTCGAGGATCAGCGCCCGGTTGGGGAGTCCGGTCAGGGCGTCGTGGAGCGCCTGGTGACGGAGCTCGTCGGTGCGTTCGTGGACGAGTGCCGTGGCCCGGGACCGACCGGTCCCCAGGACGTAGACGAGCGCGCCCAGCAGGAGGCTCAGCAGGAGGCCGCTGATGAGGATCCAGAGCACGCTGCCGGTGGGATCGAGTCCCGTGCCCGCCGCTCTCGAGAGCACCACGACGCTCCAGCCGTTGTGGAGGTCGATCGACGTGCGGTAGGGGTCGGCACCCGCGGTGCCCGCCGCGAAGGAGACCGTCTCACCCGCGTGGGAGTAGCGGAACACCAGGGCGGTGCCGGCGTGGCCACGTAACGCGCCCTTGAGGATGGTCGCCGGGCTGATCTCGGTTCCCGTGAATTCGACGAACGCATCCGTTCCGGCCGCGGAGGTCGAGGTGGGCGAGTCCGGCCAGTGGATCGGGGCACCGATGACCATCGTCGCGTCCGCTCCGTGCCCGTAGGGGAGGTAGGTGCTCTCCCCGACCTTCGTCGTGTTCAGGAATCCCGTGCCGAGCGAGTTGCCGCAGAGGTCGGTGTCCGCGGGGGTGACGGGGCGGCCCGAGCGGTTCTCCGACAGCTTGGGGAAGCAGTAGTACGGACGGTTGCCCGGCGGTGTCACCGTGAACGTGGTGCCGGGTGGGAGGACTCCGGCCGGGTCGGCGTTCACCTCGGCCGCGTAGGCGGCCAGTTGGGACGGGAGCACCACGACGACGTCGACGATCCCGAGGACCTCGGGGTACCGCCCGAACACGTCGGCGTCGCTCGTCCACTGCTGGAACTGGGCCTGGGTCGCGGACGGCTCGCCGAGGAGGAACGCGCCCGTACCGACGACGAGGTCCTGCTCGCGTTGGAGGGCGAGCGTGAGGTTCGAGGCGACCTGGACCGCCGTCGTGACCGCGGACTCGTGGGACTTCTGGGCCTCGGAGTTGGAGACGGACCGTGCGGCCAGGAACGTGCAGGTGATCCCGACGACGGCGAGGGCCACCGATGTGATGAACCAGAACCGTCGCCGGGCCCGCACGACCGGTGTGCCGACGGCAGCGGTCATCGTCGGATCACCGCGGGTCGCCCTCCGGACGGCGCGACCACGCGTTCGGTGGGGTCCGTCAGGCGGCTCGGGGTCCGGCCGTCCGGTGGATTCGACGGTTCGGCGTCTCGGGGCCGGTTGGGCACGGCTGCTCCTCGGGAGATGGCCGGCCTCCTCTCCTGGGTTCGGCGTCGGTGCCGCCCCGCTCCGAGCCCCCAGCGGGCCGGTCCGTCACCCGCATCGGCGCCTCCGGAGTGTTCATCGACCGATCCGCCGGGGAGCTTGAGGTGTCGGGGCCGTCGTTCCCCGGGTCCCGTCCCCTCGGTCGGGTCGCGCCCCGGGTCGCGCCGGTCGGGTCCCGCCCCGGGTCCCGCCCCGGGTCAGCTGAGCACGCGCCGGCACTCCTCGAGGGAGGTCACGCCGAGCCGGGCCTTCGCGAAGGCGTCCTGCAGGAGCGTCTGCATCCCGCCGGCCGTGGCGGCGGCCACGATGGCCCGCGCCGGTGCCCGTTCCAGTACGAGTGCCTTCAGCGCGTCGTCCATGACCAGGACCTCCTGCACCGCGAAGCGCCCCTGGTAGCCCCGCTGGCTGCAGCGGGGACAGCCCACGGGTCGCCGGACGACGAGTTCCTCGTCGGGCGATCCGAGCAGCGACATCGACGACAGTTCGCGGCGCTCGTTGTCGGTGGCCGGCTCGGCCACGGAACAGGACGGGCACAGGCGGCGGAGCAGGCGCTGGGCGACCACGCACTCGAGTGCCGAGGTCACCAGGTAGGGCTCGAGTCCCATCTCGATCAGCCGGGTGGTGCTCGAGGCCGCGTCGTTGGCGTGGAGTGTGGAGAGTACCAGGTGACCGGTGAGGGCGGACTCGGCGCTGATCCGCGCCGTCTCCAGGTCCCGCACCTCGCCGATCAGGATGACGTCGGGGTCGGCCCGCAGCGCCGCCCGCAGCCCCGTGGCGAACGTGTAGCCGGCCCGCACGTTCACCTGGGACTGCTTGATCCCGGCGATCCGGTACTAGATGGGGTCCTCGACCGTGATGATGTTGCGCCCGGGGACGTTGAGCGCGTTGACCGTGGCGTAGAGCGTGGTCGTCTTGCCCGAGCCGGTGGGCCCGGTCACGAGGACCATGCCCCACGCCTTCTCGTACGACCGTCGGAAGCGGTCCAGTGCGGTCGGCTCGAACCCGAGCTTGGCCGTGTCGAGCAGGCTCTGGTCCTTGTGCAGCAGTCGGAGTACGAGCGCCTCGCCGTCGATCGTCGGGAGGCTGGCCGCATGCACGTCGACGGGCTGGCCGCGGGCGACGATCGAGATGCGACCGTCCTGGGGCCGCCTCCGGTCCGCGATGTCCATCCCGGCCATGATCTTGACCCGGCTGAGGATGTCGGGGGCGAGCGACGCCGGCGCCGAGGTGGCGTCGTGGAGGATCCCGTCGACGCGGAAGCGCACCCGGAGGTCGCCCTCGGTGGGCTCGAAGTGGATGTCCGAGGCCCGGTCGTCGACGGCGCGCCGGAGGAGTTGGTTGACGAAGGAGGCCACCGGGCTGCCGGCGACATCGTCGTCGGCGTACGTCGCCACCTCGGACGGCGACCCCTGCTTTGGGCGGGCGTCGACGGAGAGGGGCCGGTCCGCGGGGACCGGTTGGGGACCGTCGTCGGCCGACACGAACGTGAGATCGTCGAAGCTCCGCTCGATCTCCCGGCGGAGCTGACCGGGGGCGACGACGACGAGCCGCACGGGACCGGGGGCGAGCATCCTCAGGTCGTCGATGGTCTGCATGTCCCGGGGGTCGGCCACGGCGACGACGACGGTGCCGTCCTCCACGCCCACCGGGAGCACGGTGCGGGACCAGCAGAAGGCCCTCGGCACGTATCCCACGGCCTCGGGGTCCGGCGGGGACAGTGCGAGGTCGCGGAACGGCAGGTCGAACATCGACGCCAGGGCGCCGGCGAGGTCGACCTCGTCCAGCACGCCGCGGGCGATCAGGGTCTCGCCGAGCCGCCTGCCGGTCCGCCGCTGCTCCTCGAGCGCTGCGTCCACGTCGGCGGTGGCGGCCAGCCCGGACGAGATCAGGTGCTCGCCCAGCGGTCGACGGTGGTCGAAGGGTGCCTGTGTGTCCTCGGGGCTGTCCGTGGTCGTCACCTCGCTCGCGAGCCGCCGCCGGCGCCGTACCCGCCGAGCGTAGCCCTCCCGACGGGAGCGTCGGGGTGGCGGGCCGCCCGACCTCCGGGCGGCGACCGGGACGCGCCCCCTCCGGATTCCCCGCGGGCATCAGCTGTCACACCCACCGGAAAGACTCTCGGCATGGCTTCGACCATGTCGGGTGGCACCCGGGCGACACGGATCCGCACCCCCTCTCCGTCCGGACGGTCCGGCCCCGCCGGGACCGTCCCCGTCCTCGGGGTGGGCGTGTCCCGGTCCCGGGTGGCCACGGACGACGAGGATCCGGGCATCGGTTCCCGGGTCGGCCGGGCCACGGGGCTGCTCTCGGAGGTGCTGGCCACCCTCGACCCGGCCCGGCTGACCGGCTCGGACGCCGCCGAGCTGTACCGCAGGTTCGCCGCCGTCGAACGGTTGTCGATGGCGGGCTGGACGCTCCTGGCCCCCAGGATCGACGAGTCCGGCGTGTGGCGCGACAGCGGACACCGCTCGCCGGCGGTGATGCTCGCCGAGCTGGAGGGCGTCTCCACCGGTCATGCCCGCAACACGCTGGAGGTGGGCCGTCGCCTGCCCGAACTCCCCGGCACGGAAGAGGCGCTGCGCAGCGGGGCGCTGTCCGGCCCGAAGGTCACCGAACTCTCCGGGGCGGCGGTGCTCGATCCCGGGAGCGAGGCCACCCTCCTGTCCGGTGCGGCCGACGAACCACTGCAGATGGTCCGGGAGCGCTGTCAGAGGGCCCGTTCCACGGTCGGACGCCGGGACCCGGTGGCCGCCGTTCGGCGGATCCACGCCGCGCGCCAGTTCTCTTCGTGGACCGACGCCGAGGGAGCGTTCTGCTTCCAGGGGCGGGACACCGCCGACCGGGGCGCGAAGATCCTCGAGCAGCTGCAGCACACCGTGACCAGGCTGCGGAAGGCGACGCGGGTGGAGGGGGTGGAGCCGACCCCGCCCGGGTCGGAGCGGGCACTGCGGGCGGACGCGCTCTTCCTGCTCCTGACCGGTCGGACGTCAACGGGGGATCCCCGGAACGACGGATCCGACGAGGACCCCGGCCCGCCGGACGAGCACGTCGGCATCGGGCACGTTGCGGGTCCGCGGGTGGACGTCGGGACGATGCCTGGCAGCGGGTACGCCGACGGCCGGTCGGGAACCGACGTCCCGTCCGCCTCCGACGGCGTCCCGGGTCCCGGCGGTGTGGGAGCGGATGTGATCGACCGCCCGCCGACGTGCTCACTGATGGTCCGGGTCGACCTGGACGCCCTGTTGCGGGGCCACACGGCACCGGGCGAGGTGTGCGAGATCGACAACCAGGGGCCCGTACCCGTGGCGATGGCCCGCGACCTGGCCAACGACTCCTTCCTGCGGCTGGTGTACCACCGGTCGGGGGACATTCGTGCCGTCTCCCACCTGGGCCGCACCGTCAACCGGCGTCTCCGGACGGCTCTGGCGCACCGCGATCGGTGCTGCGTCGTTCCCGGTTGCGGCGTTCCCTTCGGCCTCGAGATCGACCACGTCGTTCCGTTCGCCCTCGGTGGCCCGACGGAACTCGCAAACCTGGCGGTTGCTTAACCTGACCCCTCCATGACGACACCGAGAGCAGCCGCAATCTACGCCCGCATCTCCCTCGACGCCGAGGGGGAGGCTAAGGGAGTCAAACGCCAGGTGGCCGACTGCCGGAAGCTGGCCGCCGACCTCGGATGGACGGTGGCCGAGGAGTACGTCGACAACGACACGTCCGCCTACTCGGGCAAGCCCCGTCCGGCCTACGAGCGCATGCTGGCCGACATCGAGTCCGGCACCGTCGACGGCGTACTCATCTACAACCTTGACCGCCTGACCCGTCGCCCCATCGAGTTCGAACAGTTCCACGCCATCGCCGCACGCACCGACACCCCGCTCCGGTGCGCCACCGGGGATGCCGACTACGGCACCGAGGACGGACTGCTCATGGGCCGGATGCAGGCCGCCTTCGCCGCCAAGGAGTCGGCCGCCAAGAGCCGACGCCAGAAGCGCAAGAACGACGAGAAGGCAGCGGCCGGCCTCCCGCACTCCGGCAGCCAGCGCCCCTATGGGTTCGAACGGGACGGGATCACCCACGTTCCGGACGAAGTAGCCGTGATCCGCATGATGGCCGAGCGCTACCTGGCGGGCGAGAGTTCGCGATCCCTTGCCACCTGGCTTGATGCCGAGGGCATCCGCACCGTGAACGGCAAGCCGTGGCGGACCAACGTCATCACGACGCTGTTGCTGTCCCCCCGGAACGCCGGACTCCGGGACCACCGGGGTGAGATCGTCGGTCCCGCCGTGTGGGATCCCATCCTCACGACCGACACCCGGAACCGCCTACTGGCCGCACGCGATGCCAAGACCACCTCGGGCCGCCGCACTCCCCGCCGCTACCTGTTGTCAGGATTGCTTCGCTGCGCCTTGTGCGGGCACCCGCTCTACTCCCAGGCTCGCCAGGAGGTTCGGCGCTACGTGTGCGTCTCGGGACCCGACCACGGGGGATGTGGCCGCATCACGATCACCGCCCCACCCGTCGAAGGCCTGCTGGCCGATGCCGTCCTCTACCGGCTGGACACGCCAGAGCTGGCCGACGCCCTGGCGGGCAAGGCAACCCGGAGCGTCGACACCGACGCCCTGAGCGACGACCTGAGCGCCGACCGGGAGCAGCTGGACGACCTGGCCGCACGCTTCGGCCGCAAGGAGTTCTCCATGCGCGAGTGGATGGCCGCCCGCAAGCCCATCGAGGAACGATTGCAGGGCAACGAGCGGCGCCTGCGCCGGTCGATGAACACCAGTTCCCTCGCGGCCTTCGTCGGGCAGGGCCAGGCGCTGGCCACGCAATGGGACACCCTCAACCTGACCCGGCAGGCCGCCATCGTGGCTGCCCTGCTCGATCATGCCGTCATCCATCCGGCCACGCCCGGTGCCCGCAGCGTCGATCCGAACCGGGTCTCACCGGTGTGGAGGCTATGAGCGGCGGCCGGAGGTCCCGGCGGTGCTGGCGCCCCGTCCGGGTCCTTCCGGCCTCCCGCTCAGCAGCACTCGCATCCGGTCGATCACCCGTCCGTCCGTGACCTTCACCGGAACCCCTTGCGCGAGGCAACTGCGGGTGACCCACCCGACGAGCGCATCCCCGGTCAGGAGTCCCACGTCAATGCCACCGCAGAGGGACCCGACCAGTCCGGCCACTGATTCGACCTCGACACCCTGACCGGGTGTGCGCCCATGACCTCACAGGCTCGCTCGATGGCCTCATCCAGCCCCGGCCCGTGCACCGGAACCATCCGGGGCCGGAAACCCTGGGCCTTGTCGTAGCGGTGGAGTCCGAGGACGCGCTTTTGGTCGACGTCCTTGTTCATGTACTTGGCGATGTAGCCCGCGGCGATCCTCGCCTCGGTCAGCTTGTCTGCCCCTACGCCGAGGTCACCGATGAGCTTGCCCTTCACGAACCCATGCCCGGGGACCCGCTGCCAGACCTCCTCGATCATCGTGCGCCGGAGGTAGCGATTACAGACGAAGTGGGCGTGCAGGCCGTGGTCGGTCTTGTGCCATTCGGGCACCCACAGGTAGGGGAAGGCCTTGCCGCCAAGTTCTGCCCGCACGCCCCGGAAGAACCGTCCGAGGTCCGCCCGCAGCACCACGGGATCGTGGCAGCCCTCGCCCTGATAGGTCAGCGTCCAGAACCGGTTGGTGCCATTGGCCACGCAGTAACGACGCACCTCGCCCCGTGCCCGACCGGCTGCCACCTGGTTCGACCGCTCCGGGTTGGCCCCCTGCCCCGGCTCACCCCGTCGCCCTTCCCAGGTATCGACGGTGGCAACGAACCGGCCCGAAGCCTCCCGGGCCTCCGGGTAGACAGACAGGGTCCAGCCAACCTTCGGCCCCTCCAGAACTCCCGTCGCCTCGTCCGCCTGTCTCATCACCTGAGACCCTAGCAGTCTCAGTCACTGAGACGGTCGCGGGCTACGCAGGAACGACCGGAGACCCCCCGAGGGAGTAGACCATCGGTTGCGCCGCGGCGAAGCTCTTGGCGAAGTTGCGCAGCGTACGTTGCAGTTCGTCGTAGCGCTCTTGGTTGCCCGACACCCGATTCATCCGGGCCGGAGTGAGTTCATCGGGGAAGGCCTTGCGGAAGGCCTGCTGGTCCCGAAAGGCGGTCGCCCGGCTCTCCTCGACGGTTTCGGCGTACTCCTCGATGGAGGACGGCTCCCGGCCCAGCTCGGCAGTCGCCAATCCCCAGGCCATCGCGAACTTGAGTGCACGTGCCGTGGCCCGGATACCCGCATTCCGGTAACCCACGTCGGCCCACGTCATCGGACGTTGCTTCTTCACAAAGGCAAGACTACTCCGAGTCTCATCGGTTGAGATAGGAACGTCGGTTCCGCGGTGCGTCGGCAGACGGCGGCGAGTAGGAGCCGGCCAGGGGCCGGCTCCAAGCCCATTGTGCGTGCGGGACGGCCCGGCCCCGTCAAGGCTTCCCCTACGGGCGACCTTCGGTCGGCCTTGACTGGGCCTGTCGGCAGTGGCGCCCGCACTGCACTATCCCGTCGCCTATTCTCCGGAACGCCGCTTCGCCTGCCAGGCGTCTAGCCTGCCCTGTTCCGATTTACTCCCGGAGCGTCGTTCGGCCTGCCACGCATTGAGTCTTGCCATTTCCACCTCGGTCAGGCCCGGCGCCGAGTACATCGCACTCCGCCCGGGCGCACTCGCTTGCGAGGGCGAACTGCCTGCCCGTGGCTCCGGCGGACTCACCCTTTCGGGAGGGCCCTTCGGAGGAATCGGTCTTGCGCCGACAGACGGACCTCGCGCTTTCGCTTGTGCGAGGCGATCCCGCCAGGCCTGTTCCTCGAGATCGACCCGACTCGTTGCGGGCCCGATCCCCGAAGCACCTGCACGTCCGCTCCCACCAACACGCAACGTCTCATACCCGTCACCCCGACGTGCCTTTCTCCGCCTTCTGCCCGAAATGACGAAAAATGGACCCAATCCCGATGACACCCGGGTCCGCCCACCACCGACGTGAAGGCGTGCGATGCGAGGCCCCAGGCTGAGCCGAGCCCCCCGCCTGCTCACTCTGACCCGGGCAAGCCGGGTGACTCTGAAACCAAGTCCCACACCGCAACGGTATCCCGCAGGCGCCATCCGTGCCCTGAATGCCAGGATCCCTCAGCATCACATCGACACTGCCGCCGTCGGCGCCCTGTAGACCACAAACCCCAGAACGAGTTTCGTTGTTAATTCAAGTTAAGGGCGGGCCTGCGGCCCGCCTGGCGCCTGCCCCCGCGTATCCCACCCATCCGGCGGTCAGGGGCAGGTTCTGAGGTCCCGAACCTGTTACCCAGTCGGCAGGCCGAGCGACTTGCAGTTCCCGCTCAACTTGGTCACTGAGTCCGCTACACCAGTAAGGCCCGCACCATTCAGGCTCGCAATGGTGGCGAGATCAAG